>NHCFR01400__coassemble_581_pt1 | contig 31237 bp, 33 predicted proteins | sample NHCFR01400__metabat2_high_PE_048 | metagenome-assembled genome bin NHCFR01400
ACGCCGAAATCAATGCTGAACGGTGTTTTGGTATTTTTGATATATGCTACAAGTGAAGCTCCAATACCTGCATACTTTTTTTGAACAGCAATCGGTGAAATGTCTTTAATTTCAAAGACAATAAAATCATTTTCTGTTGGAGCGGCAATGATTTCCTCTAACACAACTTTTAACTGTTCAGGAGTATTGGGAACTTTCCGAAGAAGGAAGTCCACATCTACCGTTACTCTGCTGTCAAAATCAGTGACCGAATATATAAATAATCCGCCTTTTAGCACAAGGTTTTCTACATACTTTGATTTTTCTAAGCGGCGCAGAAACTCCTCTTGGCAGAAAAGCTGCAAGCAGAGCTGATAACTTCTACCACTTTCTTTTGCTTTATTTTTTAGTCTTGCAAGTACGGATGCAGCCATATCAGCCATTAAGAAGCACCTCCATTACATTCATCAGTTTTGTGTAAATACGCATTTCCTTTGCATATTTTGAAAGATTACTTAAATTCTTTTTATCATCTGCGACATAGGCGTTGAGAGCCTTATTAAACAGCTCATTGTCGAGTTTAGTACGATATTTAAAACAATCGCAAATAGTACGCTCACGGTCATAAACAGTAAGTTTTACTCCATTAAAATTGCTTTTTGTTTTTCCTATATCAAATTGAGAATTTTGAATGTAATATATTTTCATAGGCAAAGCATCAAATTTCAGTCTTGTTCTTGAAAATGTCCTTGGAACAGCGATAGACCATTGCCTTGGTGCAAAATCACTGTATCCATAATAAAAAAGTGAAGACTCAACACAAACAATGCCTTCTGGAAGAAGCGAGGCAAGTATTTGTTCCTCTTTTATATCTTTTTCCTCGGCAAGCTGATAATATCCATGTCGTATACGCTCGATATATCCGTCATTGCACAAATTGGCAACATCAAAATTCGAAAGTCCTGCGGAAACAAATTCGGAAGTTTTAGCAATGCCGCCTGCATTACTTATTATCTTTTCAACAGTTTTCTTTTTGTCCATTCATACACCAACTTTCAAATTACAATTATCTAAAACTGTGTTTTGAAAATATTCTGACATAAAAGGAAAGGAATATCAACAATTTTTAATACACAATTTCTTAAAAAAGCGAATTAAAAATATTATTATTCCCAATATTAAAAAAAGAACAGATTAACGCTTTAAAGTGCTGAACTCCAACAGCGGATATGGTATGATATATACACCTACAATTCGTATCATATCTGGCTGTGAAAAGGTTTGCACAAAAGCAGCTTGAAGATTTCGGAGAACAGAAGAAGGCTGAACTTGCCGAAAAACGCAGAGAACTGAACAAAGCCAATCGTCGTATTCGTGAGATTGGCAGCATTTTTCCTTATTTATCTTGCTTTACCCCAGAGCCACATCTAATATCATCATCAGCACAAAGCCGGCGGCAAAACCCAGGGTTCCTATATTGCTGTGTTCACCTTCGCTGGATTCGGGAATCAGCTCTTCCACGACCACATACATCATAGCGCCGGCGGCAAAAGCCAGCAGGTAAGGCAGAAGAGGCTGTATCATTTGGAACAGTCCCACAGTCAGCAAAGCGCCCAAAGGCTCCACAGCTCCGGAAAGGGTGCCGTAAAGAAATGCTTTTCCCTTCCCAACGCTACGTTCGCTGCGCAGAGGCAGGGATATAATGGCTCCCTCGGGAAAATTCTGGATAGCAATACCAATGGACAGAGCCATGGCTCCTGCCATAGTAATTTCCGTATTTTTATCCAGCATACCTGCAAAAACAACGCCTACGGCCATGCCCTCCGGCAAGTTATGCAGAGTCACTGCCAGCACCAGCATAGTGGTTTTCTTTAAATTACTTTTTCTTCCCTCTGGCTTGGTTTCTCCTAAATGAAGGTGGGGAATCAGCTGGTCCATAAGCAGCAGGAAAAAAATGCCCAGAAGAAAGCCAACGGCAGCAGGTATAAAAGCAAATTTATCCATTTTCTGGGACATATCCATAGCCGGAATCAATAGAGACCACACAGAGGCCGCCACCATCACCCCGGAGGCAAAACCCAGAAGGGCCTTTTGCACCAAGGTCTTCAACTCATTTTTCAAAAAAAATACACAAGCTGAACCCAGTGCGGTTCCCAGAAAGGGAATCATAATTCCAATCAAAAGCTCCATATCTATCTCCTTGTCATAAATCATTGGTCTTTTTTATTCTAACACACTTTTCTCAATATTACACTATTTTTATCCATTTTCCATTTTTCCTGTTTCCCCTACTGTCTTTAATGTCTTGATTTCCTTACCCTGTTCCTGCCCTCTTGTCTTTTACAGATTTCTGCTTTATCCTGAGTTTATAGTAAAGGAGGCCCTTTTATGGAAGAAAAATACAATACATTCGGAGAACCTATCTCACCACAGGACAGTTTGAAACAACCGGATACCCTGTTTCAGAAAATTTTTAGCATCCTCTCCATTCTATTGCTGACTTTTATCCTGTTGTACCCTGCCATCAAGTGGAATCAGCTTCCTGACAGGATTATCAGTCACTGGGGATTCAACGGCCAGGCCGACGGCTGGTCCGGAAAAAGCAGCGTTCTCTTTACCCCTGTTATATCTTTGATTCTGTACATCCCTATTACCATTATCATACGCTGTCCTTCTGTCTGGAATATGCCGGGAAAGATTACAGAAAGAAACAAAAGATGGGCCTACCGTAACATTAAAAATATGCTGGTCATCCTAAAATTCCTTATCATGACCAATTTTGCATACCTTACCTGGTCCAGCATACAGCAGAAAAACCTGGGAGCCTTTTACATGATTCTGGATTTGATACTGATTTTCGGCTCCATGGCTTTCTTCATTCGCCGCAGCACCCGCTGTCCTGCACCAGAATCAGAGGAAGGAATTCCCCGGGACAGAGAACCTTTTTAACCCTGTTTTGCAGGATTCTCCGCCTGGGTTGGGTCGCTTTAGCTACTGCCAGTGGCAGGAAGGGCCGCAGAACAGTTTTACCTGTTTTGCGGCCCTTCCACATTTTTTATATTTTCTTTTTCTATTTCTGTCCGTAGTAAGCGTTTGCACCATGTTTTCTGTAGTAGTGCTTGTCCTGCAGCTCCTGAGGCGCCGGCTGAACTCTTGGGTTAATCATCTCGCATCTGGCTGCCATTTTAGCCACCTCTTCCAATACTACAGCATTATGAACTGCCTCATGGCCGTCCTTTCCCCAAGTAAAGGGGCCATGATTCTTGCAGAGAACTGCCGGAACAGCCTCATAGTCCTTGTCTTTGAAATAATCGGCAATGAGAAGTCCTGTATTTTTCTCATAAGCTGTGTCAATCTCCTCTTTGGTCAGGCAGCGCACACAAGGAATTTCGCCGTACATATAATCTGCATGGGTAGTTCCGTAGCAAGGAATTCCTCTTCCTGCCTGAGCCCAGCTTGTGGCCCATGGGGAATGAGTGTGGACCACACCGCCGATATTAGGGAAGGCCTTGTACAGCTCTATATGGGTGGGGGTGTCAGAGGAAGGATTGTACTTTCCTTCAATCTTATTTCCCTCTAAGTCCATAATCACCATGTCTTCCGGTGTCAGCTTTTCGTAATCCACTCCGCTGGGTTTAATGGCAAAATATCCTGTCTCCCTGTCAATCTGACTTACGTTTCCCCAGGTAAAGGTTACCAGATTGTGCTTCGGCAGAAGCATGTTGGCCTCATAGACCGCTTTTTTTAATTCCTCCAGCATTTCAATTTTCCTCCTGTTCTTTTCTTACTTTTACTGAGTTTCTTATTATCAATTCCGGTTGAATCAGCCTTGGAATCCGGCTTTTTTCTTCCGGGATGTCTCGGATTTTTTCCAAAAGAAGCTCCGCCGCCATCTCTCCCAGCTTTTCCTGGGGATGAGCAATGGTGGTCAGGGAAATATCTCCCCCTGCCATTACAGAATTATCATACCCTGTAACGGAAATATCTTCCGGTACATTTATTCCCATTTCTCTCAGAGTCTGTATCACACTGACCGCAATCTGGTCGTTGTAGCATACAATTCCGTCTGCCTCAACTCCTTTTTCCAGCAGATACTTTGTCATGATTCCCGGCTTGGTTTTCCTGTCTTCTGTATGAAACCAAATCACCCTGTCCGGGTCATAGGGAAACCCTGCCTCCTGAAGAGCCTTCACATATCCCTTATGCCTTTCCTGTCCCTGAAAATCATCAGCTTTAAATATACCCAGCAGATTTCTGTGCCCCGTGTCCAGCAGATACTTGGTAACCAGATACCCTCCTCTGCAGTCATCCATGAGAATATGCGGTTTATCCTGAAGCTGGGAATAAACTCCCTGGATAAACACATAGGGGATTTGATACTGGTCCAGCAAAGCATACAAGTTAGTATGTCTGCAGATAATTTGACTTTTGGCCGGCTCAATGATAAGTCCGTCAATGTCCTTGGTAAGAATATCCTCCAGCACCTTGGCCTCCTTGGTCCTGCTGTTGGCCGTGTTTTTCAGGATAATACTGTAACCGTTTTCCGTCAGAGCCTTATCCATGCCCTGAATGAGCCTTGGAAAAATATAATCTGAAATATAAGTGGTAATAACTGCAATATTCTTAGACTTTTTCAGATGGGACATACGCTGGGAGCAGAAGGTACCCCTTCCATGTTCCGCCACTATGTACCCTTCCTGGCTTAAAATGGACAGAGCCTTTCTCACCGTATGCCTGCTGATATGGTATTTTTCTGACAGCTGGTTCTCGGAGGGGAGCTTTTCCCCTGCCCGGATACGTCCGCTTAAAATATCCTCTTTCAGCTCTTCCATAAGAACATAATACTTTGTTTTTCCGCTTTCCTGTGTCATATTTCGCTCCTTTGTCCCCTATTTTACAACTTGTACGCACAAATACACAAGTTGTTCTTACTCTTTTTTCAGGAACTTCTCCTCCCGGATTTCCACCAAAATAATATCCTCTCCTATCTGGCGGATACAGGAATAGGGAATCACATATTCTCCGGCTGCTCCGAAAAATCCGCACATTTTTCCCGGCACCGGCACAATAATCGCCTGAATCACCCCGGTCTTGCAGTCAAATTCCACATCCAGCGGGCAGCCCAGTGATTTGCAGGTACACACGTTTATCACGTCCTTCTGTTTCAGCTCACAAATCCGCATGAAAAAAATCCCCCTGCTTCACAGGTCTCTTGTATATCCTATGAACGCAGAGGGATTTCCAGCACTTTATCTATCCATTTCCAACTGGATTCCTGTATTTTTATGATTCTTGATAATACGGTCAATTTCCTCTAAACCACAGGATGGTAGGTCACCGGGAATGGTATTTTTCACCGCACTGGTAGCGTTTCCGTACTCCAGAGCCTTCTCACAGTCAAAGTCATGGGCCAGCAGACCATAAAGGGCGCCGGAAATATAGGCGTCTCCGCTTCCGATTCGGTCTACAACCTCAATATTCCGATAAGGCTCTTCCTCATAGAACTGGTCCTCCTTGGTGTTGTAAATAACAGAACCAAAGGTGTGTACCTTGGGACTATGTACGATTCTCTGAGTGGAAGCCACAATAGAAAGAGGATATTCTTTTGCAAAGCTTCTCATAATAGAATATACATTTCCCTTTTTCAGGAAGGTCAGTTTAGCTGTCTCCTCAGAACAGAAGAAAATATCCACATAGGGAAGAATACTTTCAATACATTCTTTAGCCTCCGGCCCCGTCCACAGATTTCCTCTGAAATTTACGTCAAAGGAAATCAAAGCTCCGTTTTCTTTAAACCGTTTAATCATCTCAATTCCTGTTTTCCTGGTATTTTCAGACAAAGCCAAAGTAATGCCGCTGGTATGGAAGCACCGGGTGGAAGAAAACATAGATTCCGGCAGCTCATCAACAGTAATCTTGCAGAAGGATGCATGACGGCGGTCATAAACTACGCTGGGTTTTCTGGGATAGGCCCCGTCCTCATAGTAATAAATTCCCAAACGGGCATCTGCATCCTGGTCATATACCAGATAATCGTCGCTGACACCGCAGAAACGGACACGGTTCTTAGCATAGGTTCCCAGGGCATTGTCAGGCAGCATGGAAATGATACCGGTTCTCAGTCCCAGAAGAGAAACACCGGATACCACATTTAATTCTGCTCCTCCCACCTGCTTTTGAAAAGTCTCACCCCGGACGATTCTCTCGTTATTAGGCGGTGACAGACGCAGTAAAATTTCCCCCAATGACAGTAAATCAAAGTCTTTATTCATTTCCCTCAACCTCCTCATCATAAATATTCAGAATAATAGCAAAGGCTGCCGCACCAAACCAAATACCATATGTGTTCAGCGCCGCAGCCTCTTTTATTTAAATGTTCCCCAATGGCAAAAGGGTATTCATTTACCAATCTTTAATTATCTCTGTACACGTCCTGAGCCGTCGCCTCCGGCTAATTTCAGAACCTCGTCCATGGATACCATGTTAAAGTCGCCTTCAATGGAGTGCTTCAGACAAGAAGCAGCTACTGCGAATTCAATGGTAGCCTGAGCGTCATATCCGTTTAAGCAAGCACAAATCAGTCCGCCGCCAAAGCTGTCGCCGCCGCCAACACGGTCAACAATGTGCATTTTGTACTTTTTGCTGAAATAATAATCCTGTCCGTCGTAGAGCATTGCAGACCAGTTATTATCATTTGCTGACAGAGATTCACGAAGGGTAATAGCAACCTTCTGGAATCCGAAACGGTCAGCTAACTGTTTTGCCACATCCTTGTAGCCTTCATGGTTTACTTCACCTGCTGTTACATCAGTGTTGGCTGCTTTGATTCCGAATACGTCTGCCGCATCTTCCTCATTGGCAATACAAACATCAACGTATTTGCAGATTTCACCCATCACCTGTCCTGCTTTTTCCTTGGACCACAGTTTGTTTCTGTAGTTTAAGTCACAGGAGATTGTCAGTCCTGCTTCCTTTGCAGCCTTGCAGGCCTCCAGACAAATCTTGGCAACCTCATCGTTTAAGGCCGGTGTAATTCCTGTAAAGTGGAACCAGTCAGCTCCCTGGAAAATTTTCTCCCAGTCAAAGTCAGCGGAAGTCGCTGTTGCAATGGAGGAACCGGCACGGTCATAGATAACCTTAGAAGGTCTCTGGGAAGCTCCCTTTTCCAGGAAATAGATACCTACTCTGTCGCCGCCTCTTACAATATCTGTAGTGTCAACGCCGTATTTTCTCAGAGAGTTTACAGCAGCCTGTCCAATCTCATGCTTTGGAAGTTTTGTCACAAACTTTGCGTCAAAACCATAGTTAGCCAGAGATACGGCTACGTTTGCTTCTCCTCCGCCGTAGGTTGCTCCGAAGGTGTCTGCCTGTACGAAACGATAATATCCTTCCGGAGCCAGTCTTAACATAATTTCACCAAAAGTAATTACTTTCTTTGCCATTGTTTCTTATCTCCTCTTATACCTAAAAATAAAATTTTCAACCGGTGAATCCCGGGAATTTCAGCAGTGTGTTTTATTTTCTGATTTCAGCTACCAGCTTTACGGCTTCCTCTGTAAGAGCCTTGATTTCATCGAATTTTCCGGCCTTTACCAAATCACCTTTTACCATCCAGCTTCCGCCGCAGGCAATGATTTTGTCACAGCTTAAATAGCTTTCCAGATTCTTTGCGTTTACGCCGCCTGTGGGCATGAATTTCAATCCCACATAAGGAGCTGCCATAGCCTTGATAGTTGCTACTCCGCCGAACTGCTCAGCCGGGAAGAATTTTACAACTTTCAGGCCTCTTTTCACAGCCTGTGCTACTTCAGAAGGTGTGATAACACCCGGGAATACAGGAATATTCTTTTCTAAGCAGTAGTCAACGATTTCCGGGTCAAAGCCAGGACTTACAATGAATTTGGCCCCTGCTGCCACTGCTCTGTCTACCTGCTCGATAGTAAGAACAGTACCTGCTCCTACAAACATATCCGGATATTCTTTGGCCATAACACGGATACATTCCTCTGCTGCTGCTGTACGGAAAGTAACCTCTGCACAGGGAAGTCCGCCCTCTACCAGGGCCTTAGCCAGAGGAGCTGCGTCCTTTGCATCCTCCAGAACCACTACCGGCACAACGCCGTAACCTGCGATTTGTTCTGCTACTGTACTCATAATTGTTCCTCCTTATTTCGTTTCATATTATGAAATGTCGTTTCGTCATATGGTATCTTTACTTGCATTATACTACTGTGCTATAAAAAGTCAAGGAATTTTTTCAATGGTTGCCACTTTCTTCGGAAAGTGATACAATAGCGCCAAAATGATTTTGAATTTTATAGAACAGGAGTTGTTATCATGGAAAATAAAAATCCCATTCAGGTTGCTGACCGTCTGTTTCTGGTGCTGGAAACACTGGCTGAAACAGGGGCTGTAACACTGGCCGAGCTATGCAGGCATCTGGACTTAAATAAAAGCACTGTACACCGCCTGCTGGGCTCTCTCATTTATATGGGCTATGTGAAGCAAGATGGGGAAACCGGAAAATATTCTCTTTCCTTTAAGCTGCTGACTCTTTCCAACAAGCTGCTGGGCCATATGGATATTCTGGACACTGTCCGTCCTTTTTTAAAAACCCTTTCCCGGGAAACCGGAGAAACCGTTCATTTCGTCCAGCTTGACGGAGTGGACGCTGTTTATATCTACAAGGAAGAATCCAATCAAAATTCCGTCCGCATGGTCTCCAAGGTTGGAAACCGGATTCCCCTTTACTGCTCCGGCGTAGGCAAGGCTATGGCTGCCGACATGGAAGAAGAGCAGATTCGCTCTATATGGGAACACAGCAATGTCCGAAAACTGACACCTCATACTATACTTGATTATACCCAATTTTCAGCAAAAATTAAAGAGGTAAAAGCCAAAGGTTACGCCTTAGATGATGAGGAAAATGAGCTGGGGGTCCGCTGCATTGCGGTCAGCCTCCCTGACTACAGAGGCCGGGCAAAATATGCTTTTTCCATTTCCGCCCCTGCCGCCCGGATGTCCGATGAGCGTATCTGCCAACTGGCCCGTACACTGCTTAAAACCAAAAACGAAATCCAGAGCAGCATGATGTAATGAAAAAAGTCCCGGGACAAAGCACTCCTTTTTAGGAAGCCTTGGTCCCGGGACTTTTTTATATTGGTCTTTAGATAAATTTCACGGCTGTTCCGTAGGCCATAATCTCTGCTGCTCCCTGTGCAACGGAAGCAGAAGAGAATCTGGCACAGATGATAGCGTCTCCACCCATGGCCTGAGCGTCGGCTGTCATCCTGTCAACAGCCAAATCTCTGGCTTTATCCATCATTTCATTATAAGAAGTCAGTTCTCCTCCCACAATGGTTTTAAAGCTGTTCATAATATCTTTTCCCAGATGTACGGACTGGATTGTGTTTCCTTTTACCAATCCTAATACTTCATAATTTTTTCCCGGAATTGTCTCTGTTGTAGTAATCAGCATAGCTTTATCCGCCTACTTATTACAAATTTCTGCTAAACCTATTTAAGCCTTTTTGCAGAGGTTCCCATGGAATCTCTACTCTTCCTTCCTGCTCTTTTTCCTGTGTTTCACACATTCCGTCAGCAGGTATTCAATCTGTCCGTTCATGGACCGGAAGTCATCCTCTGCCCACTGTGCAATCTCGTTGTACAGAGTAACGGATAGCCGCAGAGGCACCTGCTTTTTGGTTTTTTCTTTTCCCTTTGCTTTTCCTTGATTCTCCAGAATGTGTCACCACCTTACTGTTTCTGTTTTAATACAGGCTTCCGCTGTTTACGATTGGCTGGGCGTCTTTATTTCCGCAGAGAACCACCAGCAGATTGCTGACCATTGCTGCCTTACGCTCTTCGTCTAATTCCACAATCTGGTTCTGGTTTAATTTATCCAGAGCCATTTCTACCATGCCCACAGCTCCCTCTACAATTTTCTGACGGGCGTCGATAATAGCTGCTGCCTGCTGTCTCTGAAGCATAGCGGAAGCAATTTCCGGCGCATAGGCCAGATGGGTAATCCGAACTTCCAGAATCTGGATGCCTGCGTTATCCACTTTTTCCTGCAGTTCTGCACACATAATATCGGCAATCTCCTGGCTGCTTCCTCTGAGAGATTTCTCGTCTCCGCCTTCCGCCGTATCATAAGGGTATTTTCTGGCAGTATTGCGGATAATGGAGTCGCACTGTATGGACAGATAGCTTTTGTAATTCTCTACATTGATGACAGCCTTGGTAGGATTAACAACCTGCCAGATTACCACAGCTGCAATTTCCACCGGATTTCCCATGGCGTCATTGACCTTCTGTTTCTTATTGTCCAGGGTCATGGCTTTTAAGGAAACCTTCTTTTCTCTTGCTTTGGTCATATCAGACCGGGTAGGGTTAATTGCTGTGACAAAAGGATTTACCCAGAAAAAGCCTTCCTTCTTCAGGGTGCCGTAATAATTTCCAAACAGAGCCAGCACCAATGCCTCCTTAGGATTGATAATTTTCAGTCCGCACAGAAAAATAATGCCGGCCAGTATCACAATCATACCCGCCACAAAGCAAATGGCACCCAGCGGTCCGGGCGTAACGGCCTCCAACAGCACAATACCATAAACGAAACCTGCTATTCCTGCTAAGAGAATCAAGATACCCAGAAACAGCATGCCAAAACCTGACTTTGCCTTTAATACTTTTTCTTCCTGAATCTTCCCTTCTTTTTCCATAACATAACCTCCTCACTGGTGCAAGAGAATCGAAGTTGAAGCGGATTTTCTCACATTACTCTACCTTCAGTGTACTAAGGGCCAAGCGCCTCTGCCATGTGATTTTGCCCATTTTCTACATTATCCTCAAATCCTCTTGTATTTGTTATAATATCATTTTGATATCATTATCATATACTCAAATATTACTTTTGTCAAGCATATCCTACCTTTAAAGGCACAATTTAATTTTTCCACCGCATATATCCTAATCCAGAAAGAAGACCGTATTTTACGAAAACAGTTGGAATTTAGCTGGTATAACATATGGAATTTGGAAGGTATCTTTCCGAAAAAGAAAGCTATAAAATAAGACTTAGAGATTACGAGAATTTATATGTTAATTTGGGAGGGATACAGATGTTATATAAAGAATTTAAGAAGGGAATCAATTTAGGCGGGTGGCTGTCCCAGTATGACTGCCTACCCAAACCGCCCAAAACCCAGCAGGAGCTGGAAGAACACCTCTATACCTTTCTTACAAAAAAGGATTTAGAGCATTTCCTGGTGTAAAGAATTGCACCTAAATATAGTGCTGGATATTCATGATTTCTGGGGAAATGTTTACGGGGCTATGGAATCCCATTTAAAATACCGGAGACACAGATTTTTCTGTCTCTCCGGCGCCTTATGCTTTCTTTTTCAGATACTGTCTGTCTGAGATGAATCTCTGCACTTACAGACAAACATTATAATTCCTTCTCAAACCAAGACACATCCAGCCACTGGCCGTTCTTATATCCTACCTTGTGGAAAATCCCCGTAAGGGCAAAGCCCAGGGACTGATGCAGCCCTTCGCTCCTCTCGTTCGGGCGGGTAACACAGCCATATACCATCCGCACCCCCTGTTCCTTCAACTTCTGAAAAAGTGCCTGGTAAAGAGCCCTGCCTACTCCTTTTCCCACAGCCCGGCCGGCCACATATACTGTCAGCTCTGCACTATGCAGATAAGCAGCTCTTTCTCTCAGTCGATGGGCATAGGCATAGCCTAAAAGTTCTCCTTCCTCCTCCCAGACCAGATAAGGATATTCTTTTAAGGTATCCCGGACTCTCAGCTTAAACTCTTCCACTTTGGGAAGCACATATTCAAAGGTAATGGGAGTATGAATATATTCTCCATATATTTTCAACAGCTTTTCTGCGTCCTCTTCTTTTGCCATTCTTATCATAGGTATACCTGCCTTGTTTTTGTAAATATTTTAGGTAACGTGTCAGTCATAAGCGAAGATTTAGCTGCGTAAGCTGCGGAAAAACAGCGCAGGCTGGGAATCTGAGCTGCTGACTGAATAGTTACATTCTAGCAGACAGGCTAAAATTTGGCAACTTAACCTATTCGTAGCGGACAATCTCTTTTTTCAGCCGTTTCATGATACGTTTCTCCAACCTGGATATATAGGACTGGGAAATCCCCAGCAAATCCGCCACTTCCTTTTGGGTCTTTTCCCGGCCGTCAGGCATGTTGATGCCAAACCGCAGCCGCACAATGGTCTGCTCTCTTTTGCTCAGTTTCCCTATGGCCTTCCCCAAAAGCTTCCGTTCCACTTCACTTTCTATATCCTTGTAGATAACATCCTCGTCTGTTCCCAGTATATCTGACAAAAGCAGTTCATTCCCGTCCCAGTCTACATTTAAAGGTTCGTCAATAGAAACCTCCATCTTTGTCTTGCTGTTTCTCCTTAAATACATGAGAATCTCATTTTCAATACACCGAGAGGCATAGGTGGCCAGTTTGATTTTTTTCACCGGATTAAAGGTATTGATAGCCTTAATCAGACCTATGGTACCGATGGAAATCAAATCTTCCACACCTACCCCTGTATTGTCAAATTTTTTGGCAATATATACCACCAGGCGCAGATTGTGTTCAATAAGACAGGATTTAGCCTCCTGGCTGTTATCCTCCTCCAGCTCTTTCAGCCTAAGGGCCTCCTCCTGAGGGGAAAGAGGGGCTGGCAGCACCTCCGCTCCGCCTATATAATGAAGCTCATTTCCCTGGGGCAGCAAAATACCGGTAAAACCTGAAAACTGAAATCCTCTTTTCATACAAACATCCATATTCACAAAGCTCCTCCTTAACTCTCCAGAATCTTCGGACTGACAATCATTTCGAACTTTCTGTCCGGGGACAGGGAGGTTTTAGAAAGACCCAGGGCAGCGTTTTCCACCTGCCTCTTCCTTTCTCCCGTCTCCAGTGTAAGCCTGGAGACAGTCACCACAGGAAGAAGTCCTCTTTCACACCCTACGGCGGTATAAAGAAGAAATCTGGGATTTAGCTCCCCCAGAATCTCCCTGGTCCCCTCCGCTTCCTGAAACCTGCAGAATCCTTCCAAAGCCTCCTGCTGTTCCTTCTCCAGCAAATTCAGGAACCTGTCATATTCCATAATGCAGACAGGCTTTCCTGTAGCCCCGTCTACGAGACAGTTTCCTGTATCCAACAGTCCTTTCATTTCCATTCTCTGTCCCCTATGCTCCAGGACAACCCGGCAGCAGGAAACAGCTTTTCCTTTTAAGTATTTAAAGAGTCTTATGCCTATGTTTAACATCCAATAAGCGGTAAATGTGATTGTAAAAAAAGTCAGGATTCCCTTTCTGGCCGCTGCGGGCAGCGCACCCAGAATTCCTCCCAGAAGAAAGACAGCAGCGTAAAAAGCGCACAGGCCCATCAGCAGCTTACGGAATGTTTTGAATCCGCAGCCCACCCGTACCATAAGTAACGCCGCCAAAACGGAATACACCGCAAGCCCGGTTCTTGGGATTCCAATGGGCAGACAGATAAGGGCACAAAGTCCTCCTGCACCCAGAGAAGCTCCCAAAAGCGAGCGGAAAGGCCTGGCAGAGCCCTCCAAAATCTGGTTCGTCAGGCAGAGTCCCAGGAAATCCATGAAAAGATTTACTACGAAAAACACATCTATGTAAAATTCGTAGTACACAAAACACCCCCTAAACCTCTACATGACTCTCTTACTTATCTGGAATAAGCAATGTCCATTATAGAGGTTAGGGGGTGCTGATTTTGTCAAAACCGCCCGTGAGCTGGGAAAATCTTTTCGACAGCGGAGGCTTGGTTTTTTCACCTTATGTTACCTGTTTTATGTCAATTTATGCAATGGAATGCAGCTCCTCTAAAAGGCTCCGCATTTTTTCAGCAGGAATTTGTCCCGGAGCAGAAGCGCTGCGGCCGGCTGCAAAGGTCAGGGCAGAGCCTGTAATTTCCCCGCAGATACGGCTTAAAACTCCGATTTTTCCCATAGACATGGTAATCACCGGTCTCCGGCTGCAGTTGGAAACCTGCTGAGTCACTTCCAGCAAACGGAACAAATCACTTTTCTCTTTTGGCATTACGGCCAGCTTCAGAATATCTGCCCCCAGCTCCTCCATCCGGATAAGCCTGCGGCTCATTTCTTCACAGGAAGGTGTTTTCTGAAAATCATGGTTAGAAGCCACCACTCCCACTCCACAGCTCTGCAAAGCAGCTATCAGCCCTGCCGCCTCTTCCTCCCGGAAGAAAATTTCCACATCTGCAAGCTGGATAAGACCGCTTTTTGCTGTTTCTGTCAGCAGCTTTACATAATCCTCATAAGAAATGTCCCGGCAGCCGCCTTCCCGGCTGGTGCGGAAGGTGAAAAGCAACGGAATCTCTCCTAATTTGTCGGATATTGTCTTCAACATTTCCAGCCTCATTTCCGGATTTTCTACCTCATCATAGCAGTCTGCCCGCCATTCCGCCAAATCCGGTTTCTGTCTGACAATTTCTTCTAAATCCAGAAGAATTTCTCCCTTAGAGGACCCGGTAATAGGAATACAGATTTTAGGCATCCCTGCTCCGATTTCTATGTTTTTTACTTTTATTGTTTTCATTCTCTGTCCCTCACTTATCTATATCTCCCCCTCTTTTTCCACTTGACAGGGGAAAAATTACCTTCTACACTTGAAACAGTACAACATTATCTATATTGAAAGCTCAGCTTGGGGTATATGCCCCTCTGAACTCTCATATCTATATTGTCAATTTTTTCCACACAGGAGGATGTTTTATGCCGAATATAACCGGAACCACAAAACTGGCAGGACTTCTTGGAAGCCCTGTGAAACACAGTATCTCCCCGCTTATGCACAATTTCAGCTTCCAGGCCCTGGGAATAGACTGTGTTTATCTTTGCTTTGATGTAAAAGAAAATGGGTTAAAGGAAGCCGTAGCCGGGCTGCGAACACTAGATGTACTTGGTTTTAACCTGACTATGCCAGATAAAAATAAGGTGCTGGAATATCTGGACCAGCTTACCCCTGCCGCTCGGCTCATGGGTGCTGTAAATACGGTAGAAAACCGCAATGGACAGCTCATCGGGCATAATACTGACGGCGTAGGATTTATGCATGCTTTGAAAGAACAAGGCGTCCAGGCAGAAGGCCGGAATATGACCCTTCTGGGCATCGGAGGAGCCGCCACCGCTATCTGTGCCCAGGCTGCTCTGGATGGTGTAGCACATATCCATGTCTTTGCCAGAAAAACAAGTCCACGGTTGGCCCGTATGGAAAAACTGGCGGCTAATCTAATGAAAGAAACCAGCTGTCATATTTCCATACACGAAATGGGAGATGACCGTACATTGCAGGCCTGTCTGGAAGAAAGCTGCGTTCTGGTAAACGCTACCTCTGTAGGAATGTCTCCCAATACAGAAGCCTGTCCTATTGCTGATTCCAGCCTGTTGTATCCTGAACTTGCTGTTGCAGACATCATCTATTCCCCCTGGGAAACCCGTCTGCTGTCCATGGCAAAAGAACGAGGCTGCCAGGCTTTCAACGGCTTTTCCATGTTAATTTACCAGGGAGCCGCCGCCTTTTCTGTCTGGACCGGGCAGGATATGCCGGTGGATGAGGTAAAATCCTTTATCCGCAGCCATATTTCCCGAAAGTAGCCGCTCTATTTATCTCCGCAATTTTTTGCAGCTTCTCTTAAAATATCAATGCCATGTCCCAAGTGAGGCAGGATATATTCCAGACATTCCCGCACTGCCTTGGGACTTCCAGGCAAATTTACTATCAAGGTTTTATTCCGGATTCCCGCTGCCTGCCGGCTCAGCATAGCTCTTTTGGTAAACTGCATACTGTATGCCCGCATGGCCTCTGGAATCCCGGGAACCATCCTCTGGCAAACATCCTGGGTAGCCTCAGGCATACAATCTCTGGGTGAAAAACCTGTACCTCCTGTAGTCAGAATTAAATCCGCTATGTCCTCATCTGCCAGAAGCGCCAGCTCTCTGGCCAGCCATTCTCTCTCGTCCGGCAAAAGTTTTGTATACACTACCTGATAGCCTGCCTCCTCCAGCATTTCACAGATAACCGGTCCGCTCTTATCTTCTCTCTCTCCACGGTACCCGCTGTCACTGGAGGTAATTACTGCCGCTCTCCTCATAATTCCTCTTCCCTTCCTTTTTCTATCAGACTGTTATAATGGAAATCTCCGCTTTTTCCTCCGGTTTTCTCCACCAAATGAATATCCCCTATGCGCATGCCTTTGTCCAGAGCCTTGCACATATCATATATGGTGAGAAGGGCCCCGCTGACTCCTGTTAAAGCCTCCATCTCAACTCCTGTTTTTCCCTGGGTTTTCACTGTACAGAAAGCAGTAATCTTTCCTTCCTCCCTGGAAATCCGAAATTCCACACTGCAGTTTTCAAGAAGCAGGGTATGACACATGGGAATCAGACTAGCCGTCTGCTTCACTGCCATAATTCCCGCTACCTGAGCCACTGCCAGCACATCTCCCTTTTTCACAGACTTACTGCAGACTGCCTCCATAATTTCCCGGCTCACATAAATAGACCCCTGAGCCAGGGCCGTTCTTGTGGTAATTTCCTTTTTGGAGACATCCACCATACGAGCGTTTCCCTTCTCATCAAAATGCGTTAGATTTTTCTCTTCCACTTTTTCCTCCTATCTTTTTCACGAAACCCACTTTGCCCTCTGCACAGCCGCAGTCCGGGGCTTTCTTGAAAGCCAGATGGTTCCGTGCTTCGCACTCACTCCATCTGCCGACAGTAATCGCACTTTTCAGTCTGCCTGGCGGCATCCCCCGTGCTCATACCGTCTTGCCCGTCCTATGTCTGTGCAGCCGGACAAGCCAGCTTGCCCTCTGCACAGCCGCAGTCCGGGGCTTTCATTGTAAAAAAGCTGCTGCATTAAGCCTTCTTCTCTTTGCGCTTAATGCAACAGCCCTTCTGTTTTTCTTATCTTCTGTTTTTCAGGAAATCTGGAATCTGAATGTCCTTCTGCTGCACATTACTCTTGAACTGAGGCTGCTGGAAGGTTGGCTGCTGGAAAGTGGGCATTGTGTAACCAGACTGCTGTGGCTGGGGCTGAGGCTGTCTCTGGGACTGAACCTTTGGAGCCTTCTCAGCTCTGCTTCCTTTCTTATCTCTGGTAACACTGGCCTTTCTGGCTGTTTCGTCATCCAGACCTGTGGCAATTACAGTAATTCTCACGAAATCAGCTTCCTTATCATCATACAGGGCACCGAAGATAATATTGGTATCCTCTCCTGTCAGATTCTGTACATAAGTTGCTGCATCGTTGGCATCCATAAGAGAAATATCTCCGGATACATTGATGATAACATGAGAAGCGCCCTGGATAGTAGTTTCCAGCAATGGACTGGATACTGCCTGCTGAACAGCTTCCATAGCCTTATCGTCTCCCTTGCCCTCTCCGATACCGATGTGAGCAATTCCTTTGTCAATCATAACGGTCTGCACATCTGCAAAGTCCAGATTGATAAGAGCCGGCAGGTTAATCAGGTCTGTGATACCCTGTACAGCCTGCTGCAGAACCTCGTCTGCTTTTTTCAGAGCTTCCGGCATAGAAGTACGACGGTCTACAATTTCCAGCAGACGGTCATTTGGAATAATAATCAGAGTATCTACGTTTTCTTTCAGCTTTTCAATTCCGGTAAGCGCATTGCTCATACGAGTCTTTGCTTCAAAACGGAAAGGCTTTGTCACAACGCCTACCGTAAGGATTCCCATTTCTTTGGCAACACCTGCCACTACAGGCGCCGCACCGGTTCCTGTTCCGCCGCCCATACCGCAGGTAACAAATACCATATCTGCTCCCTGAATGGCCTGCTTAATCTCCTCAATACTTTCCTCTGCTGCCTTCTCGCCGATTTCCGGCTTTGCACCGGCACCCAGTCCCTTTGTCAGCTTCTCTCCAATCTGAATTACAGTTGGAGCCTTGCACAGAGTCAGTGCCTGCTTATCTGTATTTACACCTATAAATTCAACGCCGCCGATGGCTTCCTCCACCATTCGGTTTACAGCATTATTTCCAGCTCCGCCTACGCCGATAACAATAATTTTAGCAGATGATTCCGCCTCGTTTGTCATGATTTCTAACACGGTATTTCCTCCTTTAGCTCCCTTGTATAATCTAAATGATATTACATTTCTCTCATCTTAATTTTCCGGCTTATCCGGTATGTATTTGTCTGTGCTATCCAGTCATTCTCTTTATACATATAGATATATAATAGCTTTTTTTCCTGAATTTATCAACCGGTATTTTCAGAATTTCATAAAAAATTTAAACTTTCATTTCCAGTCCTTTTTCAGCGGTTTCCTGTATCCGCAGAATCTGAGCCGTCACTATACTCAATATCCGGCACGTCATCCTCCTGGTCTTCTTCCTCATCCCGGCTTCTTGAAGAATTTCGGCCTTCATCCCCGCTATCTGAGGAATTACTCCCGGAGCTGCTGTCTGAAGAATCCTCCTCTTCTCCTCTGTCTTGGCCGGAGTTGTCCTCTTCCTCTTGGCTGTCTGAGGAGTCCTCATATTCCCAATCCTGAGAGGTATCGGTTCCATCTTCGTCTCCGCTGTCCTGAGTGGTATCGTCAAACACCACACTTCTGGTATCCTCCGTAATGTTTTCCAAATGAAGGATTCCGGTAAGTCCGTCCAGGTAAGGAAGAATTCCAACCATACGGTTGATTTTCTCATCCATGTTTTCGTCATCTCCCAGACGGACCTCTATGTTTCCATAGTACAGCACAAGCTGGTTCAGTTCGTTAAACACCAGCCTGTCCGGTTTTTCCTCCATCTTCTCCAACATCTTTCCCACACTTAACAGGGTGTTCAGCTTTCCGGTATTGATGCCTTTCATTTTTTCACCTTGTTTGGCTTCTTTTACATTGATACCCTCTATCATAGGGATATTTTCAATAGGCTCTTCTGTGATTATCTGAATGATTCCCTGACGGTCGAAATTTACACAGCGTCCCTGGTATTCAATATATCCCACCAGCTGCTTTTCCTTTACCTGGAGAATCAGAGTATTTCTATCTTTACGCACAACAGATACCTGTTCAATCATGCTGGCATCTTTTGTTTCTTTTTCTGTGTTGATGAACCCGGCCAAAATAGAGTTTTTGGCAAGGGGTACATCCAGAATCATATTTTTTATCTGCTCGTCTGAGTAGAAGCTGTTACCCTCCACTTTCACACTGGTTACCTGGAAGCCCAGAAAAAACACCAGTACAAAAATCAGGAGGGCCGCCGCTGCGGCCTCTATGATAATTCGTATTATTTTTCTTCCGCTCATATACGTCTCCTAATCCCTGGCTGTCTTAGCCCCAAGACAATTCAGGTCTCTGCAAATATCCTCGTATCCTCTCTCAATGAAATTCCGGTTTTTCACATAAGTCTCTCCCCGGGCTGCCAAACCAGCTACCACAAGAGCAGCGCCTCCACGAAGCTCCCGTGCTTCCACCCTGGCTCCCAAAAGACCGCCTCCCCGGATTATGGCTTCTCTGCCACATATCTCAATATCAGCCCCCATTTTCTTTAATTCAACGGCCGTTTTAAAACGGTCCTCAAAAATATTCTCCCGAATCCTGCTTTCTCCCCTGGCACAGGATAAAACTGCCATAAACACAGACTGCAGGTCTGTGGGAAAGCCGGGATACACCTGGGTCTGGAGATTTTCCAGAGGCAGTACAGCCCTGCGGCTGCACAAGGACAGTTTACCACTGTTCCAGGTATATTGTCCACCTATTTTCTCGTAGGCCCGAAGCAGGGCCCCCATTTCCTCTACCGGAGCGTCCAAAAGTACGCCTCCTCCTCTGGTTATGGCGCTGGCACACACATAGGTCCCAGCTGCTATCCTGTCCGCCGGCACTTTAAAAACTGTATCATGAAGTCTTTCCACACCCTGTATTTTCAAACATCCGGTTCCCTCTCCTTTTATATCAGCCCCTGCTTTTTTCAAAAATCTGCACAGCCAGATAACTTCCGGTTCCACAGACCCACCTTGAATCACTGTATGTCCCTTAGCACAGACAGCTCCCAGCACAGCGTTTTGGGTAGCTCCTACGCTGGCCTTGGGAAAGATAATCCTTGCTCCCCTCAGGCCCCGGGTCTCTCCAATCAGCATACCTTCCTCCTCACGGAAAGAGGCTCCCAGGCTATGCAGAGCCTTTAAATGCAAATCAATGGGTCTGACACCAATGACACAGCCGCCGGGATAAGGAACCCGGGCTTTTCCACACCGCCCAAGAAGACTGCCAAGAAGTACAATGGAAGAACGCATCTGTTCTCCCAGGCAGGCATCCGCCTGGCAGCATGTAACCTCCTTTGCCTCTATAACCAAAGTATCTCCCTGCCACCTGACCGTGGCCCCCAGTTTTTCCAGAAGCTGCCCCATAAGCATAACATCTGCAATTTTCGGACAACCCTGCAGCACAGTTGTGCCTTTTATTAAAAGAGCGGCCGCCATCACTGGCAGTGCCGCATTTTTAGAACCCTGTATTCTCACTTCACCGTCTAAAGGAATTCCCCCTGTAACCCTTATTCCATTCAAGTCATACACTCCTCTTATAAAGCGTTCCAGACAAAACCTATCTGAAATTATTTTATGCTCCTTCCTATAGATTGGTGAAGAGGAAATGCATAGCCGCAAAGCAGCCTATTTTTCTCTGTTTCTGCTGACTGAAAGAGCCAGCCCCATTTCTGCCAGCAAAAACAATACCGAGGTGCCTCCGTAGCTGACAAAGGGCAGGGTGATTCCTGTATTTGGAATAGTGTTGGTAACCACCGCAATATTTAAAATCACCTGCATGGCCATATGTCCCATTATCCCTGCTCCAACCAGGGCTCCCGCCAAATCCCGGGCATGGGTGGCAATCACCATGAGCCGCCATATGAGAAGGCCAAACAAAAGAATCAAAAGGCAAGCCCCTACCAGACCGGTTTCCTCACAAATAATAGAAAAAATCATGTCATTTTGGGCCTCCGGTACAAATCCCAGCTTCTGCAGACTGCTGCCCAGTCCCTTACCGAAAATTCCTCCGCTGCCTATGGCGTAAAGTCCCTGTATGGTCTGGAACCCTTTCTCATAAGCCTCAGGATTCCTCCAGATAGCCAGACGCTCCAAACGGTAACTGGCCATTCCCAGAAAAATACCGATAAACACCACGCCTGCGGCTCCGATTCCCACAAAGGGCAGGTATCTGGGATTGGACACAAATATCAATATAACACCGATTCCCAGAATAATGATGGCCGTACTCAGATTGCTGGCTCCCACTAAACCTACAATGGGTAGCAGCAGGGCCATGGTTCCTGCCATATAAAAAATTCCCCTCTTCTTTTCCTCCCCACTGGTAATCACCCAGGTGAGAAGCAGAATCACCGCCACCTTGGCAAATTCCGAGGGCTGAAAAGACAGGGGTCCTATAGACAGCCACCGCTTGGAACCGTTGTATTCATCTCCGAACAGAAGTACCATCAAAGACAGCACCAGGGAAATCCCATACCAAAGACCTGCGGTTTTTACCAGAATATGATAATCCATACAGGAAACAAGGTACATGCCCATAAGCCCCAGAGAGGTAGCGAAAAGCTGTTTCTTAAAATAATAGGCAGAGTCATGGAACTTTACTCTGCCGTTATATGCGCTGGTACTGTAAAGAAATATTAGACCGCAGACAAGTAGAACCACAACCAAAATCAGAAGAATCCCGTCAAACTGACGCCCCTTTTTTTCTCTCTCCAATGCGCCTAATCCTCCAGGGTATTCTTCTAATTATATGGCTGTTTTTTTCCACATATGACCTGTATAAAAAAGAATCCTGCAAAGCAGGATTCTCCGCCTGCGGCGGGTCGCTTTAGCGACATAACTCCTCTCCGCCGCAGTGTGCTCCTGCCCGGAGGGCTTTTTATTCTATAGGAAATTCAAAGGATTTTCCTATAGAATGAAATACAAACCTGCCGGCAGGTCCCTTACTTCGTCCTTCTCCTCTGGACTTTTGGAAAATTTATCTGGACTCCAGCTCTCTTACATATTTCTTAAACATATCTCCACGCTGCTCATAATTATCAAATTGTCCCCAGCTTGCACAGGCGGGGGATAAAAGCACTGCGTCTCCCTCTCTGGCTTTCTGGGCACAGATTTCCACTGCTTCCTTCAGACTGTCAGCCAGAATCGTATGTTCAAAACCGCAGGCATGGGCGGCCTCCCGGATTTTTTCTCTGGTCTGACCGATAAGCACCAGATAACGCACCTTGCCCTCAAAGGACTGAATCCACTCCTCGTAGGAAGACTCCTTGTCATAGCCGCCCCCAATAAGCAGGGTAGGACGGTTCATGGCCTGAATTCCTTTTATCGCTGCATCCGGGTTGGTACCCTTGGAGTCATTATAATAAGCCACGCCTTTTATCTCCTCCACAAATTCAATCCTGTGGGGTACTGCCTTAAATTTCATCACAGCGCTGCGAATAGTTTCAAGAGGCACTCCGGCACAGTAGGCCATGGCCCCGGCCGCCATAACATTCTCAAAATTATGCTTGCCCAGAAGTTTCAGCTCTCCTGTTCTCACAACCTCCTGTTCCCGGCCATTCAGGCGAAGAATGATTTTATCTCCCTCCAGGAAGATTCCCTCCTCCAGTCTCCTCTCACTGGAAAAGAATACCACTCTGGCCGGACATTTGGCTGCAAATTCTCTCAAAACCTGGTCCTCATAATTAAGGATACAGAAATCCTCCTGCCCCTGGTTGGCTGTAATCAGCTCTTTCACACGGATATATTCTTCCATGGTATGATGCCGGTTCAGGTGGTCCTCCGTAATATTCAAAATTGCAGAAACCTTAGGCGCAAAGGTATGGGTGGTCTCCAGCTGGAAACTGCTGATTTCTGCCACAGTATAGCTGTCCTCTTCCATGGAAAGAGCAGCCTCTGTATAAGGATTACCAATATTTCCCACCACAAAAACAGATGGACTATGTGCCTTCATAATCTCTCCCAAAAGAGCAGTTGTGGTAGTTTTTCCATTGGTCCCCGTAATAGCCAGCACTGTCCCGGCACCTATATGGTAAGCCAATTCCACCTCTCCCCACACAGGAACTCCGGCAGCCCTCATTCTCTCTACAGGAGGGATGTCCAAAGGCACTCCCGGGCTCATCACTGCCAGGTCCAGGGAAGCCGCCAGCTCCTCTATCAGCTCTCCCAGCACAATCCTGCATCTGCTTTCCGGGGAAAGCCTTTTCCTTATTTCTTCTTCCTGAAGCTTTTGGTTTCCATCATATAAAACCACCTGGGCATGTACTGCTTCTAAAAGCTTTACAGCGCCGATTCCGCTGATTCCGCATCCAAAAACCAGCACCTTTTTTCCTTCTAACTCTTTTCTATGCAATTCCATTTTTCCTCTCCTTTTTTGGCCTTACACACCCATCAGGGCAATGAGGCACAAAATTGCCGTCACTACAGAAAACACTGCTACCACTCTGGTTTCTGACCATCCGCAAAGTTCAAAGTGGTGATGGATAGGCGCCATCTTAAAGAACCTCTTCCCATGGGTAGCCTTGAAATAGCTTACCTGAATCATAACAGAAAGCACTTCTACCACATAGATAAGCCCTACAATCAGAAGAAACAGGGGCATCTGCAGCATATATGCAGTTCCGGCCACAAAGCCGCCCAGGGCCAGAGAACCGGTGTCTCCCATAAAAATCTTGGCCGGATACACATTAAACAACAGAAATCCCATAAGGGCTCCCACTACAGCACAGGTAATAGGCTCGATTCCGCTCTTTGTGCCGATAGCAACCACTGAGAAAAAGGTAGCTACCATAATAGTGACAGAAGAAGCCAGCCCGTCCAAACCGTCGGTAAAGTTTACCCCGTTCACTGCTCCGATAACTGCTACAAACAGTACGGGGATAGCCAGAATCCCTAAATCCAGCTCATAGGAAGGGAAAAAGGGAATTTTCATGCCCAGGGAAACATCGGTGAATTTCACCAGGTAAAAAGCGAAGATAGCTGTCACTACAATCTGACACGCCATTTTCTGGGCCGGCATAAGCCCGTCTGAACGTTTCAGCACAACCTTCAGGTAATCATCCAAAAATCCGATGATGCCAAAGCCCAGCGTCAGGAAAAGCACAGGGATGATTTTCGGATAATCTTTCACATAAAACAGGGATGTTACCACTGTGGACAAAAGAAAGATAATACCTCCCATGGTGGGAGTGCCAGCCTTTTTTAAGTGGGACTGCACTCCCTCCACCCTTTCGGTCTGTCCCATCTTCAGTTTTCTCAAATAGGGAATAATAATCGGTCCCAAAATTACGCTGATGGCAAAAGCCAAAAGCACCGGTACAACCATTTTAAAATCTGCCATAGTACACCTCATTTATATGTATTTTTGCTCTTCCTAGTATAATGCTTTTTTTCCTGATTATCAACCTTCAATCCCCATGTAGGGAAGGATATTCGTAAATACCTCCCTGATGACAGGTGCTGCAATGGTGCCTCCGTAGTAGACGCCCTGGGGGTCGTGAATGACACAGATAGCCAGTACCTGAGGTGTTTCCGCCGGAGTAAAGCCCAGAAAAGAAGAAATATAACGGTTAGCGCTTCTGGGAAGGGTCTGAGAAGTAGCTGTCTTTCCTCCTATGGTCCTGCCCTCTATGGCTGCATTTTTTCCGGAACCCTCTGACACAACCTTTTCCAAAATATAACGCACCTGCTGGGACACTTCCTCAGAAACAATACCTCTCTTTGTCTCATATTTAAGCTCCTCCACCAGATTTCACTCCGAAATGAGGTGTCACCCGGGTGCCTCCGTTAATGATGGAGCTAACTGTAGTAGCCAGCTGGATAGGCGTAATCTGAAAGGACTGGCCAAAGGATATGGTGGCAAGCTCCACCTCTCCTATGTCTTCTTTTTTATGCATGATAGTTCCTGCCTCTCCGGGTAAATCAATTCCTGTCTTTTCCATCAGGCCAAACTGCTGGAAATATTTATAATAATTGTCTACCCCCAACCGCAGTCCCACCTCGATAAATACCGGGTTACAGGAATTCATAGCCCCCTCCACAAAATTTTCTGCCCCATGTCCTGTTCTTTTATGGCAGTGAATCCTTCTGTCCTCCACAATTTTGAACCCGGGACAGCTAAACTGGTCATCCATATGGACCACTCCCTGGGAAAGCCCTGCGGCCATAGTGATAATTTTAAAGGTGGAGCCAGGCTCATAGGTGTCGTTTATCGTTGGATTTCTCCACATCTGATTGCAGGCATCCTGAAATTCCTTGTCTGTCATCCGGGAGGCATCTGCCCCTGTATTTAAGGTAAATGGGTCGTTTAAATCAAACTCCGGCACATTGGCATTAGCGTAGATTTCTCCGTTCTGAGGATTCATAAGAAGAATAGACACAGCGTCCGCTTCCTTTTCCTCCATTACCTTTTCTGCAGCCTGCTGCACATACATCTGCAGATTTTTATCCAGACTCACCTGGAGATTGTACCCGGGTATAGGCTCTACCCGGCTTTCTCCCAGCTGAGAAATCTCCACGCCCCGTGCATCGGTGGTAGTCAGAATTTTTCCGTCCACACCTCGAAGCACATCCTCATACATAACCTCCAGTCCTACAATACCCTGATTATCTCCTCCCGTAAATCCCAGCACTTTGGAGGCCAGCTCTTCATAAGGATAATATCGTTTAAAATCCTCGTCCACCTTTACCCCTTCCAGTCCGTAGCTGCGAATCTTATCTCCTACCGACTTTTCTACATTGGTCTTCACCCGTTCTATCGAAGACACAGTTTCCACCCTTTTTCTGGCAGTTTCTTCCGAGATTCCCAGTTCCTTCACCAGCATGTCAATAACCTTTTCCGGCTCCTTTATCTGGCTGTGTATCACAGAAATGGTACACACTGCTTTATTATCTGCCAGAATTTCTCCCTTGCTGTCCAGGATTTTTCCTCTGGCCGCTTTTATATCCCGCTCCCTCTCATGGAGCTGTTCCGCCTTCCGGGCATAATAATCAGAGCGGATGACCATAAGATACACCATTCTGCCCATAAGACCCAAAAGCATAAGTCCACAGGCAGCGAAGACAATCACGGTTTTCTTTTTGTGATAGGTCCTGTTTTTTCTCATTTTCCTACAGACTCCCGGGATTATCCTTATATTATATGTCTTTTGCAGGGAATCCTATGCATGATAGAAAAAAAAAGAGAACCTGGTTCCGGGCTTTCAACAGCCCTTTCCCGATTCTCTTTTATTTAAGTGTATGCCCTTGCTGATGCAGGCATCACCATGCATATAGGTCTTCGAATTGTGTCAGACAGTCTGCGCTCACTCTTCCTCATCCTGGTCCAGCTCTTCTGTGTCGTAAGCATCCTCATAGGAATCGTCATCTTCATCAATACCAGCCTGCTCATTGGTGATTCCGTCAGAATATTCATCATTTAAATCTTCCTCGGACTCCAATGGGTCTCCGTCCCCATAGCCCTGGTCTAAAACTGTACCATAAGGATTGGAAACACCGTCTTCCACAATGTCTGTAAATTTAGGAACTCCGTAGAAGCCTTCCCACAGCACTGTGGCGCCTTCCGCCTTTTCATCCTGGTAAACATTCATATAAGGCAACACTTCGGACATAATGGCCTGGGCCAGGTACTGGGCGTAGCTGCTGGATGCCTGACTTTCCACATTGGGTGTGTCCACTACTACATAAACCAACATTTCCGGCTTATCCAGAGGGGCAAAACCGATAAAGGATACCAGATAATTCCCCTTTTCTTTTTCTGTCAGTTTCTCCGCTGTTCCAGTCTTACCGCCCATAGAATATCCCTGCACCTTGGCCTTGGTACTGGTACCGCTGGTAACACTCATTCCCATGTATTCCCGAATGTCGGCTGATACTTCCTCGGATATAGGACTTTTCAAAACATTAGGACTGATATTTTCCACAGTTTTTCCATCCTGGTCCGTAATTTCCTTTACTAAATGAGGCTGGTAATAGGTTCCTCCATTAATGGCTGCGGCCATAGCCGCAATTTCCTGAATCATGGTACAGGTAAAGCCCTGTCCAAAGGCTGAGGTAGACAGCTCCATCTCGTACATATCGCTTTCCGCAAAAAGAATTCCCGTTCCCTCCCCCGGCAAATCAATACCGGTTCTGGTTCCAAAATTAAATTTGCTCTGATAATTCAGAAATTCCGCAGAACCCATTCTTCTTCCGATAGCCATCATACCATCATTGCAAGAATTCTGGATAACCTCTCCCAGACTTTCCGCTCCATGACTGTTAGGATATACGGCGCATCGAACGAAATCTTCTCCAATCTGCTGACCACCATCACAATAGAATCTGGAATTTTCTGTAATAGCTCCTGATTCCAAGGCTCCTGCCACCACAATAGGCTTTACAACAGAACCCGGTTCATAGTCATCGCTGATACAGAAGTTTCTCCACATATCGAAAAGAGCCTCTCTTGTCTCTTCATCTGTCATCTCATCAATGGCTTCTTCGGTATAGAGCCCGGTCAAGTCCCTGGGTTCATTTAAGTCATAGCTTCCGGAGCTGGCCATGGCAAGAATTTCTCCTGTATTGGGGTCCTCTACAATAACGCCGATATTCTTGGCTCCCTTTTTCTGCTCACCCACCTTATTATTGGGGCCTGCTGACAGAGCCCGGTCAAAGGCGGAAATATATTTCTCTACAATCTCCTGTATAGTAGCATCCAGGGTAGTGGTAAGGTTCTTGCCGTCCACTGCCTCTACAATGGTCTGCCCCTGGTCTGTGTCCTGGCTGAGATAACCAAACTTTCTGCCATTGGTTCCGTTAAGAGTGTTATTATAATATCCTTCCAGACCCCAGTCCGCTGTATTTCCCGTATCCACAAAGCCGATAACATCGCAGGCCAAATCCTCCAGGGGATAAATTCTCTTGTAAGTATCTTCAAAATAAATACCCTGGACATTTCTTCTTCTGCTCAGCTCATCGTCTCCTAATGCTTCCTGTTCCTCCTCCGTATCTGGCACGGAATTGGCAGCCTCAAAGGCCTTTTTGTCATCCATGGAAACTTCTTTTTTCAAAATTTGATACTGGCTGTTGGCCGTGTTCTCGTTGGTGAGCAATCCCTCCACTTTCTCTCTGTCAATACCGAAATAATCTTCCAAAGCCGCTAGGGTAGGTTCCTTGTAGCTGCCTTTGTAGTTTACAGCCTGACAGTCCAGAATTAAGTTGTATACTTTTTCGCTGTTAGCCAGCACAGTTCCGTTCCTGTCTGTTATGGTTCCTCTTCGGAAAGGAATAGTAGTGTTGGTATACTGCTGTTGGGACTGGGAAAGCACCTGCTGGGTATATTTATTCCCTTCTTTGGCATTTATTACCGTAATTCCCGCCAATAAACTGACAAAAGCCAGCAGAGTCACTCCAAATACTCCGGCCAGCTTTCGTTTCATTTTTTTTGTTAGTTTTCGTCTTTTAGATTCTTCTTTTTTCAATCTTCCACCTGCTTGCTGTCCGGGACATCCTGATACTGTCTCACATAGCTGTTATTTCCCGGTGTGTAGTATTTAATCTGTTCCTCTGTAGCAAACTCCATGCCCAGCTCGTTGATGGCCCGGTCCCGGATTTCATCCAAATCCACCCCCGTAAGCACCTGGCTATAATAAGCATCATTATCCTCTTTTAACTGATTTAACTCCAGCTCCTTTGCGGCCACCGTGCTTTTCTGTGCGGTAATATCTGCGGTAAGCTTAACGTAATGTACACAGGCTCCTGTAGCCAAGGCGCATACAATTCCAAGAAAAGCGATATACCCTCTGCTCATATTTGTACTCTTTGCCCTGTTCTTCTGTGCCGTCCTGCTCAGCTCTCTTTTGGTCTGCCTTGGCTGCACATCCAGCCTGCGGGCAGCGTTTCCGTCCTCATAGTAGACTGTCTGTCTTGGGACCCTTCTATTGTCATACCTGTTTTGGTTTCTTGTGCTTGCCATGAAACTCTCCTTTTAAAGACCTGGCTTTCATTGCTTCACCCGCTCAAATACCCGCAGCTTAGCACTTTTAGAGCGTGGGTTTTCCTCCAGCTCTTCCTGGCTTGGAAGTATGGGCTTTCTGGTAATCACCCTGCCTCTGGAAATATTCCCGCATACACACACAGGAAAATTAGAAGGACAGGTACAAGGATTCTCATTTTTCTTAAAAATGGTCTTCACAATCCTATCCTCCAAAGAATGAAAGGTTATCACACAGATTCTTCCCTGGTGATTCAACAGCTTAATCATGTCATCCAGACTGTCTCTCAAAACCTCCAGCTCCTGATTTAACTCAATCCGGATAGCCTGAAAGGTTCTCTTAGCCGGATGCCCTCCCACAGCCCTCATTTTCATGGGAATGGCATGTTTAATGATTTCTGCCAGCTCCCCTGTAGTATCTATAGCTTTTTTCTGTCTTTCCAGACAGATGTGCTTTGCGATATTTTTTGCGAATTTGTCCTCCCCATAGTCACGGATAATACGGTACAGCTCCATTTCGCTATAAGTATTTACAATGTCCCTGGCTGTGCGGGGATTTCTCTGATCCATACGCATGTCAAGAGGGACATCTTCCCGATAAGTGAAGCCTCTCTCACTGTTGTCCAACTGGTAGGAAGATACCCCTAAATCTAAAATAATCCCATCTACCGATGCGATTCCTATTTTCTGTAGTTCTTTTTTCATGTTGCAATAGTTGCTGCGGATGATGGTCACGTTCTCTCTAAAATTCTGTAACCGCTCTCCCGCAGCCTTTATTGCAGCCTCATCTTGATCTATACCTATCAAGCTCCCCTTGGCAGATAGCTGCTGGCATATCCTGTAGGAATGCCCGCCGCCTCCCAATGTTCCATCAACATAGACTCCGTCGGGCTTTACCCTTAAATTCCCGACTGTCTCTTCCAGTAATACGGATTGGTGTTTAAATTCCATTTTCTTCTCCCGGCAAACTCAGATAACAATGCCCATATTCTGCATACCCTCTGCAATGGCGTCCATGTCCTCGTAATTGCTGTTTTCCAACCACTTTTCCTTACTCCAGACTTCAATCCTTGTAAGATTTCCCGTAAGCACTACATCCTTATTCAGACCTGCAAATTCCCGAAGCGTCTGAGGCACGAGAATTCTCCCCTGCCGGTCCAGCTCGCACATAGTTGCACTGGCTACAAAGAAACGTAAGAAGGCTCTTGCATTTTTATCATTAAGTGGTAAAGCTTTCAGCTTTTCTTCAAAGTTTTTCCATTCATCTCTGGGATAGATAGACAAGCAACCGTCCAGACCCTTGGTGAGTACGAACTCCTCCCCCAGCTCCTCCCGGAACTTAGAAGGAATAATCATCCTCCCCTTTGCGTCGATTGTATGACTATACTCTCCCATGAACATATGAACGTCACCTTCTTTCGTGAGGATACGATTCTCCCCTTCGTGTCCTCCATGGTTCATACGGGCCGCTTCTGCCATCAGCTACCCATTTCGTACCACTTTTCACCACTTTCTACCACTTATATGCCCATTCTATACCAAGATAGTGCAAAACGCAAGAGGAACATTTGTTTTTTAGGAAATCCAAAAAAAGGAAAAAGAGAGCTGATGCCTGATAAACCCGGTTTTCCAAGCATTGCTCTCTTTCCTTAAACTCCTGCGGTCCTGTCTTTTAATGCATTTTGCTTCTTGTTGTAAGACAAGGATTTCTATCCTCCTCTTTCCGAAGACTGCCTTTTAAATACTCCTCAATCAGACAATCCAGCAATCTGCTGATGTCAAGAACAGTCTGCCACGCCTGCTTCTGGGCTATGGCTGCATCCAGCGCTTCTCTGGTACTTTCTATTTTCCTCTTTAACTCTGCCTGCGTCATCCTATACTCCTGCCGTTTCTTATGGAGAAAGGCTGGTCCACAGCTTCCTAATCTAAGAGGAGACCTACCAGGTTCCTTTCTCATTCCATCAGTGTTCCTACTGCTTATTCCTTCGTGACAAAAGCTGCGCTCGTACAGGCCGCAGTTAAATCATACCTTATTAGGATTTTTCTTTTTCTCTTTTTTATACATTAAAGCGGAAGAGAATCACATCTCCGTCCTGAACCACATAATCTTTACCTTCCATACGCACCAGACCTTTTTCCCGGGCACCTGCATAGGAGCCGCAGTCCAATAAATCCTGGTAATTCACCACTTCAGCTTTA
>NHCFR01400__coassemble_582_pt1 | contig 31070 bp, 19 predicted proteins | sample NHCFR01400__metabat2_high_PE_048 | metagenome-assembled genome bin NHCFR01400
TCTACGTCATTATGCTGAAAATGAACGTGCCAGTACACTAGGCTGAACTGTTACATCCTTTTTCCATCCACTTGTTACTGTTTACTCGTATCTCGTAAACCGTAACATTGGCAGGCCCAGTTAAAGTTTTGCTTCCCAAAAGGAGCCTGCTCACACCTGATACCCATCTTTTGATTTACCCTTCGGTTTGCCCCTGGTTTTCTCTTCTCTCTTGACGGCTTTTCCGAGAAATTATACAATAATTACCGGTTTGACTATAGACAAAGAGAGGTAACTTTATGGAAAAAATCATGGATTATATTTTAGAACAGATGAAAAACCTGCTGGCCATTGACAGTCCCACAGGCTACACAGGGAACGTGGCGGAATATTTAATGAAAGAATATGAAAAGATGGGCTATACTCCCCAAAAAACCGTAAAAGGAGGCGTATTGGTAGAACTTGGAGGAAGGGATTCAGAAAACGCCCTGCTTCTGGAAGCCCATGTAGATACTCTGGGCGCTATGGTGTCACAGATAAAGGCGAACGGCCGTCTGGCCCTCTCCCCCCTGGGAGGTATGAACCCCAACAATGGAGAAGCGGAAAACTGCCGGATTATTACCCGTTTTCAAGGGACTTATGAGGGTACCTGTCAATTAGCAGACGCTTCCATTCATGTGAACGGAAAGTATGATGAAACCAGCCGAAGCTTCGACGTAATGGAAGTGGTTCTGGATGAAAAAGTCTCCTCCCGCCAGGAAGTGCTGGATTTGGGAATCCTGGAAGGGGATGTGGTTTGCTTTGAGCCCCGGACCCGCATCACAAAAAGCGGTTATATCAAAAGCCGTTTCCTGGATGATAAATTAAGCGCCGCTATACTGATGGGATACGCCAAATATATAAAAGAAAACAACGTCACCCCTGAAAGAAAGCTTTACCAGCATTTTACGGTTTATGAGGAAGTAGGACACGGCGGCGCTGCCTCCATTCCCGCTGATGTAAAAGAAATCCTGGCTGTGGACATGGGCTGTGTAGGAGAAGGTCTGAACTGCCGGGAGCACCAGGTTTCTATCTGCGCTAAGGACAGCGGAGGCCCTTACAGCTACGATGTAGTCTCTGCCTTGATTCTCGCCGCCCGGAAAAATAATTTAGACTTTGCCGTAGATGTATATCCTCATTACGGCTCCGACGCAGAGGCCGCCCTGCGCTCCGGCCACGATGTACGCCACGGCCTTATCGGCCCCGGAGTCTACGCTTCCCACGGCTACGAAAGAAGCCATATAGACGGCGTAAAAAACACCTACCTCCTCCTAAAAGAATATTTACAATAAAAGCCCCGGACTGCGGCTGAGCAAACGGCAAGCTTGCTTGCATGGATGCTCAGACATAGGACGGGCCAGACAGTATGAGTACGGGGGACGCCCTTGGCGGACCTCATAGTACGATTACTGGCGGCAGATGGTGGGAGGGCGCAGCACGGAACCATCTGGCTTTTATGCATAACAAAGCCCCGGACTGCGGCTGAGTAGACAGCAAGCTTGCTTGCATGGATGCTCAGACATAGGACGGGCCAGACAGTATGAGTACGGGGGACGCCCTTGGCGGACCTCATAGTACGATTACTGGCGGCAGATGGTGCTTTCTCTTGTCCTTTTAGGACAGATATATTTTAAATTTTATTAAGAGATTTTCCAATTATTTTATAAAACAGACATACTTTCCTCATAATTTATTTTTATAATAAATCTCGGATAGTTGATAAACCACTCACTATCTCCCCCCTCAAGTTGGAAAAGCCCGGTACATGATGTATCGGGTTTTTTCTGTTGCTTTTCTTTCCGGCAGCAGATATAATATTGTTCATATCCTTTTAAACTTGGAAAAGACTTTTTAGGGAAAGAGGTATCAATCATATGACAAGAAAAAAAGTAGTGGTGGCGCTGGGCCACAGGGCTCTGGGGACCACCCTCCCGGAACAGAAAACAGCGGTAAAGGCATCCGCCAAAGCCCTGGCTGATTTAGTGGAGGCCGGAGCCGATATTATCATTACCCACAGCAATGCTCCTCAGGTAGGCATGATTCACACTGCCATGAATGAATTCGGAAAGGTGCATCCGGATTACACTGCAGTTCCCATGTCTGTCTGCTCAGCTATGAGCCAGGGTTATATTGGTTACGATATTCAGAATGCTCTGCGGGCGGAGCTTCTGCGCAGGGGTATTTACAAACCGGTAAGTACCATTCTTACCCAGGTTACTGTGGACCCTTATGACGATGCTTTCCATGAGCCGGTAAAGGTCATCGGCAGAACCTTAAACCAGCAGGAAGCTGAAGCTGAAGAACACAAAGGAAATTATGTCGTGCAGACTGAAGATGGCTACAGAAGGATTGTGGCGGCTCCCCAGCCGGAAAAAATCGTGGAAATTGACGCCATTAAAGCCTTGTCAGATGCAGGTCAGGTTGTGATTGCCTGCGGCGGCGGCGGAATCCCTGTTCTGGAGCGGGATGAAGAACTGATTGGTGCCAGCGCTGTCATTGAGAAAGATTTGACCAGCGGTAAACTGGCCCAGGCCCTGGACGCTGACGAGCTTTTGATTCTCACCAGTGTAGAACGGGTTTCCGTAAACTACAATTCTGACACAGAAGAACAGTTAAAAGAGGTAACTGCCCCGGAGATGAAACAATACATGGAAGAAAATCATTTTGAGGACAACACCATGCTTCCTAAAATACAGGCCTCTGTAGAATTCGTGGAAGAACGGCCGGGAAGACGGGCTGTCATTACCTCTATCGGCAAAGCCAAAGAGGGTTACCTTGGTAAAACCGGAACTATCATTACAGCATAAGCAAAACAACATACGCCCATATTCCTCTTGTACACTGAGGAATATGGGCGTTTTTTCGTTCATGTTTTTTATAAAAAAATTGCTATCTGTTTAGATTATCCTTTCCCTTCCGTTCCTTTGTAAAAAGTTCCGCAGCAAACATTGAAAGGGGTACCCTTTCCGTAAAAATCACTTGTCTTTGTCAGCGACAATAAGGGAGATTTTTACTTGTTGTGAATATCCCAAACCCTTGTGCAAACTATTTCTGTTCCTTGCAAATTAAAATTCCCTATACAACAAACATTCTTACGATAGTATTCAAGAAATCATATAATCCATGCCCGAAAGCAACACTCACATAGCTACAGTCTTTGATTTTATATTTTGCGAATCCCAAAACAAGACCTATACCAAAAGTAAATAATACTTGTACAAGGTTCCCGTTGATGATATGCCACAATCCAAATAAGGAAGCTTCAACCACAACGCCTAGCCATTTATGATTCTCAAAGAAACTTACAAAAGTATCTTGCAAGTATACTCTAAAGACAAATTCCTCAACCGGTCCAATAATCAGAAGATAAAATAAAAAGTTATAAATTAAATCGAACCAAGAAAAATCTGTATGTTCACCCACCAACGAAAAACCACACAGGGCAGGAATAACAGCAATTATAACAGAGAGGGCAAGTGCAATAATAGCACCAATCAAGTATTGCCGTTTATTTTTGAAATCCACATCCACTATCATATCTGTCTGTTTCATTGCAAGCCACGCAATAAATCCATTTAACAGATTGAGGATTATTAGAGCAGTAATTTTAAGTGCGGATATATCTATGTATTTGAGAAATCTTGCGCTAAGTGACACAATCAATATCATTACCAATGAGCAACATAAAATGATAATTTTTTTTGTCTTTTTCACGATTTCGACTCCAAATTCCTGATTTATACGTTTGCATTATAGCACCAATCTTTGAATTTTTCTATCATTTACCTATGCTTATATGAAATAGCAGAGTCAGACACCCTCGTCAACGGGCGAGATGAACGGGCTTCGCCCGCCGTTGACAAGTGCGTCTGTCTCTGCTTATGTGGTAGCCAAGAGAAGGAAAGCAACGAGTGCTTTCGCCATCGTATAGTATGGTTTTTCTTATATCTGTCCGTATCGTTTTATATTGCCATAGGAAATCCGAGCACCATTTGGGCACCAAAGTGCCAAAAATCATTGATTTTATAAGTGTCCTAATGGGCGAAAACCCTGTATTTGATGGTTTTCATAGTTCAAGACTTTTCGGTAGCAGAAATTCAAATACTATCTTTTATAAATTTTCCCCATTTAACTGTATCAAATCTCTGTACCAGTATCCGGAATCCTTAATAATTCTCTTTTGTGTGTTATAATCCACAAATACAAGCCCGAAACGCTCTGCGTATCCACTGTGCCACTCAAAGTTATCCAGCAGGGACCATTGGAAATATCCCCGAATATCTGTTCCGTCCTGAGCGCATTTTTTCAGGGCTCCTAAGTACCGTGCCAGAAAATCAATCCGGTTAGGGTCATGTACCTGTCCGTCCAGAGAAATCACATCATGACAGGACAAGCCGTTTTCCGTTATATAAATGGGTTTCTGGTACCGCTCATACAAAAACTTTGGTCCCCAATACAGACACTCTGGTGTCACCGGCCAGTCCAGCGCTGTCTTTGGAAAACCGTCATAGCGCTTCACTTTCTCCGGCTGCCCGTTTTCTCCCATACGGATTCGCTGTCCGTTATAAATATTCTGGCCATAAATGTCAATAGGCTGGGAAATCAACTGCAAATCTTCTTTTGTAATCCTGGGAAGATATTTCTGGAACCTGCGCATCCCTTCCTCTGGATATTCCCCGAAAAGCACCGGGTCGCTCCACCAGGACACGTTCCAGGTCCAGCCGCTGATTGGTTCATGGAAGCCGAATAAATGCTGTCTTGCCGCCTCAATATCCTCTGGCTTTTCACTGTCAGGATAACTCATGGTTCCTGTGGGGGCATAGCCCACCTGAATATCCTGTTTTGCATTCTCCCGAAGCATTCTCACTGCATTTCCATGGGCTTTCAGAGCATTGTGGGCCATCTGAAAGGTATCTCTGACCGGAGCCTGTACTCCCGGCGCATGAACCCCGTCTAAAAAGCCTAATCCCACAAAGCACTGGGGTTCATTTAAGGTAAAAAAGTATTTTACCCTGTCAGAAAAATGTTCTGCTACCAGCTTTGCATATACCCCAAACCAGTCCACAATCTCTTCATTTAACCAACCGCCTTTTTTATATAGCTCATAAGGCAGCTCCCAGTGATACAGCGTGATAAAAGGCTCAATATTCGCTTCCAAAAGAGCGTCGATTAACCCATTATAAAATTTTATTCCTGCCTGATTTACCTTCCCTGTGCCTTCTGGCAGTATCCTGGCCCAGTTTATGGAAAAACGATATGCCTTTATCCCAAGACTTTTCATAATTTCCACATCTTCACGGAAACGATGATAATGGTCACAGGCCTTATCTCCTGTATGCCCGCCGAAAATCCTGTTCTCCTCCTGGCAAAATACATCCCAGATATTCAGACCTTTTCCGTCTTCATAAGCCCCTCCCTCTATCTGGTAAGAGGAAGTTGCTGCTCCCCATTGAAACTCCTTACAAAATCCCATCCTACATTCCTCCATTTTCCTACACTTATAAGAAAACCATCCTATGTTTTTTAAGTTGTATTTTTTCTTCCGAAAATCCTGTTTATGGTTTTCTGAGGGATTTCAAAAACAATCACAATCCCCAGCACCATGGCAATGGCAATTCCCAAAGTCTCTCTTCCGTAATGAAGGCTCAGCTCATTATTCTCCAAAAGAGAGTAATACACGGTCCTGTAAATTCCGATTCCCGGCACTTCTGGAAAAATTCCTGCAATCAAAAATAGGGTCACCGGACATTTACGCACCTTGCTTCCTATTCTGGAAGCCAAGGTGATAAACACTGTAGCAAAAAAGCTGCCTGCTACGGCCCCTGCTCCCAGGACATTGATGCAGACCCAGCAAATCAGCCATCCTGTCCCTCCGATAAAGCCACAGAGAGGGTAATGTTCTCTTGGAACAGAAAACAGCAGAGAAAAGGCCACCGTGCCAATGCAGGCCGCAAGAAACTGTAAAATTCCCTCTGCTATCATAGAATCACCCCTCCTGTCAGATGGTAATAAAGCAGGTACATAAGCCCCACTCCCAGAGAAATTCCCAGGGCTACCATGAGGGCGTCCAGAAACCGTACGCCGCCTCCGATATAATCTCCATCCGCAAAATCCCTTATGGCATTCACCAGCGATACTCCAGGCACCAAGGGCATCACAGAGCCCACTAAAATACTTCCGGGGGTTTTCCCCAGTCCCAGACGGTAAAACAGCACTGCAAAAAAGGACACGCAAAAACCTCCCGCCAGATTCAGCACAATTTTAGAGGTCTGCTTCTCCCGCCTTTCAAAAGCAATAAGCAATACATAAAGGAGGAAGCCGGAAAAAAATGCTGCCAGCATATCCTCCCAGCTTCCTCCCAAAAGACGGCAGAAGGCCCCGGAGCCCGCCCCGGAAGCCAGCATCCTGGAAAAAGCCTTTTTTCCAGGCATCTTCTCTATCTCTTCCAATCTGTTCCGAGCCTGCTCCAAAGTATATTTTTTCTCTACAATCTCTCTGGAAAGTTGATTGACAGCGGCAATCCTGTGCAGCTTTGCTCCTCTTATGGGAATATGCTTCACACTGGCATATATCTGCCCCTCCCGGTTTTCCGCTGTGATAAAAATGCCTGTACTCATAACAAAGGTACTGCATTTTTCAATGCCATAGGCACCGGCAATCCTCTGGATGGTCTCCTCTACACGGAATATTTCCGCTCCCGCATCCAGAAGAATCCGCCCTGCCTCCATAGCTAAATCTAAAACTTTCTTATCATAATTTTCCACAATCCGTCTCTTCCTATCCTTCTATGATGTAGAAAACCTATCTCTGCTTCCTACCGGAAAACAGTGAAAAACAGCATGACAATGATGCCCAGCACAATCCTGTACCAACCGAAAGCTTTAAAATCATGCTTCTTAATATAGCCCATCAGGAACTTGATGGCCAGAATAGATACCAGGAAAGATACCAGTGTTCCTACAGCCAGAATAATTCCCTCCCAGGCCGTAAAGCCAAATCCGAACTTTACCACCTTCAGCAGACTGGCGCCGAACATAACGGGAATGGCCAGGAAAAAGGTATATTCAGCAGCCACGGTTCTGGAGGTTCCCAGAAGAATACCGCCGATAATCGTTGCCCCGGAGCGGGAAGTCCCCGGTATCAAGGCCAACACCTGGAAAATACCAATAAGCAAAGCAGTCTTCCAGGTAATTTTATCAATGGAATCTATTTTTGCCTGTCGTCTCTGATTGTAATCCTCCACCACCAGAAACAGTACGCCGTATACCATCAGCATAACGGCCACCACAAACCAGTTATTGAACTTTTCCTCTATGAAATCATTAAAAGGCAGACCAATAATAATGGCAGGCAGGCAGGATACCAGTATTTTAAACCACATAACCATCTTATCAATTTTTACGAAGCGGCATAAAACACCGGCAGCTTTTTCTACCTTAGTGATATTTTCATGGCGGGGCTTCTTGTTCCGGAAGGGCCAGATGGCTTTCCAGTACAGCACCACAACCGCCAGGATGGCTCCAAGCTGGATAACCACCATAAACATATCCCAGAACTCCTTGCTTACGTCCAGCTTCACAAACTCCTCCACCAAAATCAGATGGCCTGTGCTGCTGATGGGAAGCCACTCTGTGATTCCCTCCACGATTCCCAGGAATATAACCTTCAATATCTCAATAAAATACTCCATGCTTCACTCCTTGTCAGTGCCAAAAGCTGCCAAATCTAATTCTAAAGGATTAGATTTGGGCAATGTCTACGAGCTTCAGAGTTTGGATACTGGTATTTTCCAAACTGGTTACAAGAGCCTCTGCCGTATCCAGGGCAGTCAGCACGTTTACGCCTGTCTCAATAGCATTTCTGCGGATAATAAAACCATCCTTAGCCTTATCCACACCCTGGGAAGGAGTGTCAATAACCAAGTCAATCTTATGTCCCAGAATCAAATCCATCAGATTTGGAGAAGGCTGCTCAATCTTGTTGGTACGCACTGCCTTTACTCCGTTCTCCTTCAGCACATTAGCTGTACTTCTGGTAGCGTAAATCTTATATCCCAGGTCCTGGAAACGTTTTGCAATGGGGATAATATCCTGCTTATCCTCATCTCTTACTGTAATAATCATATTTTTATGCTTTGGCAGGTTAATGCCTGCTCCCAAAAAGGCCTTATACAGCGCCTCATTAAAGCTTTCCGAAATACCCAGGCACTCTCCGGTAGATTTCATTTCCGGTCCAAGGCTGATGTCTGCGCCTCTGATTTTCTCAAAAGAGAACACCGGCATCTTAATGGCAAAATGTTTAGCCTCCGGCTGCAGTCCCGGCGTATAACCCAAATCTTTCAGCTTGTGTCCCAAAATCACCTGGGTAGCTAAAGGAACAATAGGAATACCGGTTACCTTACTGATATAAGGCACTGTACGGCTGGAACGGGGATTTACCTCAATCACATAAACCTCTTCCCCACAGACAATAAACTGAATATTTATCATTCCCAGCACACGAAGAGATTTTGCCAGTCTTCTGGTGTATTCCTCAATGGTCTTTTTGGCCGTGTCACTGATGGTTCTGGCCGGATACACGGAAATACTGTCTCCGGAATGGATTCCGGCTCTTTCAATATGCTCCATAATTCCGGGGATTAAAATATCCTCCCCATCGCACACTGCATCCACCTCAATTTCCTTTCCCTGAAGATATTTGTCCACAAGGATAGGATGCTCCTGGGCAATCCGGTTGATAATGCCGATATACTGGTCCACGTCCTGGTCGTTAATGGCAATCTGCATACCCTGACCTCCCAGTACATAGGAAGGACGTACCAGAACCGGGTACCCTAATTCGTTGGCTGCACGGATAGCTTCATCTGCTGTATATACGGTATGTCCCTTAGGTCTGGGAATATGACACTGCTCCAGAATTTCATCAAACAGCTCTCTGTCTTCCGCTGCATCTACATTTTCTGCGGAGGTTCCCAGAATTTTCACGCCCATTTTAATCAGCGCTTCCGTAAGCTTGATGGCAGTCTGTCCGCCAAACTGTACCACAGCTCCGTCCGGCTTCTCTACATTCACCACGTTCTCCACATCCTCAGGAGTCAGAGGCTCAAAATACAGTTTATCTGCAATATCAAAGTCCGTACTTACGGTTTCCGGGTTGTTGTTGATGATAATGGTCTCATAGCCTTCCTTCTCAAAGGCCCAGGTACAATGTACAGAACAGAAGTCAAATTCAATACCCTGTCCGATACGGATAGGACCGGAGCCCAGAATCAGAACCTTTTTCTTATCTGTCTTTCCGTCAGCCTCATTCTCCCCACCGTACACAGAATAATAATAAGGGGTTGTGGCTGCAAACTCTGCAGCACAGGTATCCACCATTTTATAAGAAGCGGTAATTCCCCACTGCTGTCTCAGGGCATGGATTTCTTCCGTCTTCTTTCCGGTCAGTTTTCCGATAACCGTATCCGGGAATTCCAGTCTTTTGGCTTCGGTAAGCAGCTCACAGGTCAGCTCCTGCTCTTTCAGTGCCTGCTCCATTTCTACCAGAATAGCGATTTTATCAATAAACCATATATCTATCTTGGTGATGGCATGAATCTCATCATAGGAAATGCCTCTTCTCACAGCCTCAGCAATTCTCCAGATTCGCATATCATCCACAATATGAAGCTGCTCCATCAAATCCTCTGTAGAAAGTCCTGTAAAATCATAGGACATAAGAGAATCTACATGCTGCTCCAGGGAACGGATTGCCTTCATCAGGGCTCCCTCAAAGTTATTGCAAATACTCATTACCTCACCGGTGGCCTTCATCTGGGTGGTAAGGGTTCTCTTAGCGCTGATAAATTTATCAAAGGGCAGTCTTGGAATTTTTACCACACAATAGTCCAGCATAGGCTCAAAGCTGGCGTAGGTTTTTCCTGTAATAGCGTTTTTAATCTCATCCAGCGTATAGCCCAGGGCAATCTTGGCCGCTACCTTTGCAATAGGGTATCCGGTTGCCTTGGAAGCCAGTGCAGAAGAACGTGATACACGGGGATTTACCTCGATTACACAGTATTCAAAGCTGTCCGGATTCAAGGCGTACTGCACATTACAGCCTCCTGTAATTCCCAGCTCTGTAATGATGTTCAGTGCTGAGGTTCTCAGCATCTGATACTCCTTGTCTCCCAAAGTCTGGGAAGGAGCCACTACAATACTGTCGCCTGTGTGAACACCTACAGGGTCAATATTCTCCATATTACATACGGTAATACAGTTTCCTGCACTGTCCCGCATAACTTCATACTCAATTTCCTTCCAGCCTGCAATACAGCGCTCTACCAGAACCTCTCCTACACGGGAAAGACGCAGGCCGTTTTCCAGAATCTCAACCAGTTCTTCCCGGTTATTGGCAATACCGCCGCCGCTTCCTCCTAAGGTGTAAGCCGGCCTCAGCACCACCGGATAACCAATCTTCTCACTGAAGACAATACCATCCTCCACATTCCGCACCACCAGGGAAGCGGCAATGGGCTCTCCGATTTTTTCCATGGTATCTTTAAATTCCTGACGGTCTTCTGCCTTTTTAATCGTCTGGGAGGTAGTTCCGATAAGGCGTACATTATGCTCCCTTAAAAATCCTCTCTCCTCCAGCTCCATAGCCAGGTTCAAGCCAGCCTGTCCTCCTAGAGTGGGAAGCACACTGTCCGGCTTCTCTTTAAGAATCAGCTGCTCCACTACTTCAACAGTAAGAGGCTCTATATAAACTTTATCTGCAATATCCTTGTCCGTCATGATTGTGGCAGGGTTGGAATTCAAAAGCACTACCTCAACTCCCTCTTCCTTCAGGGAACGGCAGGCCTGGGTTCCCGCATAGTCAAACTCTGCTGCCTGTCCGATTACAATAGGACCGGAACCAATCATCAAAACCTTTTTAATGTCCGGGTTCTTAGGCATTACTCTGTCACCTCCATCATTTTTAAGAAACGGTCAAATAAGTAGCCGGAATCCTGGGGTCCCGGGCAGGCTTCCGGATGGAACTGCACGGTAAAAATATTCTTGCCCACATACTTCAGGCCCTCGTTTGTCTTATCATTTACATTTTCAAAAGCCGGCACTGCAATTTCCGGATTCAGTGTTTCTGTATCTACCACATAACCGTGGTTCTGGGAGGAAATATAAACTCTTCCAGTCTCCAAATCCTTTACCGGATGGTTGCCGCCTCTGTGTCCGTATTTCATTTTCTTGGTATCTGCTCCTGTAGCTAAAGCCATAAGCTGATGTCCCAGACAGATAGCAAAAATAGGAACCTGGGATTCATACAGCTTTCTCACCTCTTCTATGATTGCCGTACACTCTTTGGGGTCTCCAGGCCCGTTAGACAGCATGATGCCGTCGGGATTATCTTTGAGAATCTCTTCCGCTTTTGTAGAGGCAGGATAAATGGTAACCTGGCAGCCCCTGTCATGAAGGGATTTAGCAATATTCTGCTTTGCCCCGAAATCCATAAGAGCCACCTTCGGTCCCTTTCCTTTTAATACTGTTTTTTCCTCGCAGGTAACCTTTTCCACTACTTTTCCCGTATTATATGCGTGAAGCTTGGGCAGAATCTCCTCCAAATTATAATTTTCATTGGTGGTAATCATACCGTTCATGGTTCCCTTTTCCCTGAGAATCTTTGTCAGGGCTCTTGTATCAATACCTGCGATTCCCGGAATATCATAGCGCTTCAAAAAGTTCTGGATAGTATCTTCACTGCGGAAGTTGCTCGGAATACGGGATAATTCCCTTACTATATAACCATCTGGCCATGGTCTTAAAGATTCCTGGTCTTCATAGCAAATGCCATAATTTCCAATCAAAGGATATGTCATGCAGACTGCCTGTCCGGCATAAGAAGGGTCTGTAAGTACCTCAAGGTACCCTGTCATCGACGTATTAAAGACAATCTCACTGATGATTTCTTTCTTGGAGCCGATGCTGGTTCCCGTAAAGACGGTGCCGTCTTCCAGTATTAAAAATGCTTTCATTCTTTCACCTGTCTTCCTTTCTTTCTTCTATACTTCATGGTTCCCAATTGTAATTTTTAAAAAACCCCAAATTTCCCCAAATTGTAAAAAGTTTATCATAACAGCAATGATTTTTCAACCTTTTTTCTTCCAGAACGGTGAAAAAATAATCGTCAATCCCACACCCTTCAGCCATGGGGTCCGGAGTACCGGAAATCTATAGTTATATATTTTTAAAAATATAGTTGACAACATAAACTTTATCGTGTATTATATGTTTTGTGTTCAGCGAAAACACAAAATTTCATAAGAAATGCAGGAGTGGCGGAATTGGCAGACGCGCAGGCTTCAGGTGCCTGTGGTAGCAATATCGTGTGGGTTCAAGTCCCATCTCCTGCATCTTTTTTTGTCTTTTTTTGCAGGATAGAAATACCAAGAGAATCCATTAACAAGTTGACGCTGTAAGAGGACTTTAAGGATTAAGGAAGCCGTTAAAGAATTTTCAAGTATCCTTGAGGTTTCTCCATGGATTGGCCAATGGTTTCTCAATAGATTTTTAATTTTTTTATTGACAAAGTCTTCCATATGGTGTATGATATATCTTGTGTTCGGCAAGAACGCAGAATTTCATAAGAAATGCAGGAGTGGCGGAATTGGCAGACGCGCAGGCTTCAGGTGCCTGTGGTAGCAATATCGTGTGGGTTCAAGTCCCATCTCCTGCATCTTTTTTTGTCCTTTTTTCACAGAACTAATAAGACGGCAGGCAGCACAGCTTAATCCCTATTACCGAACATCTGGGTATTTGGCCCTGCTTAGCTGGTTACTCCAAAAATATAGCGGAGCAAGAAACGGATTTTTATCTGTTTCCTGTCTCCGCTTTTTATTTATCAATCTTAGCCACCCCAATAAACTTATCTGGCTTCCAGCCTGGGCATCTCCTGTCCTCTCAACAATATCCTGGGGCCTCCGGTATGACGGATGTAGCCTTCGGTGATAATCACTTCCCCTATACTGTCATCCTTGGGAATCTCATACATAATATCCAGCATATACTCCTCCAGGATAGCCCGCAGGGCCCTTGCTCCGGTCTTCTTTTCCAGCGCCATATCTGCAATGGCTTCCAAAGCGCCGTCCTCAAATTCCAGCTTCACCTCATCCAGGGCCAGCAGCTTCTGATACTGCTTCAGAATAGCATTCTTAGGCTCCTTTAGAATTTCCACCAGCATATCCCTGTTCAGGCCGCTGAGGCTGAAAATCACAGGAAGTCTTCCAAGGAATTCAGGAATCATGCCGAATTTCTTCAAATCCTCCACGGTCACTTTTTCCAGCAGATTGGGGTCATTGTCATACTTGTCCTTTAAATCTGCCATAAAGCCCATGGAGGAACTTTTATTCAATCTCTCCTTAATGATATTCTCTAAGTCCGGAAATGCGCCGCCGCAGATGAAAAGAATATTTCTGGTATCCACGGTTGTCAGGGGCACCATAGCATTTTTGCTGTTAGCTCCCACAGGCACCTCTATCTCACTGCCCTCCAGAAGCTTCAGCATTCCCTGCTGTACCGCCTCGCCGCTTACATCTCTCTGGTTTGTATTCTTCTTTTTGGCAATCTTATCAATCTCATCAATGAAAATAATGCCGTGTTCCGCCCGCTCCACATCATTGTCCGCTGCAGCCAGAAGCTTGCTGACCACGCTCTCAATATCGTCTCCGATATAGCCTGCTTCTGTAAGGGAAGTGGCGTCTGTAATAGCCAGGGGTACGTCCAGAAGTCTGGCCAGGGTTTTCACCAGATAAGTTTTTCCGCTTCCGGTAGGCCCAATCATCAGCATATTGGATTTCTCAATTTCCACGTCGTCCGTATTTCCGGCGAAAACACGTTTATAGTGGTTATATACTGCCACGGACATCACTTTCTTGGCATGTTCCTGTCCAATCACATACTCATCCAGACTGGCCTTAATTTTGTGGGGTGCCGGAATACTCTTAATATCAAATACCTTTGGTGCAGTCTTTTCCTTGGGCTGCTCCTGTTTTTTCTTCACCTTCTGTCTATTGGGAATCTGGTTCTGGAGAGAACCTAAATCAATCATGCTGATATTAGGCATATTCCGCATCAGTTCTTCATAATTGATATTGCTGTTGTTCATGGTATCAAAGCTTCTCTGCATACAGTCCGTGCAAATATGGATATTATTGGGAAGCTCTATCATTTTTCCCGCCTTACTTTCTGGCCTTCTGCACATAAAGCATACCCGTTCAAAAGAATCCTTTTTCTGTTTCTCCTCTCCCTTTTCCTGGGCCGAGGGTGTCTCTAATAAATCTTTATCCTCTGACATATCTATCTGCTCACTTTCATCTATCTGAATTTCTGTTTCACACCCCAATGTACAAAGGGTAAAAGATACCGCTTATACACCTGGGGTACTATTTGTGGGTATCTTATCACAAATCCTTTTCAGGAACAAGTAAACTTTTTATAAATCACCCTTACCTTCAGTGTACAAAGGGCCAAACGCCTCTGCTGAATGTAGCCTGCCTGGAGCTGCAAAAATCCTGCAAAACAGGCGCCTATTGGCCGGGAAGAAAAAAGCTGTCACGAAACCCCGGCAAGATTCCTCCCGCCCCTTTTTCCGTGACAGCTTTTTGTTTTTTACTTTATAAAATCGGAAGACTATTCCATAGCCATGTTTCTATAGACAGATTTTTCCCTTTACCTACCGCTCCGGGAATTACTCTGGCTGCTCTGCTGGGCATCTTTTTTGGCTCCCAGCTCTATGGTAATGGTCTGTTCTTTGTATTCACCGCCGTCTGCTCTGGCAATCACAAAGTCTACCTGCTCCCCTGCTTCATAATACTGAAGCTGTGCGGTCAGATTTTCGTAACTCTCCACGCTGGTTCCGTCGATTTTGCGGATAATATCACCTTTTTTCACACCAGCCTTATCTGCAGGGCCGTTTTCCTCCACGCTGTTTACACATACGCCTACGGGAATATTATACATCTGCTCTGTGTTGCTGGTAACGTCGATGCAAGTGATTCCCAGATAAGCGGCTTTACTTTCGTCTTCTACCTTCTGTCTAGTCTCCTTGCTCATCAGCTCATTCAGGATAGGCTCTGCTCTGCTGATAGGAATAGCAAAGCCCATGCCCTCTACCTCAGAGGAAGCGATTTTAGAAGAATTGATGCCAATGACCTCTCCGCTCATATTTAAAAGTGCGCCGCCGCTGTTGCCTGGATTGATAGCAGTATCGGTCTGGATAAAGGTTCCGCTTACATTGTCAGATTCTACCTGTTTATTCAGAGCGCTTACATAGCCGGAGGTTACGGACTGTCCATATCCCAAAGCGTTTCCAATGGCTACTACCTGCTCTCCCACAGTCAGCTCATCGGAGCTGCCCAGATTTGCCACCTTAATCTCACTGAGCACATCCTCTGGAATATCGGAAAGCTGTACTGCTACAACCGCTAAGTCATTGTCTGCATCTGTTCCTTTTACCTGAGCCGCTACTGCAGAGCCTGTATCCAGCTCCTGAGAATTCTCATTGGACTCAGCGCTGGTATTGGTCACCTGGTCTGCACTGCTGGCTGCTGTACCGTCCTGATTGGTAAAGCATACAGTAATACTGTCTGTGTCTGCTACCACATGATTGTTAGTGGCAATGAGAAGCTCTGTATCATTTTGCCCCACAATAATTCCGGAACCGCTGCTTTGGGTTTCTTCTGTCTGTCCGCCCTGAGAACCGCCAAAGCCAAAATAATAGCCAAAATAATTGGGTACTTCCTGTACGCTGATACCGGTAATGGCCACGATAGATGGCATTACATTAGCCGCCACCTCTGACACAGTGCCTCCCTGGACGCCCGAGCTGGAAGTATTGGTTCCTGATGCATTAGTAACCTGGGTCTTATCTATCTCTATGGTTTTATCCGGAAGAAGCTGGTCGCTGACATATCCCACGCCCTGGAATACCACACCTGCAACCAGGCCAAACACAGCCGCACAGGCTGCCGCAAGTCCTAATTTTCGTCCTATGCCCATGGACGGATTCTCCTTTTTCTTTTTTGGCTGGGTTTCCGGAGGAATAGGGGAAGTAAAGCGATAGGAACTATATTCCCTCTCTCTATGCGGATTGCTGCTCTCAGCTCCTCTCTTCTCAGAAGCTTTTCTGTAGGACTGGGCGTAATAAGGATTTTCCTGGGTAGGCGCCTCCTGTGGTTCCACAGACGCCTGCTGTTCCTGGTGCTTCTCTTCCTCTCCAGTCAGGCCATCCTCATTTTGCAATACAAAGGAGGTGTTTTCCTCTCCATTATTCTCCGGCTCCGTACCCGGCTGATTTATATTTCTGTATTCATCACTCATAATCTATGCTTCCTTTCGTAAAGTTATTCTCTTATCTCTTTTACGAGTTTAAGTCTAACAGTCAATTGTGTTCAAATTGTGTTTAAAAAGAAAAGAAAAAGTGAACAGACTCTCTAGAATTTCTCTTTTTCCCAATAAGAAGGATTCATGGTAAATTTTTTAATCCATGCTTTTGGCAGTCTACGGTAAGCTTTTCCAAAGCGATAGCCCAGAAATTTAAAACCACTGTTTCCCACCAGAGAAATCAACAGCCAGGGCCTGCCCTTTTTCAACACATAGGCAGCCGTTTTTTTCACCAGCTTTATTCCCTCGCTTTCCGAAGATACATCTCCGAAAATTTCCGGGTTGTCCGCCTGGGAAACTGCCAAATCAAAGTTCCGTCTGAACTGCTGCCTCCAGGTATAATTATGAGAGTGAATGACCTTCGCATCTGCAGCATAAAACACAGCCCAGCCTGCTTTTATCATCTTTCCTGCCATTATCATATCTTCATTAAAAATAGCAGGGCTGACAAAGCCTCCCAGTTCCCGGTATACCTCTCTCCTGTAGGCGGCACATACATTAGAACAAAAGAAGGTTTTAATTCCCAGAACCGGCAAATCTTCCTTTGTCTTTCTCCTGCTTACAGCCGGATAATTAAAGGAGCGGGTATATCTCTCCAAAAAGCTGCAGTCCCTGTCCGGAAGCTGCCGGCCATAAACAGCAGCCACCTGTTTATCCCGAAAAGGCTCCACCAGCTTCTCCACTGTCTTTTCATCTGCCGGCACTGCGTCCTGGGTAAAAAAGAGGAGAATATCACTGTCCGCCATCCTGGCTCCTTTATCTCTGGTACCTCCATGGTCAAACTCTTTTTTAGAAATATGGAAGACCTCCAGCTTCTCCCTGTCTTCCACATAATCCTGTCTCCACCAGGTCTCCTCTGTATTTATGACCAAAATACGTTCAATAGGATAGGTCTGGTTTTTCAGCCTTTCTATCAGGCATTTAAACTTCTCTCCCGGCTTATAGGCGGGAATGATAACCGTAACCCTTAAAGTCTTTGCCTCCATATCTGGCTTTCCTCCTTACCATGCAAAATCGGGAGCCGCCGCATCCACCTCTTGCAACCGCTCCCGCTTTTCTATTTCTTTTATTCTAATTCGCTGACATCTACGCCGTTATCATCATATTCTTCTTCATATCCGTCATAGCTATCCGTGTCATCGTCGTTCCAGTCCTCATCCTCATTTCCGCTGCCGGTTTCTGAGGTATCCTGGCTGTCAGAAATCAAATATTTTCTCTCCTTTGCAACATATCCCTCACCAAACCCTGTGCGGTCCTTCACAAATTCACTGCGTTTCACCACATCCTCAGAAGGCTGGTAGTCTTTATCACCAAATAAAAACTCATGGAGATATTTTACATTGGTCTCCAGGGTTGTCGGTATGACACAATCCAAGCCGGTTACAGGTACGGTCAATTCTTGTCCCATTACATAATCCACAGGGAATCCTGTACTCTCTCCCATCTTATAAGAGAGGATACTCATCCCCAGCTTCATCAGCTCAGATTTGGAGAAGCTGGTCTGAATCATAGGGAAGACCTGGTCCAGAATACTGGTAAGCTTAGTCAGGCTTGTGGATTTGGCCCTATCTGCCAACAAATCCAATACTCTTCTCTGCCGTTCTGTTCTTCCCATATCACCGGAAAGAGTCTGGCGGATTCGGCAGTAAGCAGTTACCTGAACACCGTTTAAATGATATTCTCCTAAAATCTCTGCCTCGTTTTCCGGAGCAGGGTCTGGCAGTTCAATAGGCGTATAATCCAGTTCTGTCTGCTCTGAGGTCTCCACACAATGATTATTCATATGGACAATTTCTTCATAAGACATAGGAACATCCAGTCCGCCCAGACAATCCACCACTGTGGCCATTGCCTTGAAGTCCACGGCCACATAATCCTCGATATCCAGGTCCATATTGGTATTCATCATAGTCATAGCCTGGGGCGCTCCTCCCTGGAGAAAGGCGGAATTACACTTATTATAAATACCGTCTGCTTCCTTATCCACATTTACCCTGAGATAAGTATCTCTGTACAGAGATACCAGCCGCACCTCTTTGGTTCCATTATTGATGCTGGCCACAATAGCTGTATCACTGTTTCCGTAAAGTCCATCGTCTTCTGACCGTTTGTCTATTCCAAACAAAGCGATATTGGTATATCCGCTGAGGACTTCGCTTCCTGCTACAGATTCGTTGATTTGTACCTGTACCTGAGAATCTTCGTTGGTTTCCTGAAAATCCAGTTTGTCCAGCTTCTTATTTATCTGGGCATAAACAAACAAAACTCCTACCAATATTATCAGAATCAGTATTTCAACTCCGAAAAGAATCTTTCGTCCTATGTGCCTTTTCTTTGTTCTTCTATTTGCCATTTCTGTTCCCCTTTATCTCTCTTAATAAGCGTTCTTATTTATAAACCCTTTAAAAACTGTCAGAAACAAGATTTTCACGTCCAGACCCAAAGTCCAATTTTCTATATAATATAAATCATATTCAATACGCTTCCGGATTGAGGTATTTCCTCTGTATCCATTGACCTGGGCCCATCCGGTAATACCGGGCCGAACCTGATGCTTTATCATATACCTGGGTACCTCTTCTTTAAACTTTTCCACAAAGAAGGGTCTCTCAGGTCTTGGTCCCACCAGGCTCATTTCTCCCTTCAGTACATTAAAAAACTGAGGAAGCTCATCAATACTGGTTTTCCGCATAAACTTTCCAAAATTGGTCACCCTGGGGTCGTCCTTCACCGTCCACCTGGTTTTTTCTTTTTCCGGAGGCTGTACGGCCATAGAGCGGAACTTATACATCATAAAGGGGCGGTTGTGGAGCCCCACCCTTTCCTGCTTAAAAATCAGCGGTCCCGGAGAGGTAAGCTTTATCATGATGATAGAAAACAGCATAAGCGGCGAAAACAGGATAATGCCAAAGATAGCTCCTGTAACATCCATAATCCGCTTTAAAGCCGCATAATAAGTATTGGTCAGGGGTACATACCGGATATTGATAACCGGCAGTCCCAGAATATCCTCTGTATAAGGCTTGGTAGGAATAATCCGGTTATAGTCAGGGATAAACTTTGTGTGGACTCCCGACTTTTCACAGAAAGCCACAATCTCCTCCAGCCGGTTATATTCACTAAGTCCCAGGGTAATAGCAATCTCATCCAGCCGGTTTTCCGGCAGTATCACCGTAAGATTAGCGATTCTTCCAAGCACCTTTATTCCCTTGTATTGGGTTCCTGCTTCTATGTTATCATCCAGGATTCCTCTGATTTTATACCCCCACTGGGGATTTGCCAGAATCCTGTCAATATAGCCTTCCGCTGCACTGCTGTATCCCACCAGAAGAATATGCTTCAGGTTGTAGCCCTTTCTGCGCATACTCCGGAGGAAATAACGGATTAAATTTCGCACCGCTGTCTCTGCCACAATATTTATGCCGTAAAAAATAGCCAGCAGCTCTCTGGAAAAATGCATCATCTTTATCAAATACAGCACACCCAGAATCAGGGCGATTCCCACTGTATTGGCCTTAATCACATTCCACATTTCCAGCCGCCTGCCCTGTACCCTCTTGGGCGTATACAGGCTGAAAATATAATATAACAGCAAATACACCGGAACAATAGGCACTACAGCCAGTGCGTAAATCCTCAGAGGAAGTACCTGTACACTGGAATCCATCAGCATAAATTTAATTATCCACGCCATGAAGTAGGACAGTATAATGACAAAAGCATCAATAACCACATGAAGACGGTTAAAATGCTTTTGGTTCTCTTTAATCAAGGTTTTATCACCTCTAATTACAAATATTTAACATTTTCTTAATAATATATCATACTCTTTACAATAGCGCAACAAATTTATGACTTCCTGTTAGAGGTTATAACATAGGTAGGAACTACCTTCTGCACAGCCTCCTTAATCTCCGGGCTATCCTCACGGCTTAATTTATCCAGAATTTCCAGCTGGCGCCGGAATTCCTCCTCATCAAATTGGATGGGGTGTCCAATATGAATCAGCTTGTTGGCCGTATCCTGCAGCCCTTCCTCGCTCATTAAAAGCTCCTCATACAGCTTCTCTCCCGGTCTAAGGCCGGTAAACTCAATCTTTATATCGTCTCCCACCTTGTAGCCGGAAAGCTTGATAAGGTTAGTAGCCAAATCCAGAATTTTCACTGGTTTTCCCATATCCAGCACGAATATTTCCCCGCCCTTTGCATAGGCTCCCGCCTGAAGCACCAGAGAAACCGCTTCCGGTATGGTCATGAAGTACCGGATAATGTCAGGATGGGTAACCGTCACCGGACCTCCCTCTGCAATCTGTTTCTTGAAAAGAGGGATAACACTGCCGTTGCTACCCAGTACATTGCCAAATCGTACAGCCACAAAATTAGTTTTGGAATGGCGGGCAAACATCTGCACCACCATCTCGCACATCCTTTTAGAGGCTCCCATGATATTGGTAGGATTTACAGCCTTGTCAGTGGAAATCAGCACAAACCGCTCCGCCCCGTACCGGTCTGCGGCCTCTGCAGTCTTAAAGGTTCCGAACACATTATTTTTAATAGCCTCATTGGGACTGTCTTCCATAAGAGGCACATGCTTATGGGCTGCAGCGTGGTAAACAATCTGAGGATGGTATTTCTCAAAAATATTATTCATTCTGTGGGTGTTCCGGACAGAACCAATCAGCACCTCCAGATTTAACGCAGGATATTTTCTTTTCAGCTCCTGCTGAATATCATAGGCATTGTTCTCATAAATATCCAGGATAATCAACTGTCTGGGCTGATGGGCCGCAATCTGCCTGCAAAGCTCGCTTCCGATAGAGCCGCCTCCTCCTGTGACCATAACCACTTTGTTCTGAACATAGCCCATGATTTCATCCAGATTAACCTGGATAGGTTCCCGTCCCAGAAGGTCTTCAATCTGCACCTCCCGCAGCTTCGACACACTTACATCTCCGTTGATAAACTGGTAAATTCCCGGCACAATCCGAATCTTGCATCCGGTCTCTTTGCAAATATCCAGGATTTCCTTCATCTTCACATTTCCCAGAGAAGGAATAGCCACAATAATTTCCTGGATGTTATACTCCTCCACCTTATCAGGAATATCCTCCCTGGTTCCTACTATCTGGATGCCTCTCAGATATTTTCCCTGTTTTGCCGGATTATCGTCAATGATACATTTTACCTTTAAATTCAGATAACGGCTCTCCTCCGCCTCCTTTAAAATAGAGCTTCCTGCTGCTCCGGCGCCGATAAGCATTACATTGATACGCTTTTTCCCATTTGAGGTTAAATCTGCCCATCGCTCCGTCAAAAGCTTGATAATCAGGTAAGAAAACCTGACGCAGCTTGTACCGATGACCATGGCAAAATAATAGATAAAATACGAAGAACGAGGCAGGGTCAGTCCCAGATAATAGGCGCAGGTAACCTGAATCAAAGAGGCGGCTGCGCAGCCCAGAATAATGTTTACCAGCTCACTGGTGCTGGCATGGCGCCACACGCTGCGGTACATTTTCGCAATGGCAAATACCACCAGGGTTATGATGGTGTTAGGTATAGTATAATGGAGTACCTGCTCCATATCCGTTACAGGAATACTGTTAAAGCTGAATTCATAGCGAATAAACAGCGCCAGGAAAGAGGCAATCTGTACGGTTAATATATCCAGCAGCACCAACAGAAATACCTTACTTGACAAGATTCTGCCTTTTTTCCATTTCATAGTAGTTTCCCTTTCTCTACAGTTACTTTTTCAGTAGCCGGTACAGATTCCGGTACAGCTCCAACTGTACCTGTATGTATCTTCTGCCGGAATCCGCCTTAAATTTTCTGTCCCGGTTTTTCCGGGATATGGATATGCCGTTTTTCAGCCCTGCCGCATATTCCCTTCCAAAGCCTTTTTTTGCAAAAAACAATACCTTCAGGCCAAATCCGGCGGCCAGGAAGGGGGCATTCCATAGAATCTGCAGCAGCGGCATGTTTTTATATATCAGATATACATTATTTCTGGAGGAATACCGCACCTTAAATAGATTATACCTGGAACCGGTGGTCCCGCTTCCCACATGCAGCACCCTGGCTTTAGGGCAATACCAGTTTTCATAGCCTCTGAGCCTGGCTCTGTAGCCAATATCCATATCCTCCAGATAAGCAAAATGCTCCTGGTCAAAATATCCGATTTCTTCCATAACACTGCGGCGGTAAACAGCCGCCCCGGCACAGGAAGAAAAAATTTGTTTTTCCCTGTCATAGTCCTGTTCCGGTTTTCCCTTTCCCACCGCAAAAGCCCAGCCCAGGGCGCAATAATAATTTCCTCCGTCATCCATCCTGGTTCTGTCATGCATCTGCAGCATTTTAGCCTGGCAGGAAAAAGCCCGGGGCCGGCTGTCCATGGCCTTTACCAGGCTGCTGACAAAGTGCTTTTCCGCCACAGTGTCATTATTCAGAAGAATCACATATTCTTCCTTTCCGGCCTGTATCCCCACATTCACTGCGCCGCAAAAGCCTGTATTTTCCTTCAGGGCAATCAATTTCACCCAGGGATAAGTATCTCTGACAAAGGAAACACTGCCATCCTGAGAACCGTTATCCACCAAAATCACCTGAAAATCCCGGTAATCCTGGCGCTCCAGGGAGTCCAGGCAGGGCTTTAAATATTGCTTCCCATTATAATTGGGAATCACCACTGATACTCTACACATATAAAACCTTTCAATCCCTTGGTCTCAGGGAATAATTCCACTTTGTCAGGGATAAATTTTTATTATAGTAGGGGTCTCCCTCTTTTAAAAGCTTTTCCCATCTGGTACGCATAAATTCAATCTCTGTCTGGAAACGCCTTACTTTTTCCTTGCTGTCCTCTGCCCCTCTGCTCTTGGATTCGTAGTGATACAGCTCCGCATAAGGGTCATAGACCACCAGGTAGCCCAGCTTGCGGATTCTCAGGCAAAAATCCACGTCATTAAAGGCAACGGAAAGCTTTTCCTCAAAACCGCCTGCTTCCTCAAAAGCCTGGCGTTTCACCATCATGCAGGCTGCGGTTACCGCACTTAAATCCTGAATCAGGGAAGCCTTGTGCATATAACCGGAACGCTCTCTGGGCATGTCCACAAACATATGGCCTGCCACACCGCCGGGACCGCCGATACCGATAATCGTTCCTGCATGCTGGATGGTATTGTTTCCGTAATACAGCTTTGTCCCCACAACAGCCGTGCCGGGACGCTGACAAAAGCCCAGCATTTCCTCTATCCATCCCGGAGTTATGACTTCTGTATCATTGTTCAAAAGTAAAAGATACTGGCCCTTGGCTTTAGAAGCCCCATAATTATTGATAGCTGAGTAATTAAACTCCTTTTTCCACCGGAGAAGGCGGATTTTTGGATTTTCCCCCAGCTTTTTATAATAAGAAAAAATTTCCTTTGTAACGCTGTTGTTCTCTATAATCAATATCTCATAATTCTCATAGGTACTCTTTTCCAGGATAGAATTCACACATTTTTCCAAATCCTCCTTAGAGTCCTTATTGGGAATTATAATAGAAACCAAAGGATTTCCCTGCACCGGATAATTCACTCTGTAAAAGCCAAAATCCTTAGTCTGTGTCACAACTCCTGTCAATCCACGCCGCTTCAGGTGAGCCTCAATAGCCCTTTGCCCTGCCTGGTAGGCGTAAAGCTTACTCTGAGGATTGTCCGCAGTGGAGGACTGGTGAACCCTCCAGTGGTACAAAATTTCCGGAATGTGATGGATTTTTGCTGCCCTCTCTGTACAACGGAAAATAAAATCATAATCCTGGGCTCCGTCGTATTCTTTCCGGAAACCCCCTGTCTCCTCCAATAAACTTCTCTTTACCACAAAAAAGTGACAGATATAATTGTTGGAGCAAAGCAAATCTTCATTGAAATCCGGTTTCAAATTAGGCTGAAAATGTTCCAGCTCATCTCCCCTTACCTTATCCTCGTCCGTATAGAGAACCTCTATCTCCCTGTCTCCCTCCAGGGCGGAGGCAATCTCATACAGAGCATTGGGAGCCAGTAAATCATCGTGGTCCAGGAGGCCGATATAATCTCCTGTGGCCATAGAAAAAGCCTCATTGGTATTCTCTGCAATCCCCTTATTCTCCTCCAGCTTTTTCCAGATTATCCTGCTGTCCCTTTCCCTGTACTGGCGAAGCACATATTCCATGGAAGCATCCTTGGGGCTGGCGTTGGCAATACACAGCTCCCAATTTTCGTAGGTCTGCTGAAGCAGTGAATCTATCATCTGCCGCAGATACTTTTCCGGGGTCTTGTAAGCCGGTACTACAATACTGATTTTTGGACAATACTCCCATTTCCGTTTTCTCTGTTTTTTCAGTTCCTCCATATCCGGCACATATTCCTCGTACCAGGGTCCATAGGGAACCTCCTCCGGCTCAAACCGCTCATGAAGCCTCACCCAAAACTCCCTGGGACCGTAATGCTTCATATACCGCAGCCCTTTCTGTATGGTATAGGGCGACAGCTTTCTTACCATTCTCCCCCACTCTATCTTCCCTTTCGGCATTACCCTTCACCTGCCTTTACTTATACTCTCCGTATGCTGTATTGTCTGTTATTGTTCACTCATATCTCGTAAACAGTAACATTCGCAGGCCCATGTAAAGTTTTGCTTCGCAAAAGGAGCCTGCTCACACCTGAATCATGTTCTTACGCAGCCCGACAGCAAGTGTCGGCTGCTATGCGAACAGTAACTATTGTCTCATTCATTTGCTTATTCTATCACATTTTTTATTTAAAGAAAACCATTATTATGGTATACTGTATCTGATTCGCTGCAAAGGAGGTAAAATTTTTTTGAAAAGTATTAAATTTTTAAAATATGTTCTGGCCCCTCTGTTGGCTCTTTCGCTGGTTCTGGGACTTTCCACTCCGGTTATGGCCGGAGAATTACCTGCCGGATGGCCACAGGCCCCGGAAATCGCAGAGGAAACGGGAATCCTCATGGATGCAGATACAGGCCAGGTGCTTTATGACAAGGGGATGGACGAAATTCGTTATCCTGCCAGCACCACGAAAGTCATGACAGCTCTTCTCATTTTGGAAAACATAGAGGATGTAAATACCCAGGTCACTCTGACCGATGTGATTCTCCCCGACCTGGAACCCGGCAATTCCAGTATCAACGGCCAGGTGGGAGAGGTACTTACCGTGGAGCAGTGCTTGTATGCCATTATGCTGGCCTCTGCCAATGAAATCTGTACCCAGATGGCTGTCCAGGTAGCCGGTTCTGTAGATAATTTCGTGGCTATGATGAACCAGCGGGCCGCCCAGTTGGGATGTAAAAATACCCATTTTGTAAATGCCAACGGCCTGCCGGACCCTAATCACTATTCCACTGCCCATGATTTAGCTATTATTTTAGCAGAGGCCGTGAAAAATGAAAATTTCTGTAAGGTAGCAGGAGCCGCCACATACACCATTCCGGCCACCAACAAAACCTTTCAGCCCAGAAATCTGGAAAATCACAATGCACTGCTGACAGAAGGGGACTTTCAGTACGAAGGCGCCATAGCCGGCAAAACCGGTCACACAGAAGCAGCCAAAAATACACTGGTAACCGCCGCCACCCGGGATGATATGACTCTGGTGTGCGTAGTCATGCGTTCCGATGGGGACCACCGTTTCACAGATACGGTAGCTCTTTTTGACTATGGCTTTGATAACTTCCACAAGGTACCCCTGTACTGGACAGGCACAGAGCCGGTAACCTATGTGGACCTTCCCAACGATGCGCCTACAGACTGTCTTATGGCTTCAGACACGGATTCAGAAGACGGCACCAAGCGCACCCGCTCCTATTCCTACCGGGGCGTAACGCTGTCCAGCGTACAGAAAGATTTGCCTTTGGAAGTGGAGACCATAGAACCCTTGCTTTTTGCTAAGCCTGCCCTGCACCAGATTGGCGGCCTGGATTTGGTATTCCCCATCATGATGCTGGTTCTGGCTTTGGTAAGTCTTGCATTCCTGATACTGACGGTAAGAGGAGTCCTGGATTTCAGAAGAAAAAAGAACAAAAAGAAAAAGAAGAAGAAAAAATCTGCTGCATAAGCGTAGATAAAGAAAAATAACACAGCATAAAAAGAAGGCATATCAAAAGAATTTTCCTTTCCCTGATATGCCTTCTCTTTATGCTATTTTCCCTTTTTCAGTATGATGCCTGCCGCCCTTCTCTGTTAGTCGTGTTTATATCCTTCTGGTAATTTCTTATTTGCCTGCTTCTTTCTGGTACTTTTTTCTTTATCTATTCTCTTGCTGCTTGTTTCTCTGTTTCCCTGTTTATTTTTGAAGGGAGCAGTCATTTCTCAACAGACTGAAATTTGGATTATAGTAGGGGTCTTTTTTCTCCAGAACCTCTGCCCATTTGCTTTTAAACCGCTTTGTCTCAGCCTCAAACCGCTTCTTGTTTTCAGCGCTTTTATCATATCCCCTTGTAAGAGATTCATAGTGGTACAGCTCCACATAGGCCTGATAAACCACCAGCAGCCCTTTTTCTCTTATTCTAAGACAAAAATCAATATCATTGAATGCCACTTTGAAATCCTCATCCAGGCCTTGAAGCTCCTGATACAGGGATTTTTTCACCATCATGCAGGCCGCTGTCACAGCGCTTAAATCCTGGGTAGTCTGGGTTCTTCCCGCATAGGAGAACTGCTCCTTGGGAAGATTGTGGAAAATATGGCCTGCTGTTCCCGACTGTCCCATACCGATGATAACACCGGCATGCTGTATTCTGTCATTAGGGTACAGAAGCTTGGCTCCCACAGCTCCTACATCCTCTCTCTGGCAGTAGCCCAGCATTTCCTCTATCCAGTTTTCGGTGATAACTTCCACGTCATTATTCAGCAGCAGGATATATTCTCCCTCTGCATGTCCCACGGCAAAATTATTGATAGCTGAGTAATTAAAGCCATCCTTCCACTCCAGCACCTTCAGATTAGCATGCTGTTGCTTCAGCTCTTCATAATACCGGAAAATTTCATCTGTGGTACTGTTGTTCTCCACCAGAATAATCTCAAAGTTGGGGTAGGTGGATTTCTCATAAATAGATTCCACACACTTCTGCAGTTCTTCTTTGTGGTCTTTATTGGGGATAATCACGGAAACCAAAGGCTCTCCCTGAACGGGAAGCTCTGTGCGGTACCGCCCCCAGTTCTCTGTCATCGTCACCTTAGCCTCTATGCCCAGTCTGTCATAATGGTCCTGTACAGCAGCACGGCCGGCTTCATAGGCATACATCTTACTTTCCGGATTTCCTGCCGTTGATGCGGGATGATTTCTCCAATGGTAAAGAATTTTCGCCACATGCCTGATTTTTTCCGCCTGCTCGCAGCACCGCAGGATAAAATCATAATCCTGGGCTCCGTCGTACTGGCTCCGGAGCATGCCTGCTTTCTCTAAAACCTCTCTTTTCACCACAAAGATGTGACAGATATAATTATTGCTTCTCAGCATATCTAAATTAAAATCCGGTTTAAAATGAGGGTCATAATATCTGCGGCCGTCCATGGTTACCTTGTCCTCATCTGTATAAACCACATCTGTCCCCGGATTTTCATTGATTTCCCTTACAATCTCATAGAGGGCATTGGGGGCAAGAGTATCGTCATGGTCAGAGAACATGATGAAATCTCCTTTGGCCAGTTCTATGGCTCCGTTGGTATTGGCAGATATTCCCCCGTTATTTTCCAGTCTTTTGTAGGTGATTCTCTTTTCTCCTGCATACAGCTCCTGGATGCAGTCCTGAACTTTGTCATTGTCACTTCCGTCTGCCAGACAAAGCTGGAAGTTTCCATAAGTCTGTGCTAAAACAGAATCTACCAGTTCTTTCAGATACTGGGCCGGAGTATTGTACAGCGGAATCACAATGCTGATTAAGGGCTGGTAAGCAAATACCTTCTCTCTCTGCTTTCTCAGCTCATCCTCACTGGCCGCATGTCTGGGATACCATTTCCCATAGGGATAGGGCCTTGTCTTGTAGTCCTCCGCTTTTTTCACCAGCTTGGCCGCAAAGCCCTTGGCTCCGTGAAGGCGGAAATACCGGACTCCCTTATGGTAATAAAAACTGACCTTTTCCCCGTACATCTTCCTTTTCTGAAGGCTGATATAGCGCACAGACCGATGGCCTCCCGAGGAAAACACCAGCCTGACACCTTTCTCCTTGTCAAAGGAAAACTCACAGAAAAAGCCACATTCCTTTCCCACATCGGCCTCCGGATACTGCTGCCGCACGTCGGTGCGGTCCACTCTGTCCAGAGAAAATTCCATAGGTTTTCTCTCCTGGCTCTCCACATAGATTTCCAGAGGTCTTCCATAAACAGCCCAGCCGCTAATCATGCATTTTTTCTGCTCATAGTCAACATCCGCATAGTCAATGTAATACTGAGGCATATTTCTTTTCTTCAAAAGCTTCTCTGTTTTTTCGGAAAACCAAAGGATTTTCTTATTGCCCTTTCGTCCGTAGACACAGACCTTCCGGTACTGTTCCCAGTCTTTTGACAAGTTCAGCCTTACCTCAATATATCCCTCTTCTGCTTTATAAGAAATAGCTTTCTCTATCTTTGTTTTGTCCAGAAACAGTTCCGGCCGAAACCCTTCATTCCAGGTTCCCCAAATCATATAGCAGTTCTCATCTGCAAGACTGAACCGCTCCTTTTCCACTTCCATTATCCTGTGTTCCATGTTTTCTCCCTTATTTTTCCCATTTTATAGAACAATCAGAATGCTTTAAAGTCAGGTTAGGATTGTAATAAGGGTCTCCTTTCTTTAAAATTTCTTCCCATCTCTCTTTGAAAAGCTGGGCCTCTTTATAAAACCGTTCTCTTTTTCCACCGGCATCCTTGGATGCCTTTGTCCTGGATTTATAATGGTACAACTCCACAAATGCCTGGAAAACCACTTGTTTTCCAAGTTGTTTTATTCTCAAGCAATAATCCACATCACAGTAAGCTCTTTCAAAATGTTTATCAAAACCTCCCACCTCATCATGAAGCGATTTTTTTACCATCATGCAGGCAGAAGACACTGCGCTAATGTTCTGAGTAGAATTGCCTCGGCCCCCATAAGTAAACTGACTTCTTTTGACTTTATAAAAAACATTTCCTGCCACATGGTCTATCCCCAGTCCTAAAACCATTCCTGCATGCTGCACCGTATTGTTAGGGTAATATAGGCGTACGCCCACAACTCCTGTATCCTGTCTCTGACAATAGCCTAACATTTCTTCTATCCAATCCGGCGTAATAATTTCTGTATCACTATGAAGAAAAATGAGAAATTCCCCCTTAGCCTGGGAAGCCCCGTAATTATTGACTGTAGCATAATTAAACAGTTCTTTCCAATACAGGACCTTAAAATTCTCTCTTTCTTGCTGAACTTTTGTATAGAAAGCAAAGGTTTCATCTTTTTCGCTTCCATTCTCAATTATCAAAATCTCTATATTTTTATAAGTGCTTTTCTCATAAATAGAGCTGATACATCTATCCAGATTTTCTACACAATCCTTATTGGGAATGATAATAGATACTAGCGGGTTGCCTTCATGCCCCAATTTTGAACGGTATCGTCCCCAGTAAGGTGTCATAAATACCTGAGCTTTTTGGCCGATTCGCTGATAATGGGCCTCTACCGCCCTTTTTCCGTTTTCATAGGCATACATTTTACTAGCTGGATTTCCTGCAGTAGAATTAGGGTGAGAACGCCAATGATAAAGGACCTTAGGAATATGCCAGATATGCTCTGCCTTCTCACAACACCGAAGAATAAAATCAAAATCCTGAGCTCCGTCATACTCTTTCCGGAATAGTCCTACCTCATCCACAATTTTCCTGGATACCACAAAAATATGGCATATATAATTGTTGCTTCTCAGAAAATCCCAGTTAAAATCCGGTTTAAAATGAGGGTCAAAGTACTCCTTACCATCCATAGTCACCTTGTCTTCATCCGTATAAATAACATCCGGCCTGTTATCCATATTCAGGACCTTTACGATTTCATATAAAGCGTTTTTCTCTAATACATCATCATGGTCACTAAGCATGATGTACTCTCCTGATGCCAGTTCCAGAGCCCCATTGGTATTCTCTGAAATTCCACCGTTTTTCTCTAAACGTTTGTACACAATGCGTTTTTCTTTTTTATACTTTTTTTCTAAATATTTCTCAATATCGTCTTTTGGACTGCCATCTGCCAGACAAAGCTGCCAATTTCCATACGTCTGTCCTGTAACGGACTTTAACAGTTCTTCCAAGTACTTCAGAGGTGTATTATAGAGAGGAATTACAATACTGATAATGGGGTGATATGAGAAGCTTACCTTTTTCTCCCTACGCAATTCCTCCCCGGTAGCGGTGTGCAACTTAGCCCAATAACCATAGCCCTGATTTGCAGGATTCAGATTTATATAAAGCTTCTTTCTGAATTCTCCCCAACCATGATTTCTGATGTAATTTATATTTCCCCGCATTTTACCTGGGCCAAGCTGTGCATAGTACTTCCCAACTTTACTATTACTGAAAAATATCTTTCTGGCTGACAGTTCATATTTTACTTTTAACTCAGGATTTTTAAAGACAAGAAACACCTGCCCTTTA
>NHCFR01400__coassemble_592_pt1 | contig 30247 bp, 27 predicted proteins | sample NHCFR01400__metabat2_high_PE_048 | metagenome-assembled genome bin NHCFR01400
TAAGCTTTCTCCGTTCTCAATCACATCCTCTATATTACGGTAGCCGGCAGCTTTAGCCATCTGCTCCATCTCTGTTACACACTCCCGCTCTGTCTTACAGCGGCTCATAAAATCTTTATACTTCTCACAAAAATCGAAGATTTCTGTCTTGTCCTCGTATTTTTTCCATGCGTTCTCAGTTTTCATCTCTAAAAAGCCTCCTTTTATAGTTGGTATAATATACTGTATCACCGATTCTACTACAACTTGCCTTTAATTTCAATGCCTCTTGCGTCCGTGAGAAGCTTCTTATATAATCTATATCAGCACCCTCTCTAGACAAGGGCATACATGCCTCAAACCATGATATTTTTGTATTTTGCGGCGTTACCTTCAGTGTACGTCCAGTACACCTCAATCGTCTGCCTTGCAAAACGCAAAAATCTCTATGGTTGAGGTCCCAGAGTTGAAAAGTGATAAATTTTGTACCCTTGTTCAGAGAGAGTAATTTCTCTATCAGGAAAAGAGGATAAAACCATGAAAAACACCATTAAGACCATAGAGGATTTATCACTGAACGCCTGGCCTTCCCATCAGATACAGCTTTATGACGGATGGCTTCTTCGCTTTTCTTATTTTTATACCCACCGCACTAATTGTATCGAGCAGATAGGCTCTTCCTCCATCCCTCTCCAGGATAAGCTGGACTATTGCGAAGAAATATACGAAAAATGGGGAACTCCTGCTATTTATAAAATCACCCCTCTTATCAGCAGTGCCTTTGACCAAAAGCTTACAGAAAGAGGGTACCATACTGCCCATGTTACAGAAGTAATGACTATGGATTTAAACGGGATGTCCATCCCCTTGGGTCCTGTTTCCGTGGCTTTGTCCCCTGATATCTCTACAGAATGGCTGGAGGCTTTATTCACCCTAAAAGGAACGGACAATCCCATTCACAGACAGATTGTCCCCTCCATGTACGCTGCCATTCCCAAAGACACCATAGCTGCCTCTGTGTGGGATAAGGGGCAAATTATCGGAACCGGCCTGGGTATCCTGGACCGGGATTATATCGGCATCTATGCCATCCATGTCCGCAAGGACTGCCGCCGGGGACATATCGGGCGCTCCATCTGTCAAGCCCTTTTACACAGAGCCATGGAGCTTGGGGCCTCCCGTGCTTACCTGCAGGTGGTAAAAGGAAACCTTCCCGCCAAAAAGCTCTACGCTTCTCTCGGTTTCCAGGATTTTTATACCTACTGGTTCCGCCAGCAGTATCACACGTCACCTCAGGATAATCAGCCTGGGGAACCCTGAATCTAAAAAAATTACCGGGCCAGTCCCCAAGGTACTTTAACCTTCATGGGATTGGCCCGGCAATTTGATTTTATATTTTCTTTTTCATTTCCAAAACAAAAAATATCCCTCTCTATTTTCTGTTTCCTGATTTTTGATTTTATTTGTTTACTTTTTACCTAAGTATTCCTCAATGCCCTGCATGGCTTCCTCTTCATCTGAACCTTCAATGGATACGGTAACCTTTTCTCCTACATCCAGTCCCAGGCTCATCATACCCATGATGCTTTTGGCATTCACCTTTTTCTCTTCGCTTTCCAGATAAATATTGCTGGAATACTGGCTGGCCACCTGAACAAGAAGTGCGATAGGTCTCGCCTCTAATCCGCTTGAAATTCCGATTGTAATTGGTTTTCTAATCATGCTTGTTCCTCCTTGACTCCTCTTAGCTGTTCTGCTATGCTGCTGATTTTCCGCAGCCTGTGGTTCACACCGGATTTGCCTACCGGCGTTGACAGAAGGGCTCCCAGTTCCTTTAAGGATGCCTGAGGATATTCCAGCCTTACCATAGCTGTCTCCTCCAAATTTTCCGGAAGCCTGTGAAGTCCTACGGTATCCCGGATGTAGATAATATCATCCATCTGTTTAACCGCTGCATTTACAGTCTTATTGATATTCGCCGTTTCGCAGTTTACCTTTCTGTTCACATTGTTGCGGACCCCTTTAAATATCCTTACGTTTTCCAGGTTCATAAGGGAAACGCCTGCTCCCATAAGTCCTAAAAGCTCTACGATTTGTGCGCCTTCCTTAACATAAACAACATCATACCTTTTGCGTTTCACAATCTTGGCGTCAATCTCAAAGGACTGTATCAGTTCCTGCATTTGTCTGGCCTTTTCTTCCGTGGTACATACAATCTCAAAGTGGTAAAACTTCTCTGGGTCACTGATAGAACCGGCACATAAAAAAGCCCCTCGTAAAAAGGCCCTTTTACAGCAGTTTTTCTGCACCACCATAGGATTCACCAGCCCTGGCACAGGCACTGGTCTCAGGTCTACACTAAGCAGCTTTACGGCCTGAAGAACCTTCACGGCCTCCTCCTGATTCTTTACGTCAATGGTAAATCGGTTGTTTTTCTTGCCTAATCGCTCATCAATAAAAACTTCGCCCTCTATTCTAAACGTTTTTGTCAGTATTGTAAAGCACTTTCTTATAATGCTTTCATTTTCCGAGGACACCCTAAGATTCAACTCTCCGGAAGAATTCCGGTATATTTCGCCCTCAAAGGCCAAAATGGCAGCCAGCTCTGCAATCCTGCAGTGCCTGGCGCTGCCTATGTGGGCCAGAAGTTCTTCTTTTACGTTTCCGGAAAAAGACATTTCTTCCCATCCTTCTCTATATCTCTATGCTCAATCCGCAGCCCGTACTCTTCGCTTTTTCCCAGACGCTGATACAGCTCATTGGCCAGCGTTACAGAACGGTGCTTACCTCCTGTACATCCCACTGCAATCACAAGCTGGGTCTTTCCCTCGGCTATGTAATTGGGAATCAAAAACCGAATCATATCCTCCAGCTTAGCAGAAAATTCATGAGCCAGCTCAAAGCCCATAACATAATCCCGCACTGGTTTGTCATTGCCGCTTAAAGGCCTGAGGCTTTCCAAATAGTAGGGATTAGGCAAAAACCTTACGTCAAAAACCAAATCTGCATCCTGGGGAATTCCATACTTGAACCCAAAGGACAGCACGGTGACCATAAGATTCTTGAACTTCCGGTTCTCCACGAAAATCTTCTCCAGCTCTGCCCTTAGCTCCCTGGTAAGAAGCTTGCTGGTATCTACCAGATAATCCGCATACTGCTTCAGGTATTTAAGCTGCTCCCGCTCCTGGCGGATTCCTTCGTCTACCCGTCCGTTGCCGGAAAGAGGATGGCTTCTCCTGGTCTCCTTATACCGTTTCACAAGGGTAGTGTCATCCGCCTCCAGAAACAGGATTTCCGCACGGGTTCCCGGATACTTGATTTTCTCCAGTACAGATTCCAGCTCACCCAGAGACTTTCCGCTTCTCACGTCAACACCCACGGCCACCCTTTCAATTTCTCCCGGACCGCTGTCCTTAATAAGCTGTATAAATTTTTCAATGAGAGGAACCGGCAGATTATCCACACAAAAATATTCCATGTCCTCCAGCATTTTAAGCGCCGTACTTTTCCCTGCACCGGACATTCCCGTTACAATTACAAACCGCATATTCCCTCCTAAAATTCTCCCAGGAATTTTACCTCTGTCTCCAGTGTAACTCCAAACTTTTCCTTTACCTGTCTTTGTACTTCCTGAATCAGCGCCTTTACATCAGCGGCAGTTGCGTCTCCTTTATTGACCACAAATCCACAGTGTTTTTCGGAAACCTGAGCGCCTCCGATGCTGAAGCCTCTCAGCCCTGCGTCCATAATCAGCTTCCCGGCAAAATATCCCTCTGGCCGCTTAAACGTGCTGCCTGCGCTGGGCATATCCAGAGGCTGCTTATCCACCCGCTTTTGTTTTAATTCCTCCATGGTTTTCCGGATTTCTTCCCGCTCTCCCAAGGCCAGTTCCATGCTGGCGGACAGTACAATATATCCCTTTTCCTTTACATTGCTGGTTCGGTATCCCAGCTTCAATTCTTCCTTATTTAAAGTCAGAATCTCTCCCTGGGCTGTTATGACTTCCACTTCTTTCAGGATGTCTTTCATCTCTCCGCCGTAAGCTCCGGCATTCATTACCACTGCTCCCCCCAGGGTACCGGGAATCCCGGCGGCAAATTCCATGCCCGTCAGCCCCTGCTCCAGGGCATGGGCTGCAATCTTTGACAACAAAGCCCCCGCCTGGGCATGGATAACCCTGCCTTCCCTGTGAATATGGCTGAGATTTTTCCAAATCTGAATCACTGCCCCCCGGTATCCCTTGTCGCTTACCAGCAGATTACTTCCATTGCCCAGAATAAAGAAGGGAAGATTCTCCTGACGGCATATATCTATAGCTGCCATTAACTCCTTTACGCTGTGGGGACAGAGATAAAAATCCGCCGGTCCTCCAATGCGAAAAGTGGTGTGCTTACTCATAGGTTCGTCCCGCTTTACGTTATCACTGCCCAAACATGCACAGAATTTATTTTCTATGGTCTGATTATTCATTTTAATTTAAATTCCCCTTTATTTTTTGTGTTTATACCGATTAAATCCTTGATAACCTCTCCGGCTATCATCAATCCCGCAACTCCCGGCACAAAAGATACACTGGACGGTACCGGGCGGCCGGTGCCGCTTCTCACCTCAACAGTCTCCTGAGTCCCCTCCGCTTTCAGGCCCTGGCGTCTCCGCTTTTCTCTTGGCGGAATTTCTGTAGAAAACAGAACCTTTACTTTCTTAATCCTTCGTTTTTTCAGCTCCGCCCGCATAACCTTGGCCAAAGGGCACACACTGGTCTTGGAAATATCTGCAATCTGGAAACAGGAGGGGTCCAGCTTATTTCCGGTTCCCATGCAGGAAATAATAGGAACTCCTGCTTCCTTGGCTTTCTCTATCAGCAGCAGCTTGGCAGAAACCGTGTCCACGGCGTCCACAATATAGTCAAAAGCTGTGAAATCAAACAAATCTGCAGTTTTATCCCCAAAAAACGTGTCATATGTATGGACCACCGCTTCCTGGTTTATATCCATAATTCTCTCTTTTTCCACCAGTACCTTCTTTTTTCCCATAGTAGAGCGCAGAGCCACCAACTGTCTGTTCAGATTGGTAAGACTTACCTGGTCATGGTCCACCAGGGTCAGAGTCCCCACTCCTGCCCTTGCCAGGGCCTCTACCACATAGGTTCCCACTCCGCCGATTCCAAATACTGCCACCCTGGAATCTGCCAGACATTTCAGTCCTTCTTTTCCTAATAGTTCTTCTGAGCGTGAGAATGCATGAAGCATTATCTCTTTCCTCCTGTAAACACCTTTTTCTTGAAACGCATTTTTATAGGGTTGTCCCATGAAAGAAGTAGAATCCTCCTCATGTGACAGCCCTTTCTTTTATCACAATTTTTTTGTTGTGGTCTATTATACTATTTTTCCCGGAAAATGTATAGCTTAGTTTTTCATCTTTGGTTTAAAAATCAAACTGGCCAGGTATCCGAAAATAAGGGCTGCAGAAATTCCCACTGCGCTGGCCGTAAAACCGCCCTTAAAAATCCCCAGAAATCCGTCACTTAGGATTGCCTTTTTCACCCCTTTGAAAAGAGTATTTCCAAAGCCCAGCAGGGGAACGCTGGCCCCTGCCCCTGCAAAGTCTATAAGCTTATCATAGAGTCCCAGGCTTCCCAGAAGAGCTCCTGTGCAGACTAAAAGCACCATAACTCTTCCCGGAAGCATCTTTGTCTTTTCCAAAAGTATCTGCACCAGAGCACAGATAAGTCCTCCCACCCAGAATGCCTGAATATAATCCATGATGTCCTCCTCTAGCAATGTTCTATGACAACAGCCTGGGCTATGCCCGGAACGCTCTTACCCTCATTGTAGCTTACCTTAGACAAAAGGGCTCCTGTAGGCACAAAGAGAATCCGTTTCCACTCTCCCTTCTCCAGTTTAGGAAGAATGTAGGAAGCAAAAGTCACTGCAGAACATCCGCAGCCGCTTCCTCCTGCATGGGTGTCCTGGCTCTCTTTGTCGTAAATTTCTATGCCACAGTCCATGTGCTGCTTTTCTATATCAAAACCATTCTCTTTCAGCAAATCAAAAAGAATTCGCTGTCCCACTTCCCCCAGGTCCCCTGTCACAATCCTGTCATAGTCCTGAGGAGAACGGTCAAAATCCCGGAGATTGGCAGTTATGGTATCACAGGCCGCCGGGGCCATACAGGCTCCCATGTTCAGGGAATCCTTCAGGCCGTAATCCACAATCTTCCCTGTGGTGATTCCTGTGATACGGGCCTTTCCTCCCTGAGTTCCCAAAATACATGCACCGCTTCCAGTCACGGTCCATGTGGCGGACAGTGGCCTCTGGTTTCCGTAGCCCAGGGGGAAGCGGAACTCCTTTTCTGCACTGCCGAAATGACTGGAGGTAACAGCACCTACATAATCTCCGTATCCTGCGGCCACGGCCATGGAAGCCAGGGACAGAGCCTCTCCCATGGTGGCGCAGGCTCCGTACAGCCCGTACACCGGAGTATGAAATCCCATAATTCCAAAGGAAGAGGCAATGGTCTGGGCCAGCAAATCTCCGGCATATATCATTCTCAGCTTTTCCCTGACAATTCCCGCTTTTTCCACAGCCATGGACAAAGCCTCTCTCTGAAGGGTACTTTCCGCCTCTTCCCAGGAAGCGCAGCCAAAAAGGCCGTCCTCTCCCCCTATCCGGTCGAAATATTTTCCCAGAGGTCCGTCCCCCTCTTTCTTGCCCACAATGGAAGCAGCTCCCAAAATGGAAACGGCTCTGTCAAAACAAATACTCTGTTTTCCTACTGTCTGTCCCATTACACAATCCCCCACATATGCAGAAAATAGTAGATAAGTCCCAGAAAGGCCGAGGTGAGAATCCCATACAAAATAACCGGTCCCGCAATAATAAAAATCTTGCAGCCAATTCCGAAAACCTGTCCCTCCTTCTGGTATTCAATAGCCGGCGCTGCCACAGAATTAGCAAATCCGGTTATAGGCACCAAGGTTCCTGCCCCTCCCCACTTGGCAAATTTAGGATAAAGATTCAGGCCTGTAAGCAGTACGCTGAGAAACACCAGAATCAAAGATGTCCAGGCTCCGCTGGTTTCCTTATCCATTCCCATTCCGCTGCAGATATTGGTTATAGCCTGTCCCAGAACACAGATGGCTCCCCCGCTTAAAAAGGCAGCTCCCATATTCTTCCACAGGGAATGTACCGGAGTTTTTTCCTTCACATATTTTTCATAGGCTTTGGCCTTTTGCTGCTGTTCCTGGGTTTTTGACGTATCCATAGGCTCACTCTCCTTTTTCATTTGCCCTTAGTATGTGCGGTTGGATGACCGGCTATTCTTTTAGCGGAAGAAAAACTGCATCAGACTTCCCAGGCTTTTCCCCAGGGCGATGGAAAGTACAATGAGTCCCGCCCCTTTTTTTAGCCCGATACGCCTTGCAGTAATGGCAAATACATTCACCACTTCCCCTAAAGCGATAATCCAGCTTCCCAAAAACATGCCGAAAAACAGCCCTATAATCCCTTCCCCTATCTGTCCCAACGGCAGGGAAAATTTATATACAAAAACAAGATTTCCCAAAATACTGCCCAGCATGAGAAAATCTTCATACAGCAATATATGCTTTGCCGTGTGGGTAATCCCCGCATACCTTGGAATAATCCCCAGGCTTATGATAAAGGCGGCCAGAGCAGTAGCCACCACTGCTCCGCCGCAAAATCCTGTAGCCGAAGTCAAAAGAAACTGCTGCCAGCTCATGATGAGGCTCCCTCCTTTTTCTCCGGACTTTCCTGTCTGTCATGCTCTGCAATCAAAGCCTTGTCCACGTCCTCCTCATAGGTACGCATCTGCACCTCAATAGGCGTAGGGTCCTGGGTAATTTTTCCGTGGCCAAAGTGGTTGAAAAAGAAAACAACACCAACGCCGATTCCCAGAGAATAAAAAAACTTCAGTACCTGGGCTCCCTGACTGGCTCCCCCTGCAAGCTGCCGGGAAATCTGGTCAAACAGTCCTGCCGTATCTACATCTGTATTAAAAGTCATGATAGAAAAGGCTGCGCCGAAGAAGGACAGCAGGCATACCAGCCCTGTTTTCATCCAGCTTATCCAGGTCCGTTCCTTCTGCTTTTTTTCGTAACTGAGTACAAAATTAGCCTCCCCTATGTGTGTCACATCCACACTTTCCTCTTCCCTGGCCACTGCTTTTACTAAATCCACCGCAGATACCACATATCTTCCGGTTTCATTTTCCGGCAGGGTCAGTACCCGCCGCATCCGGTTCCGGTTCAGCACCTTCTGATTGCTGCAGGCCAGCTTGGCCACGTCCTGGAGATACACCTGATGGTTATGCACCTCCACATTTTTCTCTGTCTGTATATATAATATCTCGCTCATGGAAAGCCTCCTGTTTCATACCAAATACCTGTCAGGATTCCCAATTGCAGTACAATGGAATGTATCATGTCTGTTCAGGTTAGAAATAGTATTTCTTTTTTCCAACAAACTATTCTTTCCCTTATAGCTTTTCCCTGAGCCTTTTCAAAATCTTTTTTTCCATCCTGGAAACCTGAACCTGGGACATCCCCATTTTTTCCGCAATATAGGACTGGGTCTTTTCCTGGAAGAAACGAAGATAAATCAGCTCCCTTTCTCTGGCATCCAGTGTTCCCAGAATCTGCTCCAGAAGCATACGGTTCAGTACAGCCTCCTGCTGGTTTTTCTCCTGAGGCAGCCTGTCCTCCAGATAAATATCGCTGCCGTCACTTTCATAAATGGTTTTCTGCAGGGATTCCACCTGGGCCCCTGATTCCATGGCCAGCACCAGCTCCTCCCGGGATATACCAAGAGCCTCTGCAATTTCTTCTGTGCCCGGCTCTCTCCCTTCCTTTGCCAACAGCTCTTCCCTGGCGCCGTAAGCCTTCATGGCAATTTCTTTCAGGGAACGGCTCACCTTCACCATGCCGTCATCCCGGAGAAAACGCTTGATTTCTCCGGTAATCATAGGCACAGCATAGGTGGAAAATTTCACATCATAGGACAAATCGAATTTATCAATAGCCTTTAGAAGCCCTATGCATCCTATTTGAATTAAATCCTCAGTCTCCACCCCTCGGTTGGCAAATCTTTTCACAATACTGCGGACAAGCCCCATGTTTTTCTCTACCAGTATATCTCTTGCTTCCTTATCTCCCTGTTGCACACGCCCGATAAGGGCAAGGATATTGTCCATACGCCCTCCTACTCAAAAACCGGATTTTGTCTTCCGATAAGCTTTTTCATGGTTACCGTGGTCCCCTGTCCCGGCTGGGAATCCACCTCCACCTTGTCCATAAAAGCTTCCATAAACGCAAATCCCATACCGGAACGGTCCTGCTCCGGCTTTGTGGTAAACAGAGGCTCCATGGCTTTTTTCACATCCTGAATACCTTTCCCTTTATCTTTCACCACCACCGTAAGCTGGCGCTTCTCATTTCTGCACTCCACCCGGATAACCTCTGTCTCCTTCTCATAGGCATGGACAATGCAGTTGGTAATGGCCTCAGACACTGCTGTCTTAATATCTGCCACTTCCTCCAGGGTAGGATTCAACTGGGTGCTGAAGGCCGCCACTGCAATTCGAACCAGCCCTTCATTGCAGGACCTGCTCTGAACCTCCAATATCATTTCATTTTTGTCATACCTGTTTTCCATCTTTCTCCCCTCCTATTTTCTCCTGCGGTTCCATACAGGTTCCTGACTGATTTCAATATGTTTATAAATTCCTGAGAGCTGCATGATTCTCAAAATCCGGTCGTTTACATGGATAGCGCTGACCGTGCCTCCGCTGTAGCTTAACAGCCGTTTTCTCCCCATAATCATGCCGATTCCGGAGCTGTCCATAAATCCGGTGTCAGAAAAATCCAATACCAGCTGTTTAACCGCTCCCTTTTCCAGTTCCTTATCCACCTCACTGGCAATCTGCTGGGCAAAATGGTGGTCCAGCTCTTTGGGCAGGTAGACAAACAACTGATTTCCTCTTTTTCTCAGATATTCTTCCATATCGCTTCCCCTTTCTAATTACTCCCCTTTTCCTGCCTGTTTTTGGCTTTTTCCGCATAGGAAAAGGGGCCGGAGCATATCTCTATGCCCCAGTCCCTTCTCTTCAAGGTTTTTCTGTGGTTTTTATAGCATCTATTCATCATCTACAGCGCCGCCGGATACAGCTCCATCCTGGGAATCTCCCTCATCCGCACCGCCATTCTGGTCTGTGTCAGCCTGGCTGTCCCCGGAACTGTTCTCTCCTTCATCCTGGCCGCTGTCTGCACCCTCTGTAGAGCCTCCGTTGGCTTCCATATAATCTTCTGCATCCTGGGCATACTGTGTTCCCGGATACTCGTCTATAATTTTCTGATACCATTTATTGGCATTGGCCGTATCGCCTTTTCCCTCATAGGCCTGGGCCAGATAGAACATGGCTCTTCTGTCCTGCTGTATATCCAGAGACTTGGTAAGGCTGGCAATGGCTGCATCATAATCTCCGGCATCCAAAGAGGCTTCACCCTCGTCCCGGTATTTTCTTCTCAGAACACTTCCCACCTCATCCATCATGGTATCATAAAGCTCTTTTCCTTCTACGGACAATAAATTAGGGTCCACACTTTCCAGAGCGTTGGCTGTATTGGTGGAGCTGCCGCTCCGGTAGGCCAGCCATGCTTTCAGCAGGTTTTCATAGCCTGTGGACTTTTTATCCGCTTCACTGATTTGATTCTGGGCCGTATCCACAGCCTCCTGTGAGGCATCCATCTCCTCCTGCATCCGCTCCAGCTCCGCTGACTGAGTGGCCATCTTATTGCTGTACTCCACAATCTTCTGGTTGGCTTCCTCATTAATCTTCTGGGTCCTGGCGGGAACCACCAAAAACCACAGGGCCGCCGCTCCTACCACAAGCCCCAGCACCAAATTTACTAAGGTGTTGGTAATGCTTTTTTCTTTAAATTCCGGCGGCTGGATTATGGTGTCGTTACCTGATTTAAACACCAGGCTTCCGTCCCTGCCCTCACTATCCCGCTCCATCATACGGAATCTGGGCTCCAGATTGGTCTTCCGCCCGGTTCTCTCTTCCACTTCTCTTAAAAACCGCAGGGTGGTGGTGTTGGTCTTGTCTACTCTGGCTGCCGCTTTTAACTGTCTCCTGGCTTTTTCGTATTCCTCATCGTGAATATAAATCAGTGCCAGCAGATGATAGCCTTTAATCAGCTTTGGGTTACTGGCCAGCACCTTTTTCAGCTGCATGGCCGCCATATCTGTGTTGCCGCTTCTGCAGTATTCCAGACACTGGTTATATTTCTTAATGCTGGTATTGATGGCATCCAGCCGGTTTGCATTTTTCTGCAGCTCCTCAATATATCCGGCAGCCATATTGCCCTCCGGGGCCATATTTTTACTTATGACCCACTGGCTCAAGGCCGCCACTACCTCTCCGGTCTCAAAATATACCAGCCCCAGCAAGTTCCTGGCCTGGATATTTAGTTTATTCATTTTCAGACTTCGCCTGAGACAGGTGATTGCCCCTGACAAATCCCGAACCTGGGCCTTTTCAAGTCCCTGGTTGTAATAGAGATTGGAAAGAGCCCCTGCCTTTTTCTGAGCCGTCACCCTGCAGCCGCATTTTGGACAGCGTTCCCCGGCTGTGAGAGGGGTTCCGCAAATCATACATTTCATAAATAATCTCCCCTATTTATCCAAGGTGCTGTTGTCGTCTTTTATCATCTCTTTCAGTATATCAATCACGTCTGTCAAATCCTGTTTGTAGATTGCTCCCTCTGCATCGTCCACATCCAGACAGGGTTGAAATTTTTTCAGTTCCTCCTCAAAATTTATCATGTACAGACCTCCTTACATAATCCTTAATCTCCCCTACAAGATAGAGAGAGCCCACTGCAAACATCAGTCCCTCTCCCTTCAGCTCGTAGGCCTTGTCAAAGGCCTTCTCCACACTGGGTTCCACATATACCCGGGGACAGCCGTTCTCCTGAAACAGCCTTCCCAGCTCTCTGGCAGATTCCCTTCTGCTGCCCCATATCTCTGTTGTCACCACATTTTGGAATTTCAGCTCCCTGCAGATTCTGGAAATCATATCTTTGAAATCCTTGTCTGATACTGTGGTAAACAGCAGGGTAATGGGATAATCCTCCTGAAAATACCGGACTGTCTCCACGAATCTGGCAATTCCCTCTTCATTGTGGGCTCCGTCCACAATCACGCCCGGCAAAATGGTCTCCATTCTTCCCTGCCACTTAGTATGGCAGATACCCTTCATCAGCGTTTCTTTGTCCAGGCCATGAATGTCCTTCAGTACTCCCATAGTCTCCAGAGCCAAGGCAGCATTCATCATCTGATACCGGGCGATAAAAGGCACAAATAATTGGGTCGCCCCGTAGGTTTCCGAATCAGCCAAAAACCGGATTCCCTTAGGCGTATAGTCCAAAAGCTCCAGCTTTTCCTCCTTTACCGGATACCAGGAGCAATCCAGCTCCCGGGCTCTCTGTTCTATAACCTGAGCCGACTCCAGCCGGTTTCCGTCAAAGATAACCGGCACATGGGTCTTTATAATCCCTGCCTTTTCCCCGGCAATCTTGGGTATAGTATCTCCCAGATATTCCACATGGTCCAGACTTATGGAAGTGATAACACAGGCTATAGGGTTTGCCACAGAATTGGTGGCATCCAGCCGGCCCCCCAGCCCTGTTTCCAAAATAATATAATCCACCTCTTCCTGCTGAAAAACCAGCATGCCCATGAGGAATAAAAATTCAAAGTATGTAGGATGGTAGTCTCCCGCCTCCACCAGGCGGTCTGACAGCTCCTTCACTTTGAGAAAGGCCTCTAAAAAGGTCTGGTCAGAAACCATGACTTCATTTATCTGAAATCTCTCGTTTATCTTCACCAGATGAGGAGAGGTAAACAGACCGCATTTATAGCCTCCCTCCTCCAGCATGGAGGAAAGAAAGGCACAGACGCTTCCCTTTCCGTTGGTTCCCGCCACATGGATAATTTTTTTATCTTTATCAGGGCTGCCCAGCATGTCCAGGCAGTTCCTGGTGTGTTCCAATTTATTTTTCGTGGTAAATTTCGGTATGTCCTCTATATAGGCTACCGCCTCTTCATAGGTAAACAAGCATATCCCTCCTGTCTTATCCTGCCTTCTCAGAAAGCAGAAATCACCGCTTCCCCTATAACGGAAGCTCCGCACCATCCGGTACGGTCACTTACCATTATAATGAAGCGGTGATAATATGCAAGCAAATTATGTCGCTTTCCAGAAAAAAGCTTGTTACTGTTCCTGGGTATCCGTTTCCTGGGTATCCCCATTCTGTCCGGCATCTTCCTGGGCATCCCCATCCTGGGTCTGTCCCTCCTCGGTGGTTTCCTCCTGCGCAACTGCAGGTTCCAAAGTACCTTCCCCGGTTCCTAAAAGGGGCTCATGGTAAATATACTTCTCTGTTCTGGTAAGAACCCTGTGCGTAGAACTGTTGCTGCGGATTGCAATATCCACTGTATCTCCGTCTTTTAACTGGTCCGTAAGCACTAAAAGGGTATTCTCGTCAATAAAGCTAGCCTGAATCAGCTCTCCGTTTACCTCCAGGAAAGCAGACTGGGTCAGGTTTGCTCCTTTGACATAATACTGGCCTTCGGAAATCTTGTTTATACTGTGGAACTCGGCGTCCTTTACTCCCAGCTTCATCGCCGTAGGCTCATATCCTTCTCCGCTCTCATAGGTGTAACCCTCTCCATAGAGCAAGTCATACTGAAGCATCTCCAAATCCACCTGATAATCCTGGGTGTTCTTTCTGGCCTGATGGAATCGGAACACATTGCCCTCATGGATACCAACCTGGTTCATAACCTCTGCCGCCATCTGATAGGCAGCCAGGTTCTTATCCTGCTTTTCCAGCCCCATATTGTCCCAGATTACATACTGGGTCTGGAACAGGTACCGGTTTTTCATATCCGTAACCGTCAGTCCCATAGTGGGCAGATGGTCTCCGTACATCACCAGAACCACATCCTCGTCAAGCTGGGCCAGAGCATCTGTCAGCTCTTTTACAAACTGGTCCATCTCGTAAATCTGGTTGCAATAGTATTCCCACTTATTATTAACTGCCTCAGAGCTTCCCCCGGAAACCGTAATCTTGGGGTCCTCAATCACCGGCTCCTCCGGATAATCTCCATGGCCCTGTACGGAAATGGTGTACACATAATCCGGTCCCTCCGTGGATTCCATGGCCTGAAGAATATATTTTGTCAGGTTTCTGTCCCGAATCCAGTCATTGGGATTAGTATCGTCCTGCTCAGACATGTACTCGGAAGAAGTGAAGGTATCAAAGCCCAAATTAGCAAATACCTTCTTTCTGCCGTAGAAATTAGCCTCGTTGTTATGGATTGCATGGGTTCCATAGCCCAGCTCCTTCAGCACATAAGCTGCGCTCTCACAGGTCTTTTCCTCCAGGATTCCTTTATAAGGATACTCACCCGGTCCGAAGTAATGCATACTCATACCTGTAATAGACTCAAACTCCGTGTTGGCGGTTCCTGCTCCTACTGAAGGAACCTTATAATACCCGGAGGAATATTCCTCCATCAGCTTTCTGAAATTCGGAATAGGGTCTTCGGAAATATCCAGGTAATTCACCAAAGTGGGGTCAAAGAAAGACTCCAGCTGGAGAAACAGAATATTGGGCCTTTTCTCCCCTGTCTCCGGAAGAGAGGACTCACTGTCAAGAATATTCTCCACTGTTTCCCGGGAATAGTCCCTGGGCAGGCTTATGCCTGTGTTAAATATGGTGGTGGCCAGACAGTAGGGATAGCCGTAGTCCTCATAGGCAAAAGCAATATTTCCGAAATAGTTGGACAGCACCCTTTTTTCCAGGGCCAGCTTAGTGGTGCCTGCAAAAAGAAGCACCCCTGCCACAATAAGAGGCACGTTTACCCGGTACCGCAGCTTTCCCCGGTATTTAGGTCCCTTGATAAACAGCAGCACCAGAGAAAGAGCCGCCAGCACAGCCAGCACCACTACCACCCAGAAAAAGAAGGGCGGCAGATACCGGTCTGCTATCTCAAAGGCATCAGTAATCATATGCAGGTCCGGTCCGGTAAAGGGAGTAACCCTGGTGGAAAGCAGCACACCGTTAATAATACCCAGGCCCATCCAGAATATAGTGAGAATCACTCTCCAGAATACCCTTCTTCTGAAAAAATAGACCAGCAGGGTTGTGGTAAAAATAAGGAAAGCATTGTAGAAAAACACCAGCGGGCGCTCCTTGGCATAGTCCATGGCTTCCCATATAGAATGTCTGGAAATGGCTTCAATAAAGAAGTATCCAATGCATACCGCCAGCATCTGCAGGGGTACGGAAAACATGTTTAGATATTTCAGGCAAAATACCTTTCTGATTTCTTTCATAATCAATCTCCTTAATTACGTTAAGCCAGTTCCCCCCGCAGCTTACTGCAACTGTGCAAGTCTCTGTTTTACCTGTTCCATCATAGCCGTATAGCGGGCCAGCTTTTCCTTCTCCTGTTCCACTTTTTCCTTAGGTGCTTTGCTGATGAAACGTTCATTTCCAAGCATGCCGTTTACACGGGCCAACTCCTTGGTCAATCTCTCTTCTTCCTTTTTCAGTCTCTCAATCTCTTTCTCTATGTCAACCAGCTCTGCAAAAGGCATGTAGATAACAGCCTGAGCAGTCACTGCAGATACGGCGTCCTCTCCGATACCTGTCTTGTCCTCCTGCACCAAAACCTGGCTGGCATAGCCCAGGGAAGCGAAGAACACCTTACCTTCTTCAAAAATATCCCGTACCTTCCGGTCCTCAGAAACTACATATACCTTAGCTTTTTTGCTGGGCGGTACGTTCATCCCGGTACGAACATTACGGATAGCTCTAACAGCTTCTTTGATAAGCTCTACCGCCTCTTCGTCCCCGGCGAAATTCCATTCCTCTGTAAACTGAGGCCAGGAGGAAATCATAATAGATTCTTCTTCCGGACAAAGAGTACAGTAAATTTCCTCTGTAATAAAAGGCATATAAGGATGCAGCATTTTCAGAGCGTTGGAAAGTACTGTCTTCAAGGTCCAAAGGGCAGCAGCCTTGGTAGGGTCTTCCTCCTTGTAGAGTCTTGGTTTCACCATCTCGATATACCAGTCGCAGAATTCTTCCCAGATAAAGTCGTATACCTTCTGCACGGCAATTCCCAGCTCATACTTATCCATGTTTTCTGTAACATCCTTGGCCAGGGTGTTTACCTTAGACAGTATCCATTTATCCGCTGCTGTCAGGCTGTCCAAATCTATGGTTTCCGGAACCTGAGCCTTCTCCAGATTCATCATAATAAACCTGGAAGCATTCCATACCTTGTTGGCAAAGTTGCGGCTGGCTTCCACTCTCTCCCAGTAGAAACGCATATCATTTCCCGGCGCATTTCCTGTAATCAGGGTAAGACGAAGGGCATCGGCGCCGTACTTGTCAATCACTTCCAGAGGGTCAATGCCATTTCCCAGTGATTTGCTCATCTTCCTTCCCTGGGAATCCCTCACCAGTCCATGAATCAAAACGTGATGGAAAGGTGTTTTTCCCGTCTGCTCCAGTCCTGAGAATACCATACGGATTACCCAGAAGAAAATAATGTCATAGCCTGTCACCAGCACGTCAGTTGGATAGAAGTATTCCATCTCCGGAGTCTTGTCCGGCCAGCCCAGTGTGGAGAAGGGCCACAAAGCTGAGGAGAACCAGGTGTCCAGAGTATCCTCATCCTGATGGAAATGTGTGGCTCCGCATTTTGGGCATACCTGAGGCATTTCTCTTGCTACCACAGTCTCCCCGCACTGGTCGCAGTAATAAGCAGGGATTCTGTGTCCCCACCAAAGCTGGCGGGAAATACACCAGTCTCTGATATTTTCCAGCCAGTGCATGTATATCTTGTCAAAACGCTCAGGAACAAAAGTAAGATTTCCGTCTTTCAGGGTCTGGATGGCAGCTTCCCCCATCTCTTTCATCTTCACGAACCACTGAGGCTTAATCATTGGCTCTACTGTAGTCTTACAGCGGTCATGGGTTCCCACGCTGTGGGCATGAGGCACCACTTTCACCAGAAGCCCCTGTGCCTTTAAATCCTCCACCATGGCTTTTCTGGCCTCATACCGGTCCATGCCTGCGTATTTGCCGCCCAGCTCATTGATGGTAGCATCGTCGTTCATTATATTGATTTCTTCCAGGTTGTGGCGTTTGCCTACCTCAAAGTCATTGGGGTCATGAGCCGGGGTAATCTTTACGCAGCCGGTTCCGAACTCCTTGTCCACATACTCATCTGCAATTACCGGAATCTCCCGGTCTGTGAGGGGCAGCTTCAGCATCTTTCCAATCAGATGCTTATATCTGTCATCCTCCGGGTTTACAGCTACCGCCGTATCTCCCAGCAGAGTTTCCGGGCGGGTGGTGGCTATTTCCACAAAGGTTCCTTCCTCTCCCACTACCGGATAATTGATATGCCAGAAAAATCCGTCCTGGTCCTCATGCTCTACCTCTGCGTCAGAAATAGAGGTCTGGCATACAGGACACCAGTTAATGATTCTGGAGCCTTTATAAATATAGCCTTTTTCATACAGTTTGATAAAAACCTCCTGTACGGCCTTGGAACAGCCCTCGTCCATGGTAAAACGCTCTCTGTCCCAATCTGCGGAAGCTCCCAGCTTCTTTAACTGATTTATGATTTTTCCGCCGTATTCTTCCTTCCAGGCCCAGGCATGCTTTAAGAATTCTTCTCTGCCTATTTCGTTTTTGTCAATTCCCTGTTCTTTCAGCTTTTCAATAACCTTTACCTCTGTGGCAATGGCCGCATGGTCTGTACCAGGCTGCCACAGCGCTTCGTAGCCTTCCATTCTCTTAAAGCGGATGAGAATGTCCTGCATAGTCTCGTCCAAAGCATGTCCCATATGCAGCTGTCCTGTTACGTTTGGCGGGGGCATTACAATGGTAAAGGGTTTCTTATCTCTGTTTACTTGGGCATGAAAATATTTATTATCCAGCCATTTCTGATAAATCCGGTCTTCCAGACCTTTTGGGTCGTAAGTTTTTGCAAGCTCTTTGCTCATAGGTTCCTCCTCTTTCGGTTATGGGGTATTTTTCGGAAGCCCAAAAAAATACCCTTCATAACCATTTTCATAATAGTTACAAAGGGCGATTCAATTCGCGGTACCACCTTCATTTATCACTCGTAAGTCCTGTAACGGGGACGATACGGGAAAACCTACCAAACCTGAAACAGGTCCTTCAGCCCTCCGGTTCAAAAGCTACCTTCCACCCTTTTTCCTTAAACAATCTTTCAGCCGATGAATTGTTCTCTCTGCAAGTTCCCGGGATGTACTCCTCTTTCTCATCACCTTTTCTTTTATTTTACAATCATAAGCACAAACTTTTTCTTTGTCAAGAGAAGAATTTCTAAATTTTCCTAAAGATTATCTTTGGTTTTCTGGTTTTCTCTCTTTCTCTTAGTCATCAGGCCGCCGATACGTCCGGTCTCTTTCGCAGAAAGACTCTTCCATCCAAACTCCTTCACCTTATCCAAAAGGCCCAGCTCTCCTGCGATTTCATATTTCATCTTTTCTTCCTGGGGAATACTGTCCAGGTCTATCTTTTTTTCCTTATTCTCTGCCATAAAAAAGCCACACTCCTTTTCCCGGAAAGCAGAGGTGCCGCATTAAACATATATCAGGAATATTTATACATTTCATGCGATACCCCCTTTTCCTGTCTGCTAATCTCTGTATATGGAGTATGGCCTTTAAATTTTACTTTATACGATTTTTCAACTATTTCCCAATCCCTATTTAGGTATCACAATGGAAGCCACAATATAGGCGAAAATCCCTGCGCCGAAGCTCATGCAGGTAAGAATCACCCAGGCCAGGCGCACCAGAGTGGGGTCTATGTTAAAATATTCCCCGATTCCTCCGCACACACCTGTAAGCATATAGTTTACTGATGAACGGTATAATCTTTTATCTGACATGTTTTACACTCCTCTCTGTTTCCTTTAGAATTCAATATGATGATAGTCTCCTTCTTCATGCCCCCAATTATCCCAGAAATCTCTCCATTCCTGCCAGCTCTCTATGTCATCCAATTCATCCAGCCGGTCCAGCTCATCCAACTCGTCCAGCTCATCCCAGGTATCCCAATCCCGGTCTGTAAAGCGGCTGATAAAATTCTGAAATCTGCTGTTCTTTTCCAGGCCCTTTACAAAGTCTCTGTGGTTGGCTCCGCAGACCAGGCCTCCTGCCAGCAGCAAGGTTCCTGTAAGAAACAGTACCAGAGCGGTAATCAGGCTGATTTTCGTTAATTTTCTCATGAGTTTTCACCTCCCCGGATACCCCTGTGAAGGATTCTCTGGATAAAATCCACCACCCACCGCAGCACTGCGGGAAAGACTTTGAAAACCAACCAGAGAAATCCTGTCATAAGCAGTATACCCAAAGCCAGAAGAATCAATGCTCCTCCTGCACAGGCCACTGCCGTGGCCGGAGTAGGCAGCAGAAACACCAAACTCTGGACCAGCATCAGAAAGCCAGCCACTACCAGCCCCAGGCCGCCGGCCAGCAGGCCCAGCACACCGCAGACAATTCCGATAACCGCTCCAAAAAGGCCGCCGATAATGCCAATGATAACTCCTGCCCCGCTTAATCCCAAAAAAGGCACAGCCACTATAATCAAAATTATCAGCAGCCAGAAGGCTTTTCGGTTGGGCTGCTGATGTGCAGTACCCGAACCGCCGTAGCCGGCCCTGCGGTAAGGACCGTCATATCCTCTGCCGCTCCTCTCGCTAAAACCCCTGTAGCGTGTGCCGTCCCAATTGTTCTCCTCTTTTTCCTCCCCGGAAAAATTCTCCTCCTGGAAGGCTTCCGGCATTTCTCTGTCCTGAAATCTCTGGTCCCGGTAACCGGCTTCCGTATATTCTCCGTGCTGGCCTCCGTCCCCGGCTAAATCCGCTTTTATAATGGCTGCCACCTTTCCGGGACTGCCAAGCTCCTGGATAACTGCAGCTTCGTTTTCCTCCCCTGCCTCATCGAAATAGCTTCTGTAATATTCCAGAGCTGCTTCCCTTTCTGACTGGGGAACATCTCCCAGCAGCCGCTCCAGCTGGGCTAAAAATTCCGTTCTGTTCATTTCAGTATCCCTCCCTCGAACAACCTGGTTATCTTATCGGCATAGCTTTTCCATTCTCCCCTGTATAGATTCAGCTGCGCCATTCCTTTTTCTGTAACCTTGTAATACCGTCTGTTCCGTCCTGCGAATTCCTGGTCATAAGTTTCCAGACAGCCGTCTTTTAACAGACGGCGCAGAACCGGGTACAGGGTGGACTCTGAAACCTCCAGTACCTGGCGCACATCCTGAGTAATCTTGTACCCGTAGGTTCCTTGATTTTCCCTGGAAACAACTGCCAGCACAATAGCGTCCAGCAGCGCTGCCCCTGTATTGAAAACCATATCCTCACCCCTTACTTTTGTAATTATCTACCTTTATCATATTTTACATCTAATACTATACAGCATATAATATAGTGTTGTCAATAGTATTATAAGTCTGTTTATCCCAAAGCCACGCAAAAAGGTTACTGTTCACTCATATCTCGTAAACAGTAACCTTCGCAGGCCCATTTAAAGTTTTGCTTCGCAAAAGGAGCCTGCTGGCACCTGAATCATGTTCTTACGCAGCCCGGCAGCAAGTGTGGGGCTGCTGTGTGAACAGTAACCACAAAAAGAGCTGCAGCTCTAAGGGTACGGATAAAATCGGCGCCCCCAGCTCCAGCTCTCTTTTTTCCTGCAAAATAGCAAACTACTCTGCCACCAAAATCTCTGTTCCCAGAAACAGAGAATAAATATACGTTTCTTTCACTTTTTTTCCGGTAAGCCTTTCCAGGGCCTGCCGGTAATATTGAAGCTGTACCTTGTATTTCTCTGTCAGCTCCCCGGGCCTTGCCTTAGGTACTTTATCTGTCTTATAATCCACCAGCACCAGGTCCCCCTCTTCTTCAAAATAAGCGTCAATGATTCCCTGAATCAGCAGCTCCTCCCTGGTCTTATATTCCTCTCTCACTTCACAGGCCGGCACAGCCAGCACAAAGGGCTGCTCCCGGTGCAAAAGCTCCTGCTCTGCCGCTTTTTTCATTCTCCTGCCTAACGGTCTCTGCGCCAGTTTGTAAATGTCTCCGGCCCAAACCGAGGCTTTCATTGCCTCTGTCAAATATCCTTTTTGATACAGTCTTTCTATCTGTCCCTTTACAGCCTCCAGCGAATCTCCGTCCCGGTAATCCAGGCACTCCAGAATCTTATGATAGGCGGTTCCCCGGTCTGCCCCGGTGAGAATCTCCTCTTTTGGCCGCATAAAAGCAGGCACATAGCCAGGCTCCTCCAACTCTTCCTCCTGCACAGGCTCTTCTGGGCTAATCTGGTCTTCATTTTCCCACCTGCAGCCCCTGTTCCAATCTTCCGTTTCCTCTTGGGGATACAAATCCTGGCTGTCTTCCTCCTGACGGCTTAGAAGGCCTTTTATCTGAGATACCGTAAGTTTAGCGGGAACCTGGGCCAAATCCTCATAAGGATATTTATAAGAAAAAGCCTCCACCAGCTCCTTTCGGATTTCTTCCTCATAAATCCTGTCAGGATTCCAGTTAAGGAATAGGGCCTTTTCCTCCAGTTCTACTCTTCTCAGTCCTGTTTCTCCCAGAACCAGCTCCAGAGGCGAAACCCGGCGGATGAGAAAATTTCCAGGTCCTTCATAAAGCGGATTCAAAGCATATACCGTAAGCCCGAAAGCCTCATACAGCCCCTTCATGGATTTGTGTCTGGCTAAAGCCGCCAAAATCCAGTCCATATAGCTTTTTCCCCTGGTCCTCAGACCATAGGGCAGCTTTTCCTCCTGCTGCCGCTTCAGAATCTCATATCCTTTCAGTTTCTCTTCCAGCTTGCTGACCGTGCCAGTGAGAATCAGCTTCTCCTTGGCCCGGGTCAGCGCTACATAAAGGATACGAAGCTCTTCCCCCAGGCTTTCCAGGGTAATCTCCTGCTGGATAGCCCTCTGAAGAATAGTTCTGGTGCGAATCCTCAGTTTTTCCTCTACATAAGGGGCACCGATTCCTAAATCCGGATGCAGCACCATACTTTCCCTGGCATCCTGGAGATTTGTCTGCTTACCCATACCTGCCGCTATAACAATAGGAAATTCCAATCCCTTGCTGCCGTGGATACTCATAATCCGCACTGTGTCCTCCTTCTCTGTCAGAAGGCTGGCCTCTCCGAAATCCACCTGGTACTTTTTCAGATTCTCTATGTAACGCACAAAGTTAAAAAGTCCCCGGTAGCTGGTGCTTTCGTAATCTCTGGCCTTCTCCAAAAGCATCATCAGATTAGCCTTTCTCTGTTCGCCTGACACAAAAGCCTCCTGCCACCGGAGAAAGCCTGTCTTTTGAAAGAAATCCCAAATCAGCTCATGGATAGGGGTATAAGGTACCTTGGCCCTCAGCTCTTCATAGGTATCCAGAAAATTTCTCACCTTTTCTCCTAAAGGCCCTTCCTGTTTTCCTGCTTCCAGCAGACTGTCATAGAGACAGCAGGTTTCCTTCTCCTTACCTGTCACGGTAATCAGTGAAAGCTCCTGAAAATCAAAGCCTTCCGGAAGATTGCGCAGGGCTCCGGCCAGAGGAATATCCTGCCTGGGGTTATCCAGAATCTGAAGGTAATCCAGCACCTGGGCCACCTCCGGAGCAGAAAAATACCCGGTCTTGGTAGTAACGCTGGCAGGTATATTCAGGGAGTTGAGAATTCTCTTAAAAGTTTCCGCCCATCCGGACATAGTCCGCAGCAAAATGGTAAAGTCCGAATACCTGGCCTTGCGAAGCTGGCCTGTGGTCTTGTCTGTAACCTGGGCGGAATCCATCAGTTCCCGGATTCGCAGAGCCGCCATCCTGGCTTCCAGCTCTCTTTGGTTTTGCCCTTGGTTCTCCCTATGGTTCTCTCCTTGGTCCTGCTGGTCCCATACCGGGTCATCCCCTTCCAAAAGCAGTACCTCTACCGCAGCTTCTCCCTGTTCCTGCTTCAGAGGGGGAAACTCTCCCTTGGGATAAAGGGCTGCATCTGTATCATACTCCACGCCTCCCAAATCCCTGCCCATTATCTGGTAAAATAAATAGTTTACGCTTTCCAGCACCTGGGCTCTGCTTCGGAAATTTTTATGCAGGTCAATACGGTAGGAGCTGCCTCCGGGACTGGTGGGATAGGTGTGGAATTTTTCCATAAACAAATCCGGTCTGGCCAGACGGAATCGGTAAATGCTCTGCTTCACATCCCCTACCATAAAAATATTGTTCTGTCCCTCTTCCACCCTGGACACGGCAGTCAGCAGCTTTTCCTGGACCAGGTTACTGTCCTGGTACTCATCTATCATGATTTCCTCAAACCTGGAGGCCAGCTCTCCGGCCGCCTGGCTTCGCTCATCTCCCTCTTCTTTATGGTGTACCAGAATCTCCAGAGCATAGTGTTCCAAATCTGCAAAATCCAGAATATTTTTCTCTTTTTTCTTTTTCCGGTAGCTGTCCATAAAGCCAAGAGTCAAATCCACCAAAGCCCCCACAGGACGGGAAGCAGCCCAGAGACTTTCCAGCATTTCCCTGGCATCTTCCTGGAAATACCGCTCTCTCAAACTTTTTATCAGGTCCTTGGCTTGAGACCTTAACTGTTTCACCAGCTCCTGCTTTGCCTCAGAAACCAGCTCCTTCTCCGCCTTTTTCCCGGGAGGAAGCCGTTTAAATTCCAGCCCCTGTATTTTCTCCCTCAGGCTGAAAAATCTTTCCTCTTGCTGAAGCTTTTTCACAGAAGTCTCCTCCAGCTCCAGAAGCTCCAGATAAAAGCCGGGGCCGTCCTCTTCCCCGGAAAGAGCCCTGGCCTGGAAAAGCAAATCTCCCGCTTCCTCCAGCTGCTTTTTCACTTCCTCCATAACCAGTTTCATCCAGGAGGCTTTCTCCAAATCTTCTTCTGTCTCTATCTCATAGGCCTTTCGGCAGGAGCTGAGCCATTCCTCCGGATAGGGGTAGCTCATGGAAAATTCATAGAGCTTCAGAATCAGCTCCTGGATTCTCTCATCTGTCTTTCCCTGGGAGAAGCCATCCACAAAGGCAAAAAAGTCCTTGTTCTCCTTATTCTGGTATGCTTCCTCCAGCACAGTCCCTGCTACATCCGCCTTTAAAAGCCGCATCTCTCCCTCATCTCCCATGCGGAAGGATGGGTCTAAATCTATTAAATGGAAATAATTTTTCACCACATAAGAACAGAAGCTGTCTATGGTGGTAATCTGGGCGTGATGCACCAGTACGCTCTGGCGCTGGAGATGTTCGTCTTCCCGGTTCTCCTCCAGCCTTTTTTCTATGGCCCTTCCGATTCTCTCCTTCATCTCCGCTGCTGCGGCTCTGGTGAAGGTCACAATGAGAAGCCGGTCAATATCTGTGGGATTTGTCTTATCTGTGATTCTCTGGATAATCCTTTCTACCAGCACTGCTGTCTTGCCGCTTCCTGCGGCAGCGCTTACCAGGATGTTGCTTCCTCTGGCCCGGATTACCTCCTGCTGTTCCTCTGTCCACGATATTCCCATGTCACTCCTCCTCTCCTGTTTTATCCTTCTCCAGGCTTTCTCTCATTTTCTCCCATACCTCATCCCGTTCCATATCCGGCAGCCGGCGGTAGGCATAGCCGGGCAGCTTCTCATCAAAGCCGCATACATTTCGGTAGGGACAGTATTCACAAGCATTTTCCTTCTGCTGTTCATAAGGGTTTACCTGGGCTTTTCCTTCTAAAATATCCCCTCCGATTTCTCTTATTTTTTGATTCACATATCCAATCATCCAGGAAAACTGCTCCTGGCCGGCTACTTTAGAACCGGAGGTCAGGGTTCCCCTGGCCGTATACTTTACAGGCAGCGCCATGGATTCCACACTTTTTCCTGCTGCCAGGTTTTTATCCAGCTTCACCAGAATCTCCGGCTCCGCCCCTGCGATTCCGTCCATTTTCAGTTTTTTCAAAATCTCCGGCTCCGGATTTTCCCAATCCTTTACATCCTCCCGGTTCAGCACCGGGTCCTTAATATTATAATAAAAAATACCTGCAGGCTTTATTTCTTTTTCCGGAAACCTGCGCTGTTCCAGTTCCAGAGCCGCAGCCAGATAAAGGCCAAGCTGCAGCTGCAGACCGTAATAAAGCTTCACCATATCCAGCTTGGTATTTCCTGATTTATAATCCATAACTTTTACATATACCTTGTCCTCTTCCTGGCACAAGTCAATGCGGTCAATCCGTCCGGTCAGGCTTATCCGCCGCCCTTGGGAAAGCTGTATATCCAGGGCGTCTATGTTATCCCAGGGGCCAAATCCCCACTCCGTCAAAGCCGGGACAAAACTTCCCTGGCGAAGCTGCTGCTGGAGAGCCCAGACGCTTTTCTTTACCATCCGCTTAGCCCGGTTCACGGTATAGGCATTTCTTGCACTGGACAAAAGCACGGTCTGTCCGGACTGTGCAACCACCTGGTCCACACATTCTTCTGCCATTTTATCCCTGAGTTCCTCTTCTAAATCCGTCCAGGAAAGCCCTTGTTCCCGCAGTCTTTTTGCAAACAGGTCCAGGCTGGCGTGAAGCAGGCTGCCTAAATCCGCCATACTGAATTCATACCGCACCCGCTCTTTTAATTCCAGACCATAGAGCAAAAAATGAGAGCAGGCACACCGGGCAAACTGTTCCAGCCTGGTGGCGCTGTTTTCCAGCTCTTTCCCGTAAAGAGCCTGGGCCGTTTCCTTGCCTATAGAATCTTCCGGATTGACATAATATGCCGCTTTCACCAGATTTCTTAGACAGGTCTGCCACTTGGGCTGCCGGAAAAACCAGGAATACAGCTCCTGAAACAAAGGCTCCTTTTCCTCTCGTTTTCCCAGGTCCCTGGCAATCCTGGACAGGGCACCCTCTATATTCTCCATGTCCAGGGGAATTTCTTCTTCCTTTCTGGCCTTAGGAAAAAGCCGTTCCACCTGGGAAACCAGATAGGAGGGAAGCAGTGACTCCCCGGACTGGCTTAAACGGCTGTAGCTTATATATACTTTATGACTGGGCTTGGTAAGATTCAGATATAAATAAAACTTCTGGGTATAAAGCTCTTCCCTGGCTGTAGGTGCCAGGGCCAGTCCCATCTCCTTCAGGGGGCCGGCCAGCTCTTCCCTGTTCTGGTCTGACAGCAGCTTTCCTCCCCGGCTGTCCTTTGGCAGTTTTCCCTCATTTACTCCCACAAAAAACAAAATCTTTACGTCTTTCAGTCTGGTTCTCTCCATATCTCCCACTAAAACCTGGTCAGAGGTAGGCGGCACAATTCCCACCTTTGCCTCCGAAAGGCCAGCCTCCAGAATTTCCTGAAACTCTCTGGCACTGATAATCTCCTGACCCAGTACGTCTACCAGCTTATCCAGCAAATCCATAACAATCCGGTAGATTTGGGCATATTCCCTGGCCAGAGCAGTTTCTCCCTGCTCCTGAAATTTCTTTTCATAATCCTTCAGCTTTCTTTCAATGTGATTGGCGCAAATATAGCCGTACAAGGCCCGGGCGTAGTCCACCACTCTGGCCTGGGGGTTCTTCATAGCCCTGTTAAAAGGCTTCCACATGCCCACCAGTTTCTCTCTGGTTTGGTTCAGCCTTACAATTTCCCCCGGCTCCTCCCCTCTGTATGAACGAACCCACTCTTCCTTCCAGGCCGTCAGTCCCCGGATTCCCTGGGCCACCACATAATTTTCCAGAGCATCGGTTTCCGGCCCGGTTATATCCGTAAGGCCGCAGCGCAGCAGCCGGAACACACTTTCATAACTGAAATTCTCCACCACCATATTTACGGCGCTCCGTATGTATTCTACAAAGGGATTAAAGAACAGAGAGTGCTTCTGGTCAATGAAACAGGGAATTCCATAGGCTTCAAAAGCCCTGGAAGCCGCCGGGGCATACACCTCCATATCCCCGGTGATAACCGCAAAATCCCGGTACCTGTACCCTTCCTTTCTCACCATCCGGTGAATCAGGCAGGCTGTTTCCTCCATCTCTGTCCCTGGATTTAAAGATTCCCGAATATGCACCGCATCTTCCTTATCCTGAAAGTTTTTTCTTCCATAGCGGAAAAGATTCTTTTCCAGAAAAGCCAGGGCAGGATTTTCCCGGAACCGTCCCTGGTATGCACCTTTTACTCCCGGTATCCAGGTCTCTCCAAAGGGGATGCTGTTCTCCCCGGCGAGTTTACATAATTTATCTACCGTCTGTCTGCTAAGATAAAAAAGCTGATGAGAGCTGCCCAAACGGAAAGGGTCCTCCCCTTCCCCTATGGTTACCGTTACATAAACCTGCCGGCAGATAGTAAGAAGCTGCTCCAGAGCCTGCATCTGAATAGGCGTAAAGCCGGTATAACCGTCCAGCACCAGGATACTTTCCCGAAGCTTTTTGGAATGAGAGGCAATCCGGGCAAACACATCCAGAACCTCCTCCTGGGTTATGTATTTTCCCTCTAAATAATCATAAAATCCCTGATACAGCACCTTTATGTCTTTCAGTTTATAATAGAGCTGCGGCTTATCCTCCAGGTCCTCCAAAAGCTCCTCTAAATCCTGGACAGTAATCTCATATTGACGGAGTTCCGACACCATGGATTTCATCTGGGACACATATCCCTGCTTATTCATTTTAGAGCCCAGAAGCTTCAGCTCCTTTTTTTTCTCCTGGGCTACTTTTCTCAGAACCATGCTTTTTCCGGTTTCCTCCAAAAGCTCCCGGCCAGCCTCTCCCAGCTCCTCCCGGACACGCAGAGCCAGACGCTCAAAGCTTAACACATCAATGTTCATAATGCCCTTCCTGGGATGCATGGTAACCAGCTGCTTCTGAGTCTGCATGGTAAACTGCTCCGGCACAAGGATGATATATTGTTTCCCTGGATTTTCCATGGATTCCTCTATGATTTTGTTATAAATATAATGAGACTTTCCCGCTCCGCTTGCTCCGAAAATAAACTGCAGTCCCATAGGCTGTCCTTCCTTTCTTATCCGCTGCTATACACTTACGCCGAAAAATTTTTCAATGACTTCTGCAATTCCATCCTGGTCATTATTTCTTTCTGTAATATAATCCGCTCTTTCCTTTACCTTCTCCTGGGCATTGGCCATGGCCACTCCCAGACCGGCAAACTGAATCATAGACACATCGTTAAAGCCGTCTCCGCAACACACCAGTTCCTCCCTCCGGATACCCAGAATAGACAGCAGATGCTTCAGGGAATAGGCTTTATCTACATTTTTAGGAGTTATCTCCAGAAAATAGGGCTCCGAGCGGAACACCTGGGCCTCATGAATGTACTTCTGAGCCAGCATAGGCTCCAGAGCCTCTAAGTCCTCTCCCCGCCCTGTCATGAGACATTTATTCACAGGATAATTGATAAAGCTCCCAAAATCCTCTCGGTACTCTATAGGCATATCGTTAATCCTGGATTCAATAGCCATATATTCATCCGGCTCCGTACCGGAATAGATAACTTCATCCCGATAAGTAATAATCCCCAGCCGGTTCTCCACGGCATCTCTCCAAAGACGAGCCGGAAGGCTTAGCGGCAGTGTTTTCTCAAACACACATTCCTTTGTCTTATAATTCAGAATCCTGGCCCCATTAAAAGGCAGGATATAGCTGCCGAACTCCTGAAAACAAAGGCAGTCTGCCACCTTGTACACTCCTTTGGGCGGCCTTCCGGAAGCAATGGCTACCGGCACTCCCCTCTCCTGCAGGCGTATAATAGCCTCCCTGGTCTTAGGTGTAATCTCTTTTTGAGAATTGGTTACGGTTCCATCTATATCCAACACTAAAAATTTATATTCCATAATCCTCCTCTTTTCTTCTGGCACAGAAAAAATTTTTGTTACATTGGCACCAATGGCGCATCTCAAAACAGCCTCCTCTTGGGCTGGCAGAAGCTGTATCTGCAAAATTATTATACACAATAGGAATGGTCCTGCCCAGTTTTATCTTTATTTTTCTAATATTGGGACTAGTGGTCTCCAATTTGAGACAGGTCTCTCTGGAGGAATTATATAGAAGTAATGCCAGAAATTGATAAAAAGCTCTTGAAGGGCAAGTGTACAGTATGTGGCACAGCAGACCCGAATTATAAATCAACAGATTCAAAAAACAGTCAGAAACAACTGTAACTGGAAGCTTAGTAGATTCGAATAAGGCGAACAGCATCAATACTAATTTTCCGCAAACTGGAGACAATACGCAAGTTGTTCTCTGGGCAGCATTATTGGCGGGCGCTATTTTGGTTATAGCAGGAAGTCTTATCGTATATAAGAAAAAATAATAAATATCAGACAAAATTTTTTGACACAACTCTAAAATTAGACTATAATGTATACCAAGAACAAGGGTGTTTACTTATTCGTTAAACCCCCTTGTTCTTTTTTTATTTATTCCCTGCCAAATGTCAAACATTTTCTGACATTGGTGGTATTACGAGGGAGGTAGGTGTATGAAGGATTTAGAATTATTTGACCACACAGATACTATTAACAAGCTGTTGGCACGATACGGGGTAAAATTCGGAATTTATAAAAATGGACAGTTTAAAGAACAGCTTTTCCCATTTGACCCCATTCCCCGTATCATAGGTCAGGAGGAATTTTCTTATCTTGAGAAGGGGCTAAAACAGCGAGTGGTCGCATTGAACGAGTTTATCAAGGATATTTATGGTGCCAAGCATATTATTCGGAATGGAATCATACCAGAGGAGTTTATTTTTTCTGGCAGCGGATATTTAGCACAATGTGATGGAGTTTTGCCTTCTAGAGGAATCTACACACATATAGCCGGTATTGATTTGGTCCAGGGAAAAGACAAAAACTGGTATGTTCTGGAAGATAATCTGCGGGTACCCTCCGGAGCTTCCTATCCCATGATTGCCAGAGAGCTCTCCAGACGTGCCAGTCCCAGGACTTTTGTTGAAAATCATCTGGAGGATAACCGGAACTATGCACAGCTTCTGCGGAAAACTATGGATTATGTGAATCCAGGAGGACATACGGTCATATTGACTCCGGGACGGTTTAATGCAGCATATTTTGAACATTCATATTTGGCAGAGCGGACCGGTGCCCATCTGGTCAGTGGAAATGAGCTTACGGTGGAAAATGACCATTTATAT
>NHCFR01400__coassemble_608_pt1 | contig 29260 bp, 24 predicted proteins | sample NHCFR01400__metabat2_high_PE_048 | metagenome-assembled genome bin NHCFR01400
TCGTCAATCGACGTAGCCACCGCTACGCCTCATTCCTCCGCCTTGCAGAATGAAGATTCATTCTACGTTATTATGCTGAAAATGAACGTGCCAGTACACTGGCTTTCTGCTTCCCTCACCTTATTTATGACCGTAATCACCAGGCAAAAGCCCCGCTTTTTTTATCATATTTCTGCCTTTCATCCCTTTACTCTTCTATACTGCAGCGAAGGGCAGACATGACTCCTGCCAGTCACATCTGCCCCTGTTTAAGAGCTATTATTTTCCGCCAGCTCCTTATTGTTTAATTACGACGCTAAACGACAGTCTGCTATTTTGACTATATTTTGACTATCGACTGTTCACCCCTCCCGACAATCCTCCCGATGGTCCGCCTTCCAGTAAATACGCAGCTGCTTCTCATTCAGCGCTTCTACGAAACGCTTCTTAAAAATAAGAAACTCTTCTAAGTCCATCATGATATGGTACATCTTTGCTTTTCCCTCGAATTCCTCCCAGGTTCCCGGAAGGTCCTCTTTTTTCATGTCCTCCACAGTCTGGTGCAGCCGCTCTATCTGGGCTTCAGGTTTATTCATCTCAGTGACATAGCCTTTTACATAGCGGATGTAATCCGCTACAACGGCAGCCTGCCGGGGCATGGTCCTGATTTTCTTGATTTCGTAATGGAGATTGTGAAGCACATTGTACTGCTTGGTACGCATTTCAAAATAGTCGATATAATAAGCCGGATGAAAATGCCAGGTATTATTCTGATACTCATAAGCCTCTTCCGTAAAGGTTTTCAGCTTTTTTTCCAATACAATAATTTCCTCCCACACACTTCCTTCCAGCGTTTCTCCGGAAAGATAGCGGGCCAGCTTTTCCAAAATTTCTTGGAGCTGCTGCTCTGTATAACGCATGTTTTCTATGATTGCTTTTCGGTGGCTGGCATTGCCCTGGAAAAGATTCAGAAGAAAAGCTATGGTTACTCCGATGACCACCAGAAGAAATTCATTGATAACAAACCCTAAAGAAAAATTCTGGGTGGTGAGAAAATGGGTGGCTATTACTGCATTTACAGACACAGTGCTTCTAAGGTCCAGCCACTCGCAGCTTCCTATGAGGAAAAACAGGAAAATCCCGAAACCAATCCAGTCTCCCTGGATAAACTGAAAAATCAGCCAGCAGGCTGCTGCTGACAAAACAAAAGTGGCAAGCCGCAGCAGAGACAGCTTCAGGGTCCCCCATTTTGTGGTCAGTATAGACAGCAGGGCAATAATGCCTGCTGAAGCATGGAATTGAAGGTGAAGCTGCTCGGCAATATAGATAGCCAGACTGGCTCCTATGCCGATTTTCACAGACACCAAAACTATTTTTACCGCTTTCCGTTTCCTATGGCCCATGGAATTCTCCTCCTGCATTCTTTCCTTCCATTGTAGCATATTTTCTATTCTTCAAATTCCCGTATTTCTTCCTCCATAATCCGGTAAAATCTTTTCATAATCCGAATATAATTTTCCGAATCCTCCTGTCCCAGCTTCCTGAAAATCCTTTCAAAATGCCGGATTGCTTCCTGGTGCTTTTCTTCAATAAAGCTTCTCCCCTCCTGGGTCAGGAATATGTAGACCTTTCGCTTATCCCTGCTGTCGCTTCTTCTCTGAACCAGCCCCTTTTTCTCCAGGCTGTTTAAAATATTAGTTCCCCTGCTGGCCGAAAGCTCCAGACTTCTGGCTATCTGTCCAGCCAGAACCTCTCCCTCTGTCTGGGACAAAAACAGCAGGACACTGGCCTCTCCCCTGGCGGAAACGGAATTTTCCACCTCTGTCATTCTTTTTGCACTTAGCGCTCGTATGCTGCAGAATTCCTCCGCAATTTTTCTATAATCCATTCTTTTTCCTCTCCACAGAAACTTTTTACTAGAAACCAGTCTATCTTTTCTGCAGATAATTGTCAATCCCAGACAGCTCAAATCAGGAAATCCGTCTCATCCGCTCCACCAGGCTTCCTTTCTGAGTCCGGCGGTATAAAAGCGGAGGGATGCTTCCTGCAGCCAGGAGGAGCAGCAGATAGAGAACCAGATTTTTCCCAATAGGCAGGGAAAAGGAAACACCGTATATGTTCATAGCCTGAAAGACCAGGAATCCCAAAGGAATACCCAGCGCCAGGGATAACAAAATAGAAATTCCTCCGTAGCCAAGTCCCTCTTTTATCAGATTTCTCTTGATTTGTGTCCTTGTCATGCCCAGGCTTTCCAGGGCGGCAAACTCCCGGGACCGGTTCTGGATTCCTGCTGCTGTCATATTGATATAATTCATAAGGGCCAAAAGAGCCAGTATCACACCCAAACTGTTGCCTAGAAGCTTTATCTGGCTTTCTATCTTTGCCATGCCGTCATACCGCTCCAGCTTAGAGCTAAAGTCCACTCTCTCCTCTCCCTCAAAAACAGCCTTCACCTGGTTCTCTGTCTTTCGCAGGAGGGGTTCCTCATAATCCACCTCCATAACTTCCATACATAAATCTGCGCCTATTTTTTTCACATATTCCTGGCTGACAATAATCTGAGGACTATAGCCTCCGGAAAACGTTACCGGAGAATAACACATAGCCCCGATTTTCACTTTGTACTCTTTCCCGTCTTCTTGGGGGAAATAAAAGGAAACCTCTTTGCCCACCGCCTCGTCAGGAGAACACCAGTAGCTCTTCTCAATTAGGGCGACTTCCCCTTCCAGAAAAGCCTCCTTATCCAGAAGGTTTCCCAGCTCCCCGTTGATTTTATCGAACATAGCGCTGTCAATTCCCACCAGCCTGCTGCCAAACAGATTGTTTTCCGCCTGGGGATTTTCCCGGTAGGACTTTATGGTTTCCTCATAATCCCCGCCCGGAGTCATCCTGGAAGCAAAAAGCCTTTTATAATAACCGCCCAGGGCCTCCTCCTGATAAGGAATACAGATTTCTCCCGACTCTGCGGTACGCACCTGGACCACCTGAGGAATTTTCCGGACTTGCTCTATTTTTTCCGGGGTAAAAAGTTCCGTCTCTTCCTCCAAAATCGTATTGTTTACCACAGAAATATCACAGTCAAAAATCTGGTTCAACACCCGTTTGGTATCATATTCCCGCAGCAATATATTCACAGCCAGGAAAAGGGACAAAGCCACCGTAAAGGAAGCTAAAATAACAAAGGCCTGCTTTCTGTCCCGAAACATATTTCTCCAGGCCATGGTACGGACGCCGTTTTCTCTTTTTCCCTGATTTTTGGTTTTGCCCGGATAATAACGCACCGCCTCTATGGGAGAGCATTTCCCGGCCATTACCGCCGGCTTCCTGCTGCTGAAAAATACAGTTCCCACGGCAAATAGAGCTGCTGTCAGGCAAATAATACCAACGGTTCCTCCCCCCAGCCTTGCTTTCGCATCCACCACCAAAACTTCCATGGCAGCAGGCAGAAGACCGCCCAGAATTCCCACTCCTGCCAGAAGCCCCAGGGGAATCCCCGCCATGGCGCTCCACAAAGCCTGAAGATAAATAATTCGCCGCAGCTGCCCGGAGGTTACGCCTATGGTCTTTAGCTGTCCATAATACCGGATATTTTTGGAAATAGACAGATACAAAGTATTGTAAATAAACAGATAACCGCTGGCCAGAATCATTACCAGCACCCCTGTCAGGCCGGCCCCTTTCTTTAGGAAATCTATCCAGATTTCCGGGCCGCCTTCCAATATCTGCCTGTCTTTCATATCCAGGGCTTCCTCCAGGCTGTCCATGTCCTTTTGGGTATAAAAGACTTTATCCAAAGTCAAATACAGCTCTCCCATTCCATAGTCCCTGGCTGTCACCCCGGTTTCCGCCCAGAATTCTTCTGAGATAAAGCCTCTGGACTGACCGGAATAATCCCGGAAATAGCCGGATAACACAAAATCCTCTGTCAGCACCCAGTCTGTGCCGCCCTCATCTGTCATAGGATAATAGGTCAGAGAAATATGCATTCCCGTTTCTGGTTTGTCTATTCCCAGTTTTTTCAAGGCTTCCTTTGAAAGAAGGATTTCATTCTTCTTTTCCGGCAGCCTGCCTTCCAAACTCTCAAAAGCAGGGAGACATTGTTTTTCCCAACAGGTATTGTCTGCATAGTACAGCCGTATCATGCTGGAATATTGGCCGTTTCCCTGGGTTACCATGGCACACTTCACCATAAGCCCTGCATATTTCACCAAATCCAGCTCCCCGGCCTTCTCTATTTGGTCTTCTCTTGGTTCTGTAAGGGCAATGTCATAGTCTGCCCCTGACATCCCCAGGTTCCTCTCTTCTATAGTCGCCCAGTAGCTGACGCCCATCCCCACCACTGAGGTTATGAGAAAGGTTGTGAGGATAATTGCAAAAATTGTCAGCAGATTCCGGTTCCACTGGGCCTTGTAGGTATTCTTGGCAATCTGCCGTATGACCTTCTTATTTCTTACCTGAATCATACCCGGTCACCTCCGCAGATTTTTCCATCTTCCAGTCTTATCATCCTGGAGGCCATCTGGGCAATTTCCTCGTTATGGGTTATCATCACCACGGTCTGCCCCAACTGCTCACTGGAAACCCGAATCAGTCCCAGCACATCCTGACTTGTAGCTGTATCCAAATTTCCCGTAGGCTCGTCTGCCAGCACAATATCCGGTTTGGCCGCCAGCGCCCTGGCCAGTGCCGCCCTTTGCTGCTGTCCCCCGGAAAGCTGGCCGGGCATAGCGTATTTCTTCTCTTTCAATCCCAGGATTTCCAGGATATGCTCCACATATCTCTTATCCGGCCGGACGCCGTCTAATTGTATGGGAAGCACTACGTTTTCATATAGATTCATGGTAGGCAGAAGGTTGTAATCCTGAAATACAAACCCTATTTTCCGCCTGCGGAAAATGGTCAGTTCGTCGGGGCTCATGGCCGATATGTCTTTCCCACCGACCATCACCCGGCCGGAGGTAGGCGTATCCAGGCCGCCCAGCATGTGGAGAAGGGTGGACTTCCCACTTCCCGAACGACCTACAATAGCCAGAAATTCCCCTCTCTCCACTTTCAGGCTTACACCGTCCAAAGCCTTCACCTTATTCTCCCCTAAAGAATAATATTTCTTCAAATTTTCGGCTGTTAAAATATTCATGGCTGTCATCCTTTCTTCCTATCCCATTTGTTCTTCCGCACAAAATTCTAAGGCCTTTGATTTCCTGTACGCTAAAGGTATCTTACCACAGGAATCTTTCTGCCTTCTTTCCTGAAGATGACAGTTTTGACACATTTGGTCCTCTTATCTTCCAAAGCCTCTTTTGGGAAGAAACACAGAAAACCCGGAGCCCTGTCCCGGAACAGAATCCACCTTAATATACCCGCCCTGCTTCTGGAGGATTTCTCTTGCCAGATATAAACCAATACCCAGACCTTTTGTCTGGGCTACCCTGGGCGAACGGTAAAACCGGGTAAAAATCATCCCCAATTCCTTTTCCGGAATACCCATACCCTGGTCCCTTATCTCCACAGCTACGAAAGAATCAAACTCCCTGGAAGACAGACTTACCGTACTTCCTGAGGGTGAATACTTAATGGCATTATCCAAAATATTGCCCAGGGCCTCTTGGGTCCACTTCATATCAAAAACAGCCTGGCCTTGGGAAACATTTATGTCAAAAGCAATGCTCTTTTCCATGGCAAGGACCTCAGCTCCCTGACAGACTCTGTCTATCAGCTTCTCCACAGATGCAGGCTCCGGTTTTACGGCAATCATATCCGTTTCCAGATAAGAGGAACGAATCAGTTCTTTCATAAAAAAATCCAGTTTCTCTGCCTGAGACTGGATTTTTTCCGCCATTTTCTTTTCTTCCTCCGTCCCTTCCCGCTCCCGCAAAAGCCCGGCGTAAAGCAAAATATTAGACAGGGGCGTTCTCACCTGATGGGAAATATCAGAAAGCAGGGACTTTACCCCTTCCTTTTCCTGCCTGGCCCTGGCATTGTCTGCCTGAAAGGCCCAGAGCAAACGGTTCAGCCGTTCCCCGATTGCAGAATCCATGGATTCATCCCAGGAAACCTGCTGCTCCTTACCGGAAAGGACCTCATCCAGCCGGTTTAAAAGCAGCTCCATCTGGTCTGCCGTCCTTTTTCTGTATCTCACTGCCCAGAAAATCCACAGGCCCATCCACAAAAGGCCCAGAATAAAGGCCGCAGTTATCCACATATTCATAGCTTATTCTCCCATACATATCCTTTTCCATACACGGTTTTTATGTATCTTGGTTTGGACGGCACATCCTCCAGCTTATCTCTCAGTCTTCGGATTCCCACAGAAAGGGCGTTATCCTCCACATACTGGGAGCCTTCCTCCCATACCCAGGACAAAAGCCTTTCCCTGGTGAGAATCTGGCCCGGATGAAAAACCAGCAGATACAGAATTTTCTGTTCTGTCCGGCTTAAGTCCACTGCCCTTCCCTCTTTGAAAAATTCCATGGAGGCGAAATAAAACCGGAAGGGCCCTTTACAGTATTCCGTTTCCTCCCTTGGGGACACACGCCGCAAAAGAGCCCGGATTCTGGCCCTCAGTATGGTGACGCTGAAAGGCTTGGTGATGTAATCATCTCCTCCGCACTCCAGTCCCCGCACAATGTCCAGCTCCATATCCCTGGCCGTAAGGAGGATAATGGGAACCTTGCTTTCCTCACGGACCCTTCTGCAGAAATCAAAGCCGCTGCCATCCGGCAGATTTACGTCCAGAAGCAGCAAATCAAAGTCTCGCTCCTGCCACTGCTTTTCCGCCTCTTCTATGGTTTCGCAGAGGGAAAAGGAAAAATCCTCTCCCGCAAGGGCCAGGGACATACCTTCCGCCAGCTCCTTGTCATCCTCCAGAATCATGATATACTTCATCATCTGCTCTCTCCCTTTAGTCGTTTGGAATACCACATAAAAAACAGCACGTTCAAAAGTATGCCGAACACAGTAGCGCTGGGCGCTGCTGTTCCTATCCAGGCCAGGCTGGCGTCTTCCTGGATACTCATAATATAGGACACGGGAAGCCGTACCAAAAAGGTCTGGGCCAGGCCCTGGACCATAACGAAAAAGGTCTGGCTGTGTCCGTTAAAATACCCGATAAAACTAAACAGAATACAGGTAACCACCGCCTCCGGCGCAAACCCCATAAGGTACTGGGCAGCCCTTTCGATAACTGCCGGTTCTGCGGTAAATACATAGGCCATCAAATCGCCTCTGAAGAAGGCAAACAGTCCCACGAAAACTCCGATAGCACAGCCGATACCCATGCCGGTGAAAAGGGCCTTTCTTGCCCGCTCTTCTTTCCCTGCCCCCACATTCTGAGCCACAAAGGCTGACATGGACTGCATAAGAGCGCTTGGTATCAACATGATAAAGCTGACAATCTTATTGGCCACCCCGTACCCTGAGGAAGCCTCCAGTCCCAACCGGTTGATAAAGGCACACAGGGCCAGGAAGGAAAGCTGGGTCAGGATTTCCTGGAAGGCAATAGGAATTCCCACTCTTACGAAGTTCCCTATTTCTCTGTTAAAGCAAATATCCTTGCGGCTCATGGTAAAGGGCAGCTTCTGGCGGCGGATAATCACCAGCGACAGCACTACGCTGACAGCCTGGGCCAGTACTGTAGCCAGGGCTGCTCCCGCCACATTCATATCCAGCACCGCCACAAAGAATAAATCTCCCACAACGTTCACGCCGCAGGCAATGGCTACAAAGAGGAGAGGCAGCCTGGAATTTCCCATTCCCCTGAAAATACTGCTTATGACATTATAAGCAATGATAAAAGCAATGCCCCCGCCGCAGATACGCACATAAGTTACAGTCAAATCCAGGGCTTCCGCAGGAGCCTGCATCAGAATGGCCAAAGGCCGTGCAAACAGGATTAAAACTGCCGCTAAAACCACCGAAACCACTGCAAAAAAGCAGACCGCCCCGCCGATTACCTTTCCCACTCTCTCATTTCTCTTCTCTCCGATATAACGTCCAATCAGCACCGTAATACCCATGGACAGCCCGGTTACTGTAAATACCACCAGATTCACAATATTGCTTCCTGTAGAAACACCGGATATTCCCGCCGTGGTGCCGAACCAGCCCACCACAAGAATATCCACGGCCCCGTACATGGCCTGTAAAATCAGTGCCCCGAGAACAGGAACCATAAACTTCAGCATTTTCTTCACAATACTGCCCTGGGTAAAATCATTTCTGTTTTCTTCCATCCTCTTTTTTCCTTTCTTTCGTATATAGCAGGATACCGTCTCTTTGGATTTCCCTTCTCAAATCTTCCTGCAGATTACTGCCTAAATCCACAAAATCATACTGCAGCAACGTGGATGTGGTTTCATCTACATCCAGGGAAAATCCTGTAATATCGCCGCCCTCCACCGCCAAATCTATATCGCTGGCCCGTCCATAATCCCCCCGGGCCCTGGAACCAAACAAAATCACTTGCTCCAAGCCATGTCTTCTGGCCAGTTCCCGAATTTCTTCCATGACCACTGCCCGGATTCCTGTATCCATTATAATCTTCCTTTCCACTTTTGCCGGAATTGTCAAATGTCTCTTATTACTATTTTTATTTCTAAAGTTTAATCTGTTTTCTCCTGGATGGTTTTCCCCATATAGCATCCAACGCTTTTCATTTGTTAAGTCTCTATATTTTATCCAGAACTCCCTTGTATCTATCCAGTATGCTCTGCTGTAGTTTACAAAATACAGGAATATACTCTTTTAAAATCACCTCAACCAATGCCGCAGCAGCCTTTCCATCGTAAATATGGGCCATATCATTTCTGGCTTTCAGCATGGAAAGCCAGGTTTCTTCCTCCATAAAATCATACACGGTATAGGCCGCCTTTAAAATCTCCCGGGGAGAACCGGTGTTGGCCTGGCTTTTTCCCTCATAGCGCAGCAGCTCCTTCAAAACCTTCCAGCTGAGTTCAAACTGAAGAGAAAACTTATCTATAATCCCGCTAATTATAAATTCATTTGTTAAATCTTCTTTATCTGCCTTTTTCAAGACCTCCAAATTAGAGGAAAAATTCTCAAATTTTTTCAAAATATTATACCTCCTTTTACAGAAATATTCCTCCTTTAGCTACGGGAGAATCTCTTTTTATTCTATCATGCCTTACCCTATCTGAACAAGGCAGGCAAAAATTTTTTCTTTTTTTCTAAAATCGGATAGAAATCTTTCTTTCATTGCGAATCTATAGTATAAACAAAGGAACGTACCCTCTCTGAACAAGAACATACATGCCTTGTTCAGAGTAGGTACCCTTGTCAAACTAATGTACAGTGATGATAAGCTTATTGCCCTTGTATAGAAAAAACCACAGCAAGGAGGCCCTATGAAGATAACAGATAAAAATTTTATCGGGGAGATTTCCAGAAGAAATGAAAAAGCTCTGGAATACTGCATGGCCCGGTTCGGCGGACTGGTGAAAGCCGTTATCCGCAGACATCTGGGAAGTCTTCGGCAGTATGAAGAAGAATGTATCAATGACGTGTTTTTTGCTGTTTGGGAGCATATCTCTTCCTATGATGAGAAGCGAAACTCTTTTGACAACTGGATTGCCGGCGTAGCCCGTATCAAGGCCCTGGACTGCAGGCGCAGATATGCCAGGCATCTGGCAGAGTTAAGCTGGGAAGAACAGGAACCCCAGATGCAGTCCCGGGAAGGACAGCCGGAAGCCTTGGTTCTGCAGCAGGAAATCGCTGAAGAAATCCAAAAGCTGCTGGAATGTCTAAAGCCCCAGGACCGGGAGTTATTCCGAAAGGTTTATATCGAAGAGCAAGACCTTGAGGAAGTCAGCCGGAATACCGGCATGTCCAAGCCGGTTATCTACAACCATTTATCCAGAGGAAAAAAGAAAATCCGCAGCATCTTTGCCAACCGTGCCTCGAAAGGAGAATAGCTATGAAAGATACTTCTATCTATGATTTATTAAACAATATGGACAACGAACCCCAATCCTACAGCCCCCTGGATATTACCCCCGGGGAATTGAACGCCTGGAAAAAGTCCTTTACCGCCAAACGCACTGCTACTTCAAGCCGGAAAGAATCCTCTGCTGACAGGCATTCCGCTTCTCCCAGCTGGAAAAAATTTGCAGCGGCAGCAGCCATTGTCTGCCTGGTACTGGCCGGAAGTTCTATAGGGCCGGTACGTCAGACGGTTTACGCCGGCATGAAGGCCGTAACCTATGACTTGGCTCATTTAATGGGTATTTCCCAGGACCTGGCTCCCTATAAAACCGTGGTGGGCCAATCCATAACCGGTAGAGAAGTCACCATAACCCTGACAGAAGTGGTTCTTGATGAGGAAACCCTGTATATTTCCGACACTGTCACTACCCCAGAAAAAATAGACGGAGACAGGATTCCTTCTGAGTATATTCCGGACACCACAGTCTTTCTCAACGGAAGGATGATAAGCACGGCAGCCAGCGGCAGCGTACAAAAGGCTGACGACTATAATCTGGTAAGCAATATGGAACTGGAGCTTCCGGATATAGACACAGCCCAGACCCTGGACCTGGAAATCCAGTATTATCTGGACGGAAAAAAACTGGGAACCATGGCCTTCTCCGCCTCAGGAAAAGAACTGGCACTGGACACTAAAACACTGGAATTAAAGGAAACCATTCCACTGCCTGACGGAACGGAAATCACCCTGCAGAAGTACGCCTCAAACAGCATGGGACAAAAAATCTACTTTACTACTACCTCAGACAAATATACTTATGACGTAATTCTCCAGGGTACTGATGATTTGGGAAATCCTGTGGAGTTCCTCATCCGCCATATGAGCGACGGCCAGGGCCGGATGGAGGTCAGCACCATAACCAACGGTTACATCCATGAGGATGCTTCCTCCCTTACTCTTACTCCATACGCAGTAAAAATGCCGGAAACCAGCGGCAAAATCAGCAACGATTATCAGCCCATAGGCCAGGCCTTTACCATTACGCTGCCCTAGGCAGATAACTTATCCTTCCTCAAACAACATTACCTTCAGTGTACGAAGGGCACTGCATACCAAAAGGACTGAATCCTGTAAGGTACAGAATTCAGTCCCGTTAATCATCCAATCAAGTATGCCTATATTTTTAATCAATTAAAGCTTTGCATAACCAAGCTGTATTCCTCTATCTGCCAATCCTCAAAATCCCGGCTGCGCCAATCATCCCGGCGTCTTTTCCCAGGGCCGCTGTCTCCAGCAGGGGAAGCTGGCCTTTGTCTTTTCCAAAGGAGCCTTCCTCCACGATTTTCCTGAGGGAGGGAAGAAGTCTCTGGCCCCAGGGGGAGATTTCTCCGCCCAGCAGTACCATCTGGGGCCGGAAAATATTTACCAGATTGACAATCCCGGTTCCCAGCCGCTGGGTATACAAATCCAGCAGCTCCTTCATGGCCGGGTCCCCGGCCTGGGCCCCGGAGAAAATCTCTTCCAGACTCCAGGCTTTCCCGGTTTTTTCCTCTGCCTGGCGCTTCAGGGCCGTCACAGACACATAAGCCTCCAGACAGCCTCTGCGGCCGCAGGTACAGGGCTGGCCATTTTCCACAATAACCATGTGTCCCAGCTCGCTGCCCCCCAGGCCCTTGCCCTGGTAGATTTCTCCGTCTACAATCACGGCGCCGCCTACTCCGGCTCCTATGGTGAGCATTACCACATCACTGCATTCCTTCCCGGCTCCTGCCATGACTTCCCCCAGAGCCGCACAGTCGCCGTTATTGGCGATTTCTATGGGTACCGGAAGATAACGGCTCAGCTCCTGTACCACAGCCACATCTTCCCAGCAGATATTGTTGGAATAACGGACCAGGCCTTTTTTCCGGTCTACAGTTCCGGCCAGGCCTACGCCGGCTCCGGTACACTGTTCCATAGAAATTCCATTCTTTTCTAAAAGCTCCAAAGCTTTCTGGGCCGCTGTACCCAGAATTTCCTCCGGCGGGCATGTCCGGTCTGTGGGGAAGCACACAGAATCCAGGATTTTATCATGTACATCCACCAGACCGATTCTGGCTTCCCTGCTGCCTAAATCCATGCCGATACGGACAGGAGCCGCCTTCTCCCGGATTCTGGTAACCAGGGCGTCACAGCTTCCTTCCACCACATAGGTTCCGCTTCCTGCAGGGAGAAAGAGACTGTCCCCTTTCTGATAAGAAACCTTATTTCCGCAGGTAACTGTCCCCTCACCGTCCAGGATTAAAATGCTGAGGAAAGAATCCTCTGACACTTCTCCTGTCATTTTGGACATAACCTGGCCGTCCAGGTTCAGCTTATCTACGGTGAAGTAATCACAGTCCGCCACATGGGGATAACTGCTTTTGCTTTTGAGAAGAGGCACTCGATTGGTTACTGCAAGGGCCTTTTCAATATGCAAATCCCTTTTCTTGCCGTCCTTTCCTACTCTTCCGTAGTCATACACCCGGTAGGTGACATTAGAATTTTGCTGGATTTCCGCAATGAGGATGTCAGCGCCAATGGCATGAATGGTTCCTGATTCAATAAAGAGAACGTCTCCTTTCTGCACCGGAACGGCATTGAGAACCTCCAGAAGGGTGTCCTCCTGAATTCTTCTGGCAAACTCCTCCTTGCTGATTTCCTTCTTAAATCCATAATAGAGAAAGGCCTCCGGCCCTGCGTCCATCACATACCACATCTCTGTTTTTCCGTACTGACCCTCGTTTTTCAGGGCGTAGCGGTTATCCGGGTGAACCTGGATAGACAGATTTTCTCTGGCGTCAATAAACTTGGTCAGAATAGGGAAATCCCGGAATCTTCTGCAGTTGTTTCCCAGTACCTCTTTCCCCTCTTCCTCAATATATTCCTGAAGGGTTTTCCCCTCATAAGGGCCGTTTGCTATCCGGGAAGGTCCGTCCGGATGACAGGAAAGCTCCCAGGTCTCCGCCAGAATTTCCCCGTCATACTCTTTTCCATATTCCTCTGCCAGCCGGCGTCCGCCCCAGAGGTAATCTTTACAGCTTGGCTTTAATTTCCATACGCTCATGTTTTTTCTCTCCCTGTGTCTATAACCATCTACCGGGCCAGAGCCTGAACAGCCTCCTGAAGGCCGGCCAGCTTCGTCTCTGCCTCTGCGTCATCTTTTCCCTTTACGCCCATGTAAAATTTAATCTTAGGCTCTGTTCCGGAAGGCCGGATACAGCACCAGGCGTCATCCTCCAGGTCAAAATAGAGGACATTGGATTTGGGAAGGCCGGAAGGTCCTTCTTCCCCGGTTTTGCAGTCCAGGATTTTATCCTCCCGGTAATCCCGGAAGCGTTCTACTCCAAATTCCCCTATGGTCTCCGGTACCTCGGAGCGAATCTGTTCCATCATATCCTGGATTTTCGCTGCCCCTTCCTGTCCCTTCAGAGTTATGGTACAGAGACCTTCTTTATAATAGCCATAGGTTTCAAAAAGCTTTTCCATCTGCTGGCACAGGGTAAGGCCCTGATGCCGGTAATAAGCCGCAGCCTCGCACAAAGCCATAACCGCAACTACCGCATCCTTATCTCTGGCATGGGTTCCCACCAGGCAGCCATAGCTTTCCTCATAGCCGAACACATAAGTGTGCTTCTGGTTCTGCTCAAAGAATTTAATCTGTTCTCCGATATATTTAAAGCCGGTAAGGGTCTCCATAAGAGTCAGGCCATAATCTTTTGTAATTTCTTTCGCCATTTTTCCGGATACTATGGTAGTCACTACCGCTCCGTTCTTTGGCAGAGTTCCCAGAGCTTTTCTCTGGGAAAGAATGTATTCCAGAATCAGGGTCCCGGACATATTTCCTGTAAAGCTTTTGTACTCTCCGGTTCTTGTATCCTTAGCATAAATGCCAAGACGGTCTGCATCCGGGTCTGTAGCCAGAACCAAATCCGCATCTTTTTCCCTGGCCAGCTTCAAAGCCAGCTCAAATGCGTTTTTATCTTCCGGATTGGGATAGGAAACCGTAGGGAAGTCTCCGTCCGGCAGTTCCTGCTCTTTCACCACATAAACCTGTGTAAAGCCCAGCTCTTTAAGAATCCTCCGGACAGGAAGATTCCCGGTTCCATGAAGAGGGGTATACACAATCTTCAGGTCTTTGGCTTCTTCACGAAGGATTTCCGGATGAAGCACAAGGCTCTTCAGGGCTTCTATGTATTTATCATCCATTTCCGGCCCGATAACCTGGTACAGCCCTGCTTCCCTGGCCTCTTCCAGACTCATGGTTTTTACAGTGCTGTAGTCGGTTACCTGGTTCACTTCCTGGATAATCTGCTGGTCCCTGGGGCTGGTAATCTGGGCCCCATCCTCCCAGTACACTTTGTAACCATTATATTCCGGAGGATTATGACTGGCTGTCACTACGATTCCTGCGGTACAGCCCAGCTCTCTCAGGGCAAAAGACAGCATAGGGGTGGGACGCAGGGAGGGAAAAATATAGGCTTTGATTCCATTTGCCGCCAGACATAAAGCTGCTTCCTGGGCAAATTCCGGGGACATATTTCTGGAATCATAAGCAATAGCCACACCCTTTTCCTGGGTATGCTCCCTGCGGATATAGTTGGCCAGCCCCTGGGTGGCTTTCCGAACCGTATAAATATTCATCCGGTTTGTACCGGCGCCTATCACCCCTCTTAATCCACCTGTGCCAAACTCCAAATCCCGGTAAAACCTATCCTGGATTTCCTTCTCATCCTGGGCAATGCTTTTCAGCTCCTCCTTTGCCTCCTGGTCAAAATAAGGATTTTCCAGCCATTCCTGGTATCTTTTCTTTGCATCCATCCTCATATCCTCCTTTTCATTTTCCGTCCGTTTCCCACTCCTATCTGCATAAGGGCCGGGCCGGACCATTGCATATTCCTCTATTTCCAATCCCAGTCCTAGTGCCATCCACTTTAAATATTCTCAGTGAAACGGTAAGGCATTTAAAGTGGATGGCCCTGGGACGAATTTTCTCTCATTTACTTTTCTTTCTTATTTCTTCTTCTCACCAGTCTATATTCAAACTCTTGATATAGGCAGTAAGCTCCCCTGCCATCTCTTCCGCTTCCGGGATACGCAGATGCCCCGGCGTTCCTCTGCCGTTTCGCCGGAAGAGGAAGTGCCGGATTCTGGCGTCTTCCATATGGGCGCATACCTCCTCAATGGCCTGGTCCCAGGAAGGGTCATGTTCCAGCAGGGTTGTGATACAGAGAATCCAGGCCTTTGGATATTTTTCCCGCAGCTTCGCCAGGAATCCGGCATAAGCCCTTCGCCACCTTTTGGCCTTTTCTCCCTGATAATCCTCTTTCATATAATCTTCCGGGTGCTGGTCATTTTGCCCCAGGGCTACAAGAACCACCTGGGGAATATACTTATTAAAATCCCAGAGCCGGGAGGGACCGAAAGCCGGGTGATACCGGACCTTATCCCATACCCTTTCCATGCCTATGGCTCTGGGCTGCTCAAACCAGCCTGTGCCGTCCAGAAGCCCAATGCCGCCCTGGGCTACATTATGAAGTTCTGCTCCCAGATTTCTGGCTGTCATCCAGGCATAGGAATACCAGCTGTTGGAATACTCTCCACTGTGGGCGGGTCCGGCTTCCCTGTATATTCTATTGCTTCAGAAACTTCTCCGGCTGACACCGAATCCCCGTACACCTCCATTCTGCGCCGGGGTCTTTTAGGTGGCTCCAAAATCTCCCCGCCCTCTTCCAGCTCAAAGCCCAGAATCCTTACCTCATGGCAGCCATCCTGCCGCTTAAATAACAATAGCTCATGAACTGTCTCAGAGAAAACCTGCCTTGGGCCTGTGGAGGCCAGGGCCTTTACTTCCTTCCCGGAGAAAGCCCCTTCCCTGTCCTCTGCTGTCAGGATTTCCAGAATGCCTTCTCCCTCCCTGGGAAGCTGCAGCTTTCTCTGCTCTCCGTCCAGGATACAGCCCAGATAGCTGTCCCAGTAGGCTCTTTGATTTCTTACCCGTACCTTCACCGACGGCCCCGTAAACCGCAGCCTTACAGAGGTACAGGGAAACAAAAACACCGGAGCATTCCTGTCCTTCCAGTCAATCCGTCCGGTGTACTGAAGCTTCTCATGCTCCGGTGCTATCCACATCTCTATTCTTCCTCCTGCTTATACTGCTATTCGGCTGTGACAAGATTTTCAAACCCCTATATTCTGTAAAAACGTAACAGTTCAGCCTTGCTGAACCGTTACAGGCAAAATCCATGCAAAATCGCCTACGGCGATGGGATTTTGCCTCTTGAATCATGTTCTTACGGTCAGCGCAGCAAGTGCGCAGACCTAGGCTGAAATGTTACGTAAGAACTCCAGAAAGGCGCCGCACTGCTCCTGATTTTTTCCTGTATCGGGAAAGGCCAAAAGCAGGGCTTCTCCTGTTTCATTGTTCAGGTATTCTGCCAGCCCTGTTTCCTCTGCCTTTATGGCAGCGGGGGCACCGGATTCTTCATAGACCGGAAGGCCCTGAATGTCCCACTGTTCAAGGCTGTAAAAAGCCCCGCCCAGTTCTTTACAGTATTCGTAAAAGCTTTCCGGCATCAGCACTGCGTCCAGTTCCTGGTTCCTCCACTTAAAAAAGAACTTTTCATAGGAGCTTTCATTCACCCCTTCCAACTGGATATTCCCATAGGACAGGTTGAAATCTGAATCTATCTCTACCTGGTCCGCCGAAAGCCCGGCTGCCCTGGCAAAATCCTCTCCCAGCTTCTGGTCCCTGGCAAAGTTAATGTCCTGGTTCACCAGCACACAGGTAAACGCCGGAGGGGCTTCCCGGAAGCCAAAATGCAGAATCAGAAAAAGGACCAGACCAAGGGCGGCAGCAAGACCTAATATGTGATACCAGTAATAGGCCCCTATGTATTCCGCCTTTTCCCTGCCTGTCATGCCGGCTGTATTCTCCCGAATCTTTGCGAAAAAGCCTTTCACGCCGCTCCTCCTTTCTGCTCCTCTTTTCTCTTTTGTTTTATTCCGCTTCTTTCAAAAGTTCCATATTTCTGTCAATCAATGCACATCTCTGTTTTACACAGTCCGGGGACCGCAGCGGGTCCTTAGGGGTATGGAACAGATAATCCTCCAGTTTATCCACAGTGGTGGTAGCCACATGCATCCTGGTGTCGCAGGAAGCGTAATAGATATACACATCTCCGTTATCCCTGGCAATAGCGCCGTTGGTAAATACCACGTTGGATACGTCTCCTACCCGCTCCTCCTGCAGAGGCACCAGAAATACCCCGGAAGGCTCTGCAATTACCTGGTCCGGATGCTCCAGGTCTGTGCCGAAAGCATAGAGTACATACCGCAGTCCTGCAGCCGTATTGCGGACGCCGTGGGCAATGTGAATCCAGCATTTCTTTCCACGAATAGGCACTGCTCCGGCGCCGTTTTTGGACTCCGTCAAAGTATGGTAAATTCTTCTGCTGATAATCTTTTCTTCATCTATCACAGCATGTTCAATATCCTCACAAAGGCCGAAACCGATTCCTCCCCCAGAGCCGGTCTCAATAAATCCATCCATGGGACGAGTATAGAAGGCATATTTCCCCTCTACAAATTCCGGATGAAGGGCCACATTCCTCTGCTGGGGGGAATGAAGAGTGGTAAGATTATCCAATCTTTCCCAGGTCTTTAAATCCTTGGTGCGGACAATACCTGCCGCCGCTACGGCTGCAGACAAATCCGGATTGCCCTTATCCTTGCTCTCCGAGCAGAACACCCCGTAAATCCAGCCGTCCTCATGCTGAGTCAGACGCATATCGTAAACATTGGTTTCCTCCGGACAGGTATCCGGCAGCACTACCGGATAGTCCCAGAAATGAAAGCCCTCTACTCCGTTATCACTTTCTGCTACAGCGAAGAACGATTTCCGGTCATTGCCCTCTACCCGGACGACCAGATAATACTTGCCGTTAAGGAAAATAGCTCCGGAGTTCATCACTGCATTAACGCCTAATCTCTCCATGAAATAGGGATTTGTTTCCTTGTCTAAGTCATATCTCCAGTGAACCGGTGTAAACTCTCTGGTAAGTACAGGAAACTCATACCGGTCATAAATGCCATTGTAGAAATCTGTTTTCCGGTTTCTCCGGTTTACAAGACGGTCTACCTTGGCTTTTTCCATATAATACTGTTCATGTAACATCTTGTACCCTCCTGATTACCTCCATACACATTCTGCCGTTGTGGTAAGGACATTTCCAGGGCTCCACAATAGGCTTCTCCCCAGGATTTCCCTCCTGGTCCACAGACCAGAACCACTCAGAACCTTCCCTGGAATCTACCAGGTTTTTCTTAATATATTCCCAGATGTCCTGGGCAGCTTCCAGATACTTGGTCTGCTCCTGGTTTCTCTGCCAGCCGTTTAAGAAGCCCACTACAGCCTCAGCCTGAACCCACCAGACTCTGGTGGTATCCACCACTCCATTTTCTGCCTCATTGGCCAGGGAATGTTCCCGGTAGGCTCTCTGGTAAATATTTTCCGTAATTTCTTTTGTAATAGGTCCCAGCCTTTCCTGGCAGTTCCAGTCTCCCAGTACATCCAGTCCCCGGTCCACCAGCCATGCGCTTTCAATATCATGTCCATAGGAATACAGGTCAATAAGACTGTTCCATTTCTGGTCAAAGAACACTTCCTGGCGGCCAAGCTGGGGATTATAAACTTTATCTGCAAAAAGCTTCAGCAGATACCGGAGCCGGTCTCCCACTTCCCGGTCCCCGGCCACACGATATAATTCTGTGTAAGCCTCAAAGACATGGAGCAGGGTGTTCATGGTCTTCTCTGCCAAAACCCCGTTCTCCGAAAGCTTATCATTCTCCTCCGGGTCAAAGGTGACGGTAAAGGCCTCCAGATAACCGTATTCATCCTTGCACCTGGTCTCAATAATCCGGTACAGCTTCCTGGCCAGCTTCAGGGCCTCTTCGTTATGGGAAGCGTCATAATAGGAAGAAAGGGCATAGACTGCAAAGGCCTGGTTATAGGTATGCTTGGTTGTATCCTCCGGCTTTCCGTCATAGGTCAGAGACCAGTACACACCGCCGTTTGTCTTATCCACACAGCAGTCCCGGAGAAATTCCCAGGCATGTTCTGCTTCCTGGAGGAGGGAATCCTCCCCCAGGAGCAGGTATGCATTGGAAAAGAACCAGAGAATACGGCTGTTCAAAATACAGCCCTTCACTGCCTGCTTGTCAAGCTTCAGGTCATAATCCAGCCAGCCATAATACCCGCCGTATTCTTCATCTCTCAGGCTTTTCCAAAAAGGTATGATTTTCGTTGTCAGATGTTCCCTGACATCTTCCCCAAATTTCTTAATATCCTGCATCATTATCTTCTTCCAATCTCACTGTCATCTGCTCTTACCACAGAATGTTCTTTGATATAAGAAACCACCTGGTCAGCCGTTGTAAAGGCCAGACCTACATAGGAATCGGCTGCTCCGTAGTAAATGGCAATCCTGCCTGTAGCTGCGTCATGAATGGTAGCACAGGGGAAGGTTACATTAGGAACAAATCCCCGCTCCTCATACCATTCCTCCGGAGTAAGGAGGAAGTTTTCGCACCGGTATTTCACCATAGAAGGATTGTCTATATCCAGAATAGCGCCGCCTATGCTGTATACATAACCGTTGCAGGTTCCTGTAACTCCATGATAGAACAGCAGCCAGCCCTCGCTGGTTTCAATAGGAGCCGCTCCTCCTCCGATTTTCACAGACTCCCACCATTCCGGGCTTTTTCCCATAACATGGCGGTGTTTGCCCCAGTAAACCATATCCGGGCTTTCGGAAAGGAAAATATCTCCGAAAGGTGTATGGCCGCTGTCGCTTGGCCTGGAAAGAAGCACAAAGTTTCCGTTGATTTTCCTTGGGAACAGCACTGCATTTCTGTTAAAAGGAAGAAATGGGTTTTCTACTCTGGTAAAGGTTTTGAAATCTGTAGTCTTAGCCATGCCAATGGCTGCTCCGTAGAAATCCTGACACCACATAATATAGTAAGTACCCTCGATTTCTACCAGTCTTGGGTCATAGGCATACACCGGCATAAAATCCTTTCCCTCTTCATCCTTAAAGGGAATCTTCTCTTTGTCAAAATCCCAGTGAATTCCATCCTGGCTTCTGCCCAGGTAAATATAAGGAATACCGTTTACCTGCTCCCCACGGAACACACCGATAAAGGCTCCTTCATAGGGAATTACTGCGCTGTTAAAAATCCGGGCCACGCCCTCTACAGGATTCCGGCCAATCACCGGATTCTCTGTATATCTCCATAAAGGCATTTCCTGGGCTCCTGTCTCTGGCCGCTGCTGCCAGGGCATATTCGGAACGTCTGGTCCTATTATCTTTACATTGCTCATAGTCTGTCCTCCACAATTTTAAATCCTATATCAGCCTTTCACAGCACCTGCCGCCATACCACTGTAAATCTGTTTCTGGAATAAAAGAAACAGAATGAAAATAGGAATAATGGTAATCAAAACACCGGCACAGATATAGTTGTACTGGTTTCCGTAAGGGCCTGTAAATGTATACAGAGCCGTGGAAATGGTTTTTAATTCTTTTGACTGCAGATAAAGGTTGGACATATAGTATTCGTTGTATACACCTACACCTTTCAAAACCAGAGAAGTTACAATAGCTGGCTTTAAAAGCGGGAATAAAATCTTAAAGAATACGCCAAAGTAGGTGCATCCGTCCATAATCGCTGATTCATCCAGAGAAACCGGAAGGTTCTCGAAAAACTGCAGGAAAATATAAATGGAAATAATATCTGTTCCCATAAGAACAATCATATATCCATACAAATGGTTAATAAGTCCCAGAGAATACATAATCTGGTAAACCGTTACCTGAGTAGCAATACCCGGAATCAGGGCTGCAAACATAAACAGGTTCTGGATAATGGCATTGCCTTTGAACTTAAAGCGGTTCAGCACATAAGCCAGCATGGCTCCGATAAACACAGAGACAAAGAGAACCACAACCAGTACAATGGCAGTATTCAAAAAGCCCTGAAGCATATTGGCCTGCTTAAAGGCAATCTCAAAATTCTCAAAGTTCAAAAAAGAAGCCGGCGCATCCAAAGGGGAAGTGCTGTTGTATTCATCTGTGGTCTTAAAGGCTGTCAGCACACAGACACACACAGGAAGAACGGCAACCAATGCCGCTATAATCAGCATAACATACTTAAATATTGAGAAAATCGCTGAACCAGGACTAATTTTCTTTTTTCTCTTTTCCATTATCTGTTTCCTCCCTTCCTTGCTGCTTTTTCCGCTCTTTTTCTCTTTCTTACTGCTGCCTTAGATTCATCTGAGGTTCCATCGTCAAAGACATATTTAAAGAACAGCTTCTGGGCCACCGTACATACAATAATAATGGCCAGCAGCACGATAGCCATGGCACAGGCCAGACCTACCTTCTGGTTTTCATGGGCCAGACGGTTCATGATAACGAAGTATGTTCCGGTTCCCATAGTACCGTTTGTAATAACATAAGGCGGCTCGAAAGCACTTAAAGAACCGCTGATAGAAAGAATCAGGTTCAATACTACAATAGACTTGATACTTGGCAGGATAATGTAAATGAACTGGTGCCATTTATTGGCGCCGTCCAGAGAAGCTGCCTCATACAGGTCCGTATCAACAGACATCATAGCACCCAGAAACAGAATCATATTCTGTCCTGTGTAACGCCACACAGAGGTGGCTGCCAGTGAAATATTGTTAATGCTCTTGTCCTGGAGCCACATAGGAATATCCTCCAGATTCATACCGAAAATCTGTAAAATGGAGTCCAGAACATAACCTCTTGCATAGAAGAATTTAAAGATAAATCCTACAGCAATACCGCAAATCAGATAGGGGAAGAACATACATCCCTTAAAAATAGAAGCCCCTTTTACTTTAAAGACCATCAGTGTGGCAAAGAACAGGGCAAGGGCAAGCTGTACTACGGCTCCGCCCATATAATAAACACTGACCAGCAAGGACTGGAAACATTCCGGCCGCTTGAATACTTCTATGTAATTCTTCAGTCCTACCCATACCTTAGGACCGATATATTTCATATCATAGAAACTGAACTGAATCATTTTCCCAAAAGGAATATAAGTAAATACTAAAAGCAGAAGCAGGGGAACAAACAAAAAGGTGACGATTACCAGTCTCTGCTGAATTTTTTTCTGGCTGACCCACTGGGAAAACGTGCGCTTTTCCAGAGAACCGGCTGATTTCTGTTTTGCCATAACAAGCTCCTTTCCGCTATGGCGCTGCAGCATTAAGGAATATTTACGAATATTTATAGATTTTATTGCTCAGTCTCCGTCGCTTTGAGCCTAAGGTCTCAAAGCTGTACTCGACAAATTCGCATAAAATCTATAAATATTCCTGTTATATGTTTAATGCGGCATCGCCATTCCTATTTCCTAGAAAAGAGCCGCCCCACAAATCAACGGCGGCCCTTCTCTCTTTTTCTCTTTTATTCTGTTACTTCAACACCCAGATTTGCCTGTGCAGAAGCCCACTTTTCATTCCATGTACTCATCATGTTATCCAGAGTATCACTGTCATACAGGGCTGCCTCCAGCACTTCGCTGACTGCATAATCACCATTTAAAAGCTCGCTTTCGTTGCACATATCGTCATACAGACCTTCTTCGCCTTCCTGGGCAGGATTGTCAGACAGCAGCTCTGCACCTTCCAGACCATCCAGACAAGCTGGCAGCTCGCCGTTCTTTAAAGCCGGGATGCTTCCTTCGTCAGAGAACATGGTAGATTCTTCCAGAATCCATTTTACATACAGCATAGCCGCAATCTGGTTATCCTCGCTGGCCTGGCAGTTGATTCCGTAGGAATAGTTTCCGCCGGTGCTTACATACTGTTTGCCGTCAATGGAAATAGGGAATGGCATATAACCGATGTCGTCTCCATTATCTCCGGCTCCCTTAAACTGTTCTACACACCAGGAACCAAGTACCATGGTAGCGATTTCACCGTTGTTGATTTTACCCTTGGAAGATTCCCAGTCACTGGAAGCCGGGTCTTCCTCTACCAGTTTCTGGTTTACTGCTTCATAAAGAGTATAGTAAACAGCGTAAGGACCTGTCATATCGTCTGTTTTGCTGAATGGGTCTTTGGTGTGAAGCAGCTTGTTGTTCTTAAAGTCCGGGTCTCCGGTAGCAGCGATTCCTGTATAATCATTCCATGCGCCCATGGTCCAGCCTGCTGCAAAGTTGGTATACAGCGGAATGGCGTCTGTCTTTTCCTGAATCAGTTTCAGGTCATCAATAAATTCATCCGGTGTCTTAGGAAGCTCTGTAATGCCTGCCCCCTCCCAAATCCGTTTGTTATAGGCAACACCGCTGGCTGTTCCGCCGTTGGCAATACCATATACCTTACCTTCATTGGTTTTCTCCTGGCAGTAATTATAAATGCCGTCTAAGGTGTCGAAATCTCCCATAGGAGTAAAGTAGGTAGCAAGCTCACTCTTATCTACACTGGAAGGAATGTAGCAGATGTCACCCCAGTCTCCGGTGGAAAGACGAAGCTGCAGGGATTCCTCGTAATCTGTGATTCCTTCATATTCCACGGAAATATTGGGATACAGCTCCATAAATTCCTCTGCATAGCCTTTGTATACAGTATCTACAATATCCGTTCTGTTGGTAAGGATTTTAATATCTGCCTTTATGTCCTGGTAATCCTCTCCCAGGGTAATGTCATTGATAGCCGGTACGTTAGCTGTACTGCCTCCATTGCCGCCTTCTTCCTTGTCCTGGCCGCCGCAGGCTGCCAGAGACAGCACCATCATAGATGCCATAGTCATAGCTGCCGTTCTCTTTAAGATTTCTTTTTTCATCTTAATTCCTCCTCTTTTTTAAGTTGATTTAATCTTACCATTAACTAATTTTAATTTCAACACTTTTCCATGTTTTATCGTCATTTCTACCATTTTTACAATTTCAAAATCCTGTTTTTGGTGATTTTTTACCTAAATTTTACGATATTTATCACTTAATTTACATTTTAATCTAATTAAATAATTTTAATTTAATCACTTATTTAATCTATTAAAGCATAAGGGATTTTTCTACAGAGTGAAAAAGAATCCTGCTTTGCAGGATTCTCCACCTGCGGCGGGTCGCTTTAGCGACATAACTCCTCTCCGCCGCAGTGTGCTCCTGCCCGGAGGGCTTTTTATGATATAGGAAAGTGAGAACTTTCCTATATCATAAAAACACAACCCGATGAGAATTTCTCCCCACCGGGTTGTGTTTTTTCTTTCACATATTTAAATCCTTCACACTTTGCCGTTCTATAACCACGCTGTCGATATACCGGGTTCCCCAGTATTTATCATCACCCTTCATCTTTCCTTTCAGAAGCTTGACTGCCTGGCGGGCCATCTGCTTCATATCCACGTTATAGGTGGTAAGCTTTTCTGCAAAAGGATTGCCATAAAGGTAATTATCATATCCTACAATGGACACATCTTCCGGAACCCGGAAGCCTCTGCCTGTTAACTCATTATACAAAAGTCCTGCTGCCCAGTCGCTGTTGCAGACAAAGGCAGTAGGCATGTGTTTGGGTATTTCTACCCTGCTGAGACCTTCCACCAAATCTCTGTCCTCCAGAACCCAGTCTTCCCATTCCCGGGCTCCGGCCTCCATCATTGCTTTTTTGTAGCCATAGTAACGGTCCATAATATTCTCATTGGCCCGGATAGAACCTACAAAGGCAATCTCCTTATGCCCCCGGTCCAGAAGATAACGGGTCATCTTATACATGCCCACATAATTGCTGGACATTACTGCGTCACAGCGAATCCCTTTCATCTGGAAATCCAGCAGCACAATGGGAACTCCTGCTGCCCCTACAATTTTCTCCACATAGGACTTAGACATCCAGCCAATGATAATCAGACCGCTGATAGCCCTCTCCCGCATCAGCTTCGGAAGCTCCTCTTTTTCCTCTGCCTCAAAGGTGACAATCTCCAGCATAGTGACGCTTTGGAGCTTTGACGCTTCATAAACCACATTCTGGTACATAGCCCAGTAAAAAGAATTTCCTACGGTAATATATTTTTCTGAGGCAATGACGCCAATCACCCCGCTCTGGGAGGGCTTTTCCGGTTTTTTCTGGTTATAGCCCATATCCCTGGCTGTCTTCTCTACCAGCTGCCGCACATCCTCGCTGACCCCTTTTCTCCCGGACAGAGCATTGGAGACAGTAACCACGCTGACGCCTACTGCTGCGGCAATATCCTTCATTTTCACCTCTGCCACTTTACTCCCTCCTCATCTTTACCGTATTGCCCTGGACAATATCACCGCCTACAATCCGCACTCCCTGAGCCCGGCCTTTGCCCTCGATTCTCTTCAGCAGCGTATTTACACTGATTTGTACCAGAACTCTCTCGTCATTTTCATAGGTTGTCAGTTTAATATCCCCGGACAGCTGGGCTTCATAATCGTCGAAACCAGCCACAGACACATCCTCCGGTACACGAATTCCCCGCTCTCTCAGCTTTTCAATGAGAATCCCTGCGGTCTTATCGCAATTACATACAAATGCCTGGGGCAGCTTCTCCGGCAATTCCAGCTTAATGCGGTAATCTCCGTTTTTAAAATCCCGGTCCGGCAGAATCCGAATCTGGGCGTCCTGAATCCCGGCTTCCTGGAGAGCTTTGCAATATCCCAGATAGCGGTCCGTAATATTTTTTGTGGCAGAAGGGGTTCCTACAAACATCAAATCCCGGTATCCCTGTTCCAGAAGAAGCTGGGTCATCTTGGTCATTCCCCCGAAGCCGTCGGTAATGATATAATCAATATCCTCATAAATATCATAATAATCCACACAGACCACCGGTACCTGATAAGCCTTCCGAATGGCCTGGATATAGGCTTTTTTCAATTCGCCAATGAGTATCAGTCCGGCGATTTTCTGCTCCATAAAAGGCTCAAAAGGCTCTTCCAGGGTTTCCTTTTCGTAAGTTACCACTTCCAGGACCGTCAAATGCCCTCGCTTCTGCACCTCTGCCGCTATCCTCTGATAAATATCCATGTAAAAAGATGGGAACTCCTTCACATATTTTTCTGCAACTGCCACGCCTATAATATAAGAGCTCTTTTCCTTTTTCTCTCTGGGTCTGCTCTGATACCCCATAGCCTGGGCAGTCTCCTGTATTTTCTCTCTCAGGGCCTGGCTGACCCCTTTTTTCCCCTGAAGGGCATTGGATACCGTAACAATGCTCACATCCAGGGCCTTGGCAATATCCCCCAGCTTTACATTCTTTTTCTGCAACATATACGCCCGTTCTCCTTCCGGTGCTTATCGAATCTCCCGGATTTCCACCAGCCTGCTTCTGAAATCTCCCATTTCCGCCGGAATGCGGATACCTGCTGCCTGCAGGGTATTTCCCTGGTATTCCTTTCCCTGGACAGCATACCGCTTACAGGAATCCAGACCTTTTAATCTCAGAAGCCTGCTTTTTGCATTGGCTCTGGCCCTTACCTGAACATAAAACAGCAGGGCCCGGCTTTTATCCTTATCTACAATCATCCAACTGTCATAATACCCGTTTTCCCGGTAAGATGCAAGCCGGTAATAGTCTCCCTCCCGGATAAGGTCATTATATTTGTGATACTTTTCCACCTGGCCTTTCACAAGTTCCTTTTCTTCCTGAGACAATTTAGTAATATCCAGCTCATAGCCAAAGGTTCCCACAAGAGCCACGTCTCCTCTTGTCTCAAAAGGTGTCACCCTTCCTACAGAATGGTTGGGGCATACACTGACATGAGCCCCCATGGCAGATACAGGATATATCAGGGCCGTTCCCTCCTGGATGGCCAGCCGCTCTATGGCGTCTGTATCGTCGGAGCACCAAATCTGAGGACTGTAATAAAGCATTCCTGCGTCAAAACGTGCCCCTCCTCCTGAGCAGTTCTCCAGGAGAATATCTGGGAAGTCTGTAATCAGCCGCTCCTGCATCCGATACACACCCAGCATATAGCGGTGATACAGCTCGCCCTGGCGGTCCTTTGGCAGAGCAAAGCTGCCCATGGTGGCAAGCTGCCGGTTCATATCCCATTTGACATAAGAAATATCTGCGCTTCTCAGCACTGCCGCTATCTTCTCATAAATGCCGTCCACAACTTCCTCTCTGGAGAAATCCAGCACATACTGGGCCCGGCTCTGGGTAATGCTCCTTCCCGGAATCTGGATAGCCCAGTCCGGATGCTCCCGGTACAGTTCTGATTCCGGAGAAATCATTTCCGGTTCAATCCAGATGCCAAACTTCATCCCCAGCTTCTTCACATTTTCCACCAGGGCATGTAAGCCGCCTTTTATCTTTTCCTCATTTACATACCAGTCTCCCAGGGAGCTGTCATCCAGGTTTCGTTTTCCAAACCACCCGTCATCCATAACCAGCATTTCGATTCCCAGCTCTGAAGCGTCCCTGGCAATATCCAGCAGTTTCTTTTCATCAAACTCAAAATAGGTGGCTTCCCAGTTGTTAATAAGAATGGGCCGCTTCTGGTGAAGGTAAGGACTTCTGATTAAATGGTTCCGGTAAAAGTCATGGAAGGTTCTGGTCATTTTCCCCAGGCCCTCTCCAGAATATACCAGCACTGTCTCCGGTGCGGTAAACTGTTCTCCCGGCTCCAGCTTCCATTCAAAGCCCTCCGGATGAATACCCATAAGCATCCGCACAGAATCAAACTGGCTCTTCTCTGCCTGAGCCATAAAGTTACCGGAATACACAAAGTTCATAGCATAGACTTCTCCCACATCCTGGGTAGTCTCCGGGGTTACCAGAGCCATAAAGGGATGCTCCTGATGGCTGGATTCCCCTTTAAAAGAAGCAATATTCTGCCGTCCGTATCCCAGGTCCATGCGCTGGATATGCCGCTCCCTGGCCCAGGAGCCGAAAAGTCCCATTACCTGAAAATTCCGGTCATCCATATCCAGGCAGGCAGAGAGAACCTTTTCGATATAGAAAGGCTCTTCTCCCTGGTTTTCCACCAGTACAGACCTTGTGATAACGTCAGAGCCTGCGAATACCGAGTAGAGAAGGGTTACCTTCATTCCCAATACCTGGTCCCTGCAGTAAATTTTCAGGGTCATACAGTCTTCTTCATTTCCCCAGGATGCCGGCAGCCCTTCCAGTCCCGGTTTTCCCTTCTGAATCTCATAGCCCTCATAAAACAGCTCACTGGCCCGAAAACCTCCCTGGCTCCGGATACATAGGGCGCTTTCCCTGTAATCCCCCATACCCGTCTCCGGATACTCCATAGGCGCACAATCCAAAAATGCACCTTTTTCCCTGAGGTTCACAGAAGGAGTCTTAGGCCCCTCCTCCTCCCGGAGCAGATAACGAATATCCGTATCCTCCAGACGCTCTCCATAGTATAAATGTCCCACATAACGCTCATCCAAAATAGCAATTCCATAGGTGCTGTTCTCCGTATGGAGCAAAAAAACCTTCTTTCCTTCATCCGCAATAATCTTCATTTAATCTACCTCGCACTTAATTTAATTAAATTTAATATCCTTATTTAACTATATTTAATTATTTTTATCCATTTGTCAATATGTTTTTTGATTTATTTACTATTTTTTTGAGGGAGTGGATAGATTTTTGTTTTACTCCACCGGATGACACCCAAATTATACTGAAAGAAAGCAACATCAGCTTCCAAAAAACAGAGCCCGGAGCCAAAACCATGTCAGCGAAAATCCCTCAAGGGTTCCGCATCCGTAAAATCTTGACTCCGGGCTTCTGTTTTAAATTTAGTTTAAATTCGCCTTAAAAAATCCTGATACCAAAAATAACTGTCCTTTTTTATCCGTTCTCCCGAACCATTCCCATAATCATCCTGGTCCACATAAATAAATCCATACCGCTTACTCATTTCAGAGGATGAGCAGGAGATAATATCAATAGGCCCCCACACATAATACCCTCTCACATCTACGCCATCTCTAAGCGCTTCTTTTACCTGTTCAATATGTTCCTGATAATAAGAAATACGGTACTGGTCATGTATATATCCATTTTCCAGTTTATCATAAAATCCTGAACCATTTTCTGTAATATAAATCGGTTTTTGATAGCGGTCATATAACTGATTTAGCGTAATCCGCAGGCCTATAGGGTCATAGGACCATCCCCATGGATTTTGAGGCAGATTTGGATTTTTGATTGTCCGGTTTCCATTATTGTAGCTTTCTTTAGATACCAAAGAACTATAGTAATAAGAAAAACTACAAAAATCACAGGTATTTCTCAAATCCAC
>NHCFR01400__coassemble_610_pt1 | contig 29201 bp, 28 predicted proteins | sample NHCFR01400__metabat2_high_PE_048 | metagenome-assembled genome bin NHCFR01400
GCAGAGAAGGTATTTTGCAGGTGCAGCAGATAGCCTCTGCGATTTTTTCTATGGCAGAATAATCTACAAAGCGGTCAGAAGCATGCAGCTCTGCACAAATCAGCTGTTCAGGGGAAATTTCTGTGAGAAATTCAGAGAGAACTCTGGATTTACCCATGCCTATACTTCCGGAAAGAATACAGAAATCCGACGGAGTATGGCTGATATATTTTTTGTATTCCTGCTGAATTTCAGCCAGAACTTCCATGTGCTCCTCGTGAAGCAAAGGCTTTCCCGGCAGGCTGTGCCTTTTCTTTATGAGAAGTATTTTTTCATACAATTCTTTTGTCTCCCGGTCAGGCTCTGTATCCAGCTCTTCAGCCAAAAGAGCTTGGAATGCAGAATATACATGGAGGGCTTGGTTATAATCCCCTCTGGAAGAATAAATCTGCATGAGAGTCCGGCAGGCTTGCTCCTGGTAGCCGTCTACAGACAAGATTTTTTTGGCGCAGTCTTCGGCAGATATATAGTCATCCCTGTCTATAAATTTTTTCATGGCGGGAAGGAGCCGGTCTACAAAAAGTTTTTCATAGGTGTTTTGAAGGCTTTGTACCCATAACTGAAATTCCCTGCAGTTTTTCAGCTGGAATTTATTTAAAAATACGCAGCTTTCTATCTGGAGCATGTATTTTTCCCCATCCTCCATGAGAAACATATCCGTATCTTTTATCAGCTCTATTTCAGGATTGACCAGAAGCAGTTCCTTGCCTTTTGTCAGGAGAATCGGACTGTCCAGACAGCTTTTCAGCTTGTAAAGACTGTTTCTTAAATTTCTTCGGGCATACTCCGGTTCCAGCTCTTCCCAAAACATAGAAGACAGTTCATCCCTTGTACAGGTTCCGTGAAACAGAATGTAGAATAAGAGAGCCTGCAGCTTTTTTTGTGGAACCTCGATTTTCTGCTGATTCATAAAAATTTCAGGTTTTCCTAAAAAGTGTACGGTTAATTTCAAAATATTTGCCTCCGAATCGTCTGTTGTATCATCACCTGGGAAAATGCTTTTTTCTATTAAAACATTAACATGTGTGTTTTGTAAAGTTAAAAAGTGACGAAAAAATAACGGCTGTTTTGTATAATAACGGAAAACCCCAGTACACTAAGAATATTGGATTTAAGGGAGGTTATTTATGGAGACAGTAAAAATTACAGGGCAGGGTTTAACGCTGCAGCAGTTGGTTGACGTATGCAGGAATTTTGCAGCAGTGGAGCTGGATGAAGAAGCGGAACAAAGAATCATACAATCCAGAAAAATAATAGATGATTTTGTACAGCGGGGCGAGGTGGTCTATGGGGTGACTACAGGATTCGGAAAGTTCAGCGACGTTGTTATCTCAAAGGAGGACTGTATCCAGCTACAGAAAAATCTGATTATGACTCATGCAGTGGGTGCAGGAGAATTGTTTCCTATGGAAGTAGTAAGAGGTGTGATTTTGCTCAGACTGAATAATTTGGCCAAGGGTTTTTCAGGAGCCAGACTGGAGACAGTTCAGACGCTGATGGCCATGCTGAATAAGAGGCTGCACCCTCTGATTCCTCAGAAGGGTTCGCTTGGAGCCAGCGGAGATTTGGCGCCCCTTTCGCATATGGTCCTTCCCATGATTGGTATGGGGGCGGCTGAATATGAGGGAAAGGTTTACCCGGGAAGAGAAGCTATGGAGAAGGCCGGTATTCCGGTTATCAATCTTCATGAAAAAGAAGGAATCGCTCTTATTAACGGCACTCAGGTTATGACGGCAGCGGGAGCTCTGGCTGCTTATGATGCAATCCAGCTTGTGAAGGCCGGTGATATTGCGGCTGCACTTACCTTTGAGGCATGCAACGGAATCACCACGGCTTTGAAAGAGGAGGTTCACCTGACCCGGCCCCACAAAGGGCAGATTGATACGGCCAGGATTTTAAGAACTTTGCTGGAAGGCAGCGGGATGACTACAGTGCAGGGAGAACTGAGAGTGCAGGACCCCTACACCCTTCGGTGTCTGCCTCAGATTCACGGCGCATCCAAAAATGCGTTGAATTATATTTTAAGCCAGATTGAAGTGGAAATGAATTCAGTAACGGATAATCCTATTATTTTCCCTGAAAACCAGGAGGTTATTTCGGGAGGCAATTTCCACGGGCAGCCTATGGCTCTGACGTTTGATTTTCTGGGAATAGCCATTGCAGAGCTGGCGGATGTGGCAGAGAGAAGAATTGAGCGTATGGTAAACCCGGCTCTCAGCTACGGGCTTCCTGCCTTTTTGGTAGAAGGCGGAGGGTTAAATTCCGGTTATATGATTGTCCAGTATTCTGCGGCGGCTTTGGTTTCTGAAAATAAGATTCTTGCTCATCCTGCCTGTGTGGACAGTATTCCTTCCTCCGCAAATCAGGAGGACCATGTGTCCATGGGTACCATTTCCGCCCGGACAGCAGCAGACATTATAAAGAATGTGCGCCGTGTTCTGGCCATGGAGATTTTATGCGCCTGCCAGGCTATTGATTTAAGGAAAAAAGGGGAGGCGGGAAAGAAAGGAAATCTGGGAAAAGGCACAGAGGAGGCCTACCGGGCAGTACGGAGCAAAATTCCCTATTATGACAAGGACAGGGAGATTTATCCGGATATAAATGTTTGCGAGAAGCTTTTGGAGGATAACAGTATCATACAGGCTGTAGAAAATGTCTGCGGGCCTATTGATTTTTAAAGATAAGGAGTTCTGATATGGAAGGAAAAACCAAATCATTTACTACGAATATAAAGTTAAAATTTGTCATCTGCAGTATTGTGGGACTTTTTATTTTCTTTGTAAATGTCCCTTTTAACGGAAGCAGCAAAGTACCTATGGTTCACATTATGAATACGATTCAGACTGCCCTGGGACCAAGGGTGCAGTACATATTTGTTATGGTTTCCTGTATCTGTGTGCTGGCTGCCAGTATTTATGTGAGACTGGGAAAAAATGTCCCCGAAATTTTAAAAGAAACCTATCGCAAGGATAATGGATTTTCTTATTTTTCCTATGCGGCGGCAGCTGTATTCAGCATTATGGTTATCTTTAACATAGGTCCTGCCCCTATCCTGGACCCGGAGATTGGAGAAAGTTCCCTCAGTGTTGCGGCAGACTCCTTTTTTGCCATTATGGTGGCAGGTACTCTTGTAGCTTTTATCACAGAATTCGGTTTTCTGGAGTTTCTTGGAAAGCTTTTGGAACCAATCATGAGGCGGGTATATAAGGTACCCGGAAAAGCGGCGGTAGACGCAGTGTCCTCATTTGTGGCTGCTCCTGCGGCAGGTGTTATGATTACCAATGACTTGTACCAGAAAAAGGTATATACGGCCCGTGAGGCCAGCTCTATTACCACCAATTTCAGTATTGCCAGTCTGGGCGGTTTTGCTTTTCTGTCATCTATTGCAGGAATCGAGGATTTATATAACGAGGTGGTGCTGGCTGCTTTTATCTGTGTGTTTGTACTGGCCGCTATTATGATTCGGATTCCGCCTTTAAGCAGAAAGCCGGATACTTATATTGACGGGACTCTTCAGACAGAGGAACAGAGAAAACCGGAAAACTACAGCAGGGATACTTTTCCGCAGGCCTGCTATGACGGATTGGCAAAATGTTCTGAAACAAAATTTTCTGTTTTCTGGGAGCAGCTGAAATCATCCTTTATGTTTGGCGTTAAGGTAAACGCATTTATTGTTTCCCTGTCGGTTATAGGCCTGTTTTTGTTTAACTATACCCCTATTGCCCAGTGGATTGCCATTCCCATGGCTCCTATTTTAAGCCTTCTGGGACTGGCAGATGCAGAGACCATAGCTGCTTCTTCTGTAGTAGGAGTGTTTGCCTTATCCATTCCGGCTACTCTGATTAAAGGAAAAGCAGTGGCAGCAGCCAGCGCATTTTTCGTGGTAGTGCTTTCCACTTCTCAGATTATTTTCTTTACGGAAAGTGCAAACGCCATGCTGGAGTCAGATATTCCTCTTGGCTTTTGGGATTTAATAAAGGTCTTTTTGCTCCGAACCGTTATTTTAATTCCTATGGTAGCCTTGATGGCAAAAATATTAGTCTGAAATATGTTTAGGAGATAGAATCAACCATGAAAGAGAATCATAAAATATTATTTGAACCCTACCAACTGGCAGGCTGCCGACTGAAAAACCGGTATGTTATGGCCGCTATGGGAACCGGAGGCATGGTTACTCCGGAAAACACCTTTAATGAGAGAGGGATTGAATATTATGTGGCGAGAGCCAGGGGCGGAGTAGGACTGATTATAACCGGAACCATTTATGCGGAAAATGATATTGAGAGAGCAGTGGACGGCACCATGCCCTGTCCTACGGATAATCCTCCCACCTTTATCATGAACACGGCGGAAATGTGCGAGCGGGTACATGCCTATGGAGCTAAAATATTTACCCAGCTTACAGCGGGCTTCGGAAGGGTTTTAAAACCTCATCTGTTAAGAGGGCAGGCTCCTGTGGCCCCTTCCCCAATCAGCAGCTATTGGGATGAGAATCTGATGTGCAGAGAGCTGACTGCAGAGGAGATACATAGGATTGTAGAAAAATGCGGAGACACGGCCAAAATCTGCCAGACAGCAGGGTTTGACGGAGTGGAGATTCATGCCGTACACGAAGGCTACCTTTTGGACCAGTTTGCCCTTCCTCTTTTCAACCACCGCACAGATGAGTATGGAGGCAGTCTGGAGAACCGTCTGCGTTTTGCCTGCGAAGTGGTGGAAAATATCAAAGAAAAATGCGGGAAAGATTTCCCCGTTATTCTCCGGTACAGTTTGAAATCTTACATAAAAGGTATCCGAAAGGGCGGACTGCCGGGAGAAGATTTCCGGGAACTGGGAAGAGATATTCCGGAGGGCATCCAGGCGGCCAGGATACTGGTGGAAGCAGGCTATGATGCTTTAGACGTGGATGCGGGAACCTATGATTCCTGGTATTGGTCCCATCCACCTATGTATTTTGAGAAAGGGCTGAACCTGCCCTTTGGCGAGATTCTGAAAAAAGAACTGGATGTGCCCATAATCATAGCAGGCAGAATGGAGGACCCGGACCTGGCTTCAGAGGCTATAAAAGAAAATAAGACAGATTTAATTGCACTGGGAAGAAGCCTGCTGGCAGATGCAGATACCGTAAATAAGATACGCAGAGGACGCTTTGATTTGGCCCGCCCCTGTCTGGGATGCCACGAAGGCTGCATGAACCGTCTCATAACCGCAAAGCCGGTGTCCTGTGCCGTAAATCCAAGCTGCGGACGGGAAAGTTCTTACGGACTGAAACCTGCCCTGGTTAAGAAAAAGGTTTTAATCGTTGGAGCAGGAGTGGCAGGTATGGAAGCTGCCAGAGTATTGAAGCTGAGAGGACATGAGCCTGTGATTTTAGAAAAGTCCGGACAGGTAGGCGGTTCCCTTCATCTGGCAGGAGCTCCTTCTTTTAAGAAAGACGATTTAGCCCTTATTGGGTGGTATAAGAAGACACTGGAGCAAATGGAAATTCCCGTACATTTCCATACAGAGGCCACGGAAGAAGAAATAGAAAAATATCCTCACGATATTGTTATCATCGCAACAGGCTCTGCCCCCAGGGTACTGAGACTGCCAGGTGAGCATACCCTGTACCCGGCGGAGAAAATTTTCTCCAAAGAGGTTAAGCCGGGCCGCAGAACCGTTATTATAGGAGGAGGTCTGGTAGGCTGCGAGCTTGCCCTGGATTTGGCTATGAAGGGGACCCAGGTAACAGTGCTGGAGGCTCTTCCGGAAATTTTGGCCGCAGGCTCCCCGGTTCCTCATATGAATAAAATTATGCTCAGGGACCTTCTGGACTATCATGGGGTGAACTTGATACCGGGAGCAAAGGTCCGGTCTATCGAAGGAAACACCCTGTATTTTACAGAAGGGGGGAAGGAGCAGCAGGCAGAAGCAGATACTTTTGTGTGTGCAGTGGGCTATGTGTCAAATAACCAACTGTATGAGGAAATCAGCCTTTCCCAGCAGGAGGTTTACCTTCTGGGAGACGCAAGGCGGGTGAAAAATATTATGTATGCCATCTGGGATGCCTATGAATTGGCCGGAAATCTATGATTCAGGGGAGGTTGCATATGAAAAATATTGTTTATGGATGGAGCGGCCCCCTTCCCCGGCCGGGAACCTTTGATGCTTCTGTCAGGCGGGCGCCCAAAAGAGAAGCGGTTCTTACGGAGGCAGACATAAGACTGGCTTTAAAAAATGCACTGCGCTATATTCCTCCGGAGTACCACCAGGAAATCCTGCCGGAATTTTATGAGGAGCTGATGAGCAGAGGCAGGATATATGGGTATCGCTTCCGGCCCCAGGGGGCTATTTATGGGAAGCCTATTGAGGAATACAAGGGAAAATGTCTGGCTGGTAAGGCTATCCAGGTAATGATTGACAATAATCTGGACTTTGATGTGGCTCTTTACCCTTACGAGCTGGTAACCTACGGAGAAACAGGGCAAGTCTGCCAGAACTGGATGCAGTACCGTCTGATAAAAAAATACCTGGAGGAGATGGAGGAAGACCAGACCCTGGTGGTAAATTCAGGACACCCTGTAGGGCTTTTTACCTCTCATCCTTCCTGTCCCAGAGTAATTTTGTCTAATGGCTTGATGGTGGGAAAGTATAATAATCTGGAGCAGTGGAACCGGTGTGCCGCTTTGGGAGTGACAAATTATGGACAGTTTACGGCAGGAGGTTGGTTTTATATCGGTTCTCAGGGAATTGTCCACGGTACTTATTCCACCTTCCTGGCGGCAGCCAGAATGATTCTGAAAAAAAGCAGCCAGGAGGGACTTCTGGGAAATATAGTGGTATCTTCCGGTCTGGGCGGCATGAGCGGAGCCCAGGGCAAGGCCATTGAAATGTGTAGGGGAATAGGAATTATTGCGGAGGTGGATTATTCCAAGATAGAGCTGAGAAAGCGGCTGGGCTGGATAAAAATAATAGCCAAGACCCCGGAGGAGGCATTTTCCCTTGCCAAAGAATACCGGGACCAGAGAAAGCCTGTTTCTATTGCCTTTTACGGCAATATTGTAGATTTGCTGGAATATGCCGTAAGAATGGGACAGAAGATTGATTTGCTGACAGACCAGACCTCCTGTCATGTGGCTTTTGAGGGAGGGTATTGCCCTCAGGGACTAACTTATGAGGAGCGCACGGAAATTCTGGCAAAAGATATAGACGGCTTCAGGAACAGAGTGAAAAAAACTCTTTTCCGTCATCATGAGTTAATCGAGGCATTGAGAGCAAGAGGCACCTATTTCTTCGACTATGGAAATAGTCTCACTACTACTTTTTATGAGATTGGATTAAAGGAGGTTTGTGTAAACGGACAGAATGATTTAGATGGCTTTGTGTATAAATCTTTTGTGGAGGAATTTATAGGACCTACTTTATTTGACTATGGCTATGGTCCTTTCCGATGGGTCTGCCTCAGCGGAAAAGAGGAGGATTTGGCACTGACGGATAAAACAGCCATGGAATGTATTGACAAAGACAGAAGATTTCAGGACTATGATAATTACTTATGGATTAAGCATGCCGCTGAAAATCAGCTTGTAATAGGAACCCAGGCCCGGATTCTTTACCAGGACGGCGATACCAGAAAGAAAATCGCTCTGGCTTTTAACCGCCTGGTGAGAGAGGGCAAGACAGGCCCCATTATGATTGGGCGGGACCACATGGATACGGGAGGTGTAGACGCACCCTCAAGAGAAACCTCCAATATCCATGACGGCAGCAACATAACAGGGGATATGTCGGCACTGGTTTTCGGCGGTGATGCAGCCATGGGAATGACGATGATGACCATTCACAACGGAGGCGGTACCGGAATCGGTAATTCCCAAAGCTGCGGCTATGGACTTTTGCTGGACGGCACAGAGGAAACCGACAAAATCATAGAACGGGCCATACATTATGATGTTTTCTGCGGAGTAGCCAGAAGAGCCTGGGCCCGGAATCCTCATGCCCTGGAAACCATAGAGAATAACAAAGAGGAAAAGGATTGCATCACCCTGCCATATTTATGCGCAGAAGATGCCATAGACAGCTTTATGAGACAGGAAAGAGATTAAAATTTGATAGAAATTTAGAAAAAGACAGCCCTAATAAGCAGCAGAAAAAGAACAGAAAAGGAGCCAAAATTCAATGGACAGCCCAGGCCAGGGAAATCCACAGGTTTTGGCTTCTTTCTTTTTGGCCTTTTTTTGCTGGATAAATTTCCGAAATGATGTTACCCTTAGTGTACAAGGGGCCACAGAAGAAACAGGCTGTGAGAATAGATAGCAGAGGATTGGATAATGAGATATTTGGATGAGGCATTGTATGAATACGCCAAAGAGGGAAGATACCCCTTCCATATGCCGGGGCACAAGAGGAATTTTCACAATGGGAATCTGGAAAATCCTTACGGAGTAGATATTACGGAGATTACAGGATTTGACAACCTTCACCATGCAGAAGGGATTTTAAAGGAGAATCAGGAGCTGGCGGCTGAGATTTACGGGGCAAAGAACACCTATTTTCTGGTGAACGGCAGTACCGCAGGAATTTTGACAGCTATCTCTGCCTGTACGAAGCCGGGAGGAGTGCTGCTGATGGCAAGAAACTGCCATAAGGCGGCTTATCATGGAGCCGCCTTGCGGGGGCTGAAGACAAAATATCTCTATCCTTCTTATGAGAAGAAAACCGGGTTAAACGGAGGCATCGGACCAGAGCAGGTAGAAAGGGCTCTGTGCCGGGATTCCGGGATTCAGGCAGTGCTGCTCACCTCGCCTACCTACGATGGAATGGTATCAGACATTGAGGAGATTGCCAGGATAGTCCACAGCTTCGGACTGCCGCTTATTGTAGATGAGGCCCATGGAGCCCATTTACCTTTTCACCCTTATTTTCCTCAATCCGCTTTAGAGAAAGGGGCGGACATAGTCATACAAAGTTTACATAAAACTCTGCCCTCCCTGACCCAGACCGGGCTTCTTCACATCTGTTCCCAACGGGTTTCAAGAGAACGGGTGGAAAGCTTTTTGGGGATTTACCAGACCAGCTCCCCGTCTTATGTGCTTATGGGCTCTATAGCAGCCTGTCTGAGATATTTAAAGACAGAGGGAAGAAGGGATTTTGAAACATATACCCAGCGATTGGACCAGTGCCGCAGGAAGCTGGAGAGCCTGAAGCTCCTGACTTTAATAGGAGAGGAAGTAAAGGGCGGAAATAGTCAGGTCTTTGACCTGGATAAATCCAAGCTGGTAATTTCCACGGCAAAGGCGCCTATTGACGGCCCAGACTTACACCGGAGGCTGAGGGAGAGATATGGTCTTGAACTGGAAATGGAGGCGCCGGAGTATGTATTAGCGCTGACCAGCGTTATGGACAGCTGTCAGGGATTTCAAAGGCTGTCAGGGGCTCTGTTGGAAATCGACAGGGCACTGGCGGAAGGAGAGAAAAAGCGGGATACAGCCTTTAAGAGTCTGGATAAGGAAGGGGAAAAGAGGGCTCCTTTGGCTGATTTCGCCGCTTTTCCGGCAGCGGAGGAAAATCTGGATGCCTGTACCATGGAGGCGGCTTTGGAAGGAGAGAAGGAGCTTATTCCTTTGGAACAGAGCCAGGGAAGAATTTCCTCTGAGTTTGCCTACCTCTATCCACCGGGGATTCCCCTTCTGGTGCCGGGAGAGCGTATCAGCACCCGGTTTATCAATCAGGCGGAAAGCTGGAAGAAACGAGGCATTTATCTCCAGGGACTTTGGGACAAGAAGCAGGAGAGTATTTATGTGCTGGACGAAATCAGAAAACAATAGAGGAACCCCTATGTTTTTTGACCTGCACACTGGAAAAAGGAAAGGCAGAATGACAAATGGGAAAAATATTTTATATTATGGGAAAAAGTTCTTCCGGAAAGGATACCATATACAGCAGGCTGCTTCAGGATAAGGAGCTGAACCTGAGTAATATTGTGCTTTATACTACCAGGCCCATGCGCCAGGGAGAACAGCCGGGGAGGGAGTATTACTTTGTAAATCAGGATACCTTCCGGGAATTTGAAGAAAAGGGAAAAGTGATTGAAGCCAGAACCTACGATACGGTGTACGGGCCCTGGATTTATTTTACAGCAGACGATGGGCAGATAGAGGTGTCTAAGAGGAATTACCTGGGAATCGGCACGCTGGAATCTTATTGCAGAATGAAAGAATACTTCGGAGAAGAACAGGTCTGCCCTCTTTATGTCCAGGTAGAGGACGGGGAGAGACTGAAAAGAGCTATCCTGCGGGAGGAGCTGCAGGCGGAGCCTAAGTATGCGGAGATGTGCCGCAGGTTTCTGGCGGATACCCAGGATTTTTCGGAGGAGAATCTGAAAAAGGCAGGGATTGTCAGACGCTTTGAGAACCGGGAGCTGGAGAATTGTATAAAAGAAATGAAAAACTGTATACAAAAGTTGCAGTAGACAAAAAATATTGCTATAATGAAAGAATCAAAAATCTATCTTGAAAGTAGGGCCTCATGGGTCTGCCAGCAGCCCATGTGTCCTTGCTTTGAGATGGGATGAGAAATGAAATGCCTGTTAGCGCAGGTATTATCATAAAGATGAATTGAGGTGGATTGCAATGCAGGAAGTTGGAAAAGTATTAGGCCACGAGGAAGTGCTGAGGCATTTACAGAATGCAGCGGCTATGGATAAGGTTTCCCACTCTTATATATTTGCAGGAGAGAAAGGAAGCGGGAAGAAGCTTCTGGCAAAATTATTTGCCATGACATTGCAGTGTGACAAGCATGGGAAAGAGCCCTGCTTACAGTGCCCCTCCTGCCAGAAGGCTATGAACCGGAATCATCCGGATATTATATATGTAACCCATGAGAAACCCAATACCATCAGTATTGACGATATTCGGGAACAGCTTATCGGGGACGTTGCCATTAAGCCTTACAATGGGCCTTACAAAATATATATTGTGGACGAAGCCGAGAAAATGACGGTGCAGGCCCAGAATGCCCTGTTGAAAACCATTGAGGAGCCTCCCGCTTACGCAGTGATTTTGCTGCTGGTAAACAATGGAGGAACGCTGCTCCCCACCATTGCCTCCCGGTGTGTGACTTTGAATTTTAAACCGGTGAGAGACGAGGTCATTAAAAAATATTTAATGGAGGAGCTTCATGTGCCGGATTATCAGGCAGAGGTCAGTGTGGCTTTTGCCCAGGGAAATGTGGGAAAAGCAAAGCAGATTGCCACTGCTGAGGATTTTTCCGAAATGATGGATGCTGCTTTCCGTATCCTGAAAAAAGGAAAAGATATGGAAGTCTATGAAATGGTGGATGCCATAAAGGAGCTGTCGGAACAGAAGCACACGGTATACGAATATCTGGACTTGTTCCTGGTATGGTTCCGGGATGTGCTGATGTTTAAGGCCACCCATGAGATAGACGGTCTGGTATTCAGACAGGAATATAATGATATTAAGAATCGTGCGGATACAAGCTCTTATGAAGGACTGGAAAAAATCATCAATGCCATTGAGACGGCCAAAGTCCGTCTTCAGGCGAATGTAAATTTTGAGCTGACCATGGAGCTTTTGTTCCTCACAATCAGGGAGAACTAAAATGACGAGAGTAATTGGAGTTAGATTTCGCAATGTAGGAAAAATTTACTACTTTTCACCAAAGAATCTGGAGCTAAAGACAGGGGACCATGTGATTGTAGAAACCGCCAGAGGCGTGGAGTACGGAAATGTGGTGCTGGCTCCCAGAGATGTTCCGGATGAGAAGGTAGTACAGCCTTTAAAAGAGGTTATCCGTATTGCCAACGCCCAAGATGACAAGAAGGAAGAGACAAACCGGAGAAAAGAGAAGGAAGCCTTCCAGACCTGCTTAAAGAAAATCAGAGAGCATGGATTGGATATGAAACTCATAGATGTAGAGTACACCTTTGACAATAATAAGATACTGTTTTACTTTACCGCTGACGGAAGGATTGACTTCAGGGAGCTGGTGAAGGATTTAGCAGCTATTTTCAAAACCAGAATTGAACTGCGGCAGATAGGTGTCAGAGATGAGACAAAGATTTTAGGAGGCATCGGAATCTGTGGAAGACAGCTTTGCTGCCATACTTATCTTTCCGAATTTGTACCGGTATCTATTAAGATGGCCAAGGAGCAAAACCTGTCCCTGAATCCTTCTAAAATTTCCGGAGTTTGCGGAAGGCTGATGTGCTGCCTGAAAAATGAGGAAGAAACCTATGAAGAACTGAACCGGAAGCTTCCCAACACAGGAGATAAGGTAACCACTCCCGAAGGCTTAAAGGGCGAGGTGCAGAGTGTCAATGTACTGCGCCAGCTGGTGAAGGTGATTGTGGATGTGGAGGACGAAAAGGAAGTGCGGGAGTACACTGCAGGGGAATTAAAGTTCAAGGTACGCCAGAAACGGGATAAAGTGAAGCTTTCAGAGGAAGAGATGAAGGCTTTGAAGGAATTAGAGAAAGATAAATAAAAAATCAGAAGAATAGCAGAAAGGACAATAGCATTCATGGAAGAAAACACCTTGGTGCTGGAACATGAACGGCTGGATGACCTTCAAAACGGATATATGCTGATACAGAATCCGGAGCAGTTCTGCTTCGGTATTGACGCAGTGCTTCTTTCCTGGTTTGCATCTGTGAAACCGGGAGAGAAGGCACTGGATATGGGGACGGGCACTGGTGTCGTCCCTATTTTATTAAAGGCAAGGTATCCACGGGGCCATTATACAGGGCTGGAAATCCAGGAGGAAAGCGCTAAAATGGCCATGAGAAGCGTGGTCTATAACCATCTGGAGGAAGACATTACGATTACCCGGGGAGACATTAAGGAGGCAGCCAGACTGTACGGAGGTTCGGTTTTTGACGTGGTCACTACCAATCCGCCCTACATGATAGGAAGCCACGGGCTTACCGGAGATAATCAGGCAAAAATCATAGCCAGGCATGAAACCCTGTGTACGCTGGAGGATATTTTATCCCAGGCCTTTCAGGTCCTGCGGCCAAAGGGCAGATTTTATATGGTACACAGGCCCTTCCGGCTGGCAGAGATACTTTCCTCTATGGTGAAACACAGAATAGAGCCAAAAAGAATGCGGCTGGTACATCCCTATGTGGATAAGGAGCCAAATCTGGTGCTGATAGAGGGAATGAGGGACGGCAAATCCAGAATAACCGTAGAGAAGCCGCTGATTGTATATGAAAAACCAGGGGTATATACCCGGGAGATTCTGGACATATACGGACAGGAGACGAAAAAATGAGAGGAAAATTGTATTTATGCGCCACGCCTATCGGAAATCTGGAGGACATAACCTTCCGGGTGCTGCGGACCTTGAAGGAGGCGGATTTGATTGCCGCAGAGGATACCAGAAACAGCCGGAAGCTTTTAAATCACTTTGAAATTCATACTCCTATGACCAGCTACCATGAATACAATAAATACGAGAAAGGACGCTGGCTCATAGAGCAGATGGAGCAGGGGAAAAATATAGCCCTTATCACAGATGCAGGAACCCCTGGGATTTCCGACCCCGGAGAGGAATTAGTTGCTATGTGCAGGCAGGAGGGGATAGAGGTTACTTCCATTCCCGGACCGGCGGCCTGTATCACGGCTCTTACCATGTCCGGCCTGCCGACCAGAAGGTTTTCCTTTGAGGCTTTTCTCCCTGCAGATAAAAAGGAAAGAAAGGCTGTTTTGCAGGAGCTGAAAACAGACACCAGAACCATTGTCCTCTATGAGGCGCCTCACAGGCTTTTAAAGACTCTGGAGGAGCTGTATCAGGAGCTGGGGAACCGGAAAATAGCAGTGTGCAGGGAGCTTACGAAAAAGCATGAAACCCAGTTTCAGGCTCCTTTGGAGGAGGCCTGCAGCTATTACCGGGAGAACCCTCCCAAAGGGGAATGTGTTCTTGTTCTGGAGGGAAGGCCCAGGCAGGAGCTGGAGAGGGAGGAGCAGCAGAAATGGGAGGAAATGTCTGTAGAAGACCATGTAAAGCTGTATCTGGACCAAGGGATGGATAAAAAGGAAGCGATGAAGCAAGCGGCAAAGGACAGAGGCGTCAGCAAAAGAGATATTTATCAGGCTTTGCTTGACAGAGATTAACGGGGGAAAATTTATGGAGGAGAACAAAAGAAGAAGAGAACAGGAAAGAAGACGGGAGCTGCGCAGAAGGCAGGTAATGAGGCAGCGGCTTATGCTGGGCTGCGGAGTTTTGGTCCTGGTTTTAATTTTGATTGTAGTGCTGGCTGTGAAGGGATGCAGCAAAAAGCAGAAAGACATAGAAGCCCGGAAAACCCAGGCAGCTCAGAAGGTAGAAGAAAAAAAGGATGAAACAGTAAGCCTGCTTATCAGTGCTGCGGGAGACTGTACACTGGGAACCGATGAATATTTTAATTATAGTACAAGTCTCAATGCTAAATTTGAGGAAGAGGGGGCTGCCTTCTTTTTTGAAAATGTGAAGCCTGTGTTTTCTCAGGATGATTTGACGATTGTCAATATGGAGGGGACCTTGACAGAGGAAACCTCAAGAGCGGAGGGAGAAGAGTTTGCCTTTAAGGGAGATGCTGATTTTGCGGATATTTTAGTGGAAGGCTCTGTGGAAGCGGCAAATCTGGCCAATAACCATACCTATGACTATGGAGATAAGAGCTATACGGATACCATTGATGCCTTGGATAAGGTGGGAATTCCCACATTTGGTTATGACCGCACGGCGCTGATGGAGATAAAAGGAGTGAAAGTCGGCCTTTTAGGAACCTATGAGCTTGACCTTCACATGGACTGTGAGGAAGAAATGATTGAGAATATTGAAAGCCTGAAGGAACAGGGAGCCCAGATAATCATTGCTACATTCCACTGGGGCATTGAGCTGGACCATGTACCCAATGATACCCAGGTTGCCCTGGCCCATTCAGCTATTGACCATGGGGCAGACCTGGTGCTGGGACATCATCCTCATGTACTGCAGGGTATTGAGACATATAAAGGGAAAAATATTATTTACAGTCTGGCTAACTTCTGCTTCGGTGGAAATTCCTCCCCAAATGACATGGACTCCATGATTTACCAGCAGACCTTTACCTTTAAGAACGGAGAGCTTCAGGAAGATAATGACACCCGGGTGATTCCGGTGAAGGTTTCTTCTGTGTGGGAGACAGGCATGAATAATTACCAGCCCACACCGGTGGAGGGAGATACAGGGCAGTCTATCATTGACCGCATAGAGGAATACAGCCAGAGCATGGCAGAGGAATATGGTACAGAGGCTGCACAGATAGCCCAATACGGGGAGGCAAGACAGACTATTTCCGGTCAGGAGGTAGAAGAATAGAAAGCATAAGTAAATAAAGGAGCGCACACCAGAGAAAACAGGGGAATATTCAAAATTCTTAATACATATACTGGACTAAAGATGACCATGCCGGGTGAATGATATGTTAAATTATCTTTGGGGTGCAATGCTGCTTCTGGGGGTTCTGTACGGAGCCTTTACCGGAAATATGAGTGAAGTTACGGATGCTGCCCTTTCCTCTGCGAAAGAGGCAGTATCTCTTTGCCTTTCTATGGCAGGAATCGTAGCTATGTGGGTGGGACTTATGGAAATAGCCAAGTCTTCCGGCCTCATAGACAGACTTACAAAAGCCCTGGAGCCCATCCTGGGCTTTTTGTTTCCTCTGATTCCCAAAGGGCATAAGGCCATGGAATTTATTTCCGCCAACATGATTGCAAATTTCCTGGGTCTGGGCTGGGCAGCCACACCTTTTGGACTGAAGGCCATGGAAGAGCTGGCAGAGCTGGAGGAGGACAGGAGACAGGGCAGGGTCCCCGGACCGGTGCGCCCTGCAGGAACTGCCGGCAATGAAATGTGTACCTTTCTGATATTAAATATTTCATCTTTACAGTTAATTCCCGTAAATATCATTGCATACAGAAGCCAGTACGGCAGTGTGAATCCTACGGCTATTGTGGGGCCTGCCATTGCCGCCACAGCGGTAAGCACAGGGGTAGCGGTTATTTTTTGCAAGGTGATGGACAGGAAGAGGCTGTAGGCGGCTGCGGGACCTGGCAGGGAAAAGAGGTTGTCATTGGTTAAGCGAAACATTATAATAAGACTATCTGAGCAAAAAAAATGAGTGAATATAGAAATAACCATGCCTTCCGGAAAAATCCGGCTTATCTTTGCCGGCAGGAGGACAATTGCAAACAGGAGAAAGGGTGTACCTATGGATAAACAACATCAGGTTTTAAAACAGATTTTCGGATATGAAACCTTCCGGGCAGGGCAGGAGGGATTGGTGGACAGTGTACTTTCCGGCCGGGATGTACTGGGTGTCATGCCTACGGGAGCAGGAAAATCTATCTGCTATCAGGTTCCTGCCCTGTGCTTTCCCGGAATTACTATTGTAGTTTCACCTTTGATTTCCCTGATGAAGGACCAGGTTTCTGCACTGAATGCGGCGGGGGTCCATGCGGCCTACATAAACAGCTCTCTTACAGAGGGCCAGTACAGAAAAGCCATGGAGCTGGCAGCACGGGGACGGTACAAGATTATTTATGTAGCGCCTGAGCGTCTTATGACGCCTTCCTTTCTGGATTTGAGCCGTCAGGTGGAGATTTCCATGATAGCGGTGGACGAGGCCCACTGTATTTCTCAGTGGGGTCAGGATTTCAGGCCCAGCTATCTGAAGATTGTAGATTTCATACAAACTCTTCCGGCACGGCCTGTTATAGGAGCGTATACGGCCACGGCCACCAAGGCGGTAAGAGAGGATATTCTCTGTATTCTGGGGCTTAATAATCCGTTGGTAACAGTCACCGGATACGACAGGGCAAATCTGTTTTTTTCTGTGGAAAAGCCAAAGGACAAAATGGCTCAGCTTCTGGATTATCTCAGGAAGAACGAGGGGAAAAGCGGAATTATTTACTGCAATACCAGGAAAACCGTGGAAGAGGTTCATGAAAGGCTGGTAAAGGAAGGATTTCCTGCGGTGCGCTACCATGCGGGACTGTCGGATAAGGAGAAAAGAGAGAACCAGGAAGACTTTATATACGATAAAATGCCTGTTATGGCCGCCACTAATGCCTTTGGCATGGGCATTGACAAATCTAATGTAAGGTTTGTCATCCACTATAATATGCCCAAGGATATGGAGAGCTATTACCAGGAGGCCGGAAGGGCAGGCAGGGACGGAGAGCCGGGAGAATGCATCCTGTATTACGGAGGCCAGGATGTGAAGATGAATGAGTTTCTCATCGAACAGCAGGCGGAAAATACCGAGCTGGATTGGGAGGAAAATAAGGTTATACGAGAGAGAAATTATGAGAGACTCCGGAAAATGACCTTTTACTGCTTTACTACCCAATGTTTGAGAGATTATATTCTCCGGTATTTCGGGGAATACGGCGAGAACTACTGCGGGAATTGCAAAAACTGCCTGACTCAGTTCCAGGATATTGACGTTACCAGGGAGACGGAAAGTATTCTGCATATGGTGGAAAGCACAGGGGAAAGATACGGGCTGGTAGCCATAGCCGATGGGGTTCACGGCTCCGATACGGCCAAGGTGAGGCAGTTCAGGCTGAACCAAAACAGCCATTACGGGGAGCTGAAGGACTGCAGTATGGCCCGCATCCGGCAGATTATCAATGACTTGCTGGTAAAGGATTACATACATCTTACGGCAGGAGACTATCCTGTGCTGAAGCTGGGAGAAAGAGGACGGGCTCTTTTGGAGGGGCAGAAGGAACCTGTTATATTGAAGCTGCCCAGGGAGCCGGAGAAAGCAGAGACAAAGACAGGAAAAGCCAAGACAAAGGCTGCAGGAGAAGCACGGTATCCTCAGCTGTTTGAGAGACTGCGGCAGAGACGGTATCAGATGGCCCAGGAGGCTCATGTGCCGCCCTATATTATTTTTTCTGACAAAACCCTGAGGGAGATGAGTACCACACTGCCTGTGACAAGGGAAGAAATGCTGGCAGTGAATGGAGTGGGAAATAATAAATATGAGAAATACGGAAAGGAATTCAGTCAGGTGATACAGGACTTTATCCGGGAACAGGAGCTGGCACAGGGCGAGGATTCCAGGATATAAACGAATATACGGAGACATTGTAATGGACAAGGAATATTTAATTCAGGAGAAACCTTTGAAGGCGCTTTTGTTTTTTGCCTTCCCTATGATTATAGGAAATTTATTCCAACAGTTTTATACTATGGCAGATTCTGTGGTAGTGGGCCGGTTTGTAGGGGAAAACGCTCTGGCGGCGGTAGGCGCTTCCTACTCTCTGACCAATGTGTTTATTTCCATTGCCATAGGAGGGGGAGTGGGTGCCTCTGTGCTGACCAGCAGATACTTCGGAGCCAGGGATTACAGGAAAATGAAAAATTCCGTCAGCACTGCCCTGCTTTCTTTTCTGGTGGTGAGCCTGATACTGGGTGGAACAGGACTGGCTTTCGGGCGGGAGATAATGGTACTTTTAAATGCACCGGCAGATATTCTGGAAGATGCGGTGGTGTACCTGAATATTTATTTCCTGGGCCTTCCTTTCTTGTTTATGTATAATGTGCTTTCTTCTATGTTTAATGCCTTGGGACGTTCCAGGATACCTCTGTACCTGCTTATTTTTTCTTCGGTGTTTAACATTGTGCTGGACGTGATTATGGTTTGCAGCTTCCATCTGGGAGTTGCGGGAGTAGCCTGGGCTACCTTGATTGCCCAGGGAATTTCTGCTGTGCTGGCCTTCCTTATTTTCCTGAAAGAGATGAAACAGTTTTCCGGAAAAGGGGAACAGGCCTGGTTTGACGGCAGAGAATTTGCAGGTATGTGCCGCATTGCTCTGCCTTCTATTCTCCAGCAGTCTACAGTTTCCATCGGAATGATGCTGGTACAGTCAGTAGTAAACGGCTTTGGTGCCCAGATGCTGGCGGGTTATTCTGCCGGTATGAGGATTGAGAGCATCTGTATTGTGCCTATGGCGGCCATGGGAAACGTTATGTCTTCCTATACGGCTCAAAATCTGGGGGCTGGAAGAGAAGACAGGGTAGTAAAAGGCTATCGAACAGGATATGGGCTGGTGTTTGGTTTCGGACTGCTGCTTTGCGTAATTTTGGAGCTGTTTTACCGGCCTTTAATTGTTATGTTTTTAGGAGAAGAAGGAACGGCTTTGGCCGTAGATACCGGAATTTCTTATATGCGGTTTATTGGATTCTTTTTCACTATCATCGGATTAAAAATGATAACAGACGGGTTGCTTCGGGGAGCCGGGGATATGAAAATGTTTACGGTAGCCAATCTGGTGAATCTGTGCCTGCGTGTGGTTGTGGCCGTGACCATGGCCCCACGGTTTGGCATTGCTTTTGTATGGTACGCTGTTCCCCTGGGATGGCTGGCAAATTATGTAATTTCCTACTTGGAATACAGAACCGGAAAGTGGAGGTACAGTAAGAAATGATAGAGTACAGTCTGGAGAACTTTGATATAAGGCAGATTCACCAGTCCGGACAATGCTTCCGCATGGAGGAAATCGGAGACGGAATTTTCCGGGTATTGGCTCTGGATAGGTGTTTGGAGCTTACCCAGGAAGGGCAGCTGTGCAGGTTTTCCTGCTCCCGGGAGGAATTCCAGGGATTTTGGAAAAATTATTTTGACCTGGATACGGATTATAACCTGTACCGGAACAAAATCAGTTCCAGGGACAAGTACCTTTGCCAGGCGGCCCGGCTTGGGGGAGGTATCCGTATACTGAGGCAGGATTTGTGGGAGATGATAATTTCTTTCCTGATTTCCCAGCAGAACAATATTGTCCGGATTCGCCGCTGCATCCGGAATATCTGCGAAAGATACGGAGAGGAGCTGCGGGATGAAAAGGGAGAAATCTATTATGGCTTTCCCTCTCCTCAGGCCCTTTCCCAGGCAGGAGAGGAGGAACTGAGGGACTGCAATCTGGGCTACCGCAGTAAATATGTGAGCAAAACTGCAGGGATGGTAGCCAGAGGAGAAATTCCCCTGGAAGACCTGAAGCATATGGCGTACCCACAAGCCAGGGAAGAGCTTTTAAAGCTTTATGGAGTAGGGGAAAAGGTGGCGGATTGTATCTGCCTTTTTGGTCTTCATCATATGGAGGCCTTTCCTGTGGATACCCATATCCGCCAGGCGCTGGAAAAGCATTATAAGAAAGGCTTCCCGATGAAACGATATGCCGGATGCCAGGGCATGATGCAGCAGTATATTTTCTATTATGAATATTTTTGCAGATAAGACGGCGAAGACGGCGTTCTTTTATTTGGATTTTTTTCATACATATAGAAAAAAGCACCAGGACGTGGATTTGTGCGGGTATTGATTTTTCTTTCGGAGGTAAGCATACCCCTGATTATTTTTTATATTGTAGGCTACGGACTTCTGAATAAGTGTCAGGTATACCAGGAGTTTGTAAAGGGAGCCAAGGACGGATTAAAAACAGTGGCCGGGATTCTTCCTACGCTTATCGGCCTTATGGTGGCAGTGGGGGTTTTGCGGGCCTCCGGTTTTCTGGATATGCTGGGTGAGCAGCTTGGGAGGCTGACCCGGCAGATGGGATTTCCCTCGGAGCTGGTTCCTCTTACTATTGTGCGGATGTTTTCTTCCAGTGCAGCCACAGGGCTGGTACTGGATATTTTTAAGGAATTTGGGACAGATTCTTATGTGGGAAAAATCGCCTCTATTATGATGTCCTGCACAGAGACTATTTTCTATACTATATCTGTGTATTTTATAGCGGCTAAAATCAGCAAGACACGGTATACAGTGGCCGGAGCTCTTCTGGCTACTTTAGGGGGAATCTGGGCCAGCGTAGTGCTGGCGGGGATGATGTAAAAAGACAGGAAACCACAAAAACATTGACATAAAAATTGCAAAATGGTAATATGGTAGCACGTTAAAGTGAAGGGGACTTACTTATGAAATACTATGACAAGATAACACCGGACGGGACCAGGGATTTACTTTTCGGAGAATGTGACCAGCGTTCCCAGGTGACGAAAACTTTAAAAGATTTATTTGTGGCTCAGGGTTACCGCAGAGTCATGACTCCGGCCCTTGAGTTTTATGATGTATTCGGGAAGGCAGCCAAATATCTTCCCAAGGAAACCATGTATAAGCTGACAGATGCCAAGGGAAGGCTGATGGTGCTTTGCCCGGACTGTACCGTGCCGGTGGCCAGGCTGACAGCTACCAGACTGAAGGACATGCCTAAGCCGCTGAGACTTTATTACAACCGGAATATTTACCGGGGATTTCCTGAGAGAAAGAGCAAAAGCGTGGAAATCAACCAGGTGGGTATTGAGCTGATAGGCGGTTCTCCTTTAAGAGGAGACCTGGAGGTGGTGGAGCTGGCAGCCAGAAGCCTGGATAAAATAGGCGGGGGCAAATACAGGCTGGAGCTTTGCCATATCGGATATTTCAAAGCCATCATGGACAGCCTGGATGCAGACGAGGATACAAAGGAAGAAATCCGTCTGCTGATTGAACAGAAGAATTATGCGGCTTTGACGGATATTTTGGGAAAAGCCAGAGACAACAAGGCAGCCAGAGCCCTAAGGAAGCTGCCCAGACTTTTTGGCGGGGCAGAGGTTTTTGAAAGGGCCTATGAACTGTTTGACGAAAATGGAGCCAGGGAAAGCCTGGATTATTTAAAGAAAATTTATGAATATCTCCAGACCCTGGGCCTTGGGGACAAGGTGCTGATTGATTTGGGTCTGGTAAATCTGGCAGAATACTATACGGGAATTATTTTCCGGGGCTATTTCAGAGGTCTGGGCGAACAGGTCCTTTCAGGAGGGCGGTACGATACTCTGTTGGGACAGTTTGGGGAAGACCACTGCTCCATCGGGTTCGGCTTTAATGTGGACCTGGCCAGCCAGAGACTGAAACCAGAGCCGGAACAGGTGCCCAAAATTCTGGTGTTTACCCCGGATATGAAGGATATTGCTGCCAGTGTCAGATACCGCAGAGAACTGGAGGAAAAGGGAATCATGACGGAAAACAGTGTGTTTGACACACTGGAAGAAACCGTTGCCTATGCAAAGAAAAGAGGCATCCACCGTGTCCATCTGGTAGGGGAGAAAATTGAAGAATATCAGATGGAGAAAGGATGACAAAGGTATGAGACCAATTAGAATCGCTTTGACAAAGGGGCGTTTAGAGAAAAAAACTGTAGAGATGCTGGAACGTCTGGGATATGACTGCACCAATGTGAGAGAAAAAGGCAGAAAACTAATCATGCCCATAGGAGACGGCTCCCTGGAAATCGTTTTGGCTAAGGCAGCGGATGTTGTAACCTATGTAGAGACAGGAGTCTGTGACATGGGAGTGGTGGGAAAGGACACCATTATGGAAAAGGGAGGCACCTTTTATGAGGTGGCGGATTTAGGCTTTGGGAAATGCCGGTTTGCCCTGGCCGCCCTGAAGGGTGCAGATATTTTTGAAGGATACCGGACCAGGACCATTGCCAGCAAATATATGAATGTGGCAAAAGGTTATTTTGAAGGAAAAAATATGGATATAAATCTGGTGAAAATAGAAGGCTCCGTGGAGCTGGCCCCTGTGCTGGGACTGGCGGACGCTATCGTGGATATTGTGGAAACCGGAACTACGCTGAAGGAAAACGGGCTGGAGGTAGTGGAAGACATCTGTCAGGTCAGCGCCCGTTTGATTGTGAATGTAGCCAGCATGAAGCTGAGGAAAAAAGAGATAGAGTCACTGATTGACAAGGTAGAGAAGGATGTACGGGAAAGAGGCTGAAAGGAGGACCAGGTTATGAGCTATGAATTGCCGGAAAAATTAAAAGATATACCAAAGTATGACCCGGTAACAGAGGTTTACCGGGTGCGTCTGGATGCTAATGAAAGTTTTATAGAGCTTCCCGAAGACGTGAAAAAGGATGTAATGAAGGCCATAGGGGAGGTGGAATTTAACCGTTATCCAGACCCGGAGGCCAGGAAGCTGTGTGAAAAATTCGGAGCATTTTTCCATGTGAGGCCAGAGCTTCTCACAGCAGGAAACGGCTCAGACGAGCTGATTTCCATTATTGTCCCTAATTTTTTAGGGGAGGGAGACGTTATGCTGACCATACTTCCGGATTTCAGCATGTATACCTTCTACACCTCTATGGTAGGAGCCAAGGTTGAGGTAATGAATAAGGATGAGTCCATGGAGATGAAAGCAGAGGACGTGATAGAGCGGGCAAAGGCCTGCAAGGCCAAGCTGATTATTTTTTCTAATCCCTGTAATCCCACAGCTCTGAAGCTGGAGAGGGAGGAGATTCTGGAAATCATCAAGGCCGTGGACGCTCTGGTGGTGGTAGACGAGGCCTACATGGATTTTTCCCAAGGTTCGGTATTGGATGAAATAGAAAATTATGACAATCTTATCGTATTGAAGACCTGCTCCAAAGCCTTTGGCATGGCAGCTATCCGGCTGGGCTTTGCAGCGGCCAATGAAAGGCTGACAGGACTGCTTCACACACTGAAAGCCCCTTATAACGTGAATTCTATGACCCAGGCCGCAGGCTGTGCCATACTGGAGCATGAGGAATTTCTGAAAGATTGTATCCGCAGGATTCAAGAGTCTACCCAGGCTCTGTACCAGGGGATGAAGGAACTGGCGGAGCGGAAAAAAGACTTAGAAAGGCTATATTCCACGGCTACGAATTTTATGTACATAAAGAGCGCCAGAGCCCAGGAGATTCTTCAGGCTTTGAGAGAAGAGGGGATTTCCGTGCGCTGTATGAACGGCTATCTGCGGATTGCGGCAGGTTCTCCTAAAGAGAATGAGGAGCTGCTTCAGGCGCTGGAACGGATTCTGGAGTAGAGAGAGGAGGCGGTTTTCATTGAGAATCGGCAAGTTAGAGAGGAACACCAGGGAAACCCAAATATCCCTTTCCTGGAATCTGGATGGACAGGGAAAGTATGAAGGAACCTGCGGGGTGGGATTTTTTGACCACATGATGCAGGCTCTGTGCGTTCACGGAGGATTTGATATAATCCTTTCCATGAAAGGTGATTTGGAAGTGGACTGCCACCACAGCATTGAGGATTTGGGAATTGTTATGGGCGGCGCTCTTAGAGAGGCACTGAAAGACAAAGGAGGAATCCAGAGATACGGAAGCTTCTATATTCCCATGGATGAAGCCCTGGGGTTTTGTGCCCTGGATGTAAGCGGCAGAGCGTTTCTGGTATTTGAAGCCTCCTACGAAAATCCTTCTGTGGGAGCCCTGGACTGCTGCATGGTAAAAGAATTTTTCCGGGCATTAGCCTTTGGGGCAGGACTGACTCTTCATCTGAAGGTGATGTACGGTGAAAATGACCATCATAAGATAGAGGCTTTGTTTAAGGCTTTCGCCCATGCCTTAAAGGAGGCGGTGAGAGAGAACCAGGGAGGCGTACTTTCTTCAAAGGGAGTGTTGGAATGATAGGAATTATAGATTACGGAGCAGGAAACCTGTTCAGCGTGAAAAATGCCCTGGATTATCTGGGGGCAGAAAGCTGTATCACAGGAGAACCACAGGAAATAAAGAAGGCGGATGCCCTGATTCTCCCGGGAGTGGGAGCTTTCCCCGACGCTATGAAAATGCTGGAAAACCGGAACCTGGTTTCCCTTATCCGGGAAGAGGCACAGAAGAAACCTCTCCTGGGAATTTGTCTGGGCATGCAGCTTTTATTTGAACAGAGCAGTGAATTCGGGGAAACCAAAGGCCTGGGACTGATTCCGGGAAAAGTGGTAAAGATAGAAAGTCAGGGGCTGAAAATTCCCCACATGGGCTGGAATGACTTGCATCTGTTGAACCCCTGTCCCATGACAGAAGGGATGAAGGAGCAGGCTTATGTGTATTTTGTCCATTCTTTCCGGGCAGACACAGAGGATGCATATATCTCCTGCTATACCCTTTACGGAGAGAAGATTCCTGCATTGGTACATAGAGGAAATGTTTACGGAGCGCAGTTCCATCCCGAAAAAAGCGGGGAGACGGGACTTGCTATGTTGAAAAATTTTGCAAGGCTGGTGAAAGTATGATTATATTACCTGCAATCGATATAAAAGACAGAACCTGCGTCAGGCTGGTAAAAGGAGATTACGGCACGGCTCATAAGGTGGCCGAAGACCCTATAAAAACCGCTGAGAATTTTGCAGCAAAAGGGGCCAAATGGATACATATGGTGGATTTAAACGGAGCAAAGGATGCATATCCTGTGAACCAGGACATTTTTTTGACTATAGCCAGGGAAACCGGGTTGAAGACAGAGCTGGGAGGCGGAATCCGGGATATGAAGACCATTGCCTACTATCTGGAAAACGGAATTTCCCGTGTGATTCTGGGCTCTGCAGCAGTGAAAAACCCGGAGCTTGTGAAAGAAGCAGTGAAGGAATACGGAGAAAAAATCGCTGTGGGAATCGACGCCAGAGACGGCATGGTGGCCACAGAAGGCTGGATGGAAAGCAGCTCCGTATGCTATTTGGAGCTGGCCATGGCCATGGAGCAGACAGGGGTTAAAACCCTTATTTATACCGATATTTCCAGAGACGGAACCCTGACGGGAGTAAATCTGGACCACCTGGAGCAGTTAAACAGTTCTGTGTCCTGCCGGGTGATTGCCAGCGGCGGCGTCAGGTCTATGGAAGACATTGAAGCCTGCACAGGAATGGGGCTTTACGGCTGTATCTGCGGAAAAGCCATCTATTCAGGAGCTCTGGATTTGACAGAGGCTATTGCGAAGGCAGGTGAGGACTGATGCTGGCCAAGAGAATCATTCCCTGCCTGGATGTCCGGGATGGAAAAGTAGTCAAAGGTGTAAACTTTGTGGGAATCAAGGAAGTGGGAGACCCGGTGGAATGTGCTATAGAGTATGACAGACAGGGTGCGGATGAAATCTGCTTTTTAGATATTACGGCAACCCATGAGGGCAGAAAAACCATGACAGATGTGGTGAGAAATACGGCCCGGCATGTTTTCGTGCCTCTTACTGTGGGAGGCGGTATCCGTACAGTGGAGGATTTCCGGGAAATTCTGAGAGCCGGTGCGGATAAGGTATCCGTAAATTCTGCGGCAGTGAAGAATCCCCAGCTTATAGCCCAGGCTGCTCAAATGTTTGGCAGCCAGTGCGTGGTGGCAGCAATTGACGCCAGAAGGGATAAAGAGGGAGTTTTCAGAGTGGTAGTTCACGGAGGAAGAAAGGAAACAGAGCTGGAGGCTGTGTCTTGGGCTAAAAAGTGCCAGGAGCTGGGAGCAGGAGAAATTCTTCTTACCTCCATGGATACAGACGGCTGCAGGGACGGCTTTGATTTGGAGCTTACCCAGGCAGTTTCCCAGGCGGTTTCCATCCCTGTGATTGCCAGCGGAGGCTGCGGAAAGCTGGAACACTTTTCCCAGGTCTTCGAGGAAACCGGTGCAGATGCGGCTCTGGCTGCTTCCCTGTTTCATTTTCGGGAATTGACAGTGGAGCAGGTGAAAGAGCATTTGAGAGAGCATGACATACCGGTGCGGACCTGAGAAGGGGAGACAGAAAAAAACGACAAAAGAAGTCAGGGGAGACAGAGATGAAAGACATAGAAAAATATTTTGAAAAAAGTCCTCTGCTGCCTGCTATTGTCCAGGAGCAGGGAACCGGCCAGGTTCTGATGCTGGCTTATATGAACAGGGAGAGTCTGGAAAAGACTTTGGAGACAGGCTACACCTGGTTTTACAGCCGCTCCAGGCAGGAGCTTTGGAATAAGGGAGCTACCTCTGGTCATGTGCAGAAAGTGGTTGACATAAAAGGGGATTGTGACCAGGATACTATTTTAGTTACTGTGATTCAGACAGGAGCAGCCTGCCATACAGGGGCTCACAGCTGCTTTTTCAGAGAAATTTGGGAGGAAGAGAAGAAATGATGGATGTGATAGAAGGGCTGTATCAGGTAGCCCAGGAAAGAAAACAGGAAAAACAGGAGGGCTCCTACACTTGTTATCTTTTTGAGCAGGGGCTGGACAAGATTTTGAAAAAATGCGGGGAAGAGTGCAGCGAGGTAATTATTGCCGCTAAAAACGGACAGAACCAGGATACGGCCAATGAAATCTGCGATTTGCTGTACCACCTTATTGTAATGATGGTGGAAGCTGGAATTTCTCTGGAAGAAGTACAGGGAATTTTAGAGCAGAGACGACAGAAAATCGGAAATCTGAAGAAATTCCATGTCAGTGACCATAATACCTGAGAATTAAATAGGTCAGTTCAGCTATGCTATTCATGATTTGACGTATTTCTCAATAACGTCTGACGTGAAACGTTATTGGCCGTTCGTTAAATTTTTCCTGTGAAAATTCTGTCAAATGTGATAAACTGGTTATATCAGATTAACATTCGCCGGATTTCCGGCGTCCTCCATACGGGGGGAAGAAGAGAAATATGCGGGTTTGCCCGTATTGCTACAGAAATGCAGGGGGAAAAATGAAGAAAATAGACAGTAAGCTGACATTGAAAATTTTACTGATTGTACTAAAGGTACTGCTGGCAGTGCCTCTTACAGTGCTGTTTATCTTGATTCGGTGTATTCAGTATTTTTTGAAAATATGCGGGACTGTGGTTTCCTTTGTATGTATCGTGGCTGCAGTAGTGCTGAGTATCGGAGCCATGGCAGAGATTATTCTGCAGGTCCAGGGAGATGGGCCGGGAGTCGGCGTGATTCTTTTTACTCTCTGTATTGCCGGAGGACTGGCTTATGTTCCTGCAGCAGGAGCCAGTATGGTTATGCTGGTTTTGGAGGCTGCCTGCAGCTGGATTTGGAAATTCTATATGGGAAATTCTAGAACCTGGAAAGCCTTTTACAAAAGACCGGATTATCAGTGGTCTGCTTTTGAGGGAGGATATAAAGGCAAGGATACAGACGATTCAGAATTTTCCATACATTATTTCAAGGGTGTGAGAACACAGGAAGAGCTGAAAAAGAGATACACGGCTCTGCTGCGCCTGTACCGCCCGGACAGCGCTTTTGGGGAGGATGAGATTACCAGAAGCATTATGGAGGAGTACGATTATTTAAAGAACAGGTTTTCCCAGGAAGAAGAGGAAATGGAAAAGCGGGAAAGAGAAGAAATTGAAAAAAAGGAAGAATTCCAGGGGTGAGGGATAGGCCGGAGGGATTCTTCCTTTTTTCGTGGTTTAAGTATTTAATTATCCAGGCCATCCAGATTGATTCCTTTGGGTTTTTCCATATGGAGCATTGTAATCCGGTAGATTTGAGATGTGTTTCCATATTTCATATGTTCTAAAATCTGAGTATGCTCCCAAAGGGTATCCTGCATCCGGCCTTCATGAGCCAGGGATAAAAAAGCTAGGCGGCGGATTTGATAGAGATAGCTTTGGAATAACTCTATCAGAGTATGATTCTCAGAGTAACCTACAATCTCTAAATGGAACTGATTGTCAAGCTTTACAAAATCAGGTATGGATTGTGAAGTGTTTAAAATTTCCTTTTGTGTATCCAACAATGCTTCCAACCTTTTAAATAGATTCTGAGCTTTGGGACTGCGATAATCCCCGGCAATCAGATAAGTGCAGTAGCCCTCAATAGCAGAACGTACCTGAAAAGTTTCCTGAATATCCTGACGGTCCATCTGATGAAGGCAAAATCCTTTGCTGGGTATAATGTCAATATAGCGTTCCTGGGCCAGTCTGTGGATAGCGTCCCGCATGGGAGTGCGGGAAATACCCAGCTCTTTGGCTACCTTTGTCTCAGAATATACCTGACTATAGGAAAGCGAATCAGAAAAAATCAACTCTTTTAAATATTCATAAGCTTTCTGCTGCAGTGGTTTAAATGTATTCATATAAAATCCTCTTTTGATTCGAATTACTTACTCTGACAGACCCTATGTAAAAAGTTTGTAGGGCTATATGTAAGAAAATAGTCTATATCGGTATTCTTAGTATATAAGGGGCGTTTAGCTTTTTATATACTGAGAGTATCATAAAATAATTTTAAACGATAGAATGAGGAAGGTCAATGACAAGAGGATTATTCTTTTATCTTGACCGGTATACCGGTATGCTGATATAATGGAAGCAAATACAATGGAAAGGTGGTAGCAAAAATGGAAAAAGTAGGATTTGTGGGCCTGGGAATTATGGGAAAAC
>NHCFR01400__coassemble_620_pt1 | contig 28762 bp, 22 predicted proteins | sample NHCFR01400__metabat2_high_PE_048 | metagenome-assembled genome bin NHCFR01400
TAGACTGTCTCATCCCTTCAGGCTGTCATATTTCTTTCTCATGCCGGACAGGAGATTCATAATACCAAATAAATGCCGTTTCATCAGAAACAACATGATTTTATCCTTTTTGGACAGACCGGCAATATAGGGATTTTTCAAAAATCCCGGATAATTTTTCTTAACATACTCCTCAAACCTGGGTATCCAGGGGCTTTTGGGGGCCTCCAGGATAATCTCCTTTAGAGGGATGAAGTAGCCGTGTTCAAAAAACATATATTCCAGTTCTTTTTGGAATTGGATTTCTTTTTTCTGTTCCAGGAAATATTCCTGCAGAAAGTTCAGCACCCAGGTTCTGTCCTGAAAGCTTTTCTCAAAATTGCTGCTGCGCATAATGGAGCCTCGCCGCAGCATGTAATAGTACAGCGGTTCATCCCCAGTGTAGGCTATGCGCTGTGCCTTAAGCGCCAATCTGGGAGTTGTGGCCAAATCCTCATAATGCCGGCCCTTGGGATAACGGATTTCTGATTCTTTCCAAAATTCTGTTCTGTATAGGCAGCAGCAGGCAGAAGGAGATTTTATAAAAATTTCCGGACACTCTGCGGCAGAGAAAGCCTTCTGCTCTGGCAGGTTATAATGATACAAGTCCCTGCGTCCCGTATCCTCCTCAATGGATTCGAAATCGTAAAAGACCATATCTGCTTTTGTCTTTTCTCCCCAGGCCAGGGTTTTCTCCACCAAACGGGGGGATACAGCGTCATCTCCGTCAATAAAACAGAGATATTTTCCTTTTGCCCTAAGTCCTCCGTAATTTCTTGCGTCGCTGAGGCCTCCGTTTTTCTTATGAAGTACCTGAATCCTGGAATCCTTCTTTTGGTAAGCGTCACAGATATGTCCGCTGCTGTCTGTGGCTCCGTCGTCTACCAAAAGGATTTCTATATTCCTGTAGGTTTGGCTAATCAAACTTTCGATACATTTTTCAATATATTTTTCTACATTATACACCGGCACAATGATGCTTACCAGTTCCATTTTCTGCCTCCTGATACTATGCTTCCAGCAATCTGTTCTGCTGCTTCTTCAATGTCTCTAAGCTGTAGTTTTCTTTATTTCCCACCCAGTGGGGATGGCTCCTGTCTGCCACTACATGTTCCAGTATAAACTGTCCCCAGGTTTCAGGGCTTTCCTTAAGCGGCAGGAACCAACAGTTCTCTGTGATTTTCGTTTCTCTGGTAATGGTGTCGCTCATCAGGCAGGGCAGGCCGGAAGCCTGAGCCTCCACTGCTACTGTAGGAAGACCTTCAAAGTAGGAGGGCAGGACAAAAAAGTCCATTCCCTGCATAAGCCGCTCCATATCCTTCCGAAATCCCAGAAGCCTGACGCTGTCCTCCAGTCCTTTTTCTGCTATGATTTTTTTCACCGTCTCAAATCGTTCTCCTGTTCCGGCCAGCAGCAGCACCGCCTCCGGACAAATCTTTTTTATTTTTTCAAATACATCTATTAAAAAATAGTGGTTTTTCTGGTACACGAAGTTTCCTGCGTGTCCCACCACAAACTTGTTTTCTAAATTTAATTCTCTGCGAATTTCTTCTCTTACCGAAGATGAGTAAGAGAATTTCTGTAAATCCACGGCATTAAAAATTGTATGAAACTTTTCTGATTCCACGATTTTTCTGGGAAACATCCACAATCCTGCCTTTTTCGAACAGCCGTAGTATTCTGTACCTGCCTTGTAGAAGAACAGTCGGCATATATAATGGATGGTATTAAAAAGAACCCTTTTTCCTGTGCTTTCACAGTCATTGCCGCTGGAATGACTGTGAAGCATGATTTTAGATATTTTTTTGCTCTTTGCAGCAAAAGCTGCGATACAATCTATGGCTGTAGAAATGTTCAAGTATACAATATCGTAATTTCCTTTTTTCAGAATACGTTGTACCTGGCGGTACTGAGCCAGAGGATGTCTTAAATTAGGAATGGCAAAAATTTTTGATTTTTGCAGTGCCAGCTGCTTTTCCAGCTCTTTATCAACTTCATTGGTAAGGAAATCTACCTGTGTCTCCTCACTGCTTACGTTGTGTAAAAAGTTCAGCAGGTATTTGTCTATACCTCCGCTTTTGCCGTCCATAATAAAGCCCGCCAGAATTTTTTTCATTTTACTGTCTCTGCCTTTCCTGAAAAATAATGCATAAAATACCCCAGGAAGGTCCACAAAAGAAACGCTCCCGGTGAGTTTGTATAAAGTCCTTCCATCAAAAATACCATGGCAAGAAGAACTACCAGAACACAGGCTGTAAGTACGCCTATATAATCTCTGTCTTCCGGTTTTACAGAAGGCAGTTTTTTTATCCATTTGATGATTGTCAAAATTCCAAAGGCCAAAAAGATTCCCAGTCCTAAAATCCCTTGGTACACCAGAATGTTTATGTATTCATTGTGAAGGCTTACATAATCCCCCTGGCTGTTATTGATAACATAAGACTGGGGCACATGCTCTCTTACAAAGGGAAGGAAAGAATTATAGCCGGTTCCGAAAACAGGGGCTTCCTTCCAAATATCAACGGAGCTTTCCCACAAGGCAAAACGTCCATTGCTGGCATCCGCCTGTATGTCCGCCTGACGTCCTGTATTTTGAGTTTGCTGCTGGGTTTGCTGGTTCTGCTGCTGTTTAGCAATCTCCGCCTGTATCTGAGCCTGGATTTTCACATTGTACTCCGATTTTATCAGAGAAGCGTTTCCCACAAAAGCACCGCTGAAAACCGCTGCCGCTAAAATCCCTGCCGCCAGACGCTTTCCTGTCCTTTTCTTCCACAGAAGCGTATATAGAATCCAGAAAGATACTGCCACAGCCATAGCTACTTCTGCGGTTCTGGAATCGCTGAAAATAACGTAGAAAACATTTACTATAATGGCGATTGCATAAGGTATCTTTCCCCATTTTTTTCTCTGTATAAAGAAGTATGCACACAGAAGAACCGCTGCCACAGAAAATACACTTCCATAGTTGGGGTCCGTATAGATTCCCCAAAGTCTTCCCCACTGAAATCCGGCAATCATCAGCTCTCCTCCTGCTGTATACCACACGGCATGATACAGCCGGAACATGAGAATAATACTGGCAGCCGCCCCCAGAGCACTGTACACAATAGCAAGATGACTTAACACCCCAAACTCTTTTTTATATTCCTGTGTACTTCTTTTTGTATCGCAGACATACAGCAGGAAAAAGAGCATTCCCGTCCAAATCAGCCATTTAAAATCCGCAGAAAAAGCTCCGTATTTCCGGTTTATCACCATAGTGAGGAAAAAACTCAGGCAAAAAAGAGCCAAAACCCACCAATAGGGAGTTTTCCAATAATCCCGGAAAAACACCAGTCTGCCTAAAAAGGTCAGTACCCCCAGGGCCAGACAGATTTTCACCAGCAGTGGCTGAACAGGGGAATCGTAGAGAAATACATTAAAGGTTGCCAGCCCCAATAACAAATATGCGATTTTAAAACCCCATTCCAGAACCTTCACATATTCCTTTTTTATAAGTTTCATGTTTCTTAGTCTCCTGATTTTTCTGCTGACTACAGTTCCTGTTCCACAAGCTGAAAGGCGGATTCAATCACCTTATCCATATCATAATATTTATATTCTGCCAGTCTGCCGCCGAAAAGCACCTTATCCTCTTTATCTGCCAGTTCCTTATACTGCTGATACAGCTTCTGGTTTCTCTCGTCATTGATTGGATAGTAGGGTTCCATGCCCTCCTTCCAGTCTGCAGGATACTCTCTGGTAATCACAGTTTTAGGCTGGGTTCCGAATTCAAAATGCTTATGCTCGATAATTCTGGTGTAAGGTGTTTCTCTGTCTGTATAATTAACTACGGCTACTCCCTGATGGTTTTCTTCCTCCAGCACCTCTGTTTCAAATTTCAAACTTCTGTATTCCAGCTTTCCGAAGCAGTAATCATAGAAGGAATCTATGGTTCCGGTATAAAGGATTTTCTCCCCAAGCTCTTTATATTTATCCCGGTTCTCGTTAAAGTCCACTCCTGTTTCTATGTCACAGCCTTCAAAAAGCTTGTCTATGAGTACATTGTAGCCCCCAATAGGGATGCCCTGATACAAATCATTGAAGTAATTATTGTCATAGGTAAATCTTACTGGAAGCCGCTTGATGATAAAGGCTGGCAAATCTTTACAGTCTCTTCCCCACTGCTTCTCTGTATATCCCTTCACCAGCTTTTTATAAATATCCTCGCCTACCAGGCTGATAGCCTGCTCTTCCAGGTTTTTCGGTTCTCCCTGAATGCTGGCTTTCTGTTTTTCAATAATCTCTTTTGCCTCCTGGGGTGTGCTGATATTCCACATTTTGCTGAAGGTGTTCATATTAAAGGGCATGTTATACATTTCCCCGTGGTAATTAGCTACCGGAGAGTTGGTATACCGGTTAAATTCTACTAGAGAGTTGACAAACTGCCATACCTTCCGGTTGCTGGTATGGAAAATATGGGCGCCGTACTTATGTACATGAATGCCTTCCATATCTTCACAATACAGGTTTCCTCCTACGGTCTCTCTTTTTTCCACTACCAGGCACTTCTTTCCTGCTTTTACTGCATGATAAGCGAAAACACCTGAAAACAAACCGCTTCCTACTAATATATAATCATATTTTTTCATTTTAAATCCCTACTTTCTAACGACTTCTATAGTTTCTCGGATTATGAATTTCAGTTTATCAACTACCTTTTATTTTTCTTCTGCTCCTGGAGGCCTCTCTGGATACCTGGAACGGAATAGTTTATCCAATACTTTATTTTTCTTTCGCAGCTTCTATCTTCTGGATTTTACTTTAGAGTAAATCATGGGGAGACTTCCTCGCACCAAATGAATGGCTCGTCCAAAGGCAGTACATAAAAACACGGATTTGGTCTTGATACAAATAAGCGCCAGAGCCAAAACCCTACTGTCTCTGGCCTGGGCCATTGGCAGCAATTCCTGAAATAATGTGTCAGAGAAGACCTCCCGGCAGAAGGCTTTCCGGTCCCTGTGCTTCATATTTGCTCTTTTATCACAATTCCTTTCCAGAGCTGACAGAATATATCTTCCATACAGGCTTCCCAGTACAGAACGTACCCGTGGACTGTCATTTTTCCAATACTTCTGCTGCTCATAAAGCATGGCAATCCTTCTCCTGTGAAGGGGATAATAATCCGGCACAAACTTCGTAGTCAGACTGCCCTCCAGCCTTTTGGCATAATGGTAAGGAGTTATATCTAACAAATTCATAGTGTCAATATCCATACAATATTGAATATTAAATACAATATCTTCAATAAGCCGGACTGTTTCATAGCGAAAGCTTTTTTCCCGGATATAATCCAAATCATAAATTTTATTCCAGGCATAGCCATATAAGGTTTCCTGTTCCAGACCCAGTATCTTTTCCCGTACCTCCTGAGGATTTCTGCACAGACAGGCCTCAGGTTTTACTGCATGAGCATAGGAAAAGCTGCCGTCCTTTTCATAATATTCTTCCCTGTGTCCGAAGACAGCCAGCCTGGCAGGATTCTCCTGAAAGCTATTCCACACCTTTTCCAGCAAATCTTCATCCACAAAGTCATCCGGGTCCATAAACCAGATATATTTTCCTCTGGCCTGGGCAATTCCCGTATTTCTGGCCTGGCTCAGCCCTTTATTTTTCTCGTGATGGACGGCTCTGATACGGGAATCCTTCCCTGCCAGCCTCTCCGCCAGTTCTCCGGTTCGGTCCGGGGAGCCGTCTTCCACGATTATCAGTTCCCAGTCTGAAAAGGTCTGGTGCCGGATACTGTCCACAGCTTTCTTCAGGTATTTTTCCACTCCGTAAGCCGGCATCACCACAGTAAAAAATGGTCTTTCCATATCAGGTCAGCTCCTCAATCAACTCGATTATCTTCTTATAGGATTGAGGCCGGTCAAACTGCTCCTGGGCAATTTTTCTGGCCCTTTCTCCCATTATCCTTCTGCTATCTTCATCTTCGTACAAACGGACAATCCCGTCTGCCAGAATCTTTACATCCTCCGGAAGAATGTTGATGCCAAAACCGTCATGCTCCACCTTCTGCCGGAACTCCGGGCTCATACAGGTGTTTATCATGGGCTTTCCTGCTGCCAGATAATCCCCGATTTTCGTCACGATACTCTGAGGGGCTTTCTTTACAAAAGAATTCACCAGTATATCGGACTTTGCCAGATATGCCGCCATTTTAGGATAAGGAGCATAGCCTACAAATTCTACATTGACACAGCCCTGGTCCCTGGACAGCTTTTCCAGTTCCTCCTTCAAAGGGCCTCCTCCCAGGATTTTAAATTTTATCTGTCCCTTACCCTGGTCCAGAAGTTCTTTTGCCGCCAGCACCATGGTACGGATGTCATAGCTGGTCCCAATGGTTCCTGCGTAAGAAACCCAGAATTCTCCTTCCGGCTTGGGAATCTCCGGCCCGTATTTTTCCACTCCTCTGTCAAACTCAGCGATTTCGTTTCCCACATACACCGTTTTTTTCGGCACATCCAGGTTTTGCTTTTTCAACGGCCTGTCTCTGTATTCGTCGGAAGTACCAATAATGCCCGACACCAGAGAATACACCTTTTCTGCATCCCGCAGAAGAGGGTAAAAAAGAATATCACTGACAAGGGGAATGTCCAGTACCATCCGCATGGCCTCCGGCCATAAATCATTGACATCCGGCACAAAGGGTATGCCTTTTTCCTTTGCATACTCTGCTGCCGCCAAAGCCACATCATTTGGGGGAATCTCGCAGTAAATCAAATCATAATCTCCCTCCTCATGTAAGAGCCTGGTAAGATTTTTCGCTGCTATGGAATGGCTGCGGATTCTCCTTAAATCTATATTTTTCCGATAGCCCGGCTCATAGATAAACTTCAGCCGGAACTTGTAATCTTCTTTTTTAATTGCATCTATATCCCGCTGGGCCTTTTCCCAGTGCTGAAAGGTAGTAGTAATCAAGTCCACCTGGTAGCCTGCGTCGGAGAGGAAATCTCCGATATAGCGGAAACGGCTGTAGCCCTTCTCTCCGTTTAATTTTACTCCCATGGAAATTACTGCTATTTTTTTCTTCATATCTGTCTCTCCTGCATATTTCTGCTGTTACCCGGCAATTTTAATTCTGTCATTAGGCTTGCCGCTGGCCCCTGTATTTTTTTATCTGCTTTTCTGGCCGCCGCTAATAAAGGGGCGTACCAGGTCTTTCTGCTGCTGGAATCGACATTTTTCCGGGTCTACCTTATCACAGCCAGCACTGTGTCCACCATAATCTTCAAATCCTTAAACACACTGAAGGTACGAATATATTCCAGATTGTATTTCATTTTTTCCGGCAGGATATACCGGATATAAATTTCTTCCGTATCTTTTCCTGTCTCTTTTTTATAACGGTCAATTTCCTCTTCCTCGTCTTTATAGGCAATACTTGTCCGTGAGGTAATTCCTGCCGGAAGAAGGAGTGTAGCCATCATCTCCGGGGTGTAGCTGTCTACATACTTCTGTACCTCCGGCCGAGTCCCAACAAAACTCATGTCTCCCATCAGCACATTAAACAGCTGAGGCAGCTCATCCAGGCGGCATCTTCGCAGCTTTCGCCCCATAGAAGTGATTCTGGAATCTCCTCCTCTGGTAACTAAGGGGCCTTTCTTATCTGCATCTGCCACCATAGTCCGGAATTTAAAAATCCGGTAGGGCCTGCCGTACTGGGTAATTCTCTCTTGACGATAAAAAACCGGCCCCTTGCTGTCCAGCTTGATACATACTGCAAGTAAAAGCATTACGGGCGACAATAGAACCGTTAGCAGAAATGCCAGAAACACGTCTAAAAAACGCTTGGCAGCAAGGGCCGGGCGTTTTTTAGACAGTTCTCTGTAATATTTTTTTACTTCTTCCTTTCGCATGGATTCAGGAAGGCTGTTCCAATCCTTTAACATGGCTTACAGCTCCTTGATAATTTTTCTATAGTTTTCTATAATATACCCAATTTCTTCATCGGTAAGACAGGTATGAAGGGGCAGGGTAATCTCATTTTCAAACATATGATAAGCGTTTGGATAATCCTGGATGTCAAAACCCAGATTCTTATAAGCCGTCATCATAGGAAGCGGCTTATAATGTACATTTGTGGCAATCCCAGCCATGGCCATCTTTTCAATAACCATATTGCATTGCTCTCTGGTCTTTCCTATAAGTCTGGTCAAATACAGATGTCCGCTGGATGTGTAGTCCTGCCCATAATGTTCCAACACTTGAATATCTAAATCCTGAAAGCCTTCGTTATATTTCTCAATAATTTCTCTTCTTCTCTTCAAAAGCTCCGGGTATCTTCTGAACTGTGCCAGTCCCAGAGAAGCCATAATATCCGTCATATTATATTTATAATATGGCGCAATAATATCGTACTCCCAGCTTCCGGGCCTGTTCTTAGCCAAAGCATCTTTTGACTGGCCGTGCAGGGAATAATACATAAATTTCTTGTACAGTTCTTCACTGGAAATTCCCGGAATTTCTCTCCACACAGCGGCTCCTCCTTCCGCCGTGGTAAGATTCTTTACCGCATGGAAGGAAAAGCTGGTGAAATCTGCAATTTCTCCGCACATTTTCCCCTTATGGATAGCACCAAAGGCATGAGCTCCGTCTGCCAGCACAGCAATCCGTCCCAGAGCCTTCTGAAGCTCTCCCCATGGCGTAAAAAGATTCCTCTTCTCTTTCACGATTTCATAAATTTCGTCATAATAAGGATATACAATTCCTCCCAGGTCCACACAAATAATAGCCTTTGTTTTCTCTGTTATGGCTTCCCGAACCTTCTGGGGATTCATATGATAAGAGTCTGGAATGGTATCTACCAAAATAGGTGTTGCTCCCACATGGCAGATTACACTGCAGCTTGCCGTATAGGTATAGGCCGTGGTAATCACTTCATCTCCCGGTCCTATTCCCAGTATCCTGAGGCACAGTTCTAAGGAAGCTGTAGCTGAGTTGAGACAAACTGCTCTTTCGGTGCGGCAAAATTCTGCAATCTCATTCTCGAATTTTTTAGTCTTAGGTCCTGTTGTAATCCAGCCGCTTTTTAATGTGTCCACGACCTCTCTGATTTCTTCCTCTGTTATATCCGGTGGTGAAAATGGTATTTCCATAGTTTTAATCTCCCAAATTTTTCACATACTTAAATACATGATAACTTCTTTCAATTTTAAAAGCAAGGCTATTGAAAAAATATCGCAGCTTCATTTTCCTGAAAATACGAAACATCCAGAGTACACTCTGCTTTACCGTTTTCTTAAAAGCTCTCTAATTATCATTTCATATATTCAAGCCACCTGCCAGTATGCAGATGGCTTGATTCCCGATACTTTTAACTATTATACTATAATTCTCCTAAAAAACAACACTTTTCAACAAAGTCTGAAACTTTTCAGCTATAGGTCTTGTTTTTCCCCTGCAAATACCCTTTCAGAAAGTTATATATCTCCTCTTCCGTGGGAGGGCATCCCTTTTGAAAATGCCGGAATTTTCTGGTACACTGTCCAATCCCAAGCTCTCCGGTCTTTCCCCGGAAGCCCTGTCCAATACAGATTTTTTCCTGCAAATCCTTTAAAAGGCCTTCTTCTTTCAGATTCTGCAGGGCCGGTATCAGATAGCCATAGCAGGCACTGCAGGACTCTACTTCCTCCACTGCATCCTGAAGCTCCACAATTTTTCTTTCCTTGGGAAGTACCGCTTTTTCCTTTGGAAGATTCAGTTCCCGAAACTCTGCCAGTTCCCAGTCATCCAGTCCTGCCCCTAATTCTGCAGCCATCTGGATATAGGGTACATCTGCTGTATTGTAGCCCATAAGATGACAGACAAAGGCGTCACAAAGAACCGGGTCTGCCGCAGCCATTATCCGGTTCATGACCACCGGATTTCCTCCATCCTCAAAGTCCCAGTCCCCGCAGATATTGTCCACTACAATAAAGTCCTGGTGAATCCCTGCCGCCAGGTGGGCAATGGGCTTATGAAGACCCATGGAATGAAAACGCCGTTTCTCAGAATTAGGAATCAGCCCTTTCATATTTTTTAAAGCACAGGTAATCTTCGTCTGGCAGTGGCCTTTCATTACCGGTACATTTATGAGAAAATCCAGCTTTTTGGCTTCATCACAGATTTTTAAATCCATTCCTTGACAGTCATAGGTTTCATAGGAGTCCTTCTGCATATCCAGAAACTCTACGCCGTATTTTTGGGACAGCTTGTCATAGCCGCAGAGCTTCACTGCATTCTCTGTCTTATCTCCCACCCAGGAGCTTTCCAGCATCACCAAATCTGAAAATCCTCTTTCCTGCAAGTATTCAATGATACCGGCTACCACTTCCGGATGAGTAGTAGCTCCCCAGGAGGGCTCAGAAGGAGATACCAGATTAGGCTTTATACCAATTCTGCATTCTCTTTGAGGAATACGCTCCTCCAAATCAGCTTCCACCAGCAGCTGTTTTGTCATTTCCTTATAATCTAATCCATATATTGCCAGTATTTCTGTATCCTGCATAAAAATCTCCTTCCATTTTTCTAAATCAAAATACCGCTGTAAGTATTGGTTATCAAACTTGCCTGCTAATATATGTGCTATCTTCAACTAATTTGTCTTCAGCTTACTACAAAATCCCTTTAACGTCTACTTTTATTTTTCCCTATAATTCCCTATATCCACAGATGCCCTCAATTCACAATGGGAAAACGAAACACCACGGCTAAACCCTTACCACAAACAAAGACTGCCCTCAGCAGCCCTACACTGCTTTGGCAGTCTCTGTTTTTTTCTGTTATTTCCCTATTTTTCCGGAGAAATAATGTATTTTCCCTTGGCTCTGGCCGCCGGGTCTCTCAGTATTTCATCCAGCTTTTCCAGACCGCATACTTCATATATCATACTGGTCACATCCAGCTTCCCGGAATCAATTAAGTCCAAAGCCCGTTTCTGCGTATAAGGATTGATATAAGAAGCCTTCAGTGTAAGTTCTTTCTGGAAAATCTGGAAAGGCTTTACGGAAATACACTCTTCCGGCTTGGTCAGGCCGAACATCATCACAACAGCCTTATTTCCCGCAATGTCAATAGCCTGCTCGATAGTAGCCGGTTTTCCCACACATTCGATTACTGTCCTTACCCAGTTCATACCTGCCTTTTCCAGACAGGCTTTTACATCCTGGTTCACAGGGTCTATGCACAAATCTGCCCCCAGCTTCAAAGCTACCTGGCGCTTGGCCTCTACCGGCTCCACCAGGGCAATGTGGGAAGCCCCTGCCAGTCTGGCCAGCTGCAGCATCAGAAGACCAATCATACCGCCCCCAATTACCACAACCTGATAGCCGGGCTTGATTTCGCACATATCGATGCCATGGAGACAGCAGGCCACGGGTTCTGTCATAGCCCCCTGTTCAAAACTGGTATTCTCTCCCAGTGGATAGACCTGACTTTCTCTTACCGCACAATACTGGGCAAAACCGCCGTTTACTGTAGTGCCGTAACCAATCATATGCTGACAGAAATGTGCGTTTCCGTCCTGGCAAGGCTCACACTTGCCGCAATAGCAGTTGGGGTCAACGCACACCCTGTCTCCTGGCTTAAAATTCTTTACCTGGTTGCCTACTTCTGCAACTACACCGGAGAATTCATGGCCAAGTATGGTAGGAGGCGTTACCTCTGCCGCTCCCTTGTCTCCCTGATAAATATGTACGTCTGTTCCGCAGACTCCGCAGGCCTTTACCTGAATCAGAACATCCTGGCTTCCTACTTGAGGCACAGAAGCCTCCTCCACCCTCAAATCATGTTTTCCATAAAATACCGCACTCCTCATAAGAATTCCTCCATCTTCTAACTAAAACTTATGTTTAAGTATTGATTATAAGTTTATCATATCCCATTTTTCCTGCTTTTGCAACGCTCTTTCTTGTATTTTTCCTTTTTTTAGTATACCATGTATCCAAGGGTCAAAAGATTCCTTTTCAAAGGAGAACTTTCATGATGAAAACATCCAAATTTACTACAATGGAATTAAAAAAAATCAATAAAAGCAGTATCTATCACTTCATATATAATGCCCGGCAGACCTCTAAACAGGAAACTGCTTCTGCTTTATCTATAGGCCTGACTACAGTAAGTCAGAATTTAAAGCTGTTGGAAGAAGAAGGTCTGATTACACGCCAGGGCTTTTTTGCTTCCACCGGAGGAAGAAAGGCTAATATTCTTCAAATTGTAGCGGATTATAAGATTTCCATTGGTATAGAAATCCTAAAAGACAGGATTCATCTGGCTGCAGTCAACCTTTACGGAGAACTGGCAGCCAGCCGTACTATCCAAACTCCCTTTCTGTCTGACTGTGGGTATTGTCAAGCTCTGGCAAAGGAACTGGATACCTTTCTCCTGGACTATGGCATAGAAGCTTCTAAAATATTAGGAGTTTCCATTGCCCTCCAGGGCATTGTATCCCAAAACGGAAGCCAGATTATATATGGAAAGCTGCTCCATGAGCCTGACCTCTCCCTTTCAAATTTTCAGAACTATATTCCCTTTCCCTGCCGCCTGGAACATGATTCCAAGGCCGCTGCTTATCGGGAAATCTGGCACAAAAAAGAATTTAAAGATTCTTTGATTCTGCTCCTCAATGAAAATCTGGGCAGCGCTCTTGTCATTGACGGAAAAATACGCCATGGCCTTCACGGATGCAGCACAACTTTAGAGCATCTATGTCTGGATTCCCATGGTCCTGCCTGCTACTGCGGCCAAAAGGGTTGCCTGGAAACTTACTGTTCCGCCCAAAGCCTTCAGCAGGCCTGGGGGAATTCCTTAGAATCTTTTTTCTCCAGTCTGCGGCAAGGTGAAACAACAGCCCGTTCTCTGTGGGACCGTTATCTGGAAAATCTGGCCCAGGCCATAAAATCCTTTACTCTGATGCTGGATGTTCCTATAATTCTAAGCGGATATTTAAGTCCTTATCTGCATTCTGAGGATTTAGAAAAAATTTACGCTATACTGGAATCCCTGTGGCCCTTTCCTCTTAGCCGGGATTTCCTCTATATCAGCTCTCATGGCCCTCTTTCGCCGGCGGCCGGAGCTGCTCTTTCTTATATCGAAGATTTTCTGGAAGAGTTATAGAAGCATTTACGCATAGCGTGAACGGTAATGTGTTTCCTGGGAAATTTGTCGTTTTTTGTATGTTTTTTCTTTACAATTCTCCTAAAGATTTGTAAAGTATAGTAGAATGAACATTACATATTTTCAGGAGGAGAAAAAAATGTCTAAATCCAAGGGTTCTATTTTTGAACTGGACGGCGTTCCCGGCTTTTCCCAGGCGCTTCCCTTGGCACTGCAGCATGTAGTGGCCATGATTGTGGGCTGCGTTACCCCGGCAATCATCGTCTCTGGCGTTGCAGGCTTAAATGAAGGGGATAAAGTTATTCTGATTCAGGCAGCTTTGTTTGTCTCTGCTATCAGTACCCTTCTTCAGCTTTTCCCTTTTATCAAAGGAAAAAATTTTCAACTAGGGGCCAAGCTTCCTGTAATCATGGGTATCAGCTTCGCCTATGTTCCCAGTATGCAGGCCATCGCCGAGTCCTTTGACATCGGAACCATTTTGGGCGCCCAGATTGTAGGCGGCGTGGTGGCTCTTCTGGTAGGGCTCACCGTAAAAAAAATTCGTGTGTTATTTCCACCTATTATCACAGGTACCGTGGTATTTACCATCGGACTTTCCCTTTACCCCACGGCTATTAACTATATGGCCGGCGGAACCTCCAGCAAAACCTACGGTTCCTGGCAAAATTGGCTGGTGGCATTCTTTACTTTAGCCGTGGTAATCGGTCTGAATCACTTTGCCAAAGGTATTTTGAAACTGGCTTCTATCTTAATTGGAATTATCGCCGGCTATGCTCTGGCTGCCTGTTTCGGTATGATAGATTTCTCCGGTATTACCTCTGCAGGCCTTTTCCAGCTTCCACAGCCCCTGCATTTTGGAGTAACCTTTGAGCCTTCTGCCTGTGTGGCTATTGGCGTGCTGTTCGGCATCAACTCCATTCAGGCCATCGGAGATTTGTCTGCCACCACCGTGGGCAGCATGAACCGTGAGCCTAAAACCAGGGAACTGCAGGGCGGAATCCTAATGTACGGTATCAGCAATATCATCGGCGCATTGTTTGGGGGACTTCCCACTGCAACCTATAGCCAGAATGTGGGTATTGTCACAACCACCAAGGTTATCAACCGTTGTGTTCTGGGACTGGCAGCCGTAATCCTTATGATTGCCGGATTTGTTCCCAAGTTCTCTGCACTGCTGACCACTATTCCTCAGTGTGTGCTGGGTGGAGCTACTATTTCTGTTTTTGCTTCCATAGCTATGACAGGAATCAAATTGATAATGCTCCAGGAAATGAATTTCAGGAATACCTCTATCGTAGGTCTTTCTGTGGCCCTTGGTATGGGTATCACACAGGCTTCCGGCTCTTTGGCTGCCTTTCCGGACTGGGTAACTACCATTTTCGGAAAGTCTCCCGTAGTCTTAGCCACCATTATGGCAATCCTGCTGAACCTGGTCCTGCCTAAAGAGGAAAAAGCTCCGGCTAAAAATTAACTGACTTAGGTTGTCCGGAAACAAATATATTACACAGGAAAAATCATGGGTGAAATAGAATTGCCGGCTGCCGTTGTCCGGAAATAAATAAATTAAACAAAGAAGACAGTTCGTTGAAATATAATTACTTCAAAGTTTTTTGAAGATTAAAATTTCACTGAACTGTCTTTTTCTATATGTCAGCATAAGCCGCTATCAGCCACAACCTTTTTCTCTTTTGTCGTGCCGTCTATTTCTAATCATGACCTATGAGCTGAAATACTTCTGTTTTTTTCTCATATAAAGAAGGTACTTATACAATCTGTACATCCATAAATGATACTTTTTCCATACCCCGTATCTTACCGCACTGCCCTCGAACCAGCCGCTTTCCTTCACGTTTCCTTTCCGGATTCCCAGCATCAGCAGCCCTTTATTCCAAACATGGTTTTTCCGAAGTTCTTGTCTATCCATGTTTACAGCCACTTGCTGATGTTCCCTATCCAGAATATCATCTGAAAATTCCAGGCTGCCGTAGATTCTTGCCTCTTCCGGGGTGGGATTGCCCATAAATAACCGCAAAAGCTTTTCCGCCAGCTTTTGCTCTTCTTTTTCCTCTATCTGCTCCGGGCTTTTCAGTCTTGCGGCTACACTTTGTGTATAGGGAAGCAATACTCTCTCCATTTCCAACATAAATTGTCTGTGCTTCTCTCTCACAGGCCCGTATTGAGGATGAAATTTTTTATTTTTCTTAAAATATCCCATAGTCATACCTGTAGGTGCGCTGAAAACTGCTTCAAATAGGCAGTTACTGAAAAAAACCTTTCTTCTCAGTCCGTTTTCTGGTGAAAAATAATAACAATGGTAGCGCTTTCTTTCTCTAATGTTCTCTAATTCATAAAGCCCCCAATAGTACCCTCGCAGTTTTTCTTTTCTCCCCATATACCCCAGGGCACTCTCCAGACTTTTCTGCATGGAGCCTGTCCAGCCGCTGTCCACCAGAGCTGCCTTTTTCTCCTCCAGTAGACCTTCCTGCTTCAAATACCCGCAGAAAGCAGGATATGCCTTTCTGGAATTTTCTTCCACAATTTTTAAAAACTCCGGACACTGCTTCAATTTCCGGCGAACCTGTTCCAAATCGGAATAGGGAATCCTCTCTTTCCTCTTTTCCCACACCCCCAGAAGCTTTAATATATCCTTTCTTTCCTCCTCATTAAGCCCGCCTCTGCTTACTATTTTATTCCAGGTTACATCTATCCCCCCTCTGCAGATATGCTTCAAAGCTGTCTCCATGTCCAGATAATATGTGGGAATTCTCACCGAATACCTGGAGCAGCTCAAATACCTGCACTCTATCGGAAGCTGAAATTTTTCACAGTAAATCTTGCTGCACTGAAACATAAAATATCCGTCTCTGGCCAGAAAGTACAGCCTTTTCACTCCCTGCTTCTGTGCGCTCTTTAAAACCCAAAGCACAAAGCCATTCATCACAATACTCAGGATTCGTTCCCTTATATCCTGAAAATTCCCTTCTCCTGCCTCATATATCTCCCGGTGGATGGTATTGCTGGATGTAATGATATGTTCATACTGCCGCTGCCTATGGGCTTCTTCCCTGTTTTTCATTCTCGCAGCCTCCTCAATTAAAGCTTTCATAGGATTTTTGTCTTTCCTTAAAACCATTTTTATGATTTTATTTCCTGCTCTTTATTTTGGATATTTTGGGGGAAGATATACCTGAGGCCGATATAAGATTATGGTATTTTACTGCAAATGTCTCTTTTTATCTTTTGCACTTTTCATCCAAATACAGAAAAACATTAAACCTCTGTGAGTGTTTCTTATTTTCCCGATTCAGATTTCCGGGATTTCCGGAACAATCTGGCACTTAAAAATTGTCATAGGGTCAATATCAATACATTCATATTCATTGCGATTTCCTGCTATATCCCACGCAATAGTACCGTTCAGGACGGTCAATGTGTTTCTAAATATAGTTTCATCCTCAATTTTTCGAAAAATCCCCCCTTGTTTTATCAAGGGCTTAACATCAAATTCTCTCACGCTGCCATCGCTCAGATAAGCATAGACCATATAGTTTTTACCTGCTACAGCCTGATATATCTCCGGGTAGAAACGGACATCGAGTTTATTATCATTCATACGATTCACCTCTTTATTAAACTAACGGATTTATTCTGTTCAGCGGCTTATTATCCTTTGCCAACTCCCAGTTCTGCATTAATTCGTCTTTATGAATTTCTGCCCACGCAAGCACAAACTTTAACTGTCGTCTGGGCAAATATCCCTCGCTGACTATCCCTTCTTCAATTAATACTATTGCTTTATTATTTCCATATTCAGCATGAAAATGTGGTGGGTTGTGGTCGCTCCAATACATCGTAATGCGTATTCCATAAAACAAACTGATTTCAGGCATTGGTTGATACCATCTCCTTTTATTTTTAAATACCTCTTTGTCTCTTTTTCATTGTTTAGTCACATTATAACACCTGTTTTAATCATAATCCAGAAAATTATTGGCATTACATTTTCCATCCCTGCAATACAAAAAATAAGACCCTATACTATGGAAACCACAGTACAAGGTCTATATTTTAGGGTAAATTTTTCAGGCTATTTTGCACTTAAGTCTTATTTGTTGTTCAGTGCTGCCTGAGCGGCTGCCAGTCTTGCGATTGGCACACGGAATGGTGAGCAGGAAACGTAGTTCAGACCTACCTTATGGCAGAACTCTACAGAAGATGGGTCTCCACCATGCTCGCCGCAGATTCCCATTTTCAGAGTTGGGTTGGTGGAACGGCCTTTTTCTGCAGCCATCTTCACTAACTGGCCAACACCTGTCTGGTCAAGTTTTGCAAATGGGTCAGACTCGTAAATCTTATTCTCATAGTAGGAGCCTAAGAATTTACCTGCATCATCACGAGAGAAGCCGAAGGTCATCTGTGTCAGGTCGTTTGTACCGAAGGAGAAGAACTCAGCCTCTTCAGCGATTTCGTCTGCTGTCAGAGCTGCACGAGGAATCTCAATCATAGTACCAACATGGTAGTTGATGTACTCGCCTTTTTCCTTCATCACTTCTTCTGCTGTTGCAACAACAACATCTTTCACGTATTTCAGCTCTTTCTTCTCGCCTACTAACGGAATCATGATTTCAGGAACAATATCGTATCCCATCTCTTCTTTTACTTCGATAGCAGCTTCAATAACGGCTCTTGTCTGCATCTTAGCAATTTCAGGATAGGTTACAGCCAGACGGCAGCCACGATGTCCCATCATTGGGTTGAACTCATGAAGTTCATCACAACGAGCCTGTACTTCTGCTGGTGTCAATCCCATATCCTCAGCCAGAGCTGCGATGTCTTCTGGGTCTGTTGGTACGAACTCATGAAGCGGCGGGTCTAAGTAACGTACTGTCATTGGACGGCCCTTCAGAGCTTTGTACATAGCCTTGAAGTCTTCTTTCTGGAATGGAATCAGTTCGTTAAGAGCTGCCTCTCTCTGCTCAACTGTGTCAGAAAGAATCATCTTACGAATCTTTGGAATTCTGTCTGGGTCGAAGAACATATGCTCTGTACGGCACAGACCGATACCTTCAGCACCTAACTTAACAGCATTTTCTGTATCAGCAGGTGTATCGGCATTTGTACGAACCTGTAATTTACGGAACTGGTCAGCCCATCTCATGATACGTCCGAAGTTTCCGCCTACAGAAGCTTCTACAGTCTTGATGTCGCCTTTGTAAATCTTACCAGTTGTTCCGTCTAAGGAGATATAGTCTCCCTCATGGAAGGTATATCCGCCTAATGTGAACCATTTCTCTTCTTCATTAATCTTGATTTCGCCGCATCCGGATACACAGCAGGTTCCCATACCACGGGCAACTACGGCTGCGTGAGAAGTCATACCGCCACGAACAGTCAGGATACCCTCAGAAGCATGCATACCTTCGATGTCTTCCGGAGATGTTTCCAGACGAACCAGAACTACTCTTTCTCCTTTTTCGTGAGCAGCTTTTGCTTCTTCAGCAGTAAAGTAAACTTTACCAGCAGCAGCTCCTGGAGATGCAGGAAGAGCAGAACCGATAACTTCGCCAGCCTTTAAGGAATCAGCGTCAAAGGTTGGATGCAGTAACTGGTCTAAGGATTTTGCTTCGATACGGCAAACAGCCTCTTCCGGTGTAATCATGCCTTCGTCAACTAAATCGCAGGCAATCTGGATAGCAGCCGGAGCTGTTCTCTTTCCGTTACGTGTCTGTAAGAAGTATAATTTACCTTCCTGGATAGTGAACTCCATATCCTGCATATCACGGTAATGGTTCTCCAGCTTCATAGCCAGCTCCATAAACTGTTTGTAGCATTTTGGAAGGTCTTCTGCCAGTTTGCTGATTGGCTGAGGTGTACGAACACCAGCAACAACGTCTTCACCCTGTGCATTGATAAGGTACTCACCGTAGATACCCTTCTCACCTGTAGATGGGTTACGGGTAAATGCAACACCTGTACCTGATGTGTCGCCCATGTTACCGAATACCATAGCCTGTACGTTTACAGCAGTACCCCAGTCGCCAGGAATATCGTTCATACGACGATATACGATAGCACGTGGGTTGTCCCAGGAACGGAATACAGCCTTAACTGCTCCTAACAACTGCTCCTTGGGGTCCTGTGGGAATTCTTCGCCATCCATCTCTTCGGAGTAAACGGTTTTGAATCTCTGAACCAGCTCTTTTAAGTCGTCAACGGTTAATTCTGTGTCGTAGTGAACGCCCTTAGCCTCTTTCACTTCGTCGATGATTTTCTCGAAGAAGGACTTGGGAACTTCCATAACTACGTCAGAATACATCTGGATAAAACGTCTGTAAGAATCATATGCGAATCTCGGATTGCCTGTCTTTTTAGCAAAGCCTTCAACAGCAACATCATTCAGACCCAGGTTCAGGATAGTATCCATCATACCAGGCATAGATGCTCTTGCTCCGGAACGAACAGAAACCAGTAACGGGTCCTCTGTGTCCCCAAACTTCTTACCCTGGATTTTTTCCAGTTCTGCTAATGCGTCAAAAATCTGTCCCTGAATCTCCTCAGAAATCTTTTTGCCGTTGTCATAGTAGTCGGTGCAAGCCTCTGTTGTTACTGTGAAACCCTGTGGGATAGGCATTCCTAAGTTAGTCATTTCTGCTAAGTTAGCACCTTTACCACCAAGAAGGTTTCTCATGTTGGCGTTTCCTTCACTAAATAAGTAAACCCATTTTGCCATTTGAACATTCCTCCTAAAAGTAGATACTAGAAAAACAAATTGTTCATGATTTATTTTTCCCGGTACGGCTACACAAGAATACCCGTACATACTTTATTTTATCATAAGAAGGCCGATAGTCAAGCAAGTTCTGGTAATTTTTGTTCAATTTTAAGATGGATTTTTTGTGTTTTTTCACCAAAAAACAATAGCATTTTTTATTATGAAATGCAGTTTCATATAGCGAAATCAGAGCGTATTTCAGAAAGGATTTTACCTGCGCAAAACAGCGCAGCCCCTATGGACTGCGCTGCCGCTACTCTTATTATTTTTTATCTGTTGTTTCTTGTTTATTTATCAGCAAATACCCTGAGCCATCATAGCGTCTGCAACCTTTTCAAAACCTGCTGCATTGGCACCTACTACATAGTTTCCTTCGAAGCCGTATTTCTTTGCAGCGTCTGCCATATTGTGGCAGATATTTACCATAATGCCTTTCAGCTTTTCGTCTACCTCTTCAAAGCTCCAGCTTAAACGCTCGCTGTTCTGGGACATTTCCAGTGCGGAAGTAGCAACGCCGCCAGCATTGGCCGCCTTTCCCGGAGCAAAGAGAATACCGTTCTCCTGAAGGTATTTTGTAGCCTCCAAAGTAGTAGGCATGTTAGCGCCCTCAGCTACTGCGAAGCAGCCGTTTGCCACTAACTGTTTTGCATCTTCCAGACCCAGCTCATTCTGTGTAGCACATGGCAGAGCTACATCACATTTCACACTCCAAACGCCTTTACCCTCATGGTATTCTGCATTTGGTCTGTATTTCTTGTACTCTGTAAGACGGGCACGTTTTACTTCCTTGATTTCTTTTAATGCGTCCAAATCAATTCCTTCAGCATCGTATACCCAACCTGTGGAATCGGAGCAGGTAACTGGCTTTGCACCTAACTGATATGCTTTCTCCATAGCGTAAATAGCAACATTTCCTGCACCGGAAACAGCAACTGTCTTGCCTGCTAATTCCTTACCGTTAATCTTCAGCATTTCCTCTGTCAGATACAGAAGTCCGTAACCTGTAGCCTGGGTTCTCACTAAGGAACCGCCGTAAGTCAGACCCTTTCCTGTAAGAACGCCTTCGTAAGCATCACGGATTCTCTTGTACTGACCGAACAGGAATCCGATTTCTCTTCCGCCTACACCAATGTCACCTGCCGGTACGTCTGTGTCAGCGCCAATGTGACGGTATAATTCTGTCATAAAGCTCTGGCAGAAGGCCATAACCTCTCTGTCTGATTTACCCTTAGGGTCAAAATCAGAACCGCCCTTGCCGCCGCCGATAGGAAGGCCTGTCAGGGAATTTTTGAAAATCTGCTCAAATCCCAGGAATTTAATGATTCCCAAGTATACGGATGGGTGGAATCTGAGACCGCCCTTGTATGGTCCGATTGCACTGTTGAACTGTACACGGTATCCTTTGTTTACCTGCACATTTCCCTTGTCATCTACCCATGGAACACGGAACAGAATCACTCTTTCCGGTTCAACCAGGCGCTCCAGAAGAGCTTCCTTGCGGTATTTCTCCTCATTTGCCTCTACTACAGGTTTTAAGGATTCCAGAACCTCTCTTACTGCCTGATGAAATTCCGGCTCGCCTGGATTTTTCTTTTCAACTAATTCAATAACCTCATCTACGTATGACATGGCTTTCCTCCTGTATATCACATTTTTTAGACTTTTTATGTGTTGTATTATAATGCCTTCCCAAAGATTTTGCAAGTTTATTTTTTAATTCCTGCATATTTTTTAATTATATCTGTTATTCCAGATTTTTATAACAACTTTTTGAAGTTTTTTTCTTTTTTTATGTCATTTACTTTTCTTCGCTAATTCACAGCTCTGGAAAAGCATCAAATTCTGGTAGTCCACTCCGAGCAATCCCACACATCCGTAGCCAGCCCCTCATAAAATTCCGGTTCATGGCAAACCATGAGAATGGTTCCTTTATATTCTTTCAGGGCCCTTTTCAGCTCTTCTTTAGCATCCACATCCAAATGGTTGGTGGGCTCGTCCAGCAGCAGCACATTAGTCTCCCGGTTCAAAATCTTGCAAAGCCGTACCTTAGCCTGTTCCCCTCCGCTCAAAACACGGACCAGGCTTTCAATATGCTTGGTAGTAAGGCCGCATTTGGCCAGGGCGGCCCGCACCTCATACTGGGTGTAAGAGGGAAACACATCCCAGATTTCCTGAATACAAGTGTTCTTATTTCCCTGGGGCATTTCTTGCTCAAAATATCCTGTTTCCACATAATCTCCCAGCTGTGCCTTTCCGGAAAGAGATGGTATCAGGCCTAAAATGCTTTTCAAAAGTGTAGTCTTTCCTATACCGTTGGCTCCTGTAAGAACAATCTTCTCTCCCCGTTCCACCCGGAAATTCAAAGGCTTGGAAAGAGGCTCCTCATACCCAATTACCCAATCTTCTGTTTCAACCACAAACCGGCTGGGAGTCCTGGCTGTTTTAAAATGAAATTCCGGCTTGGGTTTTTCCTTGGCCAGCTCAATAACCTCCATTTTATCCAGCTTCTTCTGCCTGGACATAGCCATATTCCTGGTGGCCACTCTGGCTTTATTCCTGGCCACAAAATCTTTAAGCTGGCTGATTTCCTGCTGCTGACGGTTATAGGCAGCCTCCAGCTGTGCCTTTTTCACCGCATACACTTCCTGGAAATGGTCATAATCTCCTACATAACGGTTCAGCTCTTGGTTATCCATATGATAGATAAGATTTACCACGCTGTTCAAAAAAGGAATGTCATGGGAAATCAAAATAAAAGCATTTTCATATTCCTGGAGATAACGCTTCAGCCATTCGATATGCTCTGCATCCAAATAGTTGGTAGGCTCATCCAGCAGCAGAATGTCTGGCTTTTCCAACAGCAGCTTGCCAAGAAGAATCTTGGTTCTCTGGCCTCCGCTTAAATCCGTTACATCCTTATCCAGCCCCAAATCCAGCAATCCCAAAGCCCTGGCTACTTCTTCCACCTTTGCGTCAATAATATAAAAATCATGAAGGGTCAGCATATCCTGTATGGTGCCCAATTCCTCCATCATACTCTCCAGTTCTTCCGGTGAGGCCTCTCCCATTTTGTCGCAGATACAGTTCATCTGCTCCTCCAGGTCAAACAGCCAGGAAAAAGCTGATTTCAACACATCTTTGATGCTCATTCCCTTTTCCAATGCTGTGTGCTGGTCCAGGTATCCTACTCTCACATTTTTAGCCCACTCTATTTTTCCTTCATCCGGCATAAGCTTTCCGGTAATAATATTCATAAAAGTAGATTTTCCTTCTCCATTGGCTCCCACCAGGCCAATATGCTCCCCTTTCAAAAGACGGAAAGACACATCCTGAAAAATAGCCCGGTCTCCAAAGCCATGAGAAAGCTTCTGTACATTTAAAATACTCACGTTTTGTCTCCTTTTCTCCCCTGTTGTCCCAGGGTTCTCTGTGATATGATTTTTTCTCCATTCTACATGAGCGGTTCCTTTATGGCAAGTATTACGAAAACATATTCCTGTTTTCTGGTAACAGTTCGTTACTGTTCACTCGTATCTCGTAAACAGTAACATTCGCAGGCCCATTTAAAGTTTTGCTTCGCAAAAGGAGCCTGCTCACACCTGAATCATATTCTTACGCAGCCCGGCAGCAAGTGTCGGGCTGCTGTGTGAACAGTAACAACAGTTCAGCCTTGCTGAACTGTTACGTTTTCTGACACAAGTGTGGTATCCCTGGTATTTCTGGTATATAATCTATCTAAGGCCTGCCTGAGGGAAAGATACTTTGCAGGGGCCTGCTTACAATTTTCAATATTTACCGGACAGAAAGGTACTTGCTATGATTGTATACGAAGATTACCATTTCGGGGAACAGCGTGAAATCTCCCTGTACCATATCAAGGAATTCAGCCATTTCCCACATTTTCACAGAAGTTACGAGCTGCTCTATCTAAAATCAGGCAGTTTAAAAGCTGTCATAGACGGCAGAGAATTTCTCATGGAGCCCGGGCATCTGGTATTAGTTCTTCCCTATGAAATCCACTCCTATATAAATCTGGGAGGGGCTGAATGCTATGTCAATGTGTTTTCCCCGGATTATATTCTGGAATTTTATTCCATGACAGCAAAAAAGACTTTGAATTGTCCTCTCCTTAATCTGGAGGAACCGGTATTTGCCCATATGGAAAAACACCTTTTCTTAGACAATTCAAAGCCTTTGTACACAAAAGCTTACCTGTATTATATCGGGGCCCGGCTTCTGGACCAAAGCACCCTGATTCCCAGAAAAGCCCAAACCGCTGATTTGCTCCATCAGATTCTCACTTATATCCAGGAGCATTATACCCAGGAGCTGACACTTCAGGACCTGGCCACCCATTTAGGCTACAGCCGCCTGTATCTGTCCCGTTTCATCAACAGCAGTCTGTCCGCTTCCTTCACAGACCTGGTGAATCAGCATAGGATTAACTTTGCCGCCCATCTGCTTAGAACCACGGACAATCCTGTCAGCGACATCGCTTTTTCCTGCGGATACAGCAGTCTCCGCTCCTTTAACCGCTGCTTTAAAGAACTTCAGCAAGTTACTCCCCGGCAGTACCGGGACCGTTTTCTTGTCTGCAGCAGCCCGGGCAGCCGGAAGACATCCTGTCCTCTTCCATGAAATCCTGAACGCTGGTAAGAGCGCATACCGCATGAGCGGAAATTCCTTCCAGGCTTCCGGTGAAGCCCAGCCCTTCCTCTGTAGTGGCTTTTATATTCACCTGATTCTCTTCCAGATGGAGGGCTTTTGCCACATTTTCTACCATAGTGTCAATATAGGGAAGCAGCTTGGGTTTCTGGGCAATGATGGTGGCGTCAATGTTGTTTATCACATACATATTTTCCTCCAGCAGCTTTCCCACATTCTCCAGCAAAAGAATACTGGAAATCCCTTTATATTTTGGGTCTGTATCAGGAAAATGCCTGCCTATATCCCGGAGAGCAGCCGCCCCCAGAAGGGCGTCCATAATAGCGTGGACTACCACATCCGCATCGGAATGTCCCAGAAGGCCTTTTTCCCAAGGGATTTTCACGCCTCCCAGAATCAAATCTCTTCCCTCTGTCAGTTTATGCACATCATAACCCATTCCTACTCGAATCATATCCGCCGCTCCTATTCTATGGATACTACTTCATAGCCTGCTTCCACAACAGCCTGGCTTAATGCTTCCTTTGTCACAGAAGCTTCTGCTTCCACATAGGCTTCTTTTTTCTCCAAATTCACCTCTGCCTTTACCCCTGGCATACCATTTAAAGCCTTATTCACTGCTGCCTGGCAATGGGCGCACATCATACCTTCAATTTTCATTGTATACATCATTTTTTCCTCCTTATTTTCCACCGCTTCTGCGGTTGTTTCTGTTTTATCCTCTGCTTCTGTCGTTTCTATGGTTCTTTCCTGTTCCATATTCAGGGCAGTTTCTTTTAGTTCTGCAGCTTCCTCATTACCAGCTACTGGTTTTCTCAGCACATGGAAAAATCTCAGCCGCAGGGCATTGGATACCACAAACAAACTGCTGAGGCTCATGGCCGCTGCTCCAAACATGGGACTCAGCTTCCAGCCAAGGGCAGTATAGAACACCCCGGCAGCCAGAGGAATTCCACATACATTGTAGAAAAAAGCCCAAAACAGATTTTCCTTAATGTTACGGATAACCGCCTTACTGAGGCCTACTGCCGTTACTACATCCAGCAAATCATTTTTCATCAGTACAATATCAGCGCTCTCAATAGCCACATCCGTGCCTGCCCCAATAGCAATTCCCACATCCGCTCTGGCTAAAGCAGGGGCATCGTTGATACCGTCTCCCACCATGGCTACCTTACGGCCGCTTTCCTGAAGCCTGGCAACCTCTCTCTCCTTATCCTGGGGAAGCACCTCGGCAATAACTGTGTCAATATCCAGCTGCTTCTGAATGGCTCTGGCAGTTCTCTCATTGTCCCCTGTAAGCATGATAACCTGAATTCCCATTTTTTTCAACTCCCGGATGGCCTGGGCACTGGTGGGCTTCACCACATCCGCAGCTCCGATAACCCCAAGAAGCTTACTGTGGTCTGCGAAAAGCAACGGGGTTTTCCCCTGCCCTGTCAGGGTTTCCAGATAATCCCCAAGAGGAGAAATATCAATATGCTTTTCTTCCATCAGTTTCTTATTTCCTGCAAAATACTTCTGCCCCTCAATCACTGCCTCAATTCCTCTTCCGGGGATTGCTGAGAAATCCCGGGCTTCTGTCAGACTGATTTGTTCCTGCTGCGCCTTAGCCAGTACAGCCTCTGCCAGAGGATGCTCGCTTTTCTTTTCCAGGGCCGCTGCAATTTGCAGAAGCCGCTGAGCAGAAATACCCAAGCTGCGGATGTCTGTAACCTCCGGCTTGCCCTGGGTGATAGTACCTGTTTTATCCAGTACAACGCTCTGGATATTATGGGTTACCTCCAAAGCTTCCCCTGACTTAATGAGAATTCCGTTTTCCGCTCCCTTACCGGTTCCTACCATGATAGCCACCGGTGTGGCCAGCCCCAATGCACAGGGACAGGAGATGACCAGCACTGCAATGGCACAGGACAAAGCAAACTCAAAGTCTGCGCCGCAAAACAGCCATACCACAGCTGTCAGCAAGGAAATGGTCATAACAATAGGAACAAATACTCCGGCAATTTTATCTGCGATTTTGGCAATGGGAGCCTTGCTGGCACTGGCGTCCTCCACCAGGCGGATAATCTGGGAAAATGTAGTATCCTCTCCCACCTTCTCTGCCTTCATGCGGAAAAATCCCGCCTTATTCATGGTAGCCGCAATCACCTTGTCTCCCGGCTGCTTCTGCACGGGAATACTTTCTCCTGTAATAGCCGCCTCATCAATGCTGGTAGTTCCCTCCAGCACCCGTCCGTCTGCAGGTACGCTGCTGCCCGGCTTTACCTGAAGAATATCTCCCGGCAGAATTTCTTCTGCAGGGATTTCCACTACCTGTCCATCCCGTTCCACCAAAGCAGTTTTGGGCGCCATATCAATCAGCTTGTTAATGGCCTGGCTGGTCTTGCCCTTAGAGCGGGCCTCCAGATACTTTCCAATGTTTATAAGAGCCAGAATCATAACCGCAGATTCAAAGTACAAATCATGCTGATAGCCCATGACCAGCTCCATGTCCTGTACTCCCAGTCCATATCCCATACGGTAAATAGCAAAAATACCATAAACCAGTGAGGCCGTAGAACCTACTGCAATCAACGTATCCATATTAGGAGCGCCGTGAAACAAGGTACTAAAGCCCTTGGAATAATATGCCCTGTTAATATAGGCTACGGGAATACAGAGCAGAAACTGTGTCATAGCAAATCCTACCGCATTCTCAGTTCCTGCCAGAAATCCCGGCAAAGGCAGCCCAACCATATGCCCCATGGAAACATACATCAGGGGAATCAAAAAAAGGAAAGACCATATTGTCCGCTTTTTCATGTATTCAATATGCTCCTGCACCGGATTGGCCTTCTCTTTACCGGCTCCGACTGTTTTTCCTTTCTGTCCCTCCGCCTTCTCTCCCTGAACACTGGCTCCATATCCGGCATGGATTACAGCGTCAATAATACCTTGTTCCTGTATCACGTTTTCCTTGTATTCTACCTGCATACTGTTGGTCAGCAGATTTACGCTGACCTCCTGTACCCCTTCCAGCTTTCTTACACATTTTTCCACTCTGGAAGAGCAGGCAGAGCAGGTCATACCTGTTACATCAAATTTTTTCTTCATATTCCGTTCTCCTTATCCCTCTGTCTCTGTAATATTCCTGCTTTCTTCTATGGCCTCAGTCCGCCGGCCTGAGGCTCTCCGGCAGTCTGCCAAAATAGGATTGTTATAATATTTTACCCAGCATAGCTACCAGTTCATCCACCTTTTCCTCCCGTTCTGCGTCAGTTTTTGCTCCGGTAACGCAGCTTTTTAAATGGGCGGTGAGGATTTCCTTATTGGCCCGGTTCAAAATTGCCTCTGTGGCCATAAGCTGCTGGGATATGTCCATACAGTACCTGTCCTCCTCCACCATCTTCAAAATTCCGTCTATCTGCCCTCTGGCTGTTTTTAACAGCCGGTTTATCTTAGCTTTCTCTGCTTTCATCTCATCACTCCCTACACCCCAGGGGGGTATTATTCTTGACGGATTTAGTATAGCATGAAAAAAAGAGAAACGCAAGGGGCTATCGCATCAATGATTAAAAAATCATAGATGCGGCAGAAAGGTCCTCACATTCTTCCACGAGGGCAAGTATCTTATTAAAAAGTTTCGCCTGGTTTTTCGTAACCGCTTTTTAACTATATTTGTAAGTATGATAACTTTTGCCTTTGGTTTCCTTTTCGATAATTTCCATTATCTTTGGCATACTATACATCCCAAATATTTTTAGCGGCTGACCATTTTTCAGTACAGTTGCGATTGCTTATTGTTGCTGTGAACGGTCCTGCAAGAAATGTATTTATCGTTTTAAGCACTGTGTTAAAATCATCAGTCTTGGTATCAATTTTACGGCTAAAAGCTTTCCATTTTTTCTGCATAGCGGAATCCTCTGCAAAACACATAACCTGCTCAAACTGTTCAATCGTAAATGTATGCCCACGGTTTTCAAAAGTCTTTTTAAGTGCTTCGGTCAAGATGTTGCCGTCAAAATCAAACTTATTTGCAAGGTAATAAATATCGTAATAATCTTTCATTCGGCTTGAAAATTCCATTAATCTGAGAATTGCATCAAGTTTCTCGGCAATGGTCGTTTCAAGAGAATATGTATTTACTGTCGGTGCAGTAAAATCAGCAAGTTGTGTAGGGATTTTTCGTTT
>NHCFR01400__coassemble_631_pt1 | contig 28102 bp, 21 predicted proteins | sample NHCFR01400__metabat2_high_PE_048 | metagenome-assembled genome bin NHCFR01400
TTCTCCTTTATTTTATCATATCAACAGTTTTTTTACACTCTAAACTAAAAATACAGACAAGAAAATCAAGAGAAAACTCCCCATATACATCCCTCCATTTTTATACTTTTTTATTTCATCTTGGAAATAACCAGGCGAACTGCCTTAGAATAACAGAATAATAAAATAATAGAATAATAGAATAATTAGAAATCGATTTCTTTTATAGCTAAAAGGGTAACACATTGGGCCATAGATTTCAAGAATTTTTCCATCCAAAGGTTTCCATTCAAAAATCCTCTTTTCTCTGAACAAAGACGCAAATACTCTAAGTCATAATATTTTTGTGCCTTGCAGCCTTATCTCAGTCGGCCCAGTGCGCTACTCCATCTGATTACGCTTTGTGCCTTAATACTGGTGTTTTGACTATCTGAATCCAGGGCAAAAAATAGTGTCCCAGTCAAATACTCCGATGCAAGCATGCGGAACATCAATCTAGCGGCAATGCAAGCATCGGAGTATTTGACCTTTGCGGCAGGTCTACGTCCCACTTTGGTCAGTGCTAAGCGTGTGCCACCGGCACACAGCACCGCCAAATGGATATGCAAGCATGTCCGCTTGGTCATTGCTCGCAGGAATAAAAGGCACTATTTTTTATGGTCATAGGGTATTTCCCATCTGTCAAATGCACCCGGACCAACGGTTCTCTCCTTAAATAGATTTATACCGCCATTTTCCTCTGACATACCTCACTCCGAAGCAGATGCCCCGGAATAGCCAGTCCACGGCCATAGCTGCCCAGACGCCCAGAACCCCCATGTTCAGATATACGCCCAGAAGAACGCAGAAGCCGATTCGGAATATCCACATGGACACAATGGATAACAGCATAGTGAATTTCACATCCGCCGCTGCTCTCAGGGTATTGGGAATCAGGAAGGAAAAAGGCCATATGACAGCCACGCACAGGCAGTAAAAAATCATGATTTGAAACACATAGCCTCTGGCTTCAGCAGACAAATCGTAGGCACCCACAAGGACAGGAAGAAGAAGCAGCACAACAACATTTACGCCTATCAGAGAAGCATAGGCAGCCTTCATCAGCTTTCTGGTATAATAGGTCACCTGCCCGTAATCTCCCGCTCCTACGCACTGGGCCGCCACCGTAAGCAGGGCATAGCCCATTGCAAGACCCGGCAGAAGGCAGAAAGTGGAAATGCTGTTGCACACAGCATTGGCAGCAATAGACGCTGTCCCAAAGCCGGCCACCACACGGAGTACTAAAATCTTGCCCAACTGAAACATACTGTTCTCCAGACCATTGGGAACTCCGATATAGAGAATCTTCCGCAGCAGTACCCGGTCTGTTTTCAGGGAAATGGGAAGGAGCAGATGAAGTCTTCTGTCCTGCCTATGAAAAGCAGCCAAAACCAGCACACAGGCCAAAGTTCTGGAAATCAGAGTAGGGATAGCAACACCCTCCACACCTCTGTGGAATCCGTAAATCAGAATGGCATTGCCTCCCAGGTTGACTCCGTTCATCAGCAAGGATGTCTTCATGGCTATGGAAGAATCTCCCATAGCCCGGAAAATAGCTGTACCTGCATTGCAAAGAGCTATCATAGGAATAGAGCCGAATACAAAAAGCATATAAACTCTGCAGTTATACATAACATCCGGCTGAATGTCCCCGAACACTAAATCTATGATAAGCTCTCTGCCTCCGTAAGCCAAAAGAGTTACCAAAAGAGACAGCTTCAGGGTAAAGGTAAGCAGTTCATTGGCGGCCTTGCAGGCCATGTCATCTCTTCCCTTACCCAGATACTGACCGGCAACCACCGCACCACCTGTAGCTGCAGCAGTAAAAATATTGATTACCAGAAACATTACCGTATCTACCAGGGAAACTCCTGAAACCGCCGCTTCCCCTGCACTGGAAGCCATAACGGAGTCCGCCATTCCCACAAAGGACTGGAGAAACTGGTCTGCTATCAAAGGAAAAATCAGCTTTCTCAGGTCTCTGTTGGAAAAAAGAAGCTTGTTCTCATCCATCTTGCGTACCTCTGATTCTCTAAAATCTTTCCTTCTCCTGCACTGTCAGGGCCAAAGGCCTCTGTCCGGTAAGGAAAATGCTTCTCTCATCCGGCTGGCTGGTTCCTGCATAAATCACAGTCTTTGTATTGTCCCACTTCCGTTCTCCGCTCTGGTCTACTACCTGGAAACACTGGGTTTTCACCTCTAAGGTCAGCGCTCTTTCCTCTCCGGCTTTCAGATAAACCTTCTGGAACTGAACCAGGCTGTAGTTGGGAACAGCCAAAGGACTTCCCATGAGCTTCACATAGATTTCCACAGTCTCCCAGCAGTCCCAAGAGGAAGTATTTTTCACTTTAACCTTTACCTTAACTTTTTCTTTTTTGTCCCAATCTCCGGTCTCCACCCAAAGGTCCCGGTAAGAAAAGCTTCCATAACTAAGACCATAGCCAAAAGGATACAGAGCCTCTCCTTCCATGAAACGATATGTCCTGTTTTCCATGCTGTAATTTTCAAAATCCGGAAGCTTCTGTGTAGGTGCATAGAAGGTAACCGGAAGCTTTCCTGATGGAACTGTTTTGCCAAACAGCAGGTTAGCGGCTGCTATACCTCCCATCTGTCCCGGATACCATGTCTGCAGAATGGCATTTCCCTTTTCCCTGGCATAAGACAAATTCATAGCACTTCCTGTACTGATAAGGAAAATAACAGGTTTTCTCACAGCACACACTGCCTCCATAAGGTGCTTCTGACTGTCCGGAAACTCCAGGTCCTTTTTATCAGCTCCGGCATAGCTGTTATTAGCATCTCCCTCTTCTCCCTCCAACCTGGCATCCAGGCCAAGACACAGAAACACTACATCGCTTCTCTGGGCCATGGAAACCGCCTCGGATATCCGGTCATCTCCTTCGGCCAGAGCCTCCACATTCTCCCGGTACAAATGGCATCCCTCAGAATAGAAAATTCTCACCTGGTCTCCCAGTTCGTGGCGAAGCCCCTCCAGTATAGTATACTGCTCTGTGGCTGTGCCGTTGTAATTTCCCTTTAGGATTTCCCGGCTGTCTGCATTAGGCCCGATTACAGCCACGGTTTTCAGCTTTTCTTTTTTCAGCGGCAGAATACCGTCATTTTTCAGGAGAACCATAGATTCCTCTGCAGCCTTTAAAGCAGCCTCATGATGTTCCCGGCTGTCATTGGCCTCATAGGGAATCTCATCGTATTCTGTGGAGGCATCAAACATTCCCAGGCGCATTCTGGTCATCATGACATGGGTAACCGCCCGGTCAATTTCTTCTTCTGTCACAAGTCCTTCTTCATAGGCCTGCAGTACATGGAGATAAACCGCTCCGCAGTTTAAATCACAGCCGCTTTTGATGGCCAGGGCCGCAGACTGGGCCGGGGTTTTGGTAATCATATGGTTCATATGAAAATCTTTGATAGCCCCGCAGTCTGACACATAGTAGCCGTCAAAGCCCCATTTTTCTCTCAGAATTTCCTGAATCAAATGGTAGCTTCCACAGGCTGCTTCCCCGTTTAAACGGTTGTATCCGCCCATGGCACCCTCCACTTTAGCGTCCTTCACACAGGCTTCAAATGCCGGGAAGTAGCTTTCCGCCAAATCCTTTTCACTGACCACACTGTTGAAGGAATGGCGTCCCTTTTCCGGGCCAGAGTGAGCGGCAAAATGTTTTACACAGGCCGCAGACTTTAATCTTTTCCCTTCTCCCTGAAGCCCCTTGATATAAGCCACGCCCATCCTTGATGTAAGATAGGGGTCCTCCCCGTAGGTTTCATGTCCCCTTCCCCAGCGAGGGTCCCGAAACAAGTTGATATTAGGGGACCAAAAGGTAATTCCCTTATACAGGCCTCTGTCTCCCTGTCTTTGCTGTTCATTATATTTTGCTCTTCCTTCTGTGGCCGTTATATCTCCGATTTCCTCTAAAAACTCATCGTGAAAGGAGGCCGCCAGACCGATAGGCTGGGGAAAAACTGTGGCAGCTCCGGCTCTTGCCACCCCATGCAGAGCCTCGTTCCACCAGTTGTAAAAAGGAATCCCCAGACGTTTGATAGCCGGTGCATTGTAGCGAAGCTGGGAGGCTTTTTCCTCCAGTGTCATCCTGGATACTAAATCCTTTACACGCTCCTCATCCTTTAAGCTCTCATCTAAATATGCCGCTTTCTCTCTATCCATATTTCCACCCCGTTATGTTTCACATTATCTGCAGTTCCATTCCGTCTTTGCTCTGTCTGACGCTCTTGGCTGTCTGTTTTCTGCATTTACACCCTCATCCCAAATATCTGTCCTGCTTACTCTTCCTTTAACTCAAAAATCGCCTCTGTTTCCACAGGAATATTGCCTGGCAGAACGTTTACTCCGATAGCAGAACGGCTGGGAGCATTTTCTGCTCCGAACAAATCCACAAGAAGCTGAGAGCCTCCGTTGGCCACAAAGGGCTGACAGTCAAAGCTGTCTTCGCTGGCTACAAAGGTAAGGATTTTCACCGGCTGCTTCACTTTGTTCAAATCTCCGATTTCTGCCTCCAGCACTGCCAAAACATTGAGCATTGCATTTCTGGAATATTCCACACCCTCTTCTTTGGTGAATTCTTTCCCCAGTTTTCCGCATATCGGAGTGTCTATCACAGGGCCGCAGCCGGAAATATACACCAGATTCTTGCCGAAACGCTTTGCAGGGCTGTAAATACCTCCCTTTGCAGGTGCCTTTGGAAGTGTAATATTTAATTCTTTCATTGTTTCATATACATTTTTCATTTTTCTTAGTCTCCTTATTTTCTTAATAATTCAGCAGAATAGCCAGTCAGCTTTTGTCCGTCCTTCCAGGCCGGATGCCCGTCCACAAAAACCCAGGACAGACCGGTACAAAGTTTTTTGGAATCTTCATATACCGCATGGTCCTTCAATTCTTCCGGCGTAAAAATATTTAAGTCTGCCTTAAAGCCTTCCCTTATCAGGCCTCTGTCTTTCAAGCCAAGTCTTGCTGCAGGCATAGCCGTCATTTTTCTCACCGCTTCTTCCAGGGAGAAAATTTTCCTCTGGATTACATATTCCTGGATAAAATGAGGGAAGGAGCCGTACAGTCTGGGATGCGGACAGTCACTGACCCCATATAGGCCGTCAGAAATCAACATGGAATAGGGCAGCTTTGCTACAGTATCCACATCCTCCCGGTCCATGCTGAGAAGGATGATTCCTACCTTTCCTTCTTCCTGGGCCAGAAGCCGGGCCATGAAATATGCCGGCTCCTCAAAGCCCTCCATTCTGGCTGCACTGGCAAAATCCAGTCCCACAAGCCTGCGGTTATTTTCTTTTGTCACAGAACTGATTTTAATCCGCTCCCAGCCAATAGCTGTAACCATGTTATCCCAGCCCGGATGCTCCCGGTACAGAGAGTCCTTCAGAGCCTCTCTTCCCTGAGCCGTCTCCATTTTCCGGAAGGTCCGGCTTAAATCCTCCTCCATAACATCCGGCGGAATCAGGCTCAGCAGCGTAGTGGAACCGCCGCAGTAAGGGTAAAAGTCAACAGTTACGTCCTGTCCCTTTGCCCTTGCCTCCTCTATAAGCTCTATGGCCTGGTGTATTTTTTTGCCCCAGTTCCGGATACCGGTAGCTTTAAAGTGACTGATATTTAGAGGCAGTCCTGCTTCCCTGCATATCCGGATGATTTCTGCCACAGAGGAAACCAGATTATCTCCTTCTCCCCGGATATGGCAGGTCAGAAGCCTTCCGTAGGGTGCCGCCGCCTTTAACAGCTCCACCATCTCCTCCCTGGAGGAATAACATTCCGGCTGATACATGATACCGGAGGAAACGCCTATACATCCGGCCTCTAATGCCTCTTTCAGCCAGGCCTTTGCCAACTCCATCTCTCCGGCAGTAAAGGGCTTCTTCCCGTATCCCTTGATTGCCGCCTTTAAAGCTCCCACTCCCTGGTAACATCCCACATGGAGGGGCATAGGTCTTTGGGCCAAAAGCTCCATATAGGCCTTATAATTTGCCACCCACATATCCTTGGGCGCCACTCCCAGACAGGGCTCCACAAAACCGGCAACTTCATCCTTATGCTCTGGGGTACAGGGGAAGATTCCCAGGCCACAGTTGCCGCCTACAATACTGGTCAGACCCTGGGCCAGCTCCAGATTCCCAAAATCCTCATCATACAGGGCAGCTAAATCACAATGCCTGTGAGTATCTATAAAACCCGGCGTTACCGTTTTTCCCCCGGCATCTATTCGCACTGCCTCTATTTCCTGTCCGAATTTTCTGTCCTTTCCTGACAAAGCTTTGATGCGGCCCTCCTCTATGAGGATGTCGCTTTTGTAGGCTTTTTCTCCGGAACCGTCGCATATCTGGCCGTTTTCAATGATATATCGCATACTTTACCTCCGGCGTTACACCAGCATTCCTCTGGCTTTGACTGTCTCTTTTTCCAAACAGTCTCCATAATCTATATACACTGTATTCTGCATGTTAATGGCCGTACACACATGAATGGGGACCAGCACCACCTTATCCCCTACTTTTAATCCCGTATCTCCTTTTTTACTGGTAAGAATTCCATGCTCTTCATTCATTCTCCGAAGCTGCAGGTCTTCATTTCCTTCCACCAGGGCATAGCCCGGATAATAATAGGGTTCTGCATCCAGCAGAATATCCATGGGAAAGGTCTTGGTGCCTCCGTCAATCACGGCATATTCTTTACAGGGGGTACTGACCACTGTGGCATAATACCGCACCGCAATATCTTCAAAGACTGCAGCACCTTCCTTACAGAGCATATAATCTTTGAAAATATAGGTCCCAGGACGAATTTCCGTCACCTTTCCGGTTTTGGCTACCTCCAGTCCTGTAGGAGTAGAACCGGCGCTGACCTCCTCTATGGAGACTCCCGCCTCCCGAATAGCTTCTGCCAGTTCTTCCATCAGCTTTCCTTCCTCTTCTGCTGCTATGACCTTGTCCTGGGTAGGCTCATCCTGATATACCAGACTTTTAAAGGTATAAATTCCCGTCAGCTTCAGATTGGAAAGCCCGTCCAGCTCTTTGGCCAGCTCCACAGCCTTTTCCCTTACTACTCCGGTCCTTTTAGCCCCGGTGTCTACTTCCATCCTGACTTCCAGACAGATTCCTGCTTCTTTAGCCGCCTGGTTCAGAGGAAGGGCACATTCCATACTGTCCACAGCCAGAATCAACCGTTTCAGCTTCTTATGAAGAGAAATAGCCCTCTTGATTTTAGGCGCACCCACAAGAGGATAGGCAATAAAAATATCTTCTATTCCCCCCTCCATCATCACTTCTGCCTCAGACACCTTGGCACAGGTGATTCCCCAGGCCCCTGCCTGAATCTGCATTCTGGCAAACAGCGGCATCTTATGGGTCTTAATATGAGGCCTTAATTTACAGCCATATTTGGAAGTCTCCTCCTGGGTTTCTCTGATGTTTTTTTTCGTCTTCTCCATGTCAATGACAATACACGGAGTCTCTAAGTTTTCTATCCATTCTTTCTTCATTTTATCACCTCACGCACCAGTACAGCGGGTACTGAACAACCGCTGCACTAGTAGCTTTCCGCCACGCTTTTCAGCCGAAGCTGTTCCTCTATGTCACTGCAGGCAAAGCCCTGAGGCAGAGTTTCTTTCTCTACAGAAACCTGGATACCTTCCGGGTCTGTTATGTCAAAGTAATTATCGCTGAATACACAGTCCGCCTCTATCAGATACAGCTCCACATAATTAGCAAAACTATGGGCCTTTACCCTAATCAGGAACCTATCTTCCTTCTCCTCCACCAGGGTCTCGTATTCCGGAACCCGGTACTTAAAATATTTTGGTTTTACAAACATGGTAATGCCTGTGCTGACACACTCTCCATTCCGGAAAAGCCGGTATCTGGCAAATACCTTTCTTTTCTGTTCTTCTCCCTCTATCCACTGGGAAAAGTCTGTCTCCAGCACTGGTTTTGTCTCAAAGGCCCCGGAGTTTACCTCTATAATCTCCTGGTGAAGCACCTGGAAATCTCTGTCTATAAGCGACACCTCCAATGTGCCTTCCTTAGGCTCAAAAGATTCATTGTGAACATAATAGGTTATTTTTGTACTAAGTTCTTCCTCCTCGCAGGCACTGGCCATGTATCTGGAGTAAAATCTTTTGGCCCCGTAGTGAAGAGCCTTCCACCGGCCGTAATAATCAATACTGGCCCAGGACGCCACCGGCCAGCAGTCATTGAGCTGCCAGTACAGGGACCCCATACACCTGCCCCAGTTTCTTCTCCAATGCTCAACCCCATACTGAATAGCCTTTAACTGGAGAATCTGTGAAATATAGGCAATGCTTTCCATGTCTTTGGGATATTTGTAATACCCTGAGATGTAGGAAAAAATCTTGGCATTGGCCTGTCCGTTCTTTTGATGGGATTCCATGACTTCACTGAATATATTCTGGTCTTCCCTGCTGCAGAAGCTGTCTATGGTCTTCTTATGGGGGAAGGATTGGAATCCATACTCAGAACAGAACCGGAAATAATAATTTCTGTACTCTGTAAAAGGTTTATTGGAATGCCATACATCCCAGTAGTGATTGTCCCCTCTCTGCCAGTCATTAGGATTGTCAAAGGAGCCGCCGGAAGAAGGGGATGACAGCCAGTAAAAGGTCTGGTCATCATATTTTCTGGTTTCTCTTGGAAGAAGCATTTCAAAAATCTTAATATAATCCGCCTTATATCTGGGATGATGCCCCTTCAGCCTTCCTCCTCCGTCCCACAGCCACTCCATTTCATTATTGCCGCACCAGAGGGCCAGGCAGGCATGGTGTCTTAACCGCTTCACATTATCTCTGGTCTCTGCCAGAATATTCTCTTCAAACTCCTGGTCCAGAACATAGACATTGCAGGCATACATCAAATCCTGCCATACCAGGATTCCGTACCTGTCACAGGCTTCATACAGATAATCTTCCGGATAATAACCGCCGCCCCAGATACGGATACAGTTAAAATTAGCTGCCGCACAGTCCTGTATCAGCTTTATGCTTCTTTCTTTTGAAAGCCGGGAAAGAATATTGTCCTCCGGAATATAATTGGCTCCCATGGCAAATATTTTCTGTCCGTTTACCACAAAAGCAAACGCATTGCCCCAGGCATCCTTTTCCGTGCTTACGGTAATGGTCCGCAGGCCTATGGTATATTCCTTTTCATCCAGAATCCTTTCGTTCCCGGAAAGCTTTACCTTCACCTGATATAAAGGCTGCTCCCCATATCCGTTTGGCCACCAGAGCCGGGGATTTGGTATGGAAATTTCTATCTTTCCTTTATCCTGTGCTTTTTCCTTTTGGGTAAAAATCCGGCCTTCCGGTTCAAGGATTTCCACCTCTATACAGGCTTCTCCATCTCCATAAAGCTTCCTTTCATACTGAAGCTCCACCTTCACCTGCCCCTGGCCGTGATGCTGGCGGATATATACATCCTCCAGTTTTCCCTCCTGACAGTATTCCAGATAAACATCCCGGAAAATTCCCATATCCGGAAGCTGAGGCCCCCAATCCCAGCCAAACATATAGTGGGCTTTTCTCAGAAAGCCGTTTCCCGGCATAGAACCGGTAGAACAGTAAGTAATATCACTGTTCCTGTCCGCCTCCTCAATATACGCAATGGGAGAATGGAGATACACGGTGAGACGGTTTTCCTCTTTTAAAAAGGGCTTCACGTCAAAGCGCCAGGTACGGTGCATGTCCTTCACCTTTCCCAAAAGCTGTCCGTTTAAATATACTTCGCCTATAGTATCTATGCCTTCAAATACCAGGGTCAGTTCTCTGGCTTCCAGAAGCTTGGGAGTCAGAGAAAAATCTCTGGAATATTGGAAATCCCTGCGAAAAATTTCCCGCACCTGATATTCGTTGGTTCCCCAATAAGGGTCCTCTGTTTTTTGTTCCTTCAGCATACAGGCAAGCACGCTTCCCGGAACAGAAGCTTCATATACTTCCTCTGTCCCCGGACTGCTAAGCTGCCATATTCCGTTAAGGTTTAACCTGTTTTTTGTCATATTTTTCATCCCTCTATGCCTTTAATCCGGAAGTGGAAATTCCTTCTACAAAGTTCTTCTGGAAAATAAGGAAGAAAACAATAACCGGTATCACAAAAAGAGTAGCCGCTGCCATTAAATGGGTCCAGTCTGTGGAGAAGGAACCCAGAAACTGCTGCAGACCCAGGGAAAGCGTCAGCTTTTCTGTCTTATTGATATAAATCAATGGTGCCAGATAGTCAGACCATGCACTGATAAAAGCCTGAATACCTACTGTAGTCAAAGCCGGCTTAGACAAAGGCAGGGCAATGCTGACATAACGTTTAAATTCGCTGGCTCCGTCTATCTTAGCCGCCTCCATCAGGGAGTTTGGCAGGCCGGCAAAGAACTGGCGCACAATAATAATATAGAAAGGACTTCCGCAGAAAGTCGGGATAATCAGAGGTAGGTAGGTATTCGTCAGCCCCAGGTTATTCCAAATTCTGTAAAGAGGAATCATGGTTACGGTATAGGGAATCATCATAGTTCCCATAACCAGACTGGAAATAATGGCCGAGCCTCTCCATTTTATCTTAGACAGAGAATAGGCAATCAAAGGGGTGGACAAAAGCTGTCCGGCCACAGAGAATGCGGTGATAAGAATGGTATTCTTAAAATACTGAAGGAAAGGAATTTTCTCCATTGCCTCCGGATAGTTATCCCAGATAATTTCTCTTGGAAACAGCTTTACAGGAAGCTGAAATGCATCTGCGTTTGTCTTCAGAGAGGTTGTCACCATAACTAAAAAGGGAGAGAAAAAGATAAGGCACAGTATAATCATCAGGATGGTGACAGGAATCTTCTTTAAATTCTTTATATAATAGGCTTTTGATTTCTTCATATTATTCATCTCCTGCTCCGTTCTCAGAAACCTTCTTGGTTACTTTAATCATGATAAAGGTCATAATACTAACTACAATAAACAACAGCCAGGCCATGGCAGAAGCTCTTCCCATCTTCATGTAAGAGAATGCGGTGTTAAACAAATACAGCGGATACATCAAGATAGAATTGGCCGGCCCGCCGCCTGCATTGCTGGCACCGCCTCCGGAACTGGCGTTGATGATAACATAAACCTGTGTAAAATACTGGAAGGCATTGATAATATTCAGGATAGCCTGATATACCAGTACAGAAGCCACGCAGGGGAGAGTAACTTTAAAGAATCTCTGCACAGCATTGGCTCCGTCAATCTCTGCCGCCTCATAATAGCTCTTAGGCACATCCTGCAGAGCAGCAAGACAAATCAGCATAGTGGTTCCGGTACACCAGGTTCCCATAAGAACCAGTGCCCATTTGGTATAGGAAGGGTCCATAAGCCAGGAAGGGCCGTCGATGCCGAACATCTCCAGCACCCGGTTAATGTAACCATATGTAGGGTCAAACATCCAAATCCACACCATGGTAGCTGCAATCATAGGAATGACTGAGGGCATGAAAAAGATGGTTCTGGCTGCTCCTCTTCCTTTAAATTTCCGGTTCAGCAGCGTAGCCAGAAGCAAGGCAATAAACAGGTTGACCGGTGTAGACACAAAGGCCATGAACAACGTATTCTTCAGACTCTTTAATACCAGCGGGTCCTGAAAAATATACTTAAAGTTTTCCAACCCCACCCAGACCGGGTCTTTTACCGGATTAAAATCCGTAAAGCTGTAATACAAAGATGTCAGCAGGGGGATAATGCTAAAACATGTAAATCCGATAATCCATGGCAGTGCAAAAAGAAAACCGTTCCTGGTATCCTTCCAGGAATATTTTCTCTTTCTTCCGCTTTTATTTTTCATCTTGTACCTCCATAAAAATGGAGTATATATGAAAGGATTTCGCACCCTTTCATATATACCCCGCATATTTTCTTTAGTCCTGTCTCAAAGCCGGAACCCATGGGCTGTCTGCAGACTGCTGGGGTCACGCTTTCGAGACAATAACCAGCTACAATCCACCGTAAGCATAGGCGTTATCTGTCTCTTGTTTACTGCAGCAGCTTAGCCTGTTCCGCCAACTCTGCCATAGCATCTTCCGGCGTCTTAATTCCGTTATATACATAGTCTAAATATTCCTCTATAAGAGAAGTATATTTTGACAAATCAGCAATCTTTGGATACTGTACTCCATTCTCTTTCTTCAGAGCGTCGATGAATACCTCATAGTTAGGCATGGCCAGAATATCAGCGTCCTCATACAGGTTTAACTGAGTAGGCAGATTTCCGATTTCCATAAGTGTATCCTTTGTAGAGTCAGAGTTTGTAAAGAATTTAGCGAATTCCCAAGCTCCTTCCTTATTGTTTGCTACAACAGGGATTGCAAGGCTGTTTGTCTCGTAACGGCTGGTACCCTGTAAGTCAGGATTTGCTTCTGTTCCCGGTGTAAGAGCTACTCCGTAATTTACATCAGGACCCCAGTCAGCAGCCATAGTAGCCAGCCATGGACCATCGAAACGGAATAACTGTTTTCCGGCAAAGAACATATCGTTTTCTGTATAACGGTTGGTATTTGCAGATGCAACAAAGGCCTGTACCTTTTCCACTCCGTATTTCTCACGGAACTGCATATTCATATTTAAGCTGTCCAGAATCAGCGGGTCGTCCGGTGTAAGAGTCTCGCCGTCCTCAGACCACCATCTTCCGCCGAAGGAGTAGATAAGTTCCTGTCTTGCAGAAGCCAGAGGGAACAGCGGATAACCCAGGCGGGTGATATTTCCGTCTGCATCTACCTCAGTTGCCTTTTCTGCCATTTCGTATAACTCTTCCATGGTTTTAGGCGGTTCGGTGTAGCCGATTTCCTCCAGAATATCTTTGTTGTAGAACATCTGGATAATCTGTGCTGCAAAAGGCAGTCCGTACAAAGTATCTTCTACTGTGTTGGATTCCAAAGCCTGTCCTGCATAGGTTCCCTCTAAATCGTATCCATCCTCAGAAGCCATACTGTCCAGGTCTTCCACTAAACCGCTGTTTGCATAAGAAATAATATCCTGGTTAGAAACCTCTACAACATCAGGAGCATCGCTTCCGGACAGGGCTACGATAATCTTCTGCTTATCCATAACACTCAGGCCTTCCACCTCATATTTATCCTGGCTTTCATTGAAGGCAGCAATGGCAGCTTCAAAAGCCTTTGCTTCCTCACTGGTGTGTGAATACCAGAAAACAATTTTTTCTTTCTCCCCGGAGGCTTCCTCCTGTGTCTCATTGTCTGAAGAAGTGGTCTTTTCCCCTTCACTGCTGGAACCACCGCATCCGGCCAGAGTTCCCAGTGTCATCACTGCAGCCAGGAAACCTGCAATCAACTTTCTTTTCATTCGTTTTCCTCCTTGTTTCTTACTTTTTGTTTGTTTTTACCTGTTTTTATTTTTGTAATTACAAGATTATCATACTTTTTGTTATATTTCAACCTTTTTTGTATTATTTTTTTCTTTTAATCTTATATTCTTTTTTGTTTTATCCATTATTTACCTGACTTTTTGTTTTTCAAAATAAATCATTGTCATTTTTATCATATTTTTCTATCAGTTTTCCACAAATATCCATCATTTTTATCGTGCAGCTTGTCCAAACCTCTCTATGGGTAGCTTGATTACCTGCCGGCCAAAAGGGTGTATCTTCATTTTTTTTAGTTTGAATTCCCACGGGAAGCTGGCCTGTACAGTTCCCCGGAAAAAACCCGTACAAACTGCCATACCGTTTTCCGTTCCCCGTCATCAGAGATTGGCGGAAGGGATTTCTGCCATTGACCCAGTGTATCTGCTCTGCGCTGGCCTGTATCAGTTTTTCTTTTCCCAGGTATCTTCCCGCTGTCAGGGCCCCATCTCCCATAGAAAGCTGTACATTGGTATTTCCCCTGAAAGAAAACCATACGGGAAACTGCCTGAGAAACAGGCCTTCCTCCAGCTTTTCTCCCTGTCTTACCTGGCATACATAATCCTCTCTGCATGCCTCATAGGGAACGAGAAGGTGCATTCTCTGAAAGATTTCTCTGTGCCGGGCCTCATCCTCTCGGTAAAGGCCGCTGGGCATCATACCGTATGGAGAGGCCTTTTCCATGAGAAATTCCAGATAAGAGCCATAGGCTTCCAAAGCCTGACGGAAAACTTCCTCTTCTTTCTCTCCTTTAAAAATCCGGCAGTTCAGCACAAGGCACTGGGCAAAGTATTGCTCTCTGGCCTGATGATTAAAGTGCTGGATATGGGTATGAGTCTCATCCCTGTAGAAAAATCCCTTTATCTTTCCCTGGGTTTCCTGACATTTTAAAAGTTCCCTGGCCCAAAAGGCTGCATCCTTCTTATAACATTCCTCCCCTGTCTCCAGGAACAGCATAGCAGCACATTTACTGATTATGGCCCGGCACAAAGCCTGGCTGCTTCCATAGGTATGTTCCCACATCACCGGTAATTCAAAACCGTATTTTTTATACTGTTCCATGGCAAAGCCATAGTCTTCCCGGGCTGCTGCAAGAGCCGCCCTTCCTGTCTCCGGGTCATAATCTTTCAAAACCCGGGAAGCCCCGGCAAAAGCACAGGCACAGATAAAATTATCCAGGGCATGACGGTTCACCCGCACATTCCCTGCATCGTCCTGGTTTCCCTGGATTCCGTCCGTCCACCGTATCAGCCCCAGGCTGGTAGCCCGCACACCGTCTCCGGCTCTGGTCCGAAACAAAAAGGACAGGCCCCAGCAGGCTTCCTCCATAAGCCTTGCATACAATGGACGGTTTTCCTTTACCCGTGCTGCAGTTAAAAACAGGGATTCGCAGGTTTCTGCTGTCTGGGCTGTCTGCTGAGACATATCTCCGGCATCATGCCAGCCTCCCCAGTATGGTATCCGCATCCCCCGGTACTCCCCATAGCAGTCTGTGTGGCAGCATCCATGTTTTCCCGGTACCGGATACCCGCAGCGCTGACAAAATATAAAATTCAGCCCTTTATATAGCATTTCCTCTAACCAGTCTCTTCCCACCTGAAACACAGAGCTTTTACCTTTATCTGTGTAAAGCCTGTACCAGCCTTCCCCCAGCCCGGAAAAATCCAATTTTCCAAATCTGATTTCCTTCCAGTACAAAGGCTCTATTTTTCCTTCCAGAATTTTTTCGCCGCTTTCTGCATCTACTGCAAAAAAACTTCCCTCTGCACAGTCCGTAAGGGCATATTTCTCCTCCTCAGGCAGATAACCGCAGGTATCGTAACAGATACTGTCCTTTTCCAGGTCCCATCCTGTATGCTTTTCTTCTCTTTCTGTTTTTTCCAGATAGATTTCTTTGATATAGAAAACAGCTTCCTCTCCTATTCCAGTGTCGCTTCCGCTGAGCCGGTACCGGAATTCTAATTCCGTAATACAATCCCTGTCCATAGAGGAAAATTCCCAGATACAATGATTCCACTTCCTGTTTTCCAGGCTCAACATATGCTGTCCTGTCCTATTATAGGAATCCGGCACCTTCTCCTTCCCCTGGTTTTTTACCCAGGCAGCCAGACTTATGGTATGCATGGCTTCAAAGTTGGGATACACCAGAAAAGACAGGCGGTTATAATCCCTCCAATCCTCCCGGCTCCTCTCCAGAACAGCCTTTAAATCTCCATAATAAGCGCAGTCACCGTCCTGGGGCATACCCTGTGGCCAGAACCCCAGGCGCAGCTTCCCCCTCATTTCCAGACAATCCTGCCCTTTTACCTCTTTTATTCTGCACTGCCCCTCCCCCCGGGAATGAAAGCATCCGTCCCCGGAGCCTGTCCAGATTGGCTTTCTTCTGACTACCTGCTGCTTACGCCTTTCTTCTTCCAGGCTGGCTTCTTTTTTCAGGGTAAGAGGTTTGTGTATCCATCCGCTTTCTAGCAAATCCCTGTAAAATTCTTCTCTCATCCTTTAAACTCTTCCTTTCCCCGGGCTGACGACACAATACTGCCTGTTCAATTATGACAGCAGCCGGGCCGCATCACGGTCCAGAAGCACCTGGCAATTAGGATGCAGCTGGAGAACAGAAGCAGGTATGGCCTCGGTAACCGGTCCCTGTACTGCTTTCTTTATGATTTCCGCTTTTTCCGCTCCTTTGGCTATCAGTACAATTTCTCTGGTCTGCATGATAGTTTTGATACCTAAAGTAATGCCTCCTAAGGGATAATCCTCCGGTACATCCACCTCACTCCTTACCTTTGCCTCAAATCGTTCGTCCATAGGAGAAACCCATGTATTACTCCCGAAGGGCGTTCCCGGCTGGTTAATACCGATATGGCCGTTCCAGCCGATTCCTAACATCTGAAGGTCAGCCCCGCCCCGTTTCTTCAGTTCTTCCTCAAACCAAAGACATTCTTTTTCAAAATCAATGTCCATGGTCCTGGGCATGATAAAATTCTCCTCCTTAATATGAAGAGGCTGGCAAATCTGGCTTTTTATCATGGCATAACAGCTTCCTTTATAGCTTCTGGGCAGGCCCGCCAGCTCGTCCACATTAAAAACCGTCACCTGTGAAGTATCAAAAGGATGAAGCTCATAGAGCTGACTCACTATAGCATGCATATTTCCTGTGGTATTTCCTGTAGATAAGCCAATTACTGAATCCGGTTTTTTTAACATTTGTCCTATGATAATCCAGGCAGCCGCCTCATCAAATTTTCTTTCATTTTCCATGATTCGAATTTTCATTGTATTTTCTCCTTTTCTAACCCAATATACTCTTTTGCCACTGCAGCCGCTCCCAGCACCCCTGCTCTGGCCGGATGCAGAGAAGACAGTCTTACTCCTCCTGTAACGCCCCGCATGGTGGCAGGATGAAGACGACTTTTTACACCCTCATAAAAAAAACTATCCTGCATAATGCCGCCGCCCAACACCACGGTATCCGGGTCCACCGTGCGCACCAGATTCTCAATGACCTGGCCCAGTACAATCTCAGCCTCTTCTCTCACTGCCCTGCACAGAGAATCTCCCTGCCGGCTTTTTTCTAAAATCTCCCGGGCCGGCATGCAACCGCCTCCCCGGCTCCTCATATTTTCCGTCATACCTAATCCTGAAGCAGATAATTCGGCGCATCCTGTTTTTCCACAGATACACTGTCTGTGAGAGGAAGCCTTCACCAGACTGTGTCCGATTTCTCCTGCATTTTGGTTTGCTCCCCGCAAAATCCGTCCCTCACACACAATTCCCGCTGCCAGCCCGGTTCCTACGCTGATGTAAACAAAATTCCGGCTGCATTTTCCTATGCCCCAAAGCAGCTCTGCTGTGGTACTGCTGCGGACGTCATTATCAATAGCCGCCGGTACCTGCAGAATTTGGGAAACCATAGCAGCCAGAGGAATATCGGCCCCCTCTTTGTGATTCATGGAATGCCAGATTCCCTTTTCCCTGTGGCTGATGCCAATAATTCCAATACCGGCAGCCACAGGCGTTCCCTGAAAGCTTTCCTTTTCCCTGTAATCTCTCAGACATTCCGTTAAATAAGCTGCTGCTTCCTCTTGGGTTTTTCTGCCTGTATCATATCTGCGGGACGCCAGAAGCCTTCCCTGTCCGTCCACCTCACCGATTAGAAGCTTCGTTCCTCCATAATCCAATCCAATATATGTATCCATTTTTTACCTCTTACTGCTTTCTTCTAAGCTTTTTCTCCCTTCTGTCAAAAAATAGGATAATTTCGTACTTTTGAAAACGTTTTCATATTTCGACATTATCATACTTTTTTTAATATGTCAATGGAATATCTTGGCATTTTCTTACTTTTTTTAATATTTTTATTCTGTTTAATAACTTTTTTTTGCAATCGTTTTCATTGCCCAATTGATTTTTTCGTGCTATAATCACTATTGTCACAATTTTTCCCAGGGTGATTCTATGAAAGCGAATATAACAATTAAGCAGATTGCACAAGAAAGCAATGTCTCTATGGCTACCGTGTCCCGTTATCTAAATGGCACGGTATCTGTATCTGAAAAAAAGCGGAGACAGATTGAAGCAGTTATCCAAAAATATAATTTTTCCCCAAATACCCATGCCCGGAGTCTGATTTCAGGCCGTACCATGACTTTAGGTATTGTTGTTCCGGATATTTCCAATCCATATTTTTATTCTCTGTTTTTGGAAATCCAGAAAGAAGCTGCCCCTAAGGGCTATTCGCTGCTTCTTTACAATACCTCTTTCCAAAAAGGCGGGCCCAGCTGTACAGAGGAAGAATATTTCCAAAGGCTGATTCAGCACCGGGTAGACGGAGCTCTGGTTCTGGGCGGACAGATTGACCTTATCTCTCCCTCAGATTCTTATATCCGTGCCCTTAGGAATCTGGGGGAATATCTGCCTGTAGTGGTTATGGGCAGCCCGGTCCCAAACTGCTCCTGTAGGTTTATTGATATGGAAACAGGAGAAGGTGTATCCTTGCTTTTTCATTATCTGTATTCTATGGGACACAGGGAAATCGCCTTTATCGGTGGAAATACCGGGGTGCGCATTACGGAAACCAGGATTCAAACTTACCGAAACTTACTGGAAGACTATGGTTTACCCCTAAATCCGGATTACGTTGTCTTGACTGACTATTATGCTGAAGATGGCTACCAGGCTGCAACAAACCTGCTGGAGAAAACCCGGACTTTTACTGCGGTGATTGCCGCCAATGACAATGTGGCTATGGGAGCCCTTCGGGCCTTTGCAGACAGGGGTTACAAAGTTCCTGAAGACTTTTCCATGGTAAGCTGCGACCGTTTTTCCGGCGGCAACTACTCCATTCCCCGTATGACCGGAGTGGAACGAGACCCGGCACAAGCCGGAAAGCTGCTGACAGACTGCTTATTTCAGGATATAGAAAATAAACCGGGAGAAAAACCCGCCCGGCTTATTCCCAGGTTTGTGGAAAAAGAAAGCTGCAGAGCTTTATAATACCCCTCTTACCAGGGTTTTAAAATGCTTTATTTTATTACTGTTTCGTATTGTTTTATAGAAAACCCAATGCTATAATTTGGATTGTTACAAAAGAACAAGGAGGTTTATTTATGAAATCTATTCAGGATGAAATGCCCTTGCTCCAGCAGATTCTGACTTTGATTTCCAATCATTTTGGCGCCAAATGCGAGGTTGTTCTTCACGACCTGACCAATGACTATAACAGTACCATTGTGGACATCCGCAACGGCCATATTACTAACCGGAAAATCGGAGGCTGCGGCAGCAATCTGGGACTGGAGGTTCTACGTGGGTCCGTAGTGGACGGCGACCGTTATAACTATGTTACCACTTTGAGCGATGGTAAAATTCTCCGCTCCTCTTCTATTTATCTTAGGGATGACGAAGGAAAAATCATCGGCTCTATCTGCGTAAATTACGATATTACCGAAACTCTGCAATTTGAAGGCTTTCTTCGCCAATTCAATCATTTTTCTCCTGCTCAGGACGAAGAGGTTTTCGCTTCGGATGTAAACTCCTTGCTGAAACACCTGATTTCTGAAGCGCAAAAACAAGTGGGTAAGCCGGTATCTGAAATGAACAAAGAAGAAAAAATCAGTTTTATCCGCTATCTGGACCAAAAAGGAGCATTTTTAATCACGAAATCAGGGGAACATATTTGTGAATTACTAGGCATCAGCAAATTTACTTTTTATAATTACCTGGAAATCAGCCGTACCTCAAAAGAATAGCACACCATTTCTGTCGGGAATCAAATACCCCAACACAAGCATGTGGGGCATCAATCTAGCGGCGCTGCAAGCATGTCCCCTTGGCTCGTTGCTGGCAGGAATAAAATTTGACGGCGGGCATGCTGTTTATATCCGTATTTTCTCAGATATACCGCATCACACTCGCCGCCTAAATTTCCCTTAGCTATTCTTTTTTGTCTTCAGCTTTATCTCAATTTCAAACATCCGGTTCCAGGGGATTCCTATTTCAAAATCCCAGGGAGCCGTTTTAAAATAAGTTTCCTGGAAGCTTTTAAGTCTCTCTTCTATCAACTCCCTCACTTTCTCTGTCTTATCTCCCAAATTCAGAACATGAACCCCTTCTCCAAGCTCAGGAAGCATATCCGATACCTTTCTCCTTACTTCAGCCATATATCCCCAGTCTTCCAGATAACGGAAAAACCGAAATTCTTCCGCACAAGTTTTTCCCTGGTCTTTGTCAGTATGAAACAGAGCTGTCAAATGGGCGATTACTGTTCCCAGGGTATTGGAGGATGTATTCCAGCCCCCATAGGCACCAATCCGTTCCAGCAGCCCCTGCTCATACAAAAACTGCATCAGCGCCCGGTCCGCTGTATTTGGTATGGCGCAGTCTGCCACCCCGCAAAGCTGTCCTCTCTCCAGATATTCCTTTATCCTTTCCGTGAAGGCCTGCAGGTTACGCTCGCTCTCCATATAGATTTCATCGGAAATCAATTCTTTTTCCAGCCGGAGACTAAATTCCGTGGGGGGATGGACCAGCAAAATCCCATCTGCCTCCCGGGAAGTTTCCGCTATCCGGCAGCCTGCCGCCAGAAGCTGATACTGGACAGTCTCCCCGATACTCCTGTCCTCATAGGAGGGGATTTGATATTTTCCTCTGAGAGAAGAAAAATCCGGATAAATCAAAGGTGCCTTTCCTGCTGTCTGGTTAATGGCCCTGGCCAATAGCGTACAGCCTACCTCGTCCGCTCCCGGATAGAAATAAATCCTGGAAAACATAGATTTCTCCGCAGCATAAGCCGCCAAGCCTCTCCGTTCCGAGGGCGCATAGCCATAAGCCCTGCAGTCATCCTGGGGAATGATAAGAAAATCAATAATCCCCTCTGCCGCCAAATCAATGGTACGTTTGTTATTCTCATAATTTATGGCCCGCCTTCTTAGAAAGTCCTCCCTTACCTCCAAAGGAACCTCTTCTTCTATCTGCTCCTTTTCTCCGGCTTCCTCCTCTGTTATCATGTTCAGTCTTTCTTTATCCAGAAGAACTCCGTACCGGTAAATTCTGTATCCGTAATACTCATAATAATCCGGTTCTTCCCCGCTTCCGTCTCTGGCCGGCGCCCTGGTAATAAGCTGAAAAGCATATATTGTTAAATCCGGCTTCTCTTTTTTCAGGCTCCTGAGCCTCTCCAGCCTCTGGCGACATACCTGGGAAGAGAGCTGATGAAGCCGGGAAGGCACAATTCCCCCGTACAGAAATAAATCCATGGATACTATTAAAATATCTCCGTTTTCCGCCTTTTCCCTGGTCCATTCCCAAATAGCGTTCACATCTGCCGCTTTTTTGAAATTTCCCATCAGGCTTTTAGGAACCATTTTCACATCCATACCGCTGATTTTCCCTATGTACATAGGATACACATAGTTACAAGGCCGCTCGTCCAGCGGCAGAAAAATAATTTTCCCCATATCTACCTCCTAATATTTCATACTTTTTGTATGATTTTCTTACATTGTATTCTGTTTACTGTACAGGGTCAATCCCTTTTTTCTTGTCTTTTTCCTTTAAATTCCCCATGATATGTCCTAAAATCCCTTTTGACGGAAGCCCAATGCTATGCTATGATATAACTATAATTTTTAGTCAGATTTTATGTTTATTTCAAACTTATTGTAAGGAGGTATTTCTATGTATCATTTGTATCCCCAGCCTGTAAAGCAGTCATTTCCGGAAGGCTATCTTCCTCCTGCCGGCAGTTTTCATCTGCAGACGGCTCCTTCTATCCAAGAAGAGTGTAAAGCAGCAGGCTATTTTCCGGAGAAGGACCTGGCATTCTTATGCTGTTCTGCTCCCGAAGCTTCCCAAAGCTCTCTTTCTATTACCGTAGAAAAACAGGATATGCACCGTGAGGGTTATGAGCTTTCAGTGTCTCCGGAAGGAATTCGCATCTGCACTGCCGGCGCAGCCGGTCTTTTCTACGCTGTAGGAGCCCTGAAGCAGCTCTCCCATCAGTGCTTCCCCCGGCTTCCTTTTGCGGAAATTACTGACTTCCCGGCTTTGGAGCTGAGAGGCATTATGGTGGATATTGGAAGGAACAAAATCCCTTCCATGGAAACCATGTATGCTCTTCTGGATAAATTTTCTCTTATGCGCATTAACCATGTGGAATTTTATCAGGAGGGCTACTGCTATGCTTACAGCAATTATCCTTATCTTTTCACAGATGATACCCCGGTGACACCGGAGGAATTCCAGGCACTGGACGCTTATGCCAAAAGCCGTTTCATTGACCTGGTTCCAAACCAGAATGTCCTTGGCCATATGGACCAGTGGCTGGCAACACCTCAGCTGAATCATCTGGCGGAATGTGAGGACGGCTTTATTTTTGAAAATATTTACTGGCGGCCGCCTATGACTCTGGACCCCAAAGACCCGGAAAGTCTTGCCTTTGTCACCCAAATGCTGGATGACTTATTGGAAAACTTCTCTTCCTCCTATGTAAATGTAAATATGGATGAACCCTTTGAACTGGGAAAAGGAAAAAACAAAGAAGAGGCGCAGAACCAGGGTTCTTCCCGTCTGTACCTGGACTATGTCTGGAAAATCAACGATTACTGCCGCAAAAAGGGGCTGAAAATGATGATGTGGGGCGACCAGGTTCTGGAGAATCCGGACAGCGTGTCTGCCCTCCCCAAGGATATTATGCTTCTGGACTGGATATATGAAGGAGAGGCCCGGTTCGAAACCCATGCCAAGCTTATGCAAAGCACAGGTCTGGATTACTGCCTCTGTCCGGGCAGCAGCAGCTGGGGCGCTCTTACCGGACGTTCTGACAATATGTTGGAAAACATAAAGGATGCCGTTTCCTGCGCCTGCCGTTACGGAGGCAAAGGTATCCTGCTGACAGATTGGGGCGACTTAGGCCACTGGCAGTATATTTCTTCCAGTTATCCTGCCTTCGCCCTGGCAGGTCTCTACGCCTGGAGTGGAAGTCAGGCTTCCCAGGACAATGCCGCCTGGTTCTGCAATTGCTTCATCTACATGGACGAAACCCGGCAGGCCTATAAAACAGCTTATGATTTAGGCAATTATTATCATTATGAACATGCTCCGCTGTACAACACCACCCTGAGCTTTGCGGTAATGTCCAGCAAATACACCTTTGATACCCTGGAAGAATTCGATAATAAGGTGCAGCGACTTCTTACCTTGTCTGCCAATATCGCCAAAACCAACCACATTCCCTATAAGGAACCTGTCATCCGTCTGGATTACCAAGGCCTTCAGGCTTATCTGGATAAATTAGAGGAACGCATTTCTTCCTTGAAGCTGGGCTGCCGGGAAGGCTCTCTCATTCTGGAAGAAATGAAAAACAGCATCCGTATGATACGCCACGGCTCCATGCTTTATCATTCTCTGACCTTCCACCGGGAAGATAAGGATGTACTGAAAGAGGATTTGCAGAGCCTGCTTACACAGCTTGAAAAATTGCTGCCCATCCATTATGAGCTCTGGATGGCCCGGAACCGCCGGGGAGGCTTCAGCAAAAGCACAGCCCATATGCAACATCTGCTGAAATTTTACCGAAAACAGTTAAAGGAATTGTCCTGAAAAGAAAGGAAATCACATATGCCCCAAACATATTCACTTATCATAGAAAGCTTTTTAGAACAGGTAAAGGGCCGCAGCCAGAATCTGCCCCGTCTTTATCAGATATTTGAAAACTGTTACAAGGATACTCTGGACGCAGCAGCCACTGCTCTGGAGGACGGCAGCGTATATCTTGTCACCGGAGATATTCCCGCCATGTGGCTCAGGGATTCCGCCGCCCAGATGCGCCCTTACCTCTACTGCGCAAAAGAACATCCGGAAATCCGGCAGCTTATCTGCGGCGTTATCAAAAGACAGTTTTTCTATATTGGCATTGACCCTTATGCCAATGCCTTTAACCTGAATCCCAGCGGCGCCTGCTATGAAAAAGAGGATTTAAACCCTGACCCCTGGCTTTGGGAGCGAAAATTCGAGCTGGATTCCCTGTGTTATCCCATCCAGTTATCCTACCTCTTATGGAAGAACACAGGATGTACCGCTCAGTTTGACTCCCAATTTCAGAAGGGAGCTGAAATCATCTTAGATTTATTCCGGAGAGAACAGGCCCATGAGGAAAATTCCGCCTATCGCTTTATCAGGAAAAATACCTATCCCACAGAGACTCTTTCCCGACAGGGAAAGGGTTCTCTGTGCAGGTCCGGTACAGGTCTTATCTGGTCCGGCTTCCGGCCCAGTGACGACGCCTGTACCTACGGATACCTGATACCTGCTAACATGTTCGCCGCTGTCGCCCTTGGTTACCTGGCTCAGATAGAAAAAGAAATTTTCCATAACCCAGCCTTATCCCAAAGGGCACTGGAGCTAAAAGAATCTGTAGAGAATGGTATCGAAACTTACGGCAAGGCTCTCACAAAAGAATTCGGTCTGATTTACGCCTATGAGACAGATGGCTGGGGCATGTATAACCTGATGGATGATGCGGGTATTCCCGGACTGCTGTCCATGGAATATTTCGGCTACTGCAAAGACCCGGAAACAGCCGAAAACACTAAGCGCTTTGTATTAAGCGAGGGAAATCCTTACTATTACAAAGGAAAAAAAGCAGACGGCATAGGCAGTCCCCATACACGGTTCGGTTATGTGTGGCCTCTGGCCATGGCTGTCCGGGGCCTGATTGCCGCTGCCAAAGAAGAAAAACTGGAGGCTTTGGAGCAAATAGCCGCAACCACAGGCGGAAAAAACATGATACACGAAAGCCTCTTCTGCGATGACGACAGCCTCTACACCAGAGAATGGTTTTCCTGGGCCAACGCTATGTATGCGGAACTGTTTCTGGATTATCTGGGGTATGAATTGATAAAATAGGGGCTTATGAACCGGGAAGAGAATAACAAAATTCTTTCAAATTCTCTTTTCTCCCCCGCCTTTCTCGGTTATAATCTAGTTATAACAACAAAGGGGATTTTCCCGCAGTCAAAGGAGGTTTTATATGAAGTACACTATCCAGGGCGACACACTGCCCGTCGTTATCTGTGAATTGGATGCAGAGGAGAAAATGATTACAGAAAAAGGCTCCATGTCATGGATGTCTCCCAATATGTCTATGGAAACTACCACAAACGGAGGTATAGGAAAAGCCTTCGGCAGACTTTTCTCCGGGGATTCTATGTTCCAGAATATTTACACCGCAAAAGGAGGCCCCGGCATGATTGCTTTTGCTTCCAGCTTCCCCGGCTCTATTAAGGCCTTCCAGATTAGCCCGGGAAATGAATACATATTCCAGAAAAGTGCTTTTCTGGCCTCAGAAGCCGGCGTTGACCTGTCTGTTCATTTTCACAAGAAACTGTCTTCCGGCCTCTTTGGCGGTGAAGGTTTTATCCTGCAGAAGCTTTCCGGCTTCGGCACTGCCTTTGCAGAATTTGACGGCCACGTTGTAGAATATGAATTATCTCCCGGCCAGCAAATAGTCATTGATACCGGATACCTGGCTGCCATGAGCGCCTCATGCCAGATGGAAATCCGCAGCGTTCCGGGAGTAAAAAATGCCTTGTTTGGCGGCGAAGGATTATTCAATACCGTCATCACCGGACCCGGGCACATATGGCTGCAGACCATGCCAATTTCCAATGTAGCCGCTGTACTACGACCCTATTTCCCCAGCAGCAGCAATTAGCACACTAATTTAGAGCTGCAAACAAACGGGGCTGCAGCATTAAGCAAAATTCAAGAATATTTATACACTTTATTGGTCTGTCTATGCAGCTTTGAGCCTAAAGTCTCAAAGCTATCCCGGACAAATTTTCATATAATGTATAAATACTTCTAATATATGCTTGATGCTGCAGCCCTGTATTTTAAATATAATTTTTTAAACCACCCTTACTCTTTAATCACCACATCCTGCTCTTTCAGTCTCTGCACCAAATTTTCTGTATTTACATCTCCCGCCATGCAGCCTTCCTGGAGGGCCATAGCCGCCGCAGTGCCTGCTGCCTGTCCTGTTGCAATGCAGCAAGGTATTACACGATAGCTGGCTGCCGCTTCAGAGGTGCCGCTGATACACCGGCCGGCTACCAGCAGATTTTTAATATCCGCCGGCACCAGACACCGGAAGGGGATAGTGTAATACTTATTTACCTCTTTGAAGGTAGCGCCTCCGCCTTCTGAGTTATGAATATCAATGGCGTAAGCAAAGGTACATATGGCGTCTTCAAAATGCTTTCTTTCCAGTATATCCTGTGCCGTCAATTTATAGCGTCCCTTAATATGTCTCGTCTCTCTTACCCCCAGAGTGGAAGCCACCTGCAGAAGCTGAATCTTTTCACAGCCCGGCACATATTTTTTCATAAAAGCCAGAATCTGCTGTACCTGTTTTCTTCCCTCCATAATTCCGTTAGTAATATCTTCTGTGTTGGTGGCGTCTATATGAGCCATTCGTGTTGTGTTTATTTTCCAGCGGCCTTCCACAGGCTGTTCATAGTTTCCGATTTCCTTCCGGTCAATGGTCCAGTCACCATTTTCCCTGGCCTCCTGAATGTACCAGGACCAGCAGTTTTCCCCCGGAATTCCCAATCTGCCTTCTTTCTTCTTCTCCTCCAAGGCGCCTACAAACTTATCTCTGTCTATATTTCCTACTTCAAAGAAAAGAGAAGCCGGCTGCATCACGTTGTCCCTTTCATCGCCCATTACACATTCTTCTCCTGCATAATAAGCCACGTCAGCATCACCTGTGCAGTCAATATATGTATCCGCCTGGATTACGGCAAGCCCTTCCTTCATAGAGACCAGCACTCCTGTAATCCTGCCTTCTTCTGTCATCACATCGCAGAGCTGAACATTGTATAAAAGCTTTACCCCTGCCTCTTTTACCATATCCTCCATGACAATCTCCAGGATTTCAGAGAGGAAGGGGGTGACATGCCGGTGGCTTCTGATGTAATAAGAGCTGTAAGTAGTCATTCCCTCCACCTTAGAGGGATGAATGGCTCCCTGTTTCTCCTCTGTTCTCCGGCACAATTCATCAAAAATCCCTTTTACAATCTGCTCCTGGCCGTCATCGTCATAGCAAGTCATAAAAGGCCCCACTAATCCGGCAGTGGCCATTCCGCCCAGCATTTCTGATTTCTCAATCAATAAGGTGTCAGCACCATTTCTGGCTGAAGCTACGGCCGCCCCAAATCCGGCGGCTCCTCCGCCGATTACCAGAACCTGCGTACGCAGAACTCTATTTATATTTTTTCTGTACTCCATACCATTCTCCTTTTTTACTTTAAACACCCGGCTGCATAAACTGCAGGAAGCATTTATTGGCAAAAGCATTTGCCCCTATTTCGCTGAGGGAGGGGATTCCCGTTTTCCCGATTTTCCATTTTCCTATCTTTAAAATCGGAACCTGAAACTTTCGGGAAGTCATTCCCAGACTGTTCCACTCCAGGTAGTGAAAGTATTCATGAAATAAAAGAACCTCAAGGCCCTCTTCATAGGAAGAAAAACCATTTTCCAGCCGCCATTTATCCACTGATTTTTCATATATTTTCAAAACATTTGTTCCGGAGAAAAACTCACAGAAATACCTTCTCTTTCCTACCACATAGTCTATATCTTTCTCTATGATTTTCACCCCGCTGCGCTGCAGAACCTCTCTCATCGACAATGGGGCCTCCTGCCCCCATTGGCCGATAAATACATCTGCCGCTTGTTCTCCTATAGACCATGCCGTATCAAACATTTCCTGTATTTTATCTTTTTCTATTTTGGGAAATACATAATCAGAAAGCAGCTCCTGCATGCTGTTCTCTCTGTCAGGAAACGGAAATCTATTCATAAACATCCCTCAATTACATCTCTTAATCTGTTCTTGCAGAACACAAGATAAATAATTTATCCTCTGGTCTGGCCAAAGACAGCTCTACCTTTGCCAAAGATTTTAAATGCTCCTCGTCAATCATACCGGACAGGTCAATGATTCTTTTCCCGTAAATAATGTAGGTATTAGGCAGGGTTTTACCCCCGTCATTATACTCTGTCATTTCCTCTACAGCCCTGCTCAGAGCCTTTTCCCATCCGTCTCCGGTACACCTGTGGATTTTTCCGTCCTGCTTCTGCAGACGGATAACCCCTTCTTCAT
>NHCFR01400__coassemble_640_pt1 | contig 27719 bp, 23 predicted proteins | sample NHCFR01400__metabat2_high_PE_048 | metagenome-assembled genome bin NHCFR01400
ACGCAAAATTTAACCTTTTCAACCATGTGTGCCCTTGTTCAGAGAGGGTACCCTCAGTGTATAAAGGGGCAAGTACTTTTACACTGAGGGTAGTATTTTTGCAATATTTTTTCACCCTATGCTGTTCCCGTTCATATCCTCTCGTGACAGTTCCAAAGCAGGTCATTATTCCTCCGATAAAATCCTCTGAATATGGATAGCCAGAAATCCTATCTCTTCTTTCTGAATTTCTTTTTTCAGCTGCTTTCCCATGTAACTGCAAACAGCCTCTGCCGCTTCCCCGGCCTTGGGATATTTTTCGTAGATATAATCATTCATATCCACCTTTAAAGGCTCTTCTCTGCGGGCTCTGGCAGCCATATAATAAAGATGGCTCATCATACGGGCATAAGCCAGGGAGTTTTTAGAAATCCTCATAGAAAAATAGCCTTCGATAATGGAAATGCTTTCATCAATGATTCGGGTGGTCTCCAGGGTTTCTCCCACCTGCTCCCCGGAAAGGCCAGCATGGATGTGAAGGGCAATAAATCCTGCCTCGTCGTCAGAAATCTCACATCCCGCCATATCCTTGATAACCCCTTTGCCCTTCAGGGCCACCTGATATTCCCTGGAAAACAGCATTTGAATATCCTTAGTAAAGGGATTGGAAAACTGCATATTTTCCTTGGCACGTTTGGCAGCCAAAGCGATATGGTCCGCCATAGGAAGAAGAATATCTGCATTTACCGCAGAAAATTCCTCTTGGGCCAGAGCAATAATCTTGCCCGAGATTTCTAAGAAAACCGGAGAAATGGAATTTACCGCCTTTAAGGCAGACTGCTGCTTTCTCCTGGTAACCAGAGAATACACCTTGGCTCCTTTTATCGGCTCAATCTGCTGGGTAGGCCGCTTTCCGAACCCGATACCGTTTCCCATCAAAATATATTCTCTTTTTGTTTCATTACTCAGCACCAGGATACTGTTATTGTTCAGCACCTTAATAATACGGTACATTCCATTCCCTCCTTTGCCGGGCCTATTTTCGGTACCCGGCCCTTTTCCCGCCAAACCAAATACAATCTGCTTACTTTGTTGCTTCTGCCTTTTATCCCTGGCTACAGTAAGCCAAACAGTCCTTCTTTTATCTTATGCTTTCAGCAGCCCCTTAAGAATAGCTGACAATCTCTGCAATTGCTTCCAGAGGGGAAATCTCTCCCTCAGCCTTCATTACAATCTCTTCTCCCTCTTCCAGGCTGGTGAAAACTCCGATACAGTCATGGGATTTGGCATGCTCTTTTATATATTCTATATCAAACTCCATAAGCTTGTCACCTCTTTTTACCATATCTCCGTCCTGAACAAAAACTTTAAAGCCCTGTCCTTCCAGCTTCACCGTATCCACACCGATATGCAGGAGATATTCCATTCCATCAGGCGTCTGAAGGCCAATGGCATGCTTGGTAGGAAATACAAAGCTTACCTGGCAGTCCTCTGGCGCATAGGCTGCACCCTCTTCCGGAATAACCATATAACCATCGCCCATCATTTTTTCCGCAAAGGCCTCATCTGGAACTTCGGTGATTGAGGCTGCTTTTCCCTTAAAGGGTGAATAAAGAACCTTCTTCACCTTTCTGCCTCCCTGCTGGCTGCTCTGTCCTGCCTCACTGTCAGATACACCGGTTGTGCCGCTCTGTCCTGCTTCAGAACCTGCCTTGTCAGCTACAATGTTTTGCCCTGCTTCGAAACCTGTCACGCCGCCCTGTCCTGCTTCCGGTTTTGCTTCTGCAGCAGCGTTCGGACCTGAAATTTCCTGATTCTCTGCAGGAGGCTCTGTCTCCTCCTGGGTGGCATGAGCCAGGTATTCCTCCAGATTAGATTTCACTACAGCAACAGCCGGGCCGTAAATAACCTGTATATTCTTTCCTTTCCGCAAAATACCGGATGGACCGGTTTGCCTGAGAATGGCCTCGTTAACCTTATCCGGATTCACAACCCCGCATCTCAGCCTTGTGGCACAGCAGTCCACATCAGAAATATTATTTTTACCGCCCAGTCCCATGGCGATAAGACGACTCTTTTCATCTCCGGAATTTGCAGCTTCTTCCTGCTGTCCTCCCTGCTGGCGGGCTTTATAGTCAGCTTTTGTGAAAAGCTTGGTTTCCTCTGTATCCTCTCTTCCCGGCGTTTTCAGATTCAGCTTTTTAATCAGCACTGTAAAGATAACATAGTAAAGAATAAAATAAATAATTCCTGCCGGAATAATGCGCAGCCAGCTTGTCTTTTCATTTCCCTGTAAAATACCGAAAATAAGTAAATCAATAAAACCGCCGGAAAACGTAAGTCCTACTGCCACATTAAGTATATGGGCAATCATGTAAGCCGCTCCTGCCAGAATCACCTGAACCACAAAAAGAATAGGCGCCACAAACAGGAAAGAAAATTCCAATGGCTCGGTAATTCCTGTCAGCATACAGGTAAGCGCTGCAGAAAGCAGCAATCCGCCTGCCTGTTTCTTCTTCTCCGATTTCGCACAGCGGTACATAGCCAGGGCTGCTCCCGGAAGACCGAAAATCATAAAAATAAACTCGCCGGAAAAATACCGGGTAGCATCTGCACTGAAATGAACGGTGCTTGGGTCTGCCAGCTGGGCAAAGAAAATATTCTGGCCGCCCTGAATCAACTGGCCGCCTACCTCCATGGTTCCTCCCACAGCCGTCTGCCAGAAGGGCAGATAAAATACATGATGGAGTCCGAAAGGTATCAGGGCTCTCTTGATAATACCGAAAATCAGGGTTCCCGCATATCCGGTTCCTGTTACCAGTCCTCCTAATGCGTAAATACCGTTCTGGACCACCGGCCAGGCAAAATACATACCTATTCCTACCAGCAGGTACACCACTGTGGAAATAATAGGCACAAATCTGGAACCTCCGAAAAAGGACAGGGCATTAGGCAGCTGGATTTTATAAAAACGGTTATGAAGAGCCGCTACCCCAAGTCCTACAATAATACCTCCAAACACCCCCATCTGCAGGGTCTGCATCCCGCAGACATTGGCAATGGTGCCTTCCAGTACCGAAGAGTCAATAGTACCGTCTGCCAGTACCTTTCCCTGTACCTGCAAAACAGCATTGATGGTGGTATGCATGACAAAGAAGGAAATCATAGCAGACAGAGCAGCTACCTCTTTTTCCTTCTTAGCCATACCGATAGCCACACCTACAGCAAAAATCAAGGGCAGGTTATCAAAAATAACACTTCCCGCCTTACTCATGATGGTCAAAAGGGCGTTGAGTAAAGTTCCGTCTCCCAAGACGCCCTCCAGGCCATAAGTCTCAATGGTAGTGGCATTGGTCAGGGAGCTTCCGATTCCCAGAAGCAGTCCCGCTACCGGCAAAATCGCAATGGGGAGCATGAAGCTGCGTCCCACTCTCTGCAATACGCCAAAAATCTTGTCTTTCATTCCTTTTCTCCTTTCGCAGGGAAATACAGGCCCTGAAACAAAGCATATGTGCCTGCTGCTGTGAAAAAGAAAAAGACATAAACCATTCTGTCTGTCATATTCCCTGGAATATAACAAAAACAGATAGTTTATGCCTTTTCAGTTACACACTATCCTGTATTATCCGCTCTTTTCTTATAGGAGCATTATATCTATATGCCCCTGTTTCGTCAATGCACAGATTCTACAGAAAATTCAGGTCAATTCTGGTAAAAGCCTACAAAAGCTTTTTACAGCCGCCGTATATCGTTGAACATAACAAAAACCATCAGCAGCATAAGAAGCACAAACCCTGCAAAGTGTATCATACCCTCTACATTGGGATTCATTCTCTTTCTCCGGACTGCTTCCACCAGAAGGAACACCAGACGTCCTCCATCCAGGGCCGGAATGGGAAGCAGATTCATCACGCCCAGATTGGCAGACAGCAGAATAGCCCAATAAAGCATCTGCATCCAGACCATCACCGTGCCTTCTGTTTTGGCCTCCTCATAGGAATCACCTATAACGTCAATGATTCCCACCGGACCGGACAAATCATTAACGGTAAACTGTCCCTTGACCAGCATGACCAGACTCTCCACGGTGCTGGAAATCCAGTATCTCACCTCTACGGCACTGTATTTCAGAACCCCAAGGAAATTTGTCTTCTCCCGGTAAATGTTATAAGCAAAGCCCATACTCACCTGCTTGGTCATACGGGGTGCTGCGGTAATCTGCTGCACATCGCCGTTTCGCTCAATCCCCAGAGTAATTTCCGAGCCGTCCAGCGGATGCTCCTGAAGATAATCCTGAAGCTCCTGACTGGTGTTTATATCCACACCATTAATCTGACGGATAATGTCTCCCGCCTGGACCCCAGCATCCAGCATGGCGCTGTTTAGCATAACCTGAGTAATCTCCGGCTCCTGCTGAGGCTCTGAGGTATAATAAAATCCCAAAAGGTATTGGGTCTGGCTGTCTGCTTTATAGGAAATGTCCTGCTTCTTGCCGTCTCGTTCCACAGTCATTGAAATTTCTTCCTCTGACAAAGGATGGAGAGTCAGATAAAGCTCTAAATCCCGGCCAATGGAAATATTCCTTCCCTGGAATTCTGTTATCACATCTCTCTCCCGCAGTCCTGCCTGGTAAGCTGCAGAATCCTCTTCCACCAGCAAAACCTCCGCCGGGTCATAGCCAATGACACTGGTGATAATCATAGCAAACACAAAAGCCAGAATAAAATTAAAAATAGGACCTGCCGCAATCACTGATATTCTGGCCCACACTGAAGCCCGGTTAAAGGAACCCTCGCTGCTGTCCTCGTCATCCTCTCCCAGCATCATACAGGAGCCGCCAATAGGAAAAAGCTTCAGGGAATACCTGGTGCCGCCTCTTTCCAGAGAGAAAAGTCTGGGGCCCATGCCCAGAGAAAACTCTGTCACTTCTATGCCGTTTCTCTTGGCCAGAAGAAAATGTCCCAGCTCATGAAAAATGACAATTACCGAAAATACCAGTATTGCTATAATGAATTTCAATCTACCACCTGCTTTCAATCCTTTTGTATACGTCCTGCTGAATCCTTAAAATCTCTTCCACATCTGGATTGGAAACCACTTTATGTCTTTCCATCTCTTCCTCAATAATTCTGTAAATGTCCAAAAATCCTATTTTTCTGCTCAAAAACAAAGCCACAGCCTTCTCGTTAGCCGCATTAAACACTGTTGGCATGGACCCTCCAATCCTGGAGGCCTCCATAGCCAGAGGAAGTCCCTTGAAGGTTTCCATATCCGGAGCTTCAAAGGTTATGCTTCCCAGCTTTGTAAAATCCAAACGTTCCCCTTCCAGGAATTTTCTTTTTCCCCTGTACAGAGCATACTGGATAGGCAGCCGCATATCCGGTGTGCCAAGCTGGGCTATGATGCTGCCGTCTGTAAATTCTACCATGGAGTGAATCACACTCTGGGGCTGGACCACCACCTGGATTCTGTCTAAATCCACGCCAAACAGCCATTTTGCCTCCATAACTTCCAGTCCCTTATTTACCAGAGTAGCAGAGTCAATGGTAATTTTCTGACCCATGGCCCAGTTGGGATGCTTCAGAGCGTCTTCCACCTGTATGTTTGTCAGATTCTCTGTTCTTTTTCCTCGGAAAGGACCCCCGGAAGCTGTAATAAGCAGCTTGTGGATGGTTTTTCCTTCTTCTCCTTTCAGGCATTGGAAAATAGCGCTGTGTTCACTGTCCACAGGATAAATCTCCACACCCTTCTCTTTAGCCAGAGGCATGATAATGTGCCCTGCTGTCACCAGGGTTTCCTTATTTGCCAGGGCTATATCCTTTCCGGCCCGGATAGCGTCCACCGTAGGCTGGATTCCAATCATGCCCACAATAGCCGTAACCAAAATCTGAGATTCCTCTATAATGGCCAGCTCTCTCAGACCTTCCATACCACCAACAACCCGGCAGTCTGTGTCCTTCACCCGCTCCTGCAGTTCTCTTGCCTTATCCGGATTCCCCACTGCAGCCAGCTTAGGAGAAAACCGGCGAATCTGTTTTTCTAACAAATCTATATTATTTCCGGCTCCCAGTCCCACTACCTGAAGGTCCTGGTTTCTGCTTACAATATCCAGGGTCTGCGTTCCGATAGAACCGGTGGAGCCCAATACTGCAATCTTTGTCATGTTATCTCTCCTTTAAATCAGTACAGTCGCAAGGAAATAAATAAAGGGGGCTGTGAAAATCACGCTGTCAAACCGGTCCAGGATTCCTCCATGCCCCGGGATGAGATGGCCATAATCCTTAATTTCCTTGTTTCGCTTAATAGCGGAAGCAGCCAAATCTCCTACCATGGAAATCAGCGCTCCAATGGCGCAGATTATCCCGTACAGAAGCGGCGTATGTCCCTGGGCGGAATTTATACTTTCAATCAGCAGGGCATAAAGACAGCCCAAAAGAGCAGCCCCCGCTACACCTCCCACAGCTCCCTCTATGGACTTTTTGGGGCTTAAAACCGGAGCCATTTTGTGCTTTCCTATCAGTCTGCCCACGCAGTAAGCGCAGGTATCGCTGCCCCAGGAGCTTAGGAAAATCAGGCCTACCAGCCAGGCTCCTCCCTCCAGGTTTCTGGTCTTAAAAATATAAGACAGCATCACCGCCACATAGACAATGGCGAACAATGCCGCCATAATCTGCTCCGCCTTGTATTTTGGATAAGTAAACACATAGACACAGAGAATCAGCACCAGCCCGAAAAGAAGGATTACCATGGATAATTCTTCCGTTTGTTTCCATAACAGAGACAGATAATATCCCACAGCTCCCACATAGCCGCTGATTTCCAGAGGGCCGAAGCCTTTTTCCCGGACTCCCATGGCCCGGTACAGTTCACTCATGCCGATAAGGGAAACGCACAGCAGCACGGTAAACAGCACCGCTCCTCCCGCTGCAATAGACGCAGCGGCAATAATTACAAGAATAATTCCGCTGAAAAGTCTTGTCCAGAACATTTAGTCCTCCTTTACCCCGCCGTATCTGCGGTCCCGCTTATTGTATTTTTCAAGAGCTTTTATAAACTCTTCTTTATCAAAATCCGGCCAGGCCACGTCTGTAAAATAAAACTCCGTGTAGGCCAGCTGCCACATCAGGAAGTTAGACAGCCTTTCCTCTCCGCTGGTACGGATAAGCAAATCCGGCTCCGGAAGGCCTCTGGTATCCAGATAGTCGGAAATAGTATCCTCAGTAATGGTTTCCGGCTCCAGTCTTCCCGCCTTCACTTCCCCTGCAATTTTCTGCACTGCCCTTCTTATCTCGTCTCTGCTGCCATAATTTAAGGCAATCTGAAAATGCAGCTCATCAAACTGGCTGGAGAACTCCTCCAGCTCCTGTATCTTCTGCTGCAAATCCTGGTCAAAGGCTGTGGGGTCTCCGATTACCCGCACCCGCATCTTATTATCCCTGGAAATCTTGATGCATTTCTTCATGTAATTGCGGAACAGCCTCATGAGGCCCTCCACTTCTTCTCTGGAACGCTTCCAGTTTTCTGTGGAAAAAGCATAAACGGTAAGATATTTGATACCCAGTTCTTTGGCAATGGTACATATCTTTTCCAGGTTGTCACAGCCCTTTTTGTGTCCGTAGCTTCTGGGCATTCCCTTAGCTTTGGCCCAGCGCCCGTTGCCGTCCAGAATAATGGCTACATGTGTTGGAACTACCATAATTTTCCTCCTGCGCATAAAAGAGGCACAATACCTTTTTCTTGTATGTGCCCCTTCTTACGTTCTCTTATACAGTCAAAATCTCTTTGGATTTTTCATCTACAGCTTTGTCAATCTCTTTTACAAATTTATCCGTTGTTTTCTGGATTTTATCTTCCAACTCCTTGATTTCATCCTCGGAAACGTCCTGCTTTGCCAGCTTTTTAAAGGTATCGTTGGCATCTCTGCGCACGTTGCGGACCGCCACCTTAGCAGCTTCCCCTTTCTTTTTCACGTCCTTCACCAGCTCTTTTCTGCGCTCCTCTGTCAGTTCCGGGAGAACCAGGCGAATCACCTTTCCGTCATTGTTGGGATTAAGTCCTAAATCTGATGCCAGGATGGCTCTCTGAATGTCCTTAATCAGAGAAGATTCCCAGGGCTGAATCTGAATCATTCTGGCCTCTGGTACCATGATGTTAGCCACCTGCTGAAGGGGTGTAGGGCTTCCATAATAATCTACGGTAATTTTATCCAGAATATGCGGATTGGCACGGCCTGCACGGATAGTAGAAAATTCCTTTGCCAGACCATCCAGAGTTTTCTGCATTTTTCCTTCATAAACTTTTATTCTCTCATCTGTTGCCATAATATATTTCCTCCTGATTTTCTTCCATGAGCTTTGCGCCTAAAGCGCCTGCCCTATCACCGGGCTTGTCTCTCCTCTACACCAGTACCCGGGTGCCGGTAAACTGGCCGTGAACTGTATTCACAATGCTGTTTTCCTCATTCAGTCCGAATACCAGCATAGGCATTTTATTTTCCATGCACATAATGGAAGCCGTCAAGTCCATAACTGCCAGCTTCTTCTCAATTACTTCCTCAATACTTACCTCATCATATTTCACAGCCTGAGGATTGATTTTCGGGTCGCTGTCATAGACGCCGTCCACTGCCTTTGCCAGCAAAATAGTATCCGCTTCGATTTCAATGGCTCTGAGTACGGTAGCCGTATCTGTGGAGAAATAGGGATGTCCCGTGCCTCCTGCCATAAAGACTACCATTCCTTTCTCAAAATACTTATTGGCTCTGTCCTTGGAAAACAGTTTGGTAAAGGAACCGCAGGTAAAAGGTGTCAGCACGCTGGTCTTCATGCCCGCTGCACGGAAAATCTCGGAAACATAGATACAGTTCATTACTGTAGCCAGCATACCTATCTGGTCCGCCTTGGTGCGGTCAATATTTTCGCTGGTGCGTCCTCTCCAGAAGTTTCCGCCGCCGATAACGATTCCAACCTGAATCCCTTCGTCTACCAGAACCTTTACCTGGTTAGCCACTTCCATGACTGTATCCTCGTCAAAACCGGTTTTCTTCGGTCCGGCCAAGGCTTCTCCGCTTAATTTCAGCAATATTCTCTTCATTTTACAAGCTCCTTTATCTTATTGGTCATCCGCCCCATCCTTCCGGGTGTACAGGCAAAAGCTGACGCTTTTTCTTAAGTATACCTATAAAAGTGTACAATTTCAAGAAATTTTTCTGAAAAATTAAAACACCTATAACGATTCAGCCACCAGGTCTGGAACACCGAAAATCTGTGGCCGGCTTGCTTGCAAAAGAAGGATAGAAAAAGCCGGGAACAGAACGGCAGCAAACCGCTCCATATCCCGGCCGCCCTGTAAAGGGCTGTCCTTACTTCTTATAAAGTCTGGAAAAGACTCCAGTAGCCCTGCAGGAAAATATACAGGATTATGATTGGAAGGATATAAGTAAAATATACCCTCAGCTTACTTGGGAAGGAAATACCTCTTCCTGTGTTGGCTTCTTTGATAAAATTATCCCAGCCCCAGCCGTAACGGTTCACACAAAACAGCAGGTAAACCAGAGAGCCCAGAGGAAGAATATTATTGCTTACTATGAAGTCTTCTAAATCCAAAACGCTCTTTCCGATAAAAGAGAAGTCACTCCAGATAGTCATACCGAAGATACAGGGCAGGGAAAGCACTGCAATCAGCACACCGTTGATTAAAGAAGCTTTCTTCAGACTCCAGCCCCATAAATCTCTGACGCAGGAAATAATATTCTGGAACACCGCAATAATAGTAGTTAAAGCGGCAAAAGTCATAAACAGGAAAAACAGGGAGCCCCACAGTCTTCCCATAGCCATATGATTAAATACATTGGGAAGCGTGACAAAAATCAATCCAGGACCCTCTCCCGGGTCAATACCATAGGCAAAGCAGGCCGGGAAAATAATCAGGCCGGCAATCAAAGCCACCGCTGTATCCAGCACCAGAATGTTGATAGCCTCTCCTGTAAGTTTTCTCTCTTTTCCTATGTAGCTTCCGAAAATAGCCAGGGCGCCTATACCACAGCTTAAAGTAAAGAAGGCCTGTCCCATGGCGGCAAAGATAACCTCGGAAATGGGGTATTCCGTCAGTTTTCCAAAATCCGGCAGCAGGTAAAATTTCAATCCCTCAGAAGCTCCCGGCAGCAGACTGGAATTTATAGCCAGTACCACCATCAGAAGGAACAGCACCACCATCATAGTCTTATTGATACGTTCCACACCGCTTTGGAGACCCATAGAGCAAACCAGAAAGCCCAGGATTACAATCACCAGCATCCAGATAACCATGGTTTTCAAATCTCCGGTAAGATTTGAAAAAGCCTGAGCCACACCATCTGCGTCCAGTCCCACAAAATCCCCCTTCACCATCTTGAAAAAGTAAATCAGCATCCAGCCTCCGATGGTGGTGTAAAACATCATCAGAAGATAGTTGCCCGCCATACCCACATAGCGGTACAGATGCCATTTTGTCCCTTTCTTCTCCAATTCATTAAAGGACCTTGCAATACTTTTCTGGCTGGCACGTCCCACGGAAAATTCCATGACCATAATGGGAAGTCCCAATACAATCAGGAAAAACAGATAAATCAGCACAAAGGCCGCCCCGCCGTATTTACCTGTGATGTAGGGGAAACGCCACACGTTTCCCAGACCAATAGCACATCCTGCAGAAATCAGGATAAAGCCAAGGCGGGAAGAAAATTTTTCTCTTTCCATTTTTCAATACCTCTTCTTTTTTCTTTTCCGCCGGAAAAACTTTCTCATCTTGTAGATTTTAAAAACTTCCCGGCACATGTAAGGTATTATACCATGGTTTTTCTTTAATCTCAATCCTTTTAGCCCATAACAAAAAGCCATATGAAAAAGAACCAAAAAGCAAGAATTCCTTTAATCAGAAGGGCTCTTGTCTGCCTTTTCTGCTGTCTTATCTTCTATGTTTTTTCACGGAGTAAATCTGTAATTCCTGGAGTATTTTTCTCACTACACCATAATAAACAGCATATACCATCACACTCATAGCAATCAAAATAAACAGGCAGACTCCCAGAGCCCTTATCTCAGAGGAGGTCACCTTATTGTCATTGACAAAGAGAATCATAAAGAAGAACAAATACATCAGTAAAGCCCCGGCCAAACAGGGAATCTGGAAAATTTTCTTGCACTGGTTCTCTACCTCCCTCCGCAAAAACCGGGGAGGCGCTCCCAACTTCTTTAAATCCTCAAAAATATACCGGTTAATCATGGCAATGGTCCTGCATCTGGTATAACAGATAATCACCCCTGCAACAAAACATATAATGGAGATAAACAAAAACATCATAAGGAACACGCCGTAGGTTTTAAAGTTATCTCTTTCACTGAGAACCCTGAACTTAGGCATATATGTCCAGGAAGACCGGGTATCCATTGAGTCCGGTTTGGATAAATCCACATAATAGTACGCAGAATCATAGGTTATTCCCTCTTTTGCTGCCGTATATGCTCTTACTTTATCATAGGCAAAAGAAATCCCTTCCTCCCAGGAGAAGCATTTGATGTATTTTTCGTAAAGTGCGGCAGCAAATTCATAGCTGTCATTGTCAGCCCGGAAGGCCCGGATACAGCCCTTCCATTCTTCTCCCACCTCAGAGGTTATGGCAGCATATTCCTGGTCATCCAGCACATAATATGCAATATGTCCTGCAAACATATTTTCATGAGCATAGCCTCCAAAAGAAGTGGACAGCTTTTTCTCCCCCGGAAGACTGGTCAGAACAGAAGAACCGGCATAGGCGTAATAGGTTCCCGTCTCCTCATCATTGGAAACAGGCTGATAGGTTCCCGGTTTTACATCTATCTCTTTCCCTGTAAACTCCCGAAAACTGCTTTCTGACAAAAATCTCCCCTCCATCAGAAGCTCCTTATATTCATAGTAAAAGGAACCGTCCTCTCTCTCCTTTTGAGATGTACCATCCATAGCCAGAATCACATATTCCAGCTCTTTCCAGTCCTTCAGGCTTACCTGATAGGAATCGGCCAGCTCCTGAACCTCTTTTTGGAGCAGGATTTCTTTCTGGCTGGGATAAGACATCCAGTAATCGTAAGACCAGGAAGAGGTCTGGGCAGACATGCCGGTTAAAAGAGCGGGCATATAAAAGCTGGCAAAAAATCCCCCTGCCATAAGAGCTGTAATCACCAGCAGACTGTTTACGGTCTGCCTGCCCTGAAATTTCATCATGCTTCTGGCTATAATGTTTTTGTAGGGATTTTTTTTGTGTCTGCCCCATCCATGGACTACCGTATGAAGCATGACCAAATAGACGCCTGCAAAGGCAGGTGCATAAGCCAGATTTACCCAGGCAGGGGAATATTTCTGGGCAATATTCATGTAGATACTGGGGGCAAAATATCCTGCCGCAGCTCCCACTACAGTCAGCAGGATTCCCACAGGTCCGCACCAGCCGCCCAGCTCCTTAACCGGCTCATTCTTATGCTCTTCATGGACCACATCCATGATATTGGTTTTTCTCAGATACCGGAAGGCCATCAGACAAGCACAGGCCACCACCAGCGCCAAAAAAGCCAGGGAAAATATCAGGAAATCCGGCGCAAAAGAAAGCTCCATCTCTTCAGTGGAAACGAACAGGCAAAAAATTCCCCATATCAGCATATCAAAAGGTACCCCCGCCAGAATCCCCGCCCCAGCAGAAACTACACTTAAAATCCCAACCTCTGCCAAAAGACCTGGGGCCAGTTTTTTTCGGGAAGCCCCCAAGGCCATCAGGATGCCCATCTGTCTGGACTTTTGCCGGAAAAACAGACTGGAAGCATAGATGGTAAAAACAATGCAGCCAGCTACAGCCAGAACAAATACCATAGTCATCTGCTTTCGGCTGTCTCCTCCCTGCGGGAATACATTCTGTACGGTAGGAGATACCATCATAGCCGAATAAGCTGTAATCAACATCAAAGAAATAAAATTACAGAATACATAAAGAGTTCCCTGTTTTCTGTTTTTTCTTCTTAGCTTTCTTTCCAATTCCTTCCTTGTTTTCATGTTTCATCACCACTCATTTCTTTAATCGCCGCCAAAAGCTCATCCATAAAAACCGTCCGCTCTCCCATTTTTTCCATCTGCCGGTATATCTTTCCGTCTTTCAAAAGAATCACTCTGTCGCAGAAAGAAGCTGCAAAGCTGTCATGAGTCACCATGAAAATCGTAGCGGACATCTGTGCCTGAGCGCTTAAAAAGGATTCAATCACTCTCCTGCTGGACTTACTATCCAGATTTCCCGTGGGTTCATCTGCCAGTATCATCAGAGGGTTGTTAATAAGACTCCTGGCTACTGCCGCTCTTTGCTTCTCTCCTCCTGAAATCTCCACCGGATACTTATCCCCGATTTCCCGGATACCGAAAAGTTCCAGAAGGCGGCTGCAGCGGTTTTCCGTCTCTCTATCCACTTTACCCTGGATGATTCTGGGAACCAGTATATTTTCTCTCACGGTAAGCCCATCTAAAAGCATAAAATCCTGAAACACAAACCCCAGCTTTTGGTTTCTCACTCTGGCCAGCTCCTGTTCCTCCATTCCTTTCAATTCCATGCCGCCCAAGGTGATTTTTCCTTTTTCAAAGGGTATATAACAGGAAATACAGTTTAAAAGAGTGCTTTTTCCGGAGCCAGAAGGACCCATGACTGCCACAAATTCTCCCTGGGCAACCTCCAGGCTGACTCCTTTTAATACGGGATACTCTTTTTTCCCTACGGTGTAAGATTTCCACAAATCATTTACATATAGCATAAGCTTCACCTGACTTTCTTTTTCTTTCAGCTTAGCACAGATGAAAAGAGATATTCTTTTCTCTGTCATTCAAGGATGCCTTTGCCGTAAAATTTTGCAGAGACCTGCAGAAAATGTTATATTTGGCAGCCTGTATGTAAAGTTTTGCAGTCAAAACTTTTTTTATCCTTCTTCCTCTCCGACCCTTGTGCTATACTAAAAAGGACATTTAGGACCACCAGGAGGAAAAAGCTATGCTGAAAATTGCCATATGTGATGATGAACGAGAAGCCAGGGAAACTCTGGGTTTTGCATTGGAAAAATTAACAGAAAACACTCCGGACAGGCTGGTCTATGAATTTTCTTCCGGGCAGAAAGCCGTCAGATGGCTGGAGAATCATCCCGGGGAGATTGACTTGCTGTTTTTGGATATGGAAATGAAAGATTTAAACGGCATCCAGACCGCCCAGGCCATCCGGGAATTTGACCGGAATCTTATGCTGGCCTTTGTCACTGGCTATGAGAATTATGTTTTTGAAGGTTATCAGGCAGAGGCTATGGATTACCTTTTAAAGCCTGTGGACATGGAACGGCTGGCCGCTGTTTTAGACCGGGCCCGCAGCCGGCTGGAAAAGGAACGGGAGCGCTATTTTGTCTTTAAAAACATGGATGGGATTTTCCGCTTTTCTCTGGAAGATATTGTTCTGTTTTACAGTCAGGGCCGAAAGGTAGTGGTATCTGCCAAAAACCGGGAATATTCCTTCTACGAAAAGTTGGATCAGGTAGAAAAAACACTGGGAGATTCCTTTGTACGGATTCACCAGCGCTATCTGGTAAACCCCGCTTATGTAGAATTCATTGGAAGAAACAGTGTAAGAATTTTGGGCAAAGAGCTTCCCATCAGCCGCAGTCTGAAGGATAAGGCTCTGATGGCTCTTACAAAGGCCATAGCAGAAGGAGGGATAGCGTAATGATTGCATTCCTGTGTGGCTTACTTTCCGCCTTCCTTCTCTACAAAATTGTCCTTTTGTTTCTGTGTCCCAAAAAGACCTGGTATTTCCACTGTCTTCTGTTTTTCGCCTGCATAATTACAGAAAACACGGTGATTTATGTGGGAGACAAGGTGAACATTCTCCTTAGTCTGGCTTTTTTTCTAGGCTGCATCCTTATTTCCTGTGAAGAAACCATCCCCCAGAAAACAGCTCTGGGGTTTTTGATAGGGAGTACGATTTATTCCTTCAGCGCTATAAACGACAATTTTCTTTCTGTGGGCTTTCCTGCCTATCACTATGGCCGGGCAGTCTTTGCCTGTCTTTTCTACCTTTCTGTAAAAAGGCTGGCGCCTCAAAGGCCATATACCCTTGCCCCTGCCCTGTGGGGACTTCTTCTGCTTCTGGCACTGACGCCTATGGGAATTGTTCTGGGAGTGGTGGTACTGGATTTCCACCGTTATTTCTCTCCGGTTTGGTTTCCTTATCTGGATGTTTTTCTTCTTTCTCTGGCTCTCTTTTCCTTTGCAGGGCTTTTGGGCACTGTCATTGTTCTGGCCAAACAGGAAAGAATCCGACAGGAGAACCACCTGGCTCAACTGAACCAGGCCTACTATGAAAATCTAAGGGAACAGAATTTCCAAATACGCAGGCTTAGGCATGATATGTCCAACCACCTGGCTCTGCTCCTCTCTTTACAGGAGGAAAAAAGAGAGGCCTATATCCGCAGCCTCATAGACAGCGCTGCCCTATCCCGCAGCTTTACTTACTGCAAGGACCATACCATAAACATCCTGCTCAGCCAGAAAGAAGAAATTTTTTCCGGGGACGAGATTCTTTTTCATGTTCAGGCAGAAATACCGGAACCCCTTCCCTTTGAACCTGCAGATTTATGCGCCCTGTTCTGCAATGCCCTGGACAACGCCAGGGAGGCCTGCCTTTTGCTTCCGCCCAAAGAGCGAAAAATCACCCTTTTCACAAAGACTGCTAAAGGTATGCTGGTATTAAAAGTAACAAACCCATCTTCCCTGGTCTTTTCCTCCCAAGGTCCTCTTCCCGGAACCAGCAAAAAGGAGAAAGGAAATCATGGCCTGGGGCTTAAAAGCATAAAAGAAACCGCCGAAAAATACGGCGGTACTATGGAAGCAGAAGGAAAAGAGGGGCTGTTCACTCTTTTCGTGTACATGCCCCTCTCCTGATAATTTTGGGTTTTATTCTTCTCTGTTTTTTATATCTTGGATTTTTCTGCTTTCTGCCTCTATTTACTTTCTATACTGCCGATATTTTTAATCAGCAGAGAAATGGTTCCGTCCGGATTGGTAATAAACTCTATCCGGTCTTTGTTATTGTATTCTTCCATGGGAATCTTCAGTTCAATTCCCGTATCCGTCAGCAGATGCTGCTTCGTAAATTTTCTGGTGGTAGCCGGATTCTGGGGTTCCACCGTGGCCTCAGTCAGATTATATTTTTCCAGCTTTTCCTGGACCTCTTCCTTCATCTGGGGGTGTTCCCGGAAAATCTTATCTATCACTGCAGGCACCTCAAAACCTCCCTGCTGCTCCAGCTCCTGATTCAGAATGCTCTTTGTCTCCATCTGCACCTCGAACTGCTCCGACTCATTAAAATATTTTTTCTGCACCTGGGCCACTGCTTTATTCACAATATCCAGCTTGGCTTTGGAGGACAGGGAGCCGCTGCACTTCAAAAACAGCTTAGAAAAATAATTAGTCTTTACCCCGTTTACCTCATATTTCTTTTCCACCAGCCGCACATAACCGGGAGCCTCAAAGTCCAGAAGAGCCGCCTCGGACAGCTTCTGGCTCTCTCCGGGCAGGATGGCCTTCTGCTTAACAATATCATTACTGTTGCCCCAGGGGTCTGAATTTGTCATATGGGTATAGGATGCCTTGTAATTCATCTTTAAAAGAGCCAGGTATTTCCGCTTTTCCACTTCATATTCTACCACCAGCAAATCCGCCGGAGGAATGTCTATATTTTGATTCATAATCTCATAAAGCTGGACGGCCAGTTTCTGAGACAGCTCCACAAACTGAATTCCACTGTTCCACCAGGGAAAACACAGGGGAATCCTCCTGGAAAGTACAATTTTTCACCTCGTCGCTGGTATCAATACGAAAAATATGGGCTTTCAGAAAATCCGAAAAATCTGAGCCAATATCCAGCAGGGTATCGGACAGCACCGGCATCCCCAGACTGGAATCTAAAATATGTACAATGGCCTGCCCAATCTTGATTTCTTCTTTTGCGTTTATCATCTGTATTTCCTTTCTATAATTCTCTACCGTTCATCATACCCTTGCAGGCTACGATAATCAACAGAGAAACCAGGAAATTCATCACCAGTGTAATCAGCGAAACTAAAGTCATAACGGAAATTCCAATCTGGAAAACCCGCAGGAAAACAAACAGAAAGATTCCTGCCGCTGCAGAGGGAATAGCCGATGCCAGCACAATCACCATCCGCAGGAAGGATTCCAGCATGATATTGGTTCTGCTGCCTAAAATTCGTACGGACAGTACAGTTCCCGCCACAAAAATCATACTGTAGCCTAAAACCATTACCAGATATTGTACCACAGCTCCAGGAGACATCCTGGTAAGAATTCCTGCAAAAATAATGGACACTCCTGCAATCAAACCGATTTTCAGATAAGCAGGAAGCATAGCGTATACCAATTTTTTAAAGGCACTGTCGGGAATCAGATATATCTGGTAATTTTTTAAATCCCGCAAAAGGTCAGAGTCATTGATTAAGGTAAACATCCAAATCAGCAGCATATAGCAAAACATATAAAAAGTATTCTCTGGTAATATCAGCCAGCTTAAAGCAAAATAAAACACAATAATGCCAATATCCTGCTTTCTCAGGAAATTTCCTGTTTTCCGCATCAGCAGCAGATTTTTGGAAAGCACAGCCCTGGCGCCCCAGGCAAATTCCCCTTTTACATTTTTTACCTTGCCGTCCTCCACTCTGGCCCGGCCTCCGTTGGCCTTGGCTCTTTTCACATAGGCTGTGACCTCCTGGGCATCCTCCACAGCCTGCTCTGTGATTTCACCCCGGAACCGCAGGAACAGACCTGCCATCACCAGGCAGCAGGCCAAAAGCAGCAGGAGACTCAGAAGAGTATAAAGATATTCACCTTCCATAAAGCTGTTCATGGCTAATTTAGCCCAGCCCATAAAGGGCACCAGATAAAACTCCTTGCTGAGGGCAAAATTCATAAATCCGCCCTGTAACACAAAATCAGATTTCCATACTTCATAGAGAAATATAGCCGCCGTGGGTACCAGCAGAAGAAGCACAGGAACCACATACCATTTTTTATGCCGGGGTTCTAAAAGGCTCCACATATAGATATAATCTGTCAGCGTCAGGAAAAATATCAGCATCAGAGTCAGGGACAAAAATAACACCAGGAAAAAGGGGACGGTAAGGTATCCTCCCATGGAAAACATAGCGGTCATAAAACAGCCCAACAGGCTGTACAAGGCTCCCTGGGTAAAGGACTGGAGCAGAATATACATATTCACCTGTTTTCTGGTATAAGGCCCTGCAAAAAGATAGTAGGCATCTGTGTCATAGACCAGGGCTTTTCGCTTATTCAGCAGCAGGGTTACAGACAAAAGGGCCGTCATTCCAATACCTGCCAGAATAGCCCCGTTGGTATCCAGCAGCATCTCCTGGGGAATCTGGTCCGAAGAAAAAAAGAAGGACATGAATACCAGACCGCCATAGAGCAAAATCATTAAAACCGATATAATGGCTGAGCCCGGGGTACGGAACTGGTTCCGCACCAGGCCCTTGACTTTTAAAAATGCTAAGTAAAGTAATGAATTCATGACTCCTCCTCTGCCGTTGTGGCCTCAAAGAATATCTGTTTCAGTGTCTCACTTCCCTCTTCTCCTCTCAAGATTCGGCGGACAATCTTACCCTGGTCCATGATGTAGGCGCAATCCCAAATTTCATTTATCACATCAATGATGTGGGTACTGATAAGAATAGAGGTTCCCTGGTTTTTCAGCTCCACAAACAGCTTCAGTACCTCTTCTATGCTGGCAGGGTCCAGGCCCACCATAGGCTCGTCCACCAGAAGAGCCTTAGGCTGCACCAAAAGAGCCAGCACCATACTCAGCTTCTGACGCATACCTTTGCTCAGCTCCTTAGCCATTTTTTTCCTCTGTTCCTTTAGCTGAAACAATTCCAGATACTGCTCTCCTGTTTTCTTATAATCCGGAAGACGGTAGGCCTTTCCGATAAATTCTATGGTTTCATCCACGGTGAGAAGGTCATAAAGCATAGGCACCTCCGGTATGTATCCGAAAGACTTCTTGGCCTCCACGCTGGTATTGGGATGGCCGCAGATTAAAATTTCCCCTTTATATCCCAGCAGGTTCACAATACTTTTGATGGTGGTGGATTTGCCTGCCCCGTTTGGTCCCAGAAGCACGGTTATTTTCCCTGATTCCGCAGTCAGGGACACATCGTCCACCGCAAGTTTAGAGCTGCCCTTATAACGTTTTGTCAGATTCTTTACCTCAATCATATTTACCTCCTTTAGTATCACGGCCAAGAGACTGGAACTTCTGCGGTCTTCCCCTTCTGTCTATTGACCTTTTTTAAAAAATATTTTCGGAAAATTCATATTTTTCAAAAGTATAACAGATAACTTATGTCAGGTAAAGAAAAACCCGTCTGGTATTTTTTTCTTTCTTCTTTATTGCTTCTCAAACTTCAGCTATGGTATACTGTCTCTAGCAACCTGTATGGCAGATGGGAAATCTTCAAAGGATTGTCTGTTGTACAGGCAAAAATATGGAGGTATTGCTATGCCAAAGAGAAATGATATTCATAAAGTTCTCATTATCGGGTCAGGTCCCATCATTATCGGACAGGCCTGTGAGTTTGATTATTCCGGTACGCAGGCCTGCAAGGCTCTGAAAAGCCTGGGCTATGAAATCGTACTGGTAAATTCCAACCCAGCTACGATTATGACTGACCCTTCTACCGCAGACGTAACCTACATTGAACCTTTAAATGTGGAACGTCTTACAGAGATTATTGCCAAGGAAAGACCGGACGCCCTGCTCCCCAACCTGGGAGGCCAGTCCGGTTTGAATCTGTGTGAGGAATTATACCATGCAGGAGTTCTGGACAAATACAATGTGGAGGTTATCGGTGTTCAGGTAGATGCCATCAGCCGGGGCGAGGACCGTATTGAGTTCAAAAACGCCATGAATAAGCTGGGTATCGAGATGGCCAGAAGCGCCCCTGCTTACTCTGTAGAGGAAGCAGTGAAAATTGCCGGAGAGCTGGGCTATCCCTGTGTTATCCGTCCTGCCTACACCATGGGCGGTACCGGCGGCGGTATTGTCTATAATGAAGAAGAATTAAGAAAAGTATCCCAGAGAGGACTTGCAGCCTCCCTGGTACATCAGATTCTGATTGAGGAATCGGTTATCGGATGGGAAGAGCTGGAAGTGGAAGTGGTGCGTGACGCCAAAGGAAAGAAAATTTCCATCTGCTTCATTGAAAACATCGACCCCATGGGCGTACATACCGGCGACTCCTTCTGCTCCGCTCCTATGCTGACCATTTCCCAGGAAGTACAGGACAGACTGGAACAGCAGGCTCACGCTATAGTGGAATCCATCGGCGTTATCGGCGGAACCAACGTTCAGTTTGCCCATGACCCTAAGACAGACCGTATCATCATTATTGAAATCAACCCCAGAACCTCCCGTTCTTCTGCTCTGGCCAGCAAGGCTACAGGCTTCCCTATCGCCTATGTATCCGCTCTTCTGGCTGCAGGTCTGACTCTGGATGAGATTCCTTACTGGAAGGAAGGCACTCTGGATAAATACAAACCCTCCGGGGATTATGTGGTAGTTAAATTTGCCCGCTGGGCTTTCGAAAAATTCAAAGGCTCCCAGGATAAGCTGGGCACCCAGATGAAGGCTGTGGGCGAGGTTATGTCCATCGGTAAAAATTACAAGGAAGCCCTTCAAAAGGCCATCCGTTCTCTGGAAAAGGGCAGATACGGCTTAGGCTTTGCCGCTGACTTTAACAGCCTTTCTCTGGATGAATTATACTTAAAGCTGGCAGAACCTACCAGCGAACGGCAGTTTATTCTCTATGAAGCCATCCGAAAGGGCGCTTCCCTTACCCGTCTTCAGGAAATGACACACATTAAAATGTGGTTCCTGGAGCAGATGAAAGAGCTGGTAGATTTAGAGGAGGAAATCCTTTCCTACAAAGGAAAAGAGCTTCCGGAACAGCTTCTCATCCAGGCAAAAAAAGATGGATTCTCCGACAAATACCTGGCGCAGCTTCTGGATGTGGATGAATGGGAATTATTTAAACGCAGAGAATCCCTAGGCATGCAGGAGCGCTGGGATGCCGTGCCTGTAAGCGGCGTAAAAGAGCCTGCCGCATACTACTATTCCACTTATATCGGAGAGGATAAAGCTCCGGTATCCAATGGCCGCAAGGTTATGGTATTGGGCGGAGGCCCCAACCGTATCGGACAGGGTATTGAATTTGACTACTGCTGCGTACATGCTGCCTTTACGTTAAGAGAGCTGGGCTTTGAGACTATCATGGTAAACTGTAATCCGGAAACCGTTTCCACTGACTATGATACCTCCGATAAGCTGTATTTCGAGCCTCTGACTGTGGAGGACGTTATGTCCATCTATAAAAAGGAGAAGCCACTTGGTATTATTGTTCAGTTCGGCGGACAGACGCCTCTGAACATTGCCGCAGAGCTGGAGCGCAGAGGGGCTCATATCCTGGGAACCTCACCTGCTATCATTGATATGGCAGAGGACAGAGACCAGTTCAACGAGATGATGCGGAAGCTGGAAATCCCAATGCCGGAATCCGGTATGGCGGTAAACGTAGAGGAAGCTTTGGAAATCGCCCACCGTATCGGCTATCCTGTGATGGTGCGTCCTTCCTATGTACTGGGCGGCCGTGGTATGGAAGTAGTGTATGACGATGATATGCTGAGAGATTATATGGCAGCAGCTATTAACGTAACACCGGAGCGCCCCATCCTTATGGACCGTTTCCTCCAGCATGCTCTGGAATGTGAGACCGACGCTATTTCCGACGGCTCCAATGCCTTTGTACCTACAGTTATGCAGCATATTGAGCAGGCTGGTATCCACTCCGGTGACTCTGCCTGTGTGATTCCTTCCGTGGAAATCTCCGAGGAACATAAAGCATTGATTCGGAAGTATACCACAGCCATTGCCTGTGAAATGGGTGTGGTAGGATTGATGAATATGCAGTACGCTATCTGTGAAGGAAAGGTTTATGTGCTGGAGGCTAACCCCAGAGCTTCCCGTACCGTGCCTCTGGTTTCTAAGGTTTGCAATATCAACATGGCTAATATTGCCACCAAATTGATGACCTATGAGCTTACCGGTGAGAAACCGGATGTGACCAGCTTTACCGAGAAAAAACATCCTTACTACGGTGTGAAGGAAGCAGTCTTCCCCTTCAATATGTTCCCTGAGGTTGACCCGCTTCTGGGGCCGGAAATGCGCTCCACCGGCGAGGTGCTGGGCCTGGCAGAATCTTTCGGCATGGCTTATTATAAGGCAGAAGAGGCTACTGGTTCTAAGCTTCCTCTGTCCGGAACTGCTCTGGTAAGCGTAAATAAAAATGACCGTCCGGAAGCTCTGGAAGTGGCAAAACAGCTTCACCAGCTGGGCTTTGACCTTGTTTCCACAGAAGGCTGCTCTGCCTACTTTAATGAAAACGGGGTTCCCTGCCAGACATTGAAGAAGCTTCAGGAGGGCCGTCCTAATATTTACGATGCCATGGTAAACGGTAAGATAGATTTGATTGTAAACACTCCTGCCGGAAAGCAGAGCAAGTATGATGATTCTTATTTAAGAAAAACTGCCATCAACAAAAAGATTCCTTATATCACCACCATGTCCGCTGCACTGGCCAGCGCCAAAGGTATTCATGCCGTACTGAATAAGGAGGCTGCTTCTCTGAAATCCCTTCAGGAATACCATGAAATGTTAGAAAACTAATAAAACAAAGCAAAGGGGCTGCCGCAATGAACCAGTAACTGGTGCGGCAGCCCTTCTTTAAGGAGATTACAAATGACATCAAAGCACTCAAAAAATTTTATTCTTCTTTTTTTTACTGCAATTATCTGGGGCGTAGCTTTTGTGGCCCAGAGCGTGGGCATGGACTATGTAGGCCCTTATACCTTTAACGCCGTCCGCTCTTTTTTGGGAGGCATTGTGCTTATCCCTTGTATCTTTATGTTCTGCCGCCCCAAATCTTCTGCAAAAGAGCGAGAAAAGACTCTGGACAGACCCAGAGACCTGGTAATAGGAGGAGGACTCTGCGGTCTTATGCTTTTCATCTCCACCACCCTGCAGCAGGTGGGAATCCAGTACACCACTGTGGCAAAAGCCGGTTTTATTACGGCTCTGTACATTGTTCTGGTACCTGTCCTGGGAATTTTTATAAAGAAAAAAATCGGCCTGAAAGTATGGATTAGCGTAGTCATTGCTCTGGCCGGACTATACCTGCTATGCATGAAAGGAAGCTTTTCTTTGGGAAAGGGAGATTTTCTGGTTCTTCTATGCTCCCTGTGCTTTGCCCTGCATATTCTGGTAATCGACTATTTCACACAGCGGGTCAGCGGAGTAAAGTTATCCTGCATCCAGTTCTTCATTACAGGAATCCTGTCTTCTGTGCTGATGTTTCTCTTTGAAACCCCTACCTGGGCCGGTATTTTGGCTGCATGGCTTCCCATTTTCTATGCAGGCGTATTTTCCTGCGGTGTGGCCTACACCTTCCAGATAATCGGCCAGAGAGGTACGGACCCTACCGTAGCGTCTCTGATTTTAAGCCTGGAATCTGTTGTTTCTGTTCTGGCCGGATGGTTACTTCTTGGCCAGAGCCTGACTCCCCGGGAAATCCTGGGCTGCGTCCTTATGTTCGGCGCAATTTTGCTGGCCCAGGTATCTCCGTCAAAGGAAAATTCATAAGAACAATGTTCTCATCCCTAAGGCTGCCTATCCGGATTCCGCCTTATTTTAATCCAGCGGAATCAGAACCGGCCTTACAGGAGAGCCGTCCAGCCCTTCCATTTTCAGGGGCTGGGCTGCCAGAAAATAAGTGCCCGGAAGGACCTGCTTCAGCACCAGGCCTTCCAGGATTACCACATCTTTTCCCAAAAGAATCTTATGTACTTCCTTCTGTCCTTCTCCTTCCCCCACGGTCTGGCTTTCCACGCCCACTAAATCTATAGAACAGGCAGCCATCACCTGAGCCGCTTCCGGGGTAAGAAGGATTTCTCCCTGGATAAGTAATTTTTTTGTTCCGTCCTGCAGCAGCTTTTCCATGACAGAAGCCGTGATTTCTCCTGTCAGAGAGACCACTTTGCAGATTCCCATACATTTTTCCAGAGGGATACTTTCCACTCCTCCCCGCCCTTGGCAGAAATGCTTAGGAGCATCCAGATGGGTTCCGTTATGACTGCCCATGGTAAGCACCGTAAGATTACAGTCATCCCCATTTTCTATCTGAAAAAAGGGCTGCTTCTCTGGTGCCGGGTCTCCTGGATACACCGGAGTGGAAAACAATTCTTTTCCAATGTCCAGAAGCTGCAAGGGCCTCTTTCCAGGGAAGGGGGCATTTCCAGGGGCTTTCATCTCTCTTTGTTCCTCCATAGAATCCAGCATAGCCTCCAGCTCCCCGGGATAATCTATGATTCCCATGGCTCCGGCCTCTAAAAGCTCCCTGGGGCTTCCATAACCATAGGTTACTCCCAAGCAGGAAAGCCCGGTCTTCGCCGCCCCTTCTACATCGTGAAATCTGTCGCCTACCATCAAAACCCGGTCTCTTTTTTCCGTAAGCTTCATGGTCTCCAGAACCTGTTCAATCACTTCTGCTTTTGTCATTTTAGGGCGCTCTATATCGCTTCCCAGAATCACCTCAAAGAAAGGAGTAAGCTGAAAATAATCCGTCACAACATGTACCATTTTATCCGGCTTTGAGGAGGCAACTGCCAAACGATAGCCCTTCTTCTGCAGTGCTTCTAACAGCTCCCGGATACCTTCATAAGGCTGATTTTCATAAATCCCTGTTACATTGTACCGTTCTCTGTAGTAGCTTACTGCCTTTTTGGCTTCCTCCTGGGAAATCCCGCAAAATTTCATAAATTGCTCCAGCAAAGGCGGACCTACAAATACTTCCAGTTTCTTTAAATCCTGTCCCTGCTCTTCTCTTCCCATTTTTCTCAGGGCGTATTGTACGGACTTGGTGATTCCCTCCCCAGAGGCTGTCAATGTGCCGTCCAGGTCGAATAAGATGGCTTCATATCTCATGTGTTTTCTCCTTTTTCTTCCAAAATTTTTTCTACCAGGGACAGTGTCTTCTCTTTCGTCATATGGGTATGAAGAACTCCGTCCAGCAGCAGATTTGGGGATGTGGAACAGTGTTTCAGACAATTCCTGGTGACCAGAAGAGTGGTCTGGTCTGAGGAAATGCCGTCCTTCCCTGGCTTCAGTCGTTTTTTCACTGCATGGAGAATTTCCAGGCTGTCCTTTTTCCCACATCTTTCACCGGTGCAGAGAACCAGTTCATGGCAATAAGGCGCAGGCTTCAGGGTAGGATATAGCTTCACCAGACAGGCCAGAACGCTTTCCTTGACTCCCAGTCTGTCTGCTGCTTCCCGCTGTATCTCCCCGGGAATGCAGCCTTCTGCTTCCTGTATTTCCCGCAGCATGGCCACCAGGTTTTCTTGGCTTCCCACATTGGGCTGGGAGCTGTAATATTCCAGAATTTCCTCTATCTGTTCCTTATGTTTCACCATGATTTTACCAGGCCTCCTCTTTCTTTTTTTCCTTCAGGAACACCAGCTTATACGGAGTAGATAAATCCTTTTGATAATGAAAATCTAACCCCTGAAAATCCTTGATTTTCTCCGGGTTATCTATCTGCTCCTGGGCCAGCCAGCGGACCATTTCTCCTCTGGCCATCTTGGCCTGGGTTACTTTTACCTTTAGCTTTCCCTGAACCAGCTCCCCAAATACGCAGGTATAATATTCTGTTTCTTTCTCCAAATATTCCTCTACAGCCTTACTGTATTCCTTAGAAGCCAGATTTAAAACCACCTTATCTTCCCTCACAAGCTCTCTGTACAGCCGGTCTCCCCAGAAGGCATATAAATCCTTTCCCCTGGTATTTTTTAGTCTTGCCTGCATTTCCAGGCGGTAAGGAATTACCCCGTCCAGAGGCTTCAAAATCCCATAAAAGCCAGATAAAATCCTCAGATTTTCAGAAACATATTTCCATTGCTTATCGGAAAAAACCTGGGGTGCCATATACTGGTACTGGATGCCCTCGTAAGCCAGCAGCGCAGGACTCAGATTCTCTTCCAACCGGAAATCCTTCAATCTCACTATATTCTGAGCTGCAATTTTCTCGTTGCACTGCCACAGCTTTTGAAGCTCTTCCGGCTTCATTTGTTTTAATAATCCTCTTAATATCCGGGCTTCCTCCAGGTAAATTGGCATGCCCTCCACTGGCATATCTTCCTGGCAAAGGGCCATTTTCTTGGCCGGAGAAATGATAATCTTCATCTGTATGCTCCTTGCTGTTTTTCATCACTATTCAGGCGTGGGTTCTGAAAAACCGAAAATCTGCCGCAAGCGTGTTACCAGAAGATTTTTGGTTTTCCAGAACATATAGCCCTTAGCCATAAGCGAAGATTTAGCTGTGTGGCTGAATAGTTACGTTTTTCTTGTATTCTACCATGTTCCGCTTCCTGCGTCACTCTTTTTCAAAAAAGTGTACCCGCCTTACCTTCTCTCTGCCATTGAAATTTTGCTCATAAGCCTACCCTCTCTGGACAAGAGCATACATGCCCTTGTTCAGAGAGGGTAGGATTCTTTGTACATTAAGGAAATTTTGTGATAAGATGAAACAAACAGGAAAAAGAGAATCTGTAAATTTAGCTTAAGCAACAAGATAGGTAATTCCTTACTGGCTGTAAGGGAGATTAACCATAAATTTATTGTAGCAGAAAGGAAAAACTAATGATAAAAGCAGTTATTTTTGATATGGACGGAGTTTTATTTGATACAGAAAGAATCATGAAGGATGGCTGGATGAAAGCGGCCAGAGAAATGAATTTTGTTTTGACAGAGGAACAACTGGCACAGATGCGGGGAAGCACCAGAGACAGAAGCGCCGCTCTTTTTGATAAATGGTATCAGGGAAAAGTAGATTATGACCAGGGCCGGGAAATCAGAAGTAAATACATGGACGATTATATTACCCTGCACTCGGTCCCCAAGAAAAAAGGATTGATAGAGCTTTTGGAATTTCTGAAAAATCAATATATTCCCGCTGCTGTGGCTACCTCCACCGCACGGAAAAGAGCCTCCCATCTCTGGGATTTAGCAGGCATCACCCCTTATCTGTCTGCCTCTGTGTGCGGAGATGAAATCACAGCCTGTAAGCCAGACCCGGAAATATTCCTAAAAGCGGCACAGGCTCTCCATACAGCCCCCGACCAATGCCTTATCGTAGAGGACAGTATCAACGGCCTGAAGGCGGCCCGTGCCTCACATGGTATCTCTTGTATGGTGCCGGATTTGACCCCCTACACACACGAGCTGGAGCCTTTCTGCGACTATGTGTGCCATAATTTGGAGGAAATCATTTCCCTTATCAGGGATTCCCGGGCTTCTTTTTCGCCAGCTCCATGATTTCTTTGTATTTGCCGGTAATATAACCATAGCCCTTTCTTTTATGGGGAAGAAGGCAGTCACTGCAGTCCTTTATCCCTTTGTCTGTGTACTTGAAATTACCTCCGCATTTTTCCCCCAGGGCATAAAGGGGGCAATAGCAAAAAAGGCAGTTAAAATTATCCGGGTCTTCTGTTTTGTGGCAGGGGAAAAACTCACAGTC
>NHCFR01400__coassemble_641_pt1 | contig 27716 bp, 22 predicted proteins | sample NHCFR01400__metabat2_high_PE_048 | metagenome-assembled genome bin NHCFR01400
GGCGATTTTGCATGGATTTTGCCTGTAACGGTTCAGCAAGGCTGAACTGTTACTATGCTTCCGCTGCCAGCCCCCCTATAGAACCTCCTATACAGCAAAAGACCCTGGCTATCGGTCTATACAGGCCGGTATCCGGGGCTTTGCTGCTTACATATAAGCCATTGTTTATGATGTTTTAATTTAAATGCCAAATGTCTTCATTATACTGGCGGATGGTTCTGTCAGAGGAGAAGAAGCCTGCCTTGGCAATATTTATCAGTGCCTTTTTATTCCATGCTTTCTGGTCCTCATAGTCCCCATATACTTTTTCTTTTGTATCAATATATTCTCTGGTATCCAGAAGAGTCATAAACCAGTCTTTTCCTACCAATTCGTCATGAAGTCTGGTAAGACTTTCTTTATCGCCGATTTCCAAAAGTTCGTCGCTTATGATGAAATCTACCAGTTTATGAATCAGTTTATCTTTCTTATAAATATCCTTGGCACAGTACCCTTCCTCAGCATATAAATCTATTACCTCCTGAGGTCTTTTGCCGAAAATATAAATATTTTCCTCGCCTACCAGCTCACCGATTTCCACGTTTGCCCCATCCTCTGTTCCCAGAGTCAGGGCTCCGTTCAGCATGAATTTCATATTTCCGGTACCGGAGGCTTCCTTAGAGGCCAGGGAAATCTGCTCGGAAATATTGGCGGCAGGAATAACCTTGGCTGCCTTGGATACATTGTAATTTTCAATCATGATGACACGGAAATAAGGTCTTACCTCCGGGTCATTTTCGATTAAATCATGGAGGCAGAGAATCAGGTGGATAATATCCTTTGCAATCACATAAGCCGGAGCTGCCTTAGCGCCAAAAATCATGGTGATTGGTGTTTTCGGCTTCTTGCCTGCTTTGATTTCCATATATTTATAGATGGCATACAAAGTATTCATCTGCTGTCTCTTATACTCATGAAGGCGCTTCACCTGTACGTCGAAAATAGAATTTTCGTCCAGCTCCATGTCCTGGGTTTCTTTCAGGAATTTCTTAAATTCCACCTTCTTCTGCAGCTTGATTTCCCCTAATTTCTCCAGTACCTCATCCTTATCCTGGAACTCCAGAAGTTTCTCCAGCTCATCGGCATTTTTCTTAAATCCAGGTCCGATAAGAGACTCAATATAAGCGCTCAGCTCCCGGTTACAGTGTAAGAGCCAGCGGCGGAAGGTAATGCCGTTTGTCTTATTATTAAACTTCTCCGGATACAGCTCATAAAAGTTTTTCAGCTCAGAATTCTTCAGGATTTCTGTATGCAGTGCGGCCACACCATTGACAGAAAAACCATAGTGAATGTCCATATGCGCCATATGAACTCTCTCATTTTTATCAATGATATAGGTAGTTTCGTCCTCATATTTCTCTCTTACTCTCTCGTCCAGCTCCTTGATAATGGGAAGGAGATGAGGCACTACCTCCTCTAAATATTCCATAGGCCACTTCTCCAGAGCCTCAGCCAGAATGGTGTGATTGGTGTATGCACAGGTCTTGCTTACTACCTCCACAGCCTGGTCCATGGTAAAGCCCTTTTCCTCTGTAAGAAGACGTATCAGCTCCGGAATCACCATGGAAGGATGGGTATCGTTAATCTGGATTACCACATGTTCATTTAATTTATGAAGGTCATAGCCTTTCTCCTCACATTCCTGAAGGATTAGCTGGGCTCCGCAGCTTACCATGAAATACTGCTGGTAAATACGCAGCTTCCGTCCCTCATCGTCTGAATCATCGGGGTACAGGAAAAGGGTAAGGTTTTTCTTGATTTTCTTCTTGTCAAAATTAATGCTGTCCTGGGGTACCAGGCTTTCATCTATTGTATCTGTGTCAAAAAGATGAAGGCGGTTGCATCCGGATTCATAGCCCGGAATATCTATATCATAAAGTACAGACTGGATGGAAAAATCTTTGAAAGGAACGGTAAAGCTCTCCGGTCTCTTTATCAGCCAGCTTTCCTGGGTAAGCCATGGATTTTTCACTTCTTTCTGCTTGTGATTTTTAAATTCCTGCTGGAAAAGGCCGAAATGATAATTTAGGCCAATACCGTCCCCAGGCAGTCCCAGTGTAGCCACAGAGTCCAGGAAGCAGGCAGCCAGACGTCCCAGACCTCCGTTTCCAAGAGAGGGCTCCAGCTCTAATTCTTCAATCTCGCACAGCTTAAATCCGTGTTTTTCCAGAGCCTTTTCTGTCTCTTCATAAAGGCCTAGGTTGATTAAGTTATTGGACAAAAGCTTTCCAATAAGAAACTCTGCTGAAATATAATACAGCTTCTTTTTTCCCTGATTCAGGGGCAGATTTTCTCCTTCTGCTCTGGTGGCCATGAGAAGAGCTGTGAAAAGCTCCGCCTTAGTACAGGTGTCTAAATCTTTACCGAATTTTTCTTTGAGCAGTGCCTGCAATTTTTCTTCCATTTCCAAATTCCTCCTTAAATTTGCTCCTATGAACAACCGTTCAAGTATTCCTATTTCCTTACCATTTCACAATTCTGTACGCCTGAAAACCCCAGACTCTTTATCCTATGGCGCTGCAGATTGATTTTTCCATGTTCCATATGCCCGGGACTCTACTCTGTCCGGCCTGGTGCCTGGCAGGTAGACTCTCTAACCAGCAGTTCTCCTTGGTACAGAAGCCTTCTGGTCTTTTCCTTTTTTTCTATCATATCAAACAGCAAATCAGCGGAAGCGCCTGCGATTTTTTCCACTGGCTGCCGGATAGTTGTAATGGCCGGTATGTAGTATTCTCCCACCTCCATACCGTCGAATCCTGTTACAGAACAATCCTTAGGCACGGAAATTCCGGCTTCCTTCAGGGCTCTGCAGGCCCCTATGGCCAGTGTATCTGAGGAAGCATACAGAGCCGTAAATTTCTCTGTTTTCAGCAGGCTCTTGGTAAGCCTGTAGCCTGTGGAAAAAGAATATCTCTCTTCTACATCCATATATCCTACCAAATTTTCCCGGAAGGGAATCCCATGGCTCTCCAGGGCCCTGCGATAGCCCAGAAGCCTGAGCTTTCCGATACTTTCATCGGTTTTCGGCGCTGTGAGAAAAGCTATATCACGGTGTCCCAAACTTATGAGATACTCTGTCATTTTCCGGCTTTCTTCCATGTCATCTACGGACACGGAACCAATGCCCTGCTCCTCCATTCCCTGGGAACGGATGGTACTAAGCACGCAGGGAAGCTCTAATTGGGCTACTTTTTCTCTGGGATGGCGGAAGTTTCCTCCCAGAAAAATCAGTCCCATAGGCTTCTTTTCCTTTGCCGCATAAAGCGCAGCATCCAACTCATCCTCCTGTTCATCCACATGCTGAAGGATACAGCTATAGCCCTTTCGCTCGCACTCTCTTTCCAGACCGTCCACCAGTTCTCCGAAAAAGGTGTTTCCCAGACCTTTTACCAGGACTACAATGGCCTTTGCCTCGGAGCGCTTCAGGTTTCTGGCACTGTTATTGGGTACATAATTGTACTCCTCCATAACCCTCAAAACCTTATCCTTTGTCTCCTGGTTAATATCCGGATGATTATTCATGGCCCTGGATACGGTACTGACACCCACCCCGCATTTTTTGGCAATATCCTTAATTGTAATTCCCATGTACATCCCGCCTTTTCAAGGTTTTCAGCTTCTACAGTCTTCCATATAGCCTTGTCATTTCATACATTTTTTCCAGAACTTCATCGGTAATCTGTCCCGGAAGCAGCCGCCATTTCCAGTTTTCTCCCAAGGTAGAAGGTTTATTGATACGGGCCTCTCCTCCCAAACACAGAAATTCCTGCATAGGGGTAACAGCTAAATCCGCCACAGAAGCCATCGCCAGACGGATAAAATCCCAGGGCAGCTCTTTCTTCTCTGTGTGGGCGTTATTCATATACCGCACTGCAAAGGCACGGTCCTGAGCATCCATCTCATCCAGCCATCCCAGAATGGTATTATTGTCATGGGTCCCTGTGTAGACCACACAGTTATGCTCATAATTATGGGGCAGGTAATCGCTGGCTTCTCTGGAATCAAAGGCAAACTGCAGTACCTTCATCCCCGGGTAACCACTGTCTTTTACCAGCTTGCGTACACTGTCTGTCAGATACCCTAAGTCCTCGGCGATAATCTCTTTTTCTCCCAGAGTCTTGTTCACAGCCTCAAAAAGCCGGATGCCCGGGCCCTTTTTCCAGGAGCCGAACTCCGCCGTAGTGTCCCCATAGGGAATTGCATAATATTCATCAAATCCACGGAAATGGTCTACTCTGACCACATCGTAAAGCTTATAACAATATCTCAGTCTTTCTATCCACCAGGCATATCCTGTTTTTTCATGGTACTCCCAGTCATAAAGGGGATTTCCCCAGAGCTGTCCGGTGGCTGCAAAGGCATCAGGCGGGCAGCCGGCCACTGCCTTTGGCGTACAATCCTCATCAAACTGGAAAAGCTGGGGGCTGGACCAGGCATCTGCGCTGTCAAAAGCCACATAAATGGGAATATCTCCAATTATGCGGATTCCCTTGTCATTAGCATACTTTTTCAGCTTCTCCCACTGGGTGATGAACATATACTGCTGGAAACGGATAAACTGGATTTCCTCTGCCAGCTCTTCTCTCTTTTCCTCTAAAGCTTTCTCGTCTCTGGTCTTCAATTCTTCTTCCCACTGGTTCCAGCTTATGCCCTTCAGACTATTTTTGATAGCCATATAAAGGCTGTAATCTTCCAGCCAAAATGCATTTTCCTCCACGAATTTCCGGAAGGCCTCATCCGGTGAAAACCTCTGGAAAGCCTTATTCAGCACTTTAAATCTGCTGAGATAAATCTTTTCATAGTCAACATATTCTGGCTGATTCCCAAAGTCATAAGCCTCACATTCCTCCTCCGTGAGAAGTCCCTCCTTAACCAGGGTTTCCAGGTCAATATAATAGGGATTTCCTGCAAAAGTAGAGAAGGACTGATAGGGAGAATCCCCATAGCCTGTAGGCCCCAGAGGGAGAATCTGCCAGTATTTCTGTCCTCCCTTAGCCAGCTGGTCCACAAATTCATAAGCTTCCTTTGAAAAGCATCCGATTCCGTATCTGGAAGGCAGACAGGAAACCGGCAGCAACACACCGCTTGCTCTCATAATATATCTCCTTTTCTCTCACGTTGTGGTACATCGTAAATAAAGTAACTTCAGATACATCTGATATTTATAAATCCGGCTCGATGTACTCGTTTTCCGGAAACGGTATCGGTAACGTTTCCGGAAACTTTCTGAGGATAATTTATCACAACTTTATGTCTAATTCAATAGGGAAATATTCAACAAATTTTATGCCTGATTTTTAGGAAATATGAACCAAAAACCGGAGAGCCGTCTGTTTCATCAGACCTGGCTCTCCGGTTGAATATTTTTTGTTTCTGGTTTCTTCTGCTTTTTCTATCCCTGTTTCTTCTGCCTTACTTTCTCTACCTCCGGTTTCTTCTGTTCACAAGAGTCAGCAGCCGCAAAAATTCCATCAGGGATACCGCCAAAGCCGCCACATAGGTAAGAGCTGCGGCTCTCAGCACTTTTCTGGCGCCTCCCAGCTCCTCCTCTGTAAGAATCCTGCTGTCCTCAATAGCTGCCAGGGCCCTGCTGCTGGCATTAAATTCTGTAGGCAGAGTCACCAGCTGGAACAGTACGGACAGACCGAAGCAGGCCGCTCCCACATAGGCCAGATTTCCCATAAAACGGCTGGTTGCACCGAACAAAAGGCCCATAAAAATAAGCGGCAGCGCCAGACTGGAGCCTATATTTGTAATGGGTATCAAAGCGCTTCGGATTTTCACCGGAACATAATTCCTGTCATGCTGTATGGCATGTCCTGCCTCATGGGCCGCCACTCCTATGGCTGCGGTAGAGGTTTTATCATAGACGCTCTGGGAGAGACGGATAACCCTGGTTCTGGGGTCATAATGGTCCGTAAGGCTTCCTCCCACCGGTTCTATTTTAACCTGATATAAGCCATTGGCGTCCAAAACTCTTCTGGCTGCCTGGGCTCCCGTCAGGCCCCGGCTGGAAAACTGAGAAGAATATTTTTTAAAGGTAGAACCTACCTTGGCCTGTGTCCAGAAGGCGAAAATCACCGCCGGAAGCACCCAGATAAAATAATAGTAATCCAGAAACATTTTCTCTTGTCCTTTCCCTGTCTTAGTCTTCCCGGACAAGGCTTATTGCCCTGCCTTGCATTACCATTAAAGATAGTATGCTCCCGAAAACCGAAAAAATTCCAGAAAAAGAAAACATGAAAAATATGTCAGGCCCGGCCAAGGAATTATATTCTGGGAGAGGGTATCCGCCGTAAGGAAACTGCCGCTGCTTCCCAGTTTTCCTTCGGCCTGTAGACAAGTTTGTTCCCCTCTGTTTTTATATCTGCATTTTCCGGATAAATCCGGCTGATTTCATACTCCTTATCCTCCCAGCTCAGAGATAGACTTCCTTCCACCCTGTCTTCAAATACATGGAATACTGCGTAAGCTTCTTCCTGTCCCTCTCTGAGAATTCCCTGCCAGCCTTTTAAATGTCTCCAGCTTGGCTCTTTCGTTCCGAAAAATCTGGTTACTCCCTGTCTGATAGCCAGCACTATCTGCCTGTAGAAAGCAAGACCCTGGTCCACGGCTTCCCACTGTTTCTCTGACAATTCTGTTACATCTCCTGACAGGCAGCACCGTCCCAGGAAAGAGGCGCACATGGAATAAATTATCCGTTTCAGACTGTCATCCTTGCGTATCACAGCCCAAATCTGGCTTTGTCTGGGAAGAATAACCCGGTGCAGATTTGCCGCAATCACAGGAATTTCCCTGCATTCATGAGCATCAGAAAATGAAGCCATACTGCTGATTCCCATCATCTTCGGCTCCAGCTTATGTCCCCCTGAAGCACAGTTTTCTATAACAATCTGGGGGATTTCTTCCCGGATTTTTTCCACAAACTCATAGGAAGCCTCCATATTTTGTCTCAATCCTTCTCCCAGGGATTCCCCGCCGTCGCAGCCTATGCCTATGGTATCGTTATAATCCATTTTGATATAAGTAAAGCCGTAATCCTTCAGAGTGCCTATTACTTTTTCCTGCAGATACTCCTTTACCCAGTCCTGACGCATATCCCAGAACCGCCTTTCCTGAGTGGTGAGGGTAATGCCGTCCCGCTTCAGCAAATGCTCCTCCAGGTTATAGGCTCCGGCTGCCTTCCCCACGTTGTCGATTTCAAACCAGATTCCGGCTTCCATCCCCGCCTTGTTTATCTGGGACACCGTCTCTTTCAGTCCCAGAGGAAACAGGGTATCTGAAGGAATGTAATCTCCCATGGAATCGCCCCAAGGCACTCCGTCCTTTTTAAACCAGCCGCAGTCAATGACAAAATAGGAAAAGCCCTTTCCCTGAACTGCTTTTAAAATCTCTTTGATATTCTCATGAGAAGGGTTTCCCCAGGTTGTACAGTATTCATTAAATATAAGGGGCAGCTCCTTCTCTCTTTCCGGAAGGATTTTCTCCACAGCCTCCTGGCAGGAGGTAAGGCGCTGGGAAAAACGGTCAATATCCGTATCCTGCTCCACGGTAAGAAAGGCATGGGGTGTTTCAAAGCTCTTTCCTGCTTCCAAGGTTTTTTTCCAATGTCCAAATTCCCGGTCACCCAGGCCTCCGCTTAAAGAAACGCCTTCATCTATTCTGTATACCTCCATCTGCCAGGCAGCATTGTGGGCCAGCTCTGCGCCCCAGAACACATGATTTTTTCTGTCCTCCAAGACTGCAAAGGGGAAAAATTTATTTACCGGCAAAGAGCCGGCCTGTCCGAATCTTTCACATCTCACGCCGTGGCCCAGAGCCCAGGAAGGCTCCAGCTGCAAATCCTCTAACGCAGTGGTTTCCAGCCTTCCCTCCATACTCCACACGCCTCTCACTCTGTGCAGATATAATTGTCCTGCTCCATCTCCGGACAGGAAAGGGGAAATGCCTCCCAGCGAAAAGCTGGACAGCATTTCCAGGGTTACCGGAGAGGAGCTATGGTTCTGGAATTCCACATATACCTGGAGAGTTCTGCCACCCTTCTCCCAGAGCAAATGATGGATGGTCCGGTACCCTCTTTCATCCCAACAGATTGTATCTACTCTGCAGGTATCCTCTGTTTCTGTCAGGTTTTGCTCCTGAAATTTCATGCGAAATACACTTTCACTCTGCCTCATGCTGATTCCTCCGGAATAAGAACCGGCATAGGAATCTCCTAAAATTTTCAGCTGTACCAGACTGTCTGTATTCTGTACCTTGGACTCCCAGCCCAGGGGCTCTCTCCCCTGGGGATATAGCATCATTTCCGGAATCCCTGTATCCTCATCCAAAAGGTATCGTACTCTCATGTCTCCAAAATCATAAGTTTCTATTGTTCTAACAGCCATATTCTTTCCTCTCTTGTTCTTATGCCTTGTCCCCGCAGATTTTCCTTGCCACATAAACACCGCTGGCAGAAGCATGGGACAGGGAATGGGTAACCCCGCTGCCGTCTCCGATAACATACAGGCCCTTGTGCAGGGTTTCCAGGTTGCTGTCCACCTCCACTTCCATATTGTAGAATTTCACTTCCACACCATAGAGGAGGGTATCGTCATTGGCCGTACCCGGCGCAATCTTGTCCAGAGCGTAGAGCATTTCCATGATACCGTCCAGAATCCGCTTGGGAAGTACCAGGCTCAAATCTCCGGGAGTAGCCTCCAGGGTAGGTCTTACATAGCCCTCCTGAATCCGGCTCTCATTGCTCCTTCTTCCACGAATCAAATCGCCGAATTTCTGTACCATGACCCCGCCTCCCAGCATATTGGAAAGCCGTGCAATGCTTTCCCCGTAGCCATTGCTGTCCTTAAAAGGCTCGGAGAAATGCTTAGATACCAGCAAAGCAAAATTAGTATTTTCCGTCTGTTTCTTGGGGTCCTCATAGCTGTGGCCGTTTACGGTTACTATGCCCTTGGTATTTTCTGCCACTACAATTCCGTGTGGATTCATACAGAAAGTTCTTACATTATCCTCAAACTTTCTGGTCCGGTACACAATCTTACTTTCATACAATTCATCTGTCAGATGAGAAAATATTTCCGCCGGCAGTTCAACTCGTACGCCTAAATCCACCCTGTTGGATTTGGTGGGAATCTCCATCTCCTGACAGACCTGTTTCATCCACTTGCTGCCGCTTCTTCCCACGGAAATAATGCATTTTTCACATTCATCTTCCCCTTGTTTTCCACATATCCGGTATCCGTGAGCAGTTTTTTCCACATGTTCCACCTCATACTGGAAACGGAATTCCACCTTGTCCTTCAGCTCTTTATAGAGATTTTCCAGGACAACATAGTTGATGTCCGTACCCAGGTGGCGTACAGAAGCGTTAAGCAGATTCAGACGGTTCTGCATACAAAGCTTCCGGAACTTGCTGCCTGCAGTGGAGTACATCTTGGTTCCCTCACCTCCGTAGGAAGTATTGATACTGTCCACATACCACATTAAATCCGTGGCCTGCTTCTTTCCGATATACTCATAGAGGCTTCCCCCAAAGTCATTGGTAATATTGTATTTTCCGTCAGAAAAAGCACCGGCACCTCCAAATCCGCTCATAATGGCGCAGGTTTTGCACCGCAGACAATTTTTCACCTTCACCCCGTCAATTGGACATTTCCTCTTTTCCAAAGGGTAGCCCGCCTCAAATACGGCAATTTTCAGTTCCGGCTGCAGCTTCATCAATTCATAGGCAGAAAAAATCCCTCCAGGTCCTGCCCCTACAATAATCACATCATATTTCATACACTCATCTCCTCTCAGATGTCTGTAAAATCCAGGTTTTCGCCACCCTGTTCTTTCATTTTAAACAGCTGGAAAGGAAATGTAAAGGCACCTCTGTTCATCTAAAACACAGTCTGCACTAATATCATGTAGCACAGGGTTCCTCCTGCAATAGACAGCATCATCTGCCCCTTCCATTTGTGAAGGATTACAACCAAAAGAATGGAAACCAGCTCCGGAATTCCATGGCTGCCGGACAATGGAGTTACGCCTTTCAGGCTGTAAACCACCAGCAGGCCAAACACGGCTGCCGGCAGAGCCTTTCCCAGATATTGTATGTATTTTGGAGTCTCCTTTCCTGCAGGGAACAGGAAAAAAGGCAGAAAACGGGTGAGCATAGTGCCCAGTACCACCATGAGAATGGTAATTATCTGCTGCGTAACGGTCATTGTATCTCACCGCCCTTCTTCTCCAGCGAACCTCTAAGCAAAGTCAACACTGCCACAATTGCCGCCATGGAAGGGATGATAAAGCGGTCCGGCCCCAGGATAGCCAGACACAAGGCAGAGATACCCAGTCCCAACAGGCTGCTGGTATGATTTTTCTCCTTCATCCACTGGTCCATAAAAATCACCACAAACATAGCCACCATGGCAAAATCCAGGCCCTCTGTATTGAAGGTTATGTAAGAACCGCAGATGCCTCCCAGTGTGGCCCCTGCAAACCAATAGCACTGGTTCAGGGCAGTCACCCAAAGCATGAACCAGCCCCGGTCCACATCCCGGGGAATATTGGCGCTGTAATTTATGGAAAAGCTCTCATCGCACATACCGAAAATCAAATAGTATTTCTTTTTTCCCAAACCTTTAAAGCGCTCCAGCATGGACAGGCCGTAGAACAAATGTCTGGCATTTACCATCAAAGTCATAAGAAAGGCCTGCAGAGGATGAAAGGCTCCCAGCAGCATACTGACCGCCACAAACTCCATAGAGCCGGCATAAATAGAAAGGCTCATAGCCATGGGATAGAGAAAACTGAACCCGGAAGTATTCATATAAATCCCATAAGTAATTCCCAAAAACAAAAAACCGGCTAAAATGGGAATCGTAAAGGGAAAAGCAGCCTTCAGCGCTTTTATTTTTATGTTCTCTGTCTTCAAAGCTCCTCCCCCTCTCCGGCCTTTTTCCAGGCCTTGATTTCTGCCAGCCTGCGGGCTGCCTTCTCTTCCTCACCCTGGATGGTGGGACGGTAATATTCTCTGTCTTTCAGGCTGTCCGGCATACACTGCATATGGGTCAGCTTCTCCTCTGTATTGTGGGCATACTGGTACCCTTTCCCGTAATCCAGCTCCATCATCAGCCTGGTAGGTGCATTCCGCAGCACCAAAGGCACTGGCTCCGCCTTTTTGTGTTTCACATCTGCCTTACATTCCTCACAAGCCTTATACAAAGCATTGGATTTAGGCGCCAAAGAGAGGTAGGTTACCGCATGGGTCAGATGCACATCACATTCCGGCATTCCCAGAAAATGGCAGGCCTGATAGGCAGCCACTGCTACCTGCAGGGCACGGCTGTCTGCCATGCCAATGTCTTCACTGGCAAAACGAATAAGTCTTCTGGCAATATACAGAGGATTCTCCCCACCTTCCAGCATACGGCACATCCAGTAAATCGCTGCGTCCGGGTCGCTGTTCCGCATAGATTTATGGAGAGCTGAAATCAGATTGTAATGCTCCTCTCCTGTTTTGTCATAGAGAAGAGAGCGGCGGCTGATACACTGAGCCAGTCCCTGGTCTGTCACCTGGATTCCCGCCCCGCTTATCTCGCCGTTCAACACGGCCATTTCCAGGGTATTGAGGGCAGTCCTGGCATCCCCGTTGGCAAACTCTGCCACTGCTTCCAGCTGGTCTTCAGAAATTTTCACATTCTGTGCCCCGAAGCCGGCAGGACTTACCAAAGCATGGTTCAAAAGCTTCAGCAAGTCCTGCTTTTCCAGAGCCTTCAGCACAAAAACCTTACACCTGGACAAAAGAGCTGAATTCACCTCAAAAGACGGATTCTCCGTGGTGGCGCCGATAAGGATAATGCTTCCCTTCTCCACATAAGGCAGAAAAGCATCCTGCTGGGCCTTATTAAACCGGTGAATCTCGTCCACAAACAGTACGGTGCGAAGTCCCATCCTCCGGCTCTGCTCCGCCTCCTCCATAACGTTTTTAATTTCCTTGATACCACTGGTTACTGCGCTGAAATTGATAAACCGGGCCTTGGTCTGCCCTGCAATGATACTGGCTAAGGTGGTCTTTCCCACCCCCGGCGGTCCCCAGAAAATCATGGAGGAAATCTGGTCTTTTTCAATAAGCTGCCGCAGGATTTTTCCCTTCCCCAGCAAATGCTCCTGCCCTGCAAAATCCTCCAAAGTTGCAGGCCTCAACCTTGCAGCTAAAGGAGCGTTCAGCTCCCTGTCATCAAACAATGTCATTTGTTCCATAGAAATACCTCTGTTTCTTTTCTCATCCTGTCTCTATCTGCCCTGCCCGCTGCCTGTCTTTCTGGCCTTTACCACTATAATCTCCGGCCGTTCCGGATTGCGGAAACATTCTTCATAAAAATCCTCCACAACAAAGCCAGCATCAAAGCAAAGCCTGAAAATATCTTGAAGAGAACGATGGTAATAGCACTGTTGGCTGGGCTGCCCTGCAATGGCTTCTCCATAATAGCTGTGAGGCGTCATATACTTTTCCGTAAGAGTTACGAAACAGGGATGCTGGGTTGCAAAAACAAAAATCCCCTTGTCTTCCAAAAGCTGCTCCACAGCCTGAAACAAAGGCTCTACATGGGTAATGTCCATAATAGCCATATTAGAAACTGCTTTGTTATACTTCACTTCTCTGGACAGGGCCATAAGCTGCCGGTAATTTCCTGCATCCGCCACGCAGAATTCTATACTTTTCCCCCACGTGGCCTGCTTTTTCCTGGCCAGTTCTATCAAACGGGGACTGAAATCAAAGGCTGTTACCCTGGCCCCTTTCTTAGCCATATAAGCGGAATAACTCCCTTCTCCGCAGGCAATATCCACTATAAAATCCTCCGGTCCGGGCTCCAGCAAACGGCTCACTCTGGGACGCACCACGGTTCTGTGAAACTCATTTCCCTCTTGCCCCATGGCATTCTCCCAGAAATCCGCATTGTCCTCCCAGGCCCTTAGGCTGTCCTCCATTGTAAATTGCTCCATCGCTCTTCCTCCTTCCGACTGCTCCCATTGTATCACCTTTTTTTTACAGGGTCAAAAGGGTATGGAGCCTTACAGACAGGCCTGTTTATCCGGTTTGAGGCCAATCTCCCCAGAAGGAAAGAGCCCCTTCTGCAAAAGAACTGCTCCAAATGGGAAAGGGATAGTTTTCCCCTGCTGCCTGGGTGTTGGCATAACCGCTGCCATAGGGATAGGTTTTCCAGGTTTTTTCCTGTACTTCCAGCTCTTCATAAGATATGGGCGTTCCCCTTTCCCCGGCTTCCCAGGAGTTTTCTCCCTCTCCCTGGATTTCTCCGGACACATAGCTGTTGTTCAGCCAATAGCAGTCCCGGTATTCCTGCCCCCCGCCACGGAGGAAACGATAAACCTGCTCTCCCTCCAGGCCAAACAAAGCGACATAACAGTTCTCCATTGTCCCGTTGTTATTGTCTCCCGCTCCAAAGCCGGCAGCCAGCAGTCCTCCACGAATATTGCCTACGGCAAAACAATTCCGAATCTGGCCTCCGTTGATGCTTCGTACAAATCCGGCCCCCTCCTCTTTTGCTGTCAAAATAGAATTGGCATAGCAGGCTTCCACACTGCCCTCGTTCAACCCTACAAATCCTGCGCACCAGGTACCGCTGACCGTCCCCGTAAAGCTGATTTGTCTTAAAATCCCCCGGTTTACCCCCACAGCTCCCGCTGCCGTCTCAGCGGCCTCCACCTGGATTTCCTCATATCCTTCTTTTCCAGGCTCCAGGACATGGATTTCAAAATTTTCCACGGTTCCCTGGTTTATCTGACTTAGCCCATAGGCCTCCTGTCCTCTAACTTTGCCGGAAAATCCACAGTTTCGTATAGTCCCGTAATTGTTTCCCACAAACCCGGAAGCCGGTCCCTGGTCTGTCTCCACCGTAATCTCTCCTGTGGAATCCTCCACCCGGCAGTCTTCTATATGGCCTTCATTTGTTACAGCCAGAGCTCCGTTCTCCCTGCTCTTACTGTCATACAGCCGGATTCCCTGCAGCCGGGAGCCAGAACGCACAGCACCGAACATAGGGCCCTCCATTCCCCATATAGCACAGGACTGGATGCCTTGTCCTGTGTCATAGGACTGAACCGTATAAGAAGCCAGTATCTGGTCTGGTTTTTGGTAGGTATAATCCGCAGGCACAGAATTCTCTGTAAAATCCATCCCGGAAAGCCTTATATCCAACTCCTGTACATATTCCACCTGGCTTACCTCGGTATGGGACCAGGACAAAGCCTTCATCTGCTGCAGGTGCCGGGCAGAACGAATTTTATACACCTTTGCTTCTTCTTCATCGCCTGGCCTTACCGTATCTCCCAGATGAAGATTTACCCGGAAGGACACCGTCTCCCCAAAAACCGGATAATAAGGAGAAAGATTCTGGCCCAGATACAGCTTCTGGCCCCGGCCTGCATAGGTGAAATTCACTACATAGGGCTGGTAGCCCTCCAGAACAAATCCTCTGGTATCCTCAAAGTTTTCCGTACAGGCTTCCAGAGTCTTAAATTCCCCGGAAGGCCCTTCTGTTCCGTAGGCTGCGGCAATGTCTTTTCGCTCCATGTCCCGGGGTACCAGTACCAGATAACCATCCTCTGTGACAAATTTATTCTTTTCCCTCAGCAGACCTCCTGACAGCCCCTCTCCCTGGGTCATGATTTCCTGATATACCGTCCCCTCTTCCGAAGGACTTGCCATATAGCCGTGGTAGTACAGTTTTTCTTCTACCACCTCATAATATACCAGGCCCAGTGTCCATCCTTCTGTCTCTTCTCCTCCCTCATCCTCTCCGGAACTCTCTGCTTTCCCGGGCCAGTCACCGTAATGAATCCCCCCTTCCTGTCCCGCTCCTGTTGTCATTGGAAAGGGATATTCTCTGTCCTCCCGGCTGCTGTCATAAGGATAAGTGGAGACTGACTGCCAGGAGTACCAGGACATGGCCTTCAGTGCCTCATAGCCCGCCGGCTCCAGCCCCGGCGCCTGATTCCCTGCTGTCTGCTTTTCCGCTGTCTGCTGCTTCGCTGTTGTCGATTCTACTGTTGTCAGTTGCTCCGCTGTTGTCGGCTGCTCTGCTGTTTGCTGCTGCTTCGCTGTTTTCGACTGCTCTGCTGTTGTCGGCTGCTCCGCTGTTGTCGACTGCTCTGCTGTTGTCGGCTGCTGTTCCAGATAGTAACATTCACTCAGGTTCAGGTGCTCCAGTCCAAGACCCAGAAAAGGGCCCTGTTTTTCCCCCGGATTTTTCCAGAACACCTGCCCCAGGGCATAGCAGTCTTTATATATTTTCTCAGACGCTTCCGCCAAGCCTGTGAAGCCCCCGGAAATAGCCCCGTATACGGAACAGGTGGAGTAGCTTTTCTCTGTCTTGGTATTCCCTTTGTCCCTTCCGATAAGTCCTCCTGCTGCTCCGCTATCGCCTAAAACCGCAACACCGTATGCCCAGGTATATTCTCCCCTATCCGTAAATCCTCCGGTAAAACAGTTAACAATTGAGGAGGCACCTCCCTCCTCCAAAATACCTGTCAGACCACCTGCACTTCCGTCTTTCCCGGCAGAAACAGGTACTGCTGCAAAGGAATTTCGAATTTCCAGGTTTTTCCCCTGACCTATAAGGCCCCCGCTGATTCCGGATGCAGCATGGATGCGGAATTTTTCTCCCGGAGTTCCCTCCTCTGCCTTCATGGCTCCTATTTGATATTTTTCCCCCGCTGTCTGACTTTCCCCTTCCCCAAGATACACCCGGCAATTTTCCAGCATCCCACTGTTCACGGACCCGGCCAGGGCGCCCCCGGCTCCTTCCCCGGCTGTCACCGTAGGGTTTTCCAGGACAATGTTTTCCGCCCAAAGACGGCTTCCTGGTTCTGCTTCTCCCACAAGCCCTGCCCCGTGAAAGCCTGCGCTAATAAACTCCTTTAGTACCAGGTTTTTCACCAAAAGCTGCTGCCTGCTCTCTCCATCCAACCTGGCAAAAAGTCCGGCGCCGCCCCGAGCATCAGGCAGGAAATGAAAATTGGCCAGAGTTTTTCCGGTTCCTTCATACTCCTGCAGCTTTTCATTCTGTATGCTGTAAAAGCCCTGAATGTTCTCCTGGTTTTCTGCTGTGTTCAGAAAAGCTTCCCAGTCTAAATCCTCTGTCTGGCAGGCCTTCACAATCTCTATCCCTTCTTTTTGATTTACACCAGAGAATCCTGAACTCAAGTTCTGCAAATGCCGCACACTGGATATAAGAGCCATCTGTTTTCCCGGCTCTTCCCCTAAATCCTCAACCGCCAAAAACAGACTGTTGGTATGCACCCTGACCTCTGCTGGAATTCCAAGGACATGGCTGGAACTCACTTTCACTTCCACCAACAGATTTTCTCCGGGAATAAATTCCGGAAATATCCCGGCAAATCGTCTTTCCCCAGGTCCCGCAGTATCCAGCACTGCCCGGTAAATTCTGGCGGTACCCTGGTCTTCATAGCTCCACCAATCCTGAGGCTGGCCCGGCTCCAAAAGAAGCTCTTTCACGGCTCCGCTTTCCTCCCCCAGAATCCGCAGGCTGGTCAGGCTCCGGATTACAGTATTTTCCATAAGCTTATGATAATTATTATCCCGGATGGTAAGGACCAGGGCGTCACCGTTTTCAATCTCTGCCTCCGGGGCTTCCAGAGTCTCAGGCTCCAGTCTTTCTACCGCCGCTCCTCCATAGTAGCCCATGATTTTCCGCCCTTCCTTATCCCTGTAATTTTTCCTGTAATTCTTCCCCTCCTTGTCCTGGCTTCTGCCTCCGTTCTTATCTATCCCTTCTATAATATCTCTGTCATAATCTATAACACCGTCCTCTGTGTAAAATACACCATAAACCATTCCCTGGCGATAATCATACTCCACCACATAACTGCCTTCTGTCCTGATTTCCTCCTCAATAGCGCCAAAGGGAAGAAGAACCTCCAGGATACTGTCTTCCCTCTTGCTCTTCTCCCCTTTGTAATCTATCCAGAAATAATCTCCTTTTCTCCAGGTCAGCTCCTGGGAAAAATCCTTCGGCTTCTCCTCCATAGCGGAGCCGAAATATTCTCTGTCCATGTTCTCTGTCAGTGTCTGCCACTCCCCGGTAGCTCTGGCATAGGCCATCTGGTTCTGGGCAGCCATAAACAAAGCCTGGGCGGCTTTATCCATCTGCGTTAGCTGTATGGTTCTCTGGTAACCCGCTACTGCTAAAAAGCCCACTGCCAGCAGCACTGCCCCTATAGCAGCTGCAGCCAATGTCTCCCACAAGGTAAAACCCTGGCTTCCTTTTTTGTTCTCCATATCCTATTCTCCCTCCAAAGCAGCAGTGTCCTCCTCCCGGGTCTGCTCCTCCATATGTTCATAAAAAGTAAGAAGCACATTGCCTTCAAGGGCACCGCCCTGGTAGAAACCACCTTCTCTTACAGACAATTCTACTTCCTTTAAAATACACCGGTATCTTCCCTGCTGAAGCTGTTCCAGTATTTTTCCGGCCTTCCCGTAGCTTTCCACTGTAAAATCCAGCCACACATCTCTGCGGACCAGTCCCTGGTCCCTTGCAGGTTCCTCAAAGCTCATATGATAGGAAAGAGCCGGAGCCAAAATAGTGTGCAATTCCTGGATTTCCATCTGCAGATTGTTATAATCTGCCAGGATTCCTTTTTCCTCTCCTTCTTTTTGAGAAAGAACCTCTTCCATCCGGCTCTGTTTGGCTTTTTTCAACAAAAGCTCTTCTTTTTGGTTCTCCAGCCATTCCGTATCATAGTTCCTCAAAGCCCGCTTCACAGGCAGCAGCAGTAACATCACATAAAGGCATAGCAGAAGGATAACGCACAGCCCGCCTATTATCCAGGCCTTCTTCCCGGTAACTCTCATGGCCCTTCCCCCTTTATCACAAAATCAATCACAACCTCTGCGGCTGCCCGGCCAGTGCTCTCCTGAGTCCTGGCAGAAGAAACGGTAGCGTCTGACACTGCGGGTTCCTGCCGCAGCCGTTCTACTAAGCGAGACAGGCTTTGGAGATTTTCATGAGTACCGGATACCAAAGCCCGGCTTTCTTCTATATGCACAGACAGCACCTCTGCCCCCTGAGAAAAGCAAGCATCAATAGCCTGCAGCATTTCCAGCCGGTCCGGAAGCTGCTTTTCCTGGCTGCTTATAGCGCTGTCGTCATATCGACGGTAGCGCTGTTCTATCTGCTCGTACTGGCTCAGCTGCTGTTCTAAATCCCGGATTTCTCCTTTTATCTGCAGGAAGCTTTCCCGTGCCTCTCTTAAAGAGGCAATAGGCATCCAGATTCCTACTGTAACTGCCAGCCCTCCCAGCAAGACACAAACCAGAAGCCTACAGGCTCTTTTGACTCTTTGTCCTTCTTCTGCCGCCAGATTCATCTTGGTTTTTCCCGGATGTTTCCACTGGTTTTTTCTCATGGCTTACCTCCTGTTTCTGTCCCAGGCTATAGCTGCCGCTGCCCCTTCATAGACAAAAGGATTCTCTTCTTTTCCTGAAAAAAGCTGCCAAGCCGGTATTACCTTTACCCCAGCGCTTTCCTTTATGGCCGGTAAAAGTCCGGAAGAATCTATTCCAATACCCCAGCAGTAAAGGGTATCCACGCTGCTTTGGGGATAGGTGTACTGAAAAAAGTTTAAAGCCCGCATGACCTCCAGGCCAATCCTGTCCTGCTCCCTTGGAACAGAATAATCCTCTGTCCCTGCTTCCAGCTCTTTTCCTGTTTCATACCGGCCCTTTCGGAACATACACAATTTTCCCCTTTCCTCTCCCAGATAGAGAAGGGCAAAATCCCCGGGGACCTCTTCCTTTTTTTCCCTTTTGGCCCGGTCTATAAGCCCCTGGTAAACCACAGCTTCCGGCAGCGCCAGCACCAGCCTCATGCCCAGCCTTTTTACCAGTTCTCTGTATTTTTCTATCAGCGCCTTCTGGGCAGCACCTGCTAAAAGCTCCAGATATTTCCCCTCTCCTTCCCTTTCCGTCCGTTTCAAAACTTCATAATCCAGGATGTAATCCCCTCTTTCCCAAGGCAGCTCCTGCAATTCATAGGGAAGATTCAGTTTAACCTGCTTTCTGCTCATGTCCGGTAGTTGCAGACGGGCTACATAGGTCAGTTTATCCGGCAGCACTACCGCAGCCTGACCACATTCCTTGGTAAAAATGCCTGCTTTTTTCTCCAGCAATGCCCCCATTTCCTCCCAATCCAGAACACTGCCCTCCTCTGCAAGACCTGGGGGAAGAACTTCCTCTTGAAAGGCCAATACCTCTCTTCCCCTGCACAGGGCAAGCCTGGCCTTTCGGCTTTCTATCTGGATTCCCAAGCATTTCTTCACACTAACATTCCTCCTGCCAATATAAATCCTAAATACCAGTCCACCACAGCTTCCCCCCAAAAAAGCGTTGCAATGCAGGCCAGAGAAATAGAGGGCGCCAGAGGTATCCTGGACTTTCGCTTTAAAATACAGTAGAAAAGGCCCAAAACACAGGACAGCAGCAAAAGAAAAACTCCTCTGCCAATACCTACATACAGTCCTGTGACTGCATACAGCTTCACATCTCCTCCGCCCATGGATTCCTTTCCCAGTATCCTGTCCATCAGAAGAACAGCAGCCAGTAATGTTCCCCCCAGAAACAGGGCTCCTGCCAATCCTCTGAAAGCCTCACTGAAAACTCCTTTGGTAAGAAAAGGCAGAAAGACCAACCACCAAAGAACAGCAGCCCATAAAAATTTGCGGGGAATGCGATAGGTTTCCAAATCCACCAGAGAAATTCCCAGTAAGATACAGGATAATCCCATATAACACAGGGTTTCCCATTTCCATTGGTAATGTAAAAAGAGTCCTGCAAACACAACAGCCATAAGGATTTCCGTGAGAAAATAGCGGATAGATATTTTTTTCCCGCAATACCTGCACCTGCCTGCGGAAGCTGCATAGCTAAAAACCGGGAGCAAATCTCTTGCTCCCAGCTTATGCCCGCAAAAAGGACACCGGCTTCTGCCGGAAAGGGCGCTGCCGCCGTGAACCATCCTCCAGGCCATACAGTTTACGAAGCTCCCCGCCCCAGCCCCTGTAAAAGCGGCCAAAGTTGTTACATAAACATAAAAAGCTCTATCCACTGTCGCTCCTTTTCCCTGGCCGGATTTACTTCTACCGCCAGTTCAGGCTTACCTGTCCGTCCTGGTCAATGGAAACCTGAATCACCTTTCCCTTATTATCTGCAGATTGTCCGTAGGCCTCTCCGGCAGCCCCCTGGTCCTCCACCAAGGTGCCTTGCTCCGCATTATAATACAGTGTTCTGGCCTCCTGGTCCTCCAGGTATTCAGTTACCATAGCAGCCTTAGCCGCCCTTTCGTTGGCCTTATCCGTGCTTTCTCTGGCAGATTCCAGTCTTCCGCTGAAAATAGGTATGGAAATCACCACAAGGATAGCGATAATGGCCACCACAATTAACAGCTCCGCCAGGGTAAATCCCTTGCTGTCCCTTACTTTTCCTCTTGGTGTCATTAAGCCGTTTAATTTTTTTGCCGCTGTCATTCAATCTTCCTCCGTTTTGCCTTATTTTTCTTTTTTATTGCCATTTTTTCCTCAGACTTTCTTTCTGTATCCTTTTCACCCTCTCCGGCCAAGGGTGTGGCCTCTTTCTTCAGCTCTTCTTTAAGCTTATCTTTCATCTCTTCTTTAGGGTCTGAACTTCTTACTGCCCTTACAGCAGTTCATACATGCGGAACATAGGCAGATAAACCGCCAGCACAATAAATCCCGCAAAAAGGGCCATGAGAATCAAGACGGTGGGTTCCAGTCTCTGTATGGCCCGCTGGGAAGCCTCCCCCAACTCATTTTCAAAATACTTTCCTGCCAGGCCCAGGGTGTTTTCCAGTTCTCCGGTTTCTTCCCCCATACGGCACATTTCCCCCAGGGTATCCGGCAGCCCTTTTATTTCTCCCAGGCAGGTCCCCAGGCTTCTTCCCTCCTGAATCTGTCCTGCCATCCGGGACACCGCCCCTCCCACAGCCCGGTTATCCAGCACACGTCCCGTAATCTCCAGAGCCCTCCCCAGATGAATCCCCGCTGTAAGCAAAGTCTCCAGGGATGTAGAAAACTGAAGCCCGGCAGCCAGCATCTGAAGCTTTCCGGCTACCGGCAGCCTCAGCTTTATTCTGTCCCAGACCAGTCGTCCCTCTGCCTTGTTCAGGACCAGCCGGAATCCGGCCAGCAGCAAAAGTACCACTGCCGTTATCAACCAAAGGTATCTGCCCAGAAATCCGGAAATCCCAATCAGGACACGGGTGATAAAGGGCAGGCTGCCTCCCAGCTCAGAAAAAGCCTGTGTCATAGAAGGCACCACATAAAGCATGACTACAGCCAGCACTGCTAAGGCCACAGCCAGCACAAAGGCCGGATAAGCCAGAGCCTGCCGGAGCTTCTGTCTCATTTTGTAGCTGTCCCCATAATATTTGCCCAGGGTACGAAAGGTCTGCTCCAGACTGCCTGCCTCCTCCCCTGCCCGGACGCTTTCCAGGAAAACCCCGGGAAGATGAGAATAATTTTTTTCAAAGCTTTCTGCCACTGTGCTGCCTCTGGAGATTTCCTCTCCTGACAGAGCCAGCATTTTCTTTAATCCCTTATCCCTGGTCTGCCTGGCCGCCAGCTCCATACCTCTGTCCGCAGACATTCCCGAACCCAGAATCAGGGACAGCTGAGAACAGAGAAGAGCCAGTTCCTTACGCTCTGTCTTTGCTCTCCCAATATCCATGAATAGCAGCTTTTTGACTCTGCCCTGCTCTTTTAGGCTGGTCAGAACCGGATACCTGTTCCGGATTTCCCTTATGGCAGCCTCCCGGCTCTCAGCCCGGATTTCCCCGGACACCTTTTTCCCTTGTTCATCCAGAGCCCGGTACAAATATATTTTCAAAGCTAGTCCCTCCCTTCTCTCAGCATTTTCCCCAGATACTCTCTGTCACTCCCTGCTTCCAGGGCAATCCGGGAGCTGATTCTGCCCTCCCTCACCATACCCAGGAGACAATTGTCCATGGTAATGCTGCCTGCCGCCCCTCCGCTAAGCATGGCGGAGAAAATCTGTGGGGTTTTACCTTCCCGGATGAGATTACGGATTGCAGGAGTCACCATCATCACCTCACAGGCAGCCTCCCTCCCTCTGCCTTTTGCCGAGGGTAAAAGCTGCTGGGCGGCTACAGCCTGAAGACACAGGGAAAGCTCCAGGCGAATCTGGGGCTGCTGATAGGGCGGAAAGGCCCCAACCAAACGGTCTACAGCCTCAACTGCAGAGTTGGTGTGAAGAGTGGCAAAGACCAGGTGTCCGGTCTGAGCAGCCACCAAAGCAGTCTCCATGGTTTCTCTGTCCCGCATCTCTCCTATGAGCAGAATATCCGGGTCCTGCCTCAGGCTGGCCCGCAGCCCCCGGGAAAAGCTTTCCGTATCCTGTCCCACCTGTCTCTGATTAAACACACATTTATCCGGCGCATAAATATATTCCACCGGGTCCTCCAAGGTTATGACATGGGCCGCTCTCTGATGGTTAATCTCTTCCAGCACAGCCGCCAAAGTGGTGGACTTCCCGCTGCCTGTTTCTCCTGTAATAAGAACAAGTCCCTTCTGAAACAAGGTAAAATTCTTAACACTTAAAGGCAGCCCCAGTTCCTTCAGAGATGGAATCACACCTTTTAAAATACGCAGGGCTGCAGAAATTCTTCCCTGCTGCCAAAACAGACTGCCCCTGACTCTGACCTCCTCTACCGTCACCGCCACCTCCGCCTCTTCCTGCCCATATAAAAAGGCCTCCCCCTGCAGTTCCCCGGCCCAGAACTGAAGCTGCTCTTTGGTAAGAATCTGCTCTTCCTCCTGGACTCTCAGCTCTCCATCTATGCGAAATACAGGTTTCAGCCCCTGAACAAGATGGATATCCGAGGCCTTTTTCTCTGCCGCCTGTTTTATCAATTCTCTAAGCTCCATACTTCCTCCCTATAAATCCGGAATACTGATTACCCTGCATAGCTCTTCCAGACTGGTAACTCCTTCCCTGGCCAGTCTGCCCCCGCTCTTCATCATAGGAACGAAACCGGAAGCCTTCACTGCCTGACGGAGAGCTGTCCTGGGACACTCCTCTGCAATACAATCCCGAATCCTTCTGTCTATGATTAAAATCTCGAAGACTCCGGTTCTGCCCCAAAAACCGCTACCCAGACACACAGGACAGCCCTCTCCCTTATAGAATTTCCAATCCGTATCTTTTGGGATTCCCGCCAAATCCAACTGTCTTTCCTCCGGCTTGGTCTCTCTGCGGCAGCTTGGACAAAGCTTCCGCACCAGCCGCTGGGATAAAACACCCCGCAGGGCTCCGGCAATGAGATAGGACTCTACTCCCATGTTTCGCAGCCGGTCCAGGGCAGACACTGCGTCCTCCGTGTGGATGGTGGAAATAACCAGATGTCCTGTCATGGCGGCCCGCATAGCAATTTCCGCTGTTTCCTGGTCCCTGATTTCTCCGATTCCGATAATATCCGGGTCCTGGCGCAGCACAGAGCGCAAAGCCCTGGAAAAACTCATGCCGCTTTTTTCATTAATCTGCACTTGAGTTATTCCTTCCATCTTATACTCCACCGGGTCCTCCAATAAAACTAAATGAAGCTCTTCCCTTTGCAGTTCCCCCAGCATGGTATACATGGTGGAGGACTTCCCACTGCCCGTGGGCCCGGCAATGAGAATGACTCCGCTGTTGTTCTCCAGCAGTCTCTGAAATCGCCTCTCATTCTCTCCCTCCAGCCCGATGCCCTCCCGGCTTAGCATTTCCTCTCTTCTGTACAAAAGCCGGATAACCAGGTTTTCTCCGAATATGGCAGGAAGAACAGAAAATCTTAAATCCACCTCTCTGCCTTCTGTCCGGAATACCCCTCTTCCATCCTGGGGTACACGCCGCTCTACAACATCCATGTCTCCCATAATTTTCAGTCTGGCCAGAACCGGCTGTTGAAGCCTCTTGGGAATCTCCATCATTTTCACCAGTCTGCCGTCCACCCGGATTCGCACCTGTACTGCTTTTTGTCCCGATTCTATATGAATATCACTGGCCCGCTCTGATATAGCCCGCTCCAGAATGGAATCCACCAGGCTGACAATTGGCCCCTGATTTTTCTGTCCCTGCACCCTGGTCCCCGGCTCTTCTCCCCGGTCCTCCCCGTACTCCAGAACTTCCATTTGCTCTATAGCCTTCTGAGCACCTTGTGCTTCATACAGCAGGTTATAGGCTCTGCGGATTCCCTCCCTGGTAGCCAGCACCGGAATTACTTTCCGTCTGGCCGCTGTCCGCACCGCCTCCACAGCCATAAAGTCCAAAGGGTCCTCCATAGCTGTTACCAGTCCGGCTCCTTCCAGACGCAGAGGAATGACTTTGTATTTTTTCGCTATAGACCCTGGAAGAAGCTCTACCATCCTCCGGTCCATATTTTCCCGGGATAAATCCACAAAGTCGATGCCCAGCTGCAGATGAAGGGTCCGGATAAGGTCTGCCTCAGTAATAAAGCCATGCTCCATTAACACAGTTCCCAGCCTTTTTTTCGTATCCTTCTGCAGCTTTAAGGCCTGAGAAAGCTGTTCCTGGCTGATGACTCCGGCATCTGTCAGTATTTCGCCCAGACGTTTATAGCTCATCGTCCCTCTCCTTTCTCCGTTCTTTGGTTCAGAGGCCGGACCCACAGCTCCTGTTCTTCGTAAACCTTGTCCCGGCCTCTTACCTGCAAAAGAAACCTGAACTTGCCCTTCTGATAACTAAACTCCCTGATGCCGGGCCAAAGTCCCTCCGGTAAAGTCTTACCGGCCAAAAGCTCCTCCTTTTGACCTGTGGCTGCCACGGCATACAGATTTTTCCCACTGCTTTCAATGGAAATACGAAAGCCCCTTTCTAAACTGAAAAAGCTGACCTTTCCCTCCTGATTCCACACCTCTTCTGCAGCCAGCAATTCTCCGGAAATAACTCCGGCCGCTGTATGGAAAAGAAGCTGGGCCTCCCCTTTTTTCACAGCCTCTGTCCAGGCTGTGCGGGCCAGGGAAAGACCTCCTGCCGCCAACCCTGCACACAGGGAAAAAAGCAATAATCCCAGAAGGGCCTCCCATATACTATAGCCTTCATATCCTGCATAGCTTTCATATCCTTTACGGCTTTTTCCTTTTCTCCCTCTCAGCCATCCTTTTTTCCTCATCCGGCTGCCTCATAGGCCCAGAAGCCCTTCTCCTTATCTCTGTAAATTTCAATATCTAAAATCAAACCAGGTATTTCCGTCCCTTCTATCCTCAGTTTTGCCGGCTCCGGAGTTCCGCCCCCCTTTTCAATGGCATTAAAGGCCTGATAAAAAGAAGTCCTGCGGCTTTTTGCCGCCAACAGCAGCTTTGCTGAGGATAAAAGCATAGTGGAAAGCAGAAGCAAAGCCAATACGGACAGTAAAAAAGCCGCCAGGATTTCTCCCAGAGATTCCCCTTTATTGCTGCTCCATTTCCCGGCATATGTGAAATTTTTTATTTTTTTCTCTGTACTGTTCCTATTCTGCCGGATAATTTTCCTTCTCTTTCTCATACCTGCTCCTTTCCTGCCCGGATAACGCCCCTGGACCATATCACAGAAAAGCTCTCCTGACCCTCTTCCTCTTGGCTGGAAGCCGCCGGAATTTGAAGGTAATATTTCAGTCTTTCTCCTCTTAGTATCACATTGATTTGGTATTCTTTATCCATGGTAAATTCTGCCTCTATACCTTGTTCCTCCTGTCCGGAAACCTCCATGGTCCATGTCAGACGGCAGACACGGCCAGTTTCCTTCACCTGTCTTACTCCTGTCATCAAGATTTCTCCCAAATTTCCTCCCGGTTCTCTGGTAAAGACCAGTTTCCCGGTATTTCCCTCCTCATCCCAAATCCTATAACCTCTGCAGACCTGTTCCTCCAATTCATCCCGCAGCAATCTGGCTCCACTAGACAAGGTAAACTGCTCCTGCTTTAATTCACTGAGTCTGGCTATGGAGCCTGTGGCTCCCGATGCCAGAGCCAGCACTGCTGCACCGCCTCCGGCACAAAGAAGGAAAAGGAGCAAAGCCAGCAGAAGAGAGGCTCCTTTGTCATCCTTCCATTTTTTCATGATTTTCAGTTCCTTTCCCCTCTTCAGTCTGGTCTACCTGAAGCATCAGAGCTTCTCTTCTTGGACACTTTTCTCTGCAATAGGCGCATACCTTCCTCATGCACCGGATTTTCTCTTGGTTTACATAGTACCGGTTCTTCCCCAGTTTCTTTGCAATATACAGAGCAGTGTCCGCCTGCTCGTACAATTCCCGGTAATTGCTCTGGTCCTCTTGAACCAAAGCTGCACCTATACTGACCGAAAGCCCGTACTGTTCTTGGTAGTCTGGCAAAACTTTTTGGGGAATATCACGAATCTCCTCCAGCTTTCTCTCCAGAACCCCCTGGGGTAATGCATTGGGAATAAACACGGTAAACTCATCACCTCCTATTCTTCCCACATAATCATGTTGGCGAAACACACCTTTCAGGGCCCCTGCAAAAATTTTTAACACCTTATCTCCCTGAGGGTGTCCCAGAGAATCATTGATTTTTTTGAAATTATCCAGGTCTAACAGAATAAGCACTCCAAGAGAATGGGGGCTTTGCAAAAACTCCTCCATATGCTTTTCAAAGCCTTCCCTGTTCAAAAGCCCGGTAAGCTTTTCTCTGGCCGCATTCTCCACTGCCATGGAAAGAGCGCTGCTGATTCTCATGGTTTCCTTTTTTTCCTCTGTTTTATCAAAGATTACTCCTACAAACTCCTCCTCTATTTCATAAGCTTCTATTTTCAAATATTTCCCTTTGTGAAAAATCAGACCTTCCTGGTCCTGGATTTGGCGAAGCCCAAAAATAAATTTCCTGAATTTTTCCTGGTTCTCTTTCATTTCTTCCCATTCCCTGTCTTCTAGAGAAAGCATAGACTGCAGATTGTTGGAAAAAAACTTTCCGTTTCCTCCTTCCAGCCATTCGAACACTGCGATGTGAGCGCTGATGGTGTTAAAAATCTTATTCATTCTTTCGCTTTTGTGGATATACCCCTGTTTCAGCCTGCGGATAACCTCAATCAGCGGTTCCAGCTCTTGGTTTTTACTGCTTTTCAGCTTCACCCTGTAGTCTCCGGCTATAATCTGGCGAATACCCTCCTGCAGCTGCCGTATATCCTGAAAAAAATACCGCTCCAGGTGCCGTCTGATAAGAAATATCATGGCTCCGGAAAAAACAGCGATAAAACTCAAGGCTATGACTCCCTGCAGAAATAAAGACTCAAAAATATTATCTGCCCGGCAGAAGGCTCCCAGCAGGAATTCCTCCTCCCCTCTTACAGCTAAAAGATTCCAGGTATTATTTATCTTCAAATAAGAAGCCTTATCAAAGGAGCTCAAATATGCCGCTAATTCCCTCCCGTTCCCAATTCCCGGTATCTCCAATTCCTGCCGGTTATTTTTTGATATTCCTATCAGTTCCCCGGTATGGGCCTCCAGTGCAAAAATAGTTGTATTATGTTCTGTAGCTATATTCTGTACTACCAGCTTTACCGGCTCCTGTCCCAGAAGCTTCTCTCCCTGTCGTATATTATTTTCTGTCTGGTCAAGCATCTGCTCCAAA
>NHCFR01400__coassemble_658_pt1 | contig 26566 bp, 26 predicted proteins | sample NHCFR01400__metabat2_high_PE_048 | metagenome-assembled genome bin NHCFR01400
AGGCGATTTTGCATGGATTTTGCCTGTAACGGTTCAGCAAGGCTGAACTGTTACAGAGAGCGGGCTTAGGGGATGTTTTACGTTGACTTTTCCTTCCTGACAGCATATAATAAGGTTGTGTCGATTTAGAGAAAAATATAGCTGAAAATTTTTGTGGAAGCAGGCGAAATTCCTGTGCAAGTCCGTTACTGTAGAGCCAGACACACAGAATTTTCAGAGGGATGAAGGCTTCTGCGGCAACCGGATGCCTTCATAGAACCCGGGCGCAGGCCTGGTATGAGTAAAAAATCCGTTGTCTTCAGACTGCGGATTTTTTTCATTCTACAGGAAATTCAGAGGAATTTCCTGTAGAATGAAAAGCCCTCCGGGCAGGAACGCACTGCGGCGGAGAGGAGTTATGTCGCTAAAGCGACCCGCCGCAGGCGGAGAATCCTGCAAAGCAGGATTCTTTTTCAGCTCAAAGCCAAGTTAAACGGACTGACCCGGGATAAAACAGAGGAGACCGAAAATGGGACAGAAGACAGGACTGGAAGGCTATTACAGTATAAAAAACAATAAAAAAATGCGTTTCGGATATACCACCGGTTCCTGTGCGGCAGCGGCAGCCCAGGGGGCAGTTTCTATGCTTCTGGAAGGGGCCAGCCCAAAGCAGGTGCAGCTTCAGACACCAAAAGGAGTTCTATTGAGCCTGGAACTTCTCCATGCAGAAAGGGGGAAAGACTGGGCTTCTTGTGCTGTAAAAAAAGATGGCGGGGACGACCCGGATGTAACCAGTGGTCTGGAAATTTTTGTGAAGGCACAGAAACAGAAGGAGCCGGGAATCCAGATAGACGGCGGCATTGGTGTGGGAAGAGTTACCAGAAAAGGATTGGAACAGCCGGTAGGGGCAGCTGCTATCAACAAGGTACCCCGGCAGATGATAAAGAAAGAGGCGGAGAAAATCTGCAGACGGACCGGATATGAAGGTGGTCTGCTTCTGGTAGTCAGCGTTCCCAAAGGCGCCGAGACAGGAGGAAGGACCTTTAATCCCAGACTGGGAATTGAAGGAGGGATTTCTATTTTGGGCACCTCCGGTATTGTGGAGCCTATGAGCGAGTCAGCCCTGATAAAAAGCATTGAGGTGGAAATGCGCCAGAAGGTGGAAAACGGAGCAGAGTATCTCCTGGTAACTCCTGGAAATTATGGAGCCGCCTATTTAAAGGACCATATGGACCTGCCTTTTCAGGAAAACATGAAATGCAGCAATTATGTGGGGGAGACCCTGGACATGGCGGTGGACATGGGGGTGAAAGGTATCCTGTTCGTAGCGCATATAGGAAAGTTTGTGAAGGTGGCCGGAGGTATCATGAATACCCATTCCAGATGTGCAGATGCCAGGGCAGAGCTTTTGGCGGCTAATGCTCTGCGGGCAGGAGTTTCTTTGGAGGGGGCCAGGAAAATTCTGGATACCATTACCACAGATGAAGCTTTGGCTGTGATTGAAAAAGAAGGACTGCTGGCTCCTGTGATGAAAGAGCTGACAGAGCGGATTTTATATTATTTGAACCATAGGTCTTATAACCGGCTGCTGCTGGGGGCACTTTTGTTCTCAAATACCTACGGATACCTGGGGGAGACCCAAAATGTAGGAGAATTAAGCAGGCTTTTAAGAAAACAGTATGGAACAGAAAAGTAAGATAAAGGAGACAAGAAACATGAGCGGAAAACTGTATGGAATCGGTGTGGGACCGGGAGACCCGGAGCTGCTTACCATCAAAGCCCTGAGAAGGATTCAGGAATGCCCGGTCATTGCATTGCCGGGAAAGGAACCCCGCAGCACAGTGGCCTACAAAATTGTGAAAGGGGTTTATGAAGGGCTGGATGAAAAGCTGCTTCTGCCAATAGAAATGCCTATGACCAAAAATCCCCAGGAGCTGGAGAGAAACCATGATAATGGGGCGGCTAAGGTAGAGGAACATCTGAGAGAAGGAAGAGACGTTGCCTTTCTCACTCTAGGAGACCCTACGGTATATTCTACTTATCTGTATGTACATAAAAGAATCCTTCAAAAGGGTTATGAGGCAGAAATCATTAGTGGAATTACATCCTTTTGCGCTGTGGCCGCAAGGCTGAACATGGGGCTTGTGGAGATGGACCAGCCTCTCCATGTGATTCCCGCTACTTATAAGGCTTCTGAGATGGAAGAAATTTTAAAACTGCCGGGAACAAAGGTGCTGATGAAATCAGGAAAAAAGATGAATCAGATAAGGGAAAGTATATTGGAAAGCGGGCAGCAGGCTGTCATGATTGAGAATTGCCATATGGAGGATGAAAAAATCTATTTAACAGCCCAGGATATTCCCCGGGAGGCCGGGTACTATTCCCTGATTATAGTAAAAGAAGAGAAATGAGGAAGAAAGATATGGTGCATTTTGTTGGAGCAGGAAGCGGAGCCCCAGATTTGATTACCCTGCGGGGTATGAGACTTTTGCAGGAAGCAGATGTAATTATTTATGCAGGTTCCCTGGTGAATCCCCAGCTTTTAGCGTATGCAGGGGAATCATGCCGGATTTATAACAGTGCTAAGATGACTTTGGAACAAGTGTTGGAGGTAATGACAGAAGCTGAGGAAAAAGGAGAAACTACAGTAAGACTTCACACAGGAGACCCTTGTCTGTACGGAGCTGTCCGGGAACAGATGGATGTGCTGGATGAGAAGGGCATTTCCTATGATTACTGTCCGGGAGTAAGCTCTTTTTCCGGAGCTGCCTCTGCCCTGAATCTGGAGTATACCCTTCCCGGTGTATCCCAGAGTGTGGTGATTACCCGTATGGCAGGAAGAACGCCGGTGCCGGAAAAGGAAAGTATAGAATCCTTTGCCTCCCATCAGGCCACAATGGTTATCTTTTTAAGCACAGGTATGCTGAAAGAATTGTCTGAAAGGCTGATAGAGGGAGGCTACCGGGCAGATACACCGGCAGCTATTGTCTATAAAGCTACCTGGGAAGATGAAAAGAAATTTGTCTGTACCGTGGGAACCCTGGAAAAGACTGCACGGGAAAATCAGATTACAAAAACAGCTTTGATTTTAGTAGGGGATGTGGTGGCTCATGGCTCCTATGACAGGTCTAAGCTTTATGACCCGGAATTTACTACAGAATTCAGAAAAGGAACAAAGTAAAATCTGTGGGGAAAACAGGGATAACCTGGAAAATACGAGGTGAGAGGATGAAAATAGCAATCATTAGTTTTAGTCGGGCCGGGTACCGGCTCAGTGAAATGATTTATTGGGTGCTGAAGGAGAGAGGCTATCAGGTGGCTTCTTATACAAAAAGCAAGTATACCAAAAAAGTGCTGGATGAATCTCAGCTAGAGGAAGATTCAAAGGATTTCCGGAATGTGAAAGATTTTGCCAAGCCGGTAGACGAATCTATCCGGGAGTGGACGGGACGCAGATTCGGGGACTGCGATGCCATAGTTTTTATCGGTGCCTGCGGAATTGCTGTGCGCAGTATAGCGCCATTTGTGAAGAGTAAGGAACAGGACCCGGCAGTGGTGGTTGTAGATGAACAGGGAGAATTTTCTATTTCACTTTTATCCGGACATATAGGAGGGGCCAATGAGCTGGCTCAGGAGGTTGCGGAAATCGTCCATGGACAGGCAGTGGTAACCACAGCTACAGATATTAACAAAAAATTTGCAGTGGATATTTTTGCGAAAAAGAATGGCTGTTATATATCAGATATGGATTTGGCTAAGGAGGTATCTGCTGCTTTGCTGGCAGGTAAAGAAGTGGGATTTGCCAGCGATTTTCCATGGCTGGGAGAAATCCCGGAAGGACTTACCCTGTGTGAGGAGGGAAAGGAAAAACCGGAAACGGGAATCTATGTAACCAGCAGTTATATGGAGCATCCTTTTGTTCATACCCTTTATCTGATTCCCAGAGTTATCACTACAGGAATGGGATGTAAAAAGGATACGCCTAAAGCAACAGTAGAGCGAGTTGTGCGAAGAGCCTGCGATGAGCTGCTGATTCCTTCTGTTGCCATGGAGCAGGTGGCCAGTATTGATTTGAAAAAAGAGGAGCCGGGAATCCTGGAATACTGCAAAGAGAGAAATCTTTCTTTTGTAACCTACAGCGCAAAGGAGCTGGAGGAGGTAGAGGGTACCTACGCCCAATCTCCCTTTGTTCAGGAAGTGACAGGTGTGGACAATGTGTGTGAGAGAGCGGCTCTTTTAGGCAGCAGCCAGGAGGGAAAAGGAAGACTGATACAGAGAAAATATGCCCAGGACGGAGTGACGGTTGCTCTGGGCATGAAGAAATGGAGTGTGGAATTTGAATAAGGTATACATAGTAGGCATCGGACCTGGGGCCTATGAAAAAATGACAATTGAAGCAGCAGAAGCTTTGAAAAACAGCGATGTGATTATCGGCTATACAGTATATGTGGATTTGGTAAAAGAGCATTTCCCCGGAAAAGAATTTATGACCACTCCAATGAAAAAAGAAGTGGAACGGTGTATCCTGGCTTTCCAGGAAGCGGAAAAAGGAAAGACTGTATCCATGATATGCAGCGGAGATGCAGGGGTATACGGTATGGCAGGCCTTATGTACCAGGTGGGAGAGAATTATCCTCAGGTACAGCTAAAAGTCATCCCGGGTGTTACGGCAGCCACAGCAGGAGCGGCTGTTTTAGGAGCCCCTTTGATTCACGATTTTTGCCTAATCAGTCTCAGTGATTTGCTGACTCCATGGGAGAAAATTGAGGCCAGGCTTTTGGAAGCCTCTAAGGCGGATTTTGTTATCTGTCTGTACAATCCTTCCAGCAGGAAGCGCCATGACTATTTGCAGAAGGCCTGTGATTTAATGCTGGAGCATAAGTCCCCGGATACCGTCTGCGGCATTGTGGGGAATATCGGAAGAGAGGGAGAGGACTGGAAGCTTATGTCTCTGAGAGAGTTGAGAGAGGCTCAGGTGGATATGTTCACAACAGTATTTGTGGGGAACTCCCAGACCAGAGAAGTCAATGGAAAAATGGTAACGCCCAGAGGATATAAGGATGTGTAAGGTAATTGTTTTCGGCGGAACCACAGAAGGCCGGCACCTGGCCAAGTTCCTGGAAAAACGAAAAATTCCCGCCCATATCTGCGTGGCTACTGCCTACGGAGAGGAGCTGCTGCCAGAGGGAGAGGGATTGGAAATTTCCCACAATCCTCTTGGACTGGAGGAAATGAAAACCCTGTTTTTGGAAAAGGGTCCCCAAATGGTTATTGATGCTACCCATCCTTATGCTGCCCAGGTAACGGAAAATATCCGCCAGGCCTGCAGGGAAACCAAGGCTCCATATGTCCGGGTGCTGCGGGAGGGCGGAGAAGAAAAAGCAGGAGAAGGATGGCTTTTTGCAAAAAATGTGGAAGAGGCTGTAGAGATTTTAAAGGACACCCAGGGAAATATTCTGGTTACCACCGGAAGTAAGGAAGCAGAAAAGTTTACAGCCCTGCCCGGTTATGAGGAAAGAGTTTTTCTCAGGGTACTGTCTCTGCCTAAGGTGGTGGAACAGTGCGGAAAACTGGGCTTTCAGGGGCGAAATCTGATTTGCATGCAAGGTCCTTTTTCCAAGGAATTAAACAAAGCCATGATAGAACAGTATGCCTGTAAGTATCTGGTGACGAAAATGTCAGGAGCCACAGGAGGTTTTCAGGAGAAAATAGAGGCAGCTCAGGAATGCGGCTGTATTCCTGTTGTCATCGGAAGGCCTCTGCAGGAGGAGGGGATGTCCCTTTCTCAGTGTAAGAGACTTTTATGCCAAGCCTTTGGACTGAAATCCCAGGCAGAAATTTCCCTGGTGGGAATCGGAATGGGAAGCAGGGAGTCCATGACTGGTCAGGCGGTTCGTGCCATAGACGAAGCCCAGCTTCTGATTGGGGCCGGAAGGATGGTAGAAGCCTGTAAAAGACCGGGGCAGGAGGTTTATCAGGCTTATGACAGCCAGGAGATTGCCGCCTATATCCGGGAGCATCCGGAGTATGACAAAATTGCGGTGGCTCTTTCCGGAGATGTAGGCTTTTTCAGTGGTGCCAGAAAGCTGAAGGACGCTATCCAGGGAAAGGTAACCCTGGTGTGCGGAGTATCTTCAGTGGCTTATTTCTTTAGCTGTTTAGGGAAACCCTGGGAGGACGTACTGATAACCAGTGTACACGGAAGAGAGACGGATTTGGTTTCGCTTATCCGGCATAATCCCAAAGTTTTTTCTATCCTGGGAACCAGGGATGGAATCCGCAAGTTAGCCGGAAAGCTGCTGGATTTGGGACTGGAAGAGGTAAAAATCTATACCGGGGAACGGCTGTCCTATGAGAACCAGATAATAAGGACAGGATGCCCCAAAGATTTTTTGGAATATGATGCTGATTCTCTCAGCGTAATTTATGTGGAAAATAAAAGCTACGAAAAACTTCCGGCAGTTCACGGAATCCGGGACAGTGAATTTCTCCGGGACAAAGTGCCCATGACAAAAGAAGAGGTGCGTACCGTTTCCTTGTCTAAACTGGGGCTTTGGGAGGATTCGGTATGCTACGATGTGGGAGCAGGCACTGGCTCCGTATCTGTGGAGATGGCTTTGCGAGCCTGTAAAGGCCGGGTCTACGCCATTGAAAAGAAGCCGGAGGCCGGTGAGCTTATAAAGAAAAATAAAAGAAAATTCGGTACGCAGAATCTTAGCATCATTGAGGGTATGGCCCCGGAGGCCCTGAAGGAACTGGAACCTCCAACCCATGTGTTTATGGGAGGCTCCTCCGGAAATATGAAAGCCATTTTAGAGACAGTTCTGGAGAAAAATCCCCAGGTGAGAATTGTGATAAACTGTATTGCCCTGGAAAGCATTTCACAGGCTTTAGACTGTATGAAAACCCTTCCTGTGGAGGATGTGGAAGTTATACAGCTTGCTGTCAGCAGAGGGAAGCTTTTAGGACCATATCATATGATGATGGGAGAAAATCCTATTTATATTCTATCCTGCAGAGGAAGAAAAGAGAGGAATTAACATGGAGCTGCCACGTTTTCTATTAACAGCCGGAGCCAGCGGGAGCGGAAAGACACTGTTGACCTGCGGGATTCTCCAGGCTTTAAAAAACAGAGGCCTGCAGGTGGCCTCCTTTAAATGTGGGCCGGATTATATAGACCCCATGTTTCACACCAAGGTTATCGGCACAAGGTCCAGAAACCTGGACGCCTTTTTTGCCGGAGAAAATACCCTGCGGTATCTTCTGGGAAGAAACAGCCGGGGCTGCAATCTGGCAGTGATAGAAGGAGTTATGGGGTATTATGACGGAGTGGGAGGCACCACAGTAAGGGCCAGCGCCTATGATGTGGCCAGAATTACCGATACGCCGGCTGTGCTGATAGTAAACAGCAGGGGGATGAGCCTTTCCATTGCTGCTTATATTCAGGGATTCCTAAAGTACCAGTCTGACAGCCGCATAGCCGGAGTGATATTAAACCAGATGTCTCCCATGCTTTATCCCAGGATGAAGAAGCTCATAGAGGAGCAGTGTGGGGTAAAGGTTTACGGATATGTGCCAAAGGTGGAGGACTGTGTCATAGAAAGCCGTCATTTAGGACTGGTATTGCCAGAAGAAATCGAAGATTTAAGAGAGAAATTAGACCGGCTGGCCGGAATTCTGGAGAACTCATTGGATTTAGAAGGGCTTTTAAGCCTGGCTGGCCGTGCCCCTTCTCTTTCCTGGGAGTTGTGGGAACAAGAGGCAGCAGGATATTGGAGCCAGAATTCAGGGGAGAAAATAGAGAACATAAAGGCAAAAAGGCCTCTGCGTATTGGCTTGGCAAAGGATGAGGCCTTTTGCTTTATGTATGAGGACAATTTGCAGCTTTTAAAGGATATGGGGGCTGAATTAAAGGAATTCTCCCCTATTCATGACAGAACGTTGCCTTCGGCACTGGACGGACTGCTGCTTTACGGCGGTTATCCGGAGCTGTTCGGAAAAGAGCTGGAGGAAAACAGGGAAATGCGGAACTCTCTGAAGAAAGCTCTTGACGGAGGGATGCCTGTTATGGCCGAGTGCGGCGGCTTTCTCTATCTTCATGAATCCTTTGAGGACATGGAGGGCCGGGAACGGGCCGGCGTGGGAAAGATAAAAGGAAAAGCCTATAAAACGCCAAGGCTGTCCAGATTTGGCTATATTACCCTGGAGCAGAATAAAAAGGTTTTCGGGGCAGAGACAGGCCCTTGTCCGGCCCATGAGTTTCATTATTTTGATTCAACCAACTGTGGGGAAGATTTTCTGGCAGTTAAGCCGGAAAGCAGCCGGAGTTGGAAATGTATCCATGCGGACGATACCATGCTGGCAGGTTTTCCCCATTTTTATTACTGGGGCAATCCAAGACTTCCAAAGGCCTTTCTGGAGGCTTGCGGCAGATACAGAGAAAAGGAGGAGAAAAGATGAACTTACAGGAAGCGTTAGAGAAAATCCAGCCTCTGAACCAAGAGGTTATGGAAGAAACCAGAAAAAGGTGGGACAGTATTGCCCATCCTCTTCACAGTCTTGGAAAGCTTGAAGATATGGTGGTTCAGATTGCCGGGATTATTGGCAGCCCGGATGTGCAGATAAAAAAGAGAGTTCTGGTTCCCATGTGTGCGGACAACGGTGTGGTGGAGGAAGGCGTCACCCAAACCGGACAGGAAATTACGGCACTGGTAGCAGAAAGCTTTTTAAAGACCAGAGCGGCCTCCAGCCTCATGTGCAGAAGCGTTGGCTGTGATATTTTTCCCATAGATGTGGGGGTTGCGGTGGACGTCAGTATTTTTAACCGGAAAATAGCCTATGGAACCAAAAATATGGCAAAGGAGCCGGCTATGACAAGAGAGCAGGCTGTCAGAGCTATTGAGGTGGGAATTGAGGCGGTCCAGATGATGAAGGATAAGGGCTACCAAATCATTGCCACAGGAGAGATGGGTATCGGAAATACAACGACCAGCAGCGCAGTGGCCTCCGTACTTCTGGATATGCCGGTGGAGACCATGACGGGAAGAGGAGCAGGACTTTCTACAGAGGGATTGCAGCGGAAGATTAAGGCTATCAAAACTGCGGTTTCTCTCCATAAACCCAATCCCCAGGACCCGGTAGATGTGCTGGCTAAGGTAGGAGGATTTGACATTGCCGCAATAGCAGGTATGTTTATCGGCGGTGCAGCTCTTCATATTCCAGTAGTGATTGACGGGGTTATTTCTGCTACAGGAGCTTTGGCTGCAGCAGCTTTAAGTCCTGTTTCCAGGGATTATATGCTGGCCTCCCATGTATCTAAGGAGCCGGCCGGAGCGCTTCTTTTGGAAAAGCTAGGAAAAGAAGCTCCTCTGCACTGTGATATGTGTCTTGGAGAGGGAACGGGAGCCCTGAATCTGTTCCCGCTTCTGGATACCGGATTGGCGGTTTACTATGGAATGAGTGATTTTGGAAATTTCGGTATGGAGGCTTATAAGCCGCTGCAGTAAAAGGAGTTGGGACATGATTACGTTGATAACAGGAGGCAGCGGCAGCGGGAAATCCGCCTATGCGGAAGAAAGGATTACCGGTTTCGGAGAAAGAGAGAGAATCTATATTGCCACTATGTATCCTTTTGACGAAGAGAGCCGCCAGAGGGTAAAACGGCACCGGGCTATGCGTGAAAAGAAAAATTTTCAGACTATAGAGTGTTATACAGGCTTAAAAAATTTGGAAATATCCAAGGGAGCCAATGTACTTTTGGAGTGTATGTCCAATCTGGTGGCAAATGAAATGTTCCGCCAGGATGGCGCAGGGGAACGTACAGTGCAGGAAATTCTGGAGGGAATCCGGAAGCTGGCCGGACAGGCCCGGGAGCTGGTGGTGGTCACTAATGAGATTTTTTCTGACGGTATCTGCTATGACCCTGAGACTACAAGATACCAGACCTATCTGGGAGAAATAAACCGCTGGCTGGGAAAATGGGCCGGGCAGGTAATTGAGGTGGTCTACGGAATTCCCATATATTTAAAAGACAATAGAAAAGAGGAACAACTCAATGAAGCAGCTTTGGAACAGTTTTAAAATTGCTTTTGCCATGTATTCCAAAATTCCTATGCCCCAAAGCCATTGGACCAAGGAAAATATGCGGTATATCATGTGCTTTTTCCCTCTGATTGGTGTGGTAATCGGGGCGCTTACCTGGCTGTGGGGACTGTTGGGATTGAAGCTAGAGGTAAATCACAGCTTTTATGCAGTGGTGCTGCTGCTGATACCGGTAGCCGTTACGGGAGGAATTCATTTGGACGGACTTCTGGATACCTCAGACGCCCTCCATTCTTACCAGCCCAGAGAACGGAAGCTGGAGATTTTGAAGGATTCTCATGCAGGAGCCTTTGCCATTATCACAGCCTGTGTGTATTTTCTTTTTTATCTGGGATTATACCATGAGATTAGTTTAAAGGGACTTCCTGTGGTTTGTCTGGGGTTTGTACTGTCCAGGGCTTTAGGAGGATTTTCCATAGCAGCCTTTCCCATGGCTAAAAACACAGGCCTGGCCGCCACTTTTTCCGATAATGCCCAAAAGCAGTGCGTAAAGGTGGTCTGTCTTGTCTATGGCTGCGTGGCAGGTTTGCTGATGCTGGTATACCATCCCCTGATTGGGGGCTGCGCTTTGCTGGCTGCGGCTTTGGAATACCTTTGTTATTACCGGGTTTCCATGAAAGAGTTCGGCGGTATTACCGGGGATTTGGCAGGATTTCATATGCAGCTTTGCGAGCTTGCCATTACCCTGGGAGCAGTAGTGGGAGAAATCATAGGAAGAGGAATGTAATAAAGAAGATGAAGCTGATTATCGGAGGAGCCTTTCAGGGCAAAAAGGACTATGTAAAAACCAGGTTTGGGATAAAGGAACAACAGATGAAGGATGGGGCTGACGCCGCTTATGAGGATATTTTTCAAGCCCCTTGTCTGTACCATTTCCATGAATGGGTAAAAAAGGCCCTGAAAGAGAATTGGGATTTAGAAAATCTGGAAGAGAAGCTTATGGAAAGAAATCCGGGAATTCTGGTAATTTCTAATGAGCTTGGATACGGAGTGGTACCGGTGGAAGCATTTGACCGGAAATACAGGGAATGTACAGGACGGCTCTGCACAGCCTTGGCTAAAAAAAGTGATGAAGTTATTCGGGTTGTGTGCGGAATCGGGATGGTGATTAAGAATGGCTGAGATATTTTTAATCCGCCACGGAAAGACCAAGGGAAACCTGGAGGCCCGTTATATTGGGGCCAGAACGGATGAACCCCTTTGTCAGCAGGGGATAGGGGAATTAAAAAGCAGAAAATATCCCCGGGCAGACCAGGTATTTGTCAGCCCTATGAAAAGATGCAGGGAGACAGCGGGGATACTCTATCCTAAGCTTGAGGCAAAAGAGTGCTTCCTTTTAAGAGAATGTGATTTCGGGGAATTTGAAAACCATAATTATAAGGAGCTTTCGGGAAATCCGGCCTACCAGGCCTGGATTGACAGCGGCGGAACCCTGGCTTTTCCTGGGGGAGAGAGTGCCCAGACCTTTCAGGAACGGTGCCAGAAAGGCTTTGCCCTCTGTGTGGAGGAGATGTTTCAGACCCGGACAGACAGGGCGGCTTTGGTGATTCACGGAGGCACCATCATGAGTATCCTCAAGGGTTATGCCAGGCCCAGGGGAGAGTATTTTAAATGGCAGATAGAAAACGGCGGTTATTACCGTCTGACTCTGGATAAACAGCAGTGGGAGGCAGAAAAGCTTATCCTCTCTGTGGAGAAAGGAACTTGTAGTGATGATGAAATGGACAGCTTTAGCTATGATGATAGGTTTTCTGGCTGATTTGATTTTTGGGGACCCCAGGTGGCTTTATCATCCGGTGCGGCTTATAGGTAAGGAGATTTCTTTTTTGGAAAAAAAGCTAAGAGCCATTTTTCCTAAAACCCAAAAAGGAGAGTTTCAGGCAGGCATCTGGATGGCCGTTATTATCTGTATTTCCTGGACTCTTATCCCTCTGGGACTGGTTTGGCTGGGATACAGGATACATCTGGTTTTTGGAATTCTTCTGGAAAGTTTCCTCTGCTACCAGATGCTGGCTACACGGTCTTTGAAGGATGAGAGTATGAGGGTTTACCGGGAACTGAAAAAGGGAGACTTACCGGGAGCCAGGCATGCGGTTTCCATGATTGTGGGCCGGGATACTGAGAATCTTACAGAGGAAGGGGTGGCCAAGGCAGCAGTGGAAACTGTGGCAGAAAACACTTCAGACGGAATCATTGCCCCTCTCTTTTACATGGCCATAGGTGGACCAGGGCTGATGTTTCTGTATAAAAGCATCAATACCATGGATTCTATGGTGGGGTATAAAAATGAAAAATATCTGTATTTCGGAAGAGCCGGAGCAAAGCTGGACGATGTGGTCAATTATATTCCGGCCCGTGTATCAGCACTTCTGATGACGGCAGGAGCCTGGCTGGGAAGAATGAAGGCCGGAAACGCCTGGAAGATTTTTATGAGAGACAGATATAACCATGCAAGCCCCAATTCCGCCCAGACAGAGGCTGTAATGGCCGGAGCCCTGGAAATCCAGCTGGCCGGAAATGCCTGGTACTTTGGAAAACTGTATGAAAAGCCTACCATAGGAGACCCCATAAGGAAGATTGAATATGAGGATATTCGCCGGGCTAACCGGCTTTTATATATTTCTGCTTTTCTGGCTGTGCTTCTGTTTGCAGGAATCCGGCTGGGTATTATGGGGATTTTTTCCCTGATTTAGAGGTGAAAGGATGAAAGAGAAACATATACACGGCGGGGATGTTTACCGCAGGCCGGGGATTCTGGATTTTTCCGCTAACTGCAACCCTTTCGGAACCCCTTCCGGCGTTATAAAAGCCGGAGCTGAAGCCATGGGGAAAATATGCTGTTATCCGGATGTGGAATATCAAGGGCTGCGGCAGGCCCTGGCAGAAGAGGAGGAAGTTCCGGGAAACTGGATTATCTGCGGGAACGGAGCTGCTGACCTGATTTTCAGTCTGGTACTGGCGAGAAAGCCTAAAAAGGCCCTTCTGGCAGCCCCAAGCTTTGCGGAATACAGCCAGGCTTTAAAGGCTCTGGGATGTGAGATTCAGTACCATTATCTGAAGGAAGAGGAAGGTTTCCGGCCGGGAGAGGATTTTATAGAGGCAGTGACAGAGGAAACCCAGCTGGTTTTTTTCTGTAATCCTAACAATCCTACAGGAACTGCTTCCTCAAAAGAGTATGTATACAGATTGGCCCAGCAGTGCCGCAGGAAGCAGGTCTTTCTGGCTGTGGACGAGTGCTTTAATGATTTTTTAGAAAAGCCTGAGGATTATAGTATGAAGTCCTATTTAGACCAGTTTCCCGGTATGCTGCTTTTGAAGGCTTTTACGAAGAAATATGCCATGGCAGGAATCCGTCTGGGCTACGGTTTATGCTCAAACCAAGAGATTTTGGAAGAAATGAGGGCGGTAATGCAGCCCTGGAGTGTGTCCTTAGTGGCTCAGGAGGCAGGTATAGCGGCCCTGAGAGAAAAAGAATATGTGAGGACCACTCTGTCGAAGATTAGAGGGGAAAGAAATTTCCTCATGGAAAATATGAGAAAGCTGGGATATTTTCTCTTTGATTCCCAGGCCAATTACATTTTTTTCAAGGGGCCTTCGGGTCTGGAAAAATTCTGCCTGGACAGGAATATCAGTATCCGGGACTGCAGCAATTATGAAGGACTTGGCAGGGGCTATTACCGTGTAGCCGTGCGGACCAGAGAGGAAAACCAAAAGCTGCTGCAGGTTTTGCAAGAAGGGGCGGAAAAATACAGAGAGGAAAGGGAGAAAAACTATGGCAAAGGCAATTATGATACAGGGAACCATGTCTAATGCAGGAAAAAGTCTGCTGGCGGCAGGTCTCTGCAGGATTTTTAAACAGGATGGATACAGGACGGCGCCTTTTAAATCCCAAAATATGGCTCTGAATTCTTTTATTACAGAGGAAGGGCTGGAGATGGGAAGAGCCCAGGTTATGCAGGCCGAGGCCGCAGGCATTAAACCCTCTGTCTTAATGAACCCTATTTTATTAAAGCCTACCAACGATACGGGAAGTCAGGTTATTGTCAATGGAGAAGTGCTGGGAACCATGAGCGCCAGAGAATTTTTTGCTTTCAAAAAGCAATTGATTCCCAAAGTAATGGAGGCATATCATGAGCTGGAAAAGGATTACGATATTCTGGTGATTGAGGGAGCCGGAAGTCCGGCGGAAATCAATTTGAAACAGGAAGATATTGTAAATATGGGTATGGCAAAGCAGGCCAAGGCCCCGGTGCTTCTGGTAGGAGATATTGACAGGGGAGGCGTATTTGCTCAGCTGGTGGGCACGGTGTCTCTTCTGGAGAAGGAAGAGCAGCAGATGATAAAAGGTCTGATTATCAACAAGTTCCGGGGGGATAAAACCATACTGGACCCGGGATTGGAGATGCTGGAAGAAAAAACAGGGATTCCCGTGGTGGGAGTAGCGCCCTATATGCAGCTGGAGGTAGAGGACGAGGACAGTCTGACAGAACGTTTTTCCGGAAACCAGCAGGTGGAGCTTATTGATATTGCGGTTATACGGGTCCCCAGAATTTCTAATTTTACGGATTTTAATGCACTGGAAATCCTGCCGGGTGTTTCCCTGCGGTATGTGAGAAATGTCCAGGAGCTGAAAAATCCGGATATGATTATCCTGCCGGGTACGAAAAACACCATGGAGGATTTACTGTGGATGCGCCAGAATGGTCTGGAAGCTGCTATTTTGAAAAAAGCGGCGGAAGGAAAGATAATTTTCGGAGTCTGCGGCGGTTATCAGATGTTGGGAGAGCAGCTGTCAGACCCGGACCATGTGGAAGCAGGAGGAAGGATTCAGGGGATGGGACTTCTTCCCATGGAAACTGTATTCCAGCAGTCAAAAACCAGAACCCGGGTGAATGGCTGTTTTTCTCAGCTTGAAGGAGCCCTTGAAATGCTTTCCGGGGTCAGTCTGGAAGGTTATGAAATTCATATGGGAGAGACGAAGTTTGTAGGAGATGCAGGAGTACTTACCAGGATAGAAGATACTATACAGGGCAAGGCAAAAGCAGACGGAGCCTGGAAAGGAAATGTTTACGGTACCTATGTTCACGGAATTTTTGATAGGGAAGATGTGGCAAAAAAGGTGGCGGAGGCCATTGGAAAGAAAAAGGGATTGGATATGTCTCAGATAAAGGGAATGGATTTTGCTGCTTTTAAGGAAACCCAGTATGATTTGCTGGCAGAGGGCCTGCGCAAACATCTGGATATGAAGAAAATATATGAAATTCTGGAAACAGGTATTGAAACATCCAAATGAGAAGAAAGGCGGGAGAACAAGGATGACAGAACTGGAAAAGATAGCGCCAAAGGATATAGAAACCAGAAGTTTTGAAATCATTACCAAAGAGTTGGGAGACAAAAAGCTGATACCGGGTACGGAACTGATTGTAAAGCGATGTATCCACACAAGCGCAGATTTTGATTATGCGGATAATTTGTGCTTTTCCCAAGGAGCAGTGGAGAAAGCTCTGAAGGCTATACGGGAAGGCGCCTGTATTGTGACAGATACCCAGATGGCTAAGGCGGGAATCAACAAAAGGGCCCTGCAGAAGTACGGAGGCCAGGTTTACTGCTTTATGTCTGATGAAGATGTGGCAAAAAAGGCCAAAGAACTGGGCTGTACCAGAGCCGCTGTCAGTATGGACAAGGCGGCAAAACTCCAAAAGCCGGTAATCTTTGCCATAGGAAACGCTCCCACTGCCCTGGTTCGGCTCTATGAACTGATACAAGAGAAAAAAATTTCGCCATATTGTATCATAGGGGTTCCGGTAGGCTTTGTAAATGTGGTACAATCTAAAGAAATGATTATGGATACTCAGGTTCCCTATATTGTAGCCAGGGGAAGAAAAGGCGGAAGCAACATTGCCGCATGTATCTGTAATGCATTATTGTACATGATAGATAATGAAAGAGATTACTGGAAGTAAGATTCCGGAAAGGTTTACTTATGAAATGTGAGAGATGCGGGAAAGAGCTTTCGGATATTGATTTGTATTGCAGCCGCTGCGGAAAAGCAGTGTTTCCCCAATATATGGACGATGAGGATGTGTGGGCCTTCTACAAATCTGATGCAGAGCTTCAGAAAATTCTGGAAGAAGAAGGAGAGCTGCCGGATGGCCGGGAATCTGCCCGGCAGGAAGGCAGCCCCTTAGACAGTCAGGAAAATACGCAAGAAAATATCCAGGGAAACAGCTTGGATGACAGCCAGGTAAGTTATCAGGAATATGGGCAGGAGCTTAGTCAGGAGAATAATCAGGGGGACGTCCAAGAGAATAGATTGGAAAACACGCCGGAAAGTACCCTGGAAGAAAATCAGGCAGCCGCTGGATTTGAAGAGGCAGAAGGCCAACGCCCCATTGACGAAGAGGTGGATGAGGGACAGGAATCCCAGGAAGGGCAGATGCCTTATGAGTCGTCCTATGAACCTGAGGCAGGGGGAGAAGGACAGGAAGATTCCCCTCAGCTGGAAGATACAGAGGAGGATATGATTCCCCGGGAACCAGATGCAGAGGAAGTTCCACAGGAACCGGAAGCTGAAGAAAGAGACTGGACGGAAACGAAGAATTTCCAGGAAGACGAGATGGGAGAAACCCGGGAAATTCCAGTGACAAAAAGTGACAGTGAAGAAAATCCGGCTCTTGAAGTTAGAGATGCCATGGGTGAGGATAGGGATGAAGACCAGGATGAGGAGGACAGTGACGATGAGGATGAAGATGAAGAAGAGATAATCCTCTCTCCTCAGCAGAAGAGAGCCAGAAAATATACGGCTTTATTAGCAACAGTTTTTCTTCTTCTCTGTCTGGCTGTAGGCGTTTTTCTGGGAATCCGCCATATGAAGGATATGGACAGAATGGAAAAGGAATATTATGAAAATCTGGAGAAGCAGCAGGATAGTAAAAAGGCTTCCCCGGCAGAAGAGGGATATTCCTTAAAGTTAACAGAAGAGACAGACATAAGCCAATACCAGAAAATCACACCTACAGGAGCAGAAGCAGACTCCCAGAAAGAATCTGGGGAAGAAGGATATGGAGCAGAAAAGGCCATAGACGGAGACCAGACTACCTCCTGGCAGGAGGGAGAAGAGGGAACCGGAGAGGGGAAAAGCATAAAAATAAATCTGGATGGAGCCCATGCAGTCCGCTGTCTTGTATTGAACTTGGGCAACTGGAGAAGTGATGAGCTTTGGAAGTACAATGCCCGCCCAAAAACTCTGACCATACAGATTGGGGAACAGTTCCAGAAGAATGTGGAATTTACAGATGAAAAGACCAGTTTTTGCCTGGTTTTGGAGGAGCCTGCAGAGGCGTCCTTTGTATCCCTTACTATTCAGGAATCCTATCCCGGAGAACGGTGGGAGGATAACTGTATTTCAGAGGTAGAAATTTATGAGTAGATATTATCCGGTAAAGAATATTAGAACAAATGAAAAAATAAAGCGCTTTTTTTCAGAGAAAAAGGACACTCTGGTTCTCTCCTGTCTGGAGGGAACCATGGGGTGTGTTTACACGGACCATTTACAGTCTCCCAAAACTGCTCTTGCAATTTTGGGGGATTTTTGTTTCCCTGCAGGAGAGGCAGATTTGGAGGGAGCCTTATTTTGGCCGGGATGCTATGGAAAGAAATTCGGAATTATAGTACCTCCTGACCAGGAATGGGAGCTGTGTATCCGGCAGGCTTATGGGGAAAAGGCCCGGGAGATTACCAGGTATGCCCTGAAAAAGGAAAAGCATGTATGGGATTTGGATAAATTGGCATTGGTAGTAAAAAGCCTGCCATCTCCCTATAAAGTGCAGAGAATAGACAGGGAAATTTACCAGTACGCCAAAGAAAATACCTGGTGCCAAGACTGGGTAAGCCAGTTTGAAAACTATGAGGCTTTCCGGGACCATGGACAGGGAGTGGCGATTACCTTGGAGGGGATACCAGTGGCCGGAGCTTCCTCCTATTCTTATTACGGGGAAGGTATTGAAATTGAAATAGATACCCACCCAAAATATAGGAGAAAAGGACTGGCCTATAGAGCGGCCGCCGCCCTGATTTTGGAATGTGAAAAGCTAGGGCTGTATCCCAGCTGGGACGCTCACAACAAAGCATCTTTAAGTCTGGCCCAAAAGCTGGGGTATCATTTGGATGAACCCTATAAGGCCTACGAGATAGAGATAAAGTAAGAAAACCTGGCAATTCCAGGCAGGACAAAATTAGATACGAGACCATAGTGCAATTCTCGGAAATTTTCGAGGATTGCATTTTTTCTTTTAGACAAATTTACCTTGACATAAACTTTATTTACGTTTAAAATTATGTATAAATAAAATTGTGTATACATAAAAGGAGGATGTATATGGGGAAATTAGTATTTCAGGAACAGGAGATGGAGGTAAAGGATACCTTCATGTATATGGGAACAGAAATTCGGGAGCGGAAGACGCCCATTACACCGAAAGAGAATTTTGAGGCAATGCTTCACAACAGGCCGCACTGGCAGCCTTCCATCTATGACTATATGTATCTGTTTCCTAAATGTGTGCCAGACAATCCGGCTAAAGGAAATGTCTCAGATGAGAAGCTGCCGCCCTCCATGCTGGGTGGAAGAGATATGTTCGGTATTGACTGGGAGTATGTAGAGGACATCGGAGGCTCCACGGTACGTCCAGGACAGCCGCTTCTGTCCGATGCCAACGAGTGGTATGACAAAGTGGTGTTCCCCACTAAGGAGGTCATCGACAGCTGGGATTGGGAAGAATGCCGCCGAAACGCTGAGAAAAACATGCGGGAGCCTTATCTCTGGGAGCCGGTAATCTGCACCGGATGGTTTGAACGTTTGATTTCCTTCATGGATTTTGGCGAGGCTGCCATGGCGATGATTGACGAGGACCAGCAAGAGGCTATTAAGGCTCTGTTTGACCGTCTGTCTAATCTTTATATCGTGCTGATTGATAAATTTATGGAAGTATTTCCGGGAAAAATCGGTGCAGTTTGCCTTCATGACGACTGGGGCCATCAAAGAGGAATCTTCTTTTCTCCGGATACGGTGCGTGAAATGATTGTTCCTTATATGAAAAAAGTTACGGATTACTGTCATTCCAAGGGCCTTTATACCGAATGTCATAGCTGCGGAAAGGTGGATGCTTTACTTCCATGCTATATTGAGGCCGGTTTTGATATGTTAGAGTGTCAGCCTCTCCTGGATTTTGCAGAGGTGGTTCCCAAATACGGCAATCAGCTGAAAATGCACGTATCGCCAGAAGTACCGGAGCCGGGTGCTACCCAGGAAGAATACCGGGCAGCCGCACGGAAATTTGTGGACCTGGTGTGCAGCTACGGAAAACCGGTTATTATGGAAGGCTACTACTCAAATCCAATGACCCCGGAATTCCTGGAGGAGGTTTACCGCTATTCCCGTGTGAGGTTTGAAGAGCTGTACCATTGAGAATGGAGGGATAACCGTGGCAAAAGTGTGGGAGATTGACTGCCACCTGGAGGAAGCGGAAATCATGGAGGCAGTGATTGCCCAGCAGTGGGGAAAGGGCAGGAAACGAATGGTCATTGCACTGGGCATAGTGGGTGTTTTGATGCTGGTCCTATATGGGCTGTGCCCAGAAAATATTGCTTACAGCCTTCTAGCTGTTCTGGCTGCACTGGAAATGTGCCTAATCCTGGCCCAGCCTGGCCGGCAAGCTAAAAAAACAGCCCGGCAGGTTCAGGGCAGGCGGTGCCGGGTTTTCGTCTCCGAAAGCGGGTATCTGTATACGGAAGAGGGCAGAGTGTGGTTGATGGGTGAGCGAAAGGCCAGGGTTACGGAAACGCAAAACGTCTTTGTTGTCTGTCTAAGCTGCCATCAGTTGTTTATCTTGCCGAAGCGCTGCCTGGGAGAGGCGGCGTGCAGTGAAGTTCGCAAGGTCCTTGGCGATTGTCTGGAGCAGCCTGCTTATGAGTGGTATAGGAGGGCGGAGGCATGAAGAAAAAGAAAATCCGCTGGAAAATTTTCCTGCCGCCCTGGTTGATAATGATTGGAGCCGTAGTGCTGAATTTATCCAACTATACTTTATTTATTACGGCTATGGACGCAGTGGTGGACTGGATTCTCACGAATTTTTCCTGGCTGTTCAGCGGGGTATCGTTAGTGATTCTAGTTCTAGTGGTGACCGCCTATTTTACTCCTTTTCGAAATGTGCGAATCGGCGGTTCCAAGAGTCGGCCTATTGTGAAATATTCTAATTATGTCTGGATTGTCCTCTGCACCATTATGGGCGCTGGTCTGATGCTGTGGGCTTGTGCGGAACCCTTGTATCATTTGCACTATCCGCCATCTAATGTGACAGCGGGAGCCATGTCACAGGAGGCGGTGCGCTGGGGAATGGAAAGTATATTTCTGGAGTGGACCTTCACGCCGATGGCTCTTTATGGTCTGCCTTCCGTGCTTTTTGCATTTTGCTTTTATAATATGAAAAAATCTTTCGCTGTCAGTTCCATGATTATACCAGTAGTAGGGGAAAAATATGCCAAGAGATTCACTCCATGGATTGATGGAATTTGTTTGTTTTGCCTCTGTGCGGGCATGGCGGGAACATTAGGTAGCGGAATCCTGGTGGTAGCCGGCGGAGTGGAAGCTCTGTCGGGCGGAACCATTGTAATAGATTTGCATATGTGGATTCTGATTGGCTGCCTGATTGTAGCCTGTTTCGTCATTTCGGCGGCTTCAGGGCTGAACCGGGGCATTAAGCACCTGTCCGTCATAAATTCGTATTTTTTTCTGATGCTGGGTATTATCGTATTCCTGACTGGCCCTACAGCTTATTTGCTAAACCTGGGTGCAGAGAGTTTTGGTGCATACCTTTCCGACTTCTTCCGGCTGAGCCTGTGGACCTCCGTCTCTACTGGAGACGGATGGGCCCAGTCCTGGCCTATCTTCTACTGGTGTATGTCCCTGGCCTGGATGCCGGTTTCTGGAGTATTCTTGGGGCGAATATCCAGAGGATACACCGTGAGAGAGGCTTTAAATGCTCTGTTCGTCATTCCCTCGCTGTTTAGCGTGATTTGGATGGTGTTGTTTTCAGGTTCATCTATTTACTATGAGCTGCACGGTGCCAACCTGATTCAGATTGTGGAGACCTCAGGCATTGCCTCGGCCACCTATGCGGTGTTGGAACAAATGCCTCTAACGGTTATTATTGTCCCGCTGTTCCTGATTACAGCATTTGTGTCCTATGTGACTTCATCGGATTCTAATACCAACGTAATCGCAGGACTCTGTACAGACGGGCTGGATGAGGAAGACAGCGAAGCCCCTATGTGTCTGAAAATTGTGTGGGGCGTGACTGTAGGTGCACTGAGCCTCATCATGCTGGTGACCTACGATATGGAAGGAATGAAAATGCTGGCAAATATCGGAGGGTTTCCAGCGGCGTTTCTGTTGATTCTATTTGCAGCGGCTTTCTGGAAAATTATGGATAATCCCAAGAAATATGACGTACATAAGGAGGATTACAATCAGTATGGACAACCGATTCCCTCCCAAAGGAATCTTAGCGAGGAGGAAGAGCGGAAAGAACAGAAGAAACGCAAAAAAATAAAAAAGGAGAGAGTATTATGAGAGGAGAAATATCAAATACAAAAAGGATTTTAGCATTGATTACAATCCTGTTTTCTTCTGTAGTAGTTATGGCTGACCTGGTCATGGTTCCGGTAATCGGCCAGATTTACGGCTATTACCCTGAAAATATGAATGCGGTCAATTACATTGTTTCGGGGCCGGCTCTTGTTCTGTTGGTGGCTTCCCTGGTGACTCCACTGCTAACTCGGAAGATTGACAAAAAAATTGTTTTTATCATCGGTTCGGCTGTTTTTGCCGTGGGTACTGTGCTGGGCGTTGTAATTGATAATCCCTTCTATATCTGCTTTACCAGAACCCTGGTGGGAGTAGGCGAGGGTATGGTAAACGTAATTGGTGTGGCCTATATTGCAGATTTATACGAGGACGCCAAAACAAGGGCACGTATCAACGGCTTTTACAGCGCAGCTTTGAGCCTGGCTGGCATGATATTTAGTTACTTTGGCGGAGTCCTGGGGACCCGGGGCTGGATGTCCACCTACAAGATTTATTACTTTACAGCCATTCCTATGCTGGTCATGGCAATCCTGTTTATTCCGTCTGTTAAGCGGGAAAAAACTGTTCAGGAAAAAGCCGGAGCAGATACTCCAAAGGGGAAAAAGGAGAAGCTTGGCTGGAAGTTCTGGCACATGTCCATCGGCTGGTTTATCATGAACATTGCTCTGGGTGCTACAGTACTCTACTTCATTTCCAGCTATGTAATGGAAACAGGTATTGGTGATTCGGTAGTGGCAGGAAATGCAGCGGCTTTGAAGTCTATTTTTGGTTTTCTGCTGGGTCTGATATTCGGCTGGATTCTTGAGAAATGCAAACGTTATACCATTACTTGGTCTTATTTGATTGCTGCTGTGACGATTGTTCTGATGGTGGCATTTCCGTCACAGTTCATGCTTTATGTGATTGGTACTGTGTGTGGCCTGACCTATAAAATTGGAATGCCATACAATTATTCTCACGGATTTGAAATTGTACCCGCTTCCCGGGCTGATGACGCAGTATCTATCTCCACGGCTGTTTATGGTTTGGGAACCTTCCTGTCTACCTATTGTGCTGGATGGCTGATGTCCGCTATGAAAACCGAAGGCAGCCTTCCTACCTGGTGGGTTTGGGCTGTCATCATGGGCGTGGTATTTGTGGCAGACCTGTTTGCTATTGCAAAAGAAAAGGCGGAGGCCAGAAAAGCGTAAGGATTTAAGGCTATATTGTGGGGATTTAGAAAGGAGAAGAAAGCTATGGAAAGAGAGATTATGAGGTGTCATGCGCTGAATGAAAAGCAGTGTGAGGAAATTGCAGCCTCCTGTTTCAGGATTCTGGAGGAGACGGGCTGTGTCATGCATAATCAGGAGGCTAGGGAGCTTTTGCAAAAAGCCGGATGCACAGTGGAAGGCGAGCTGGTAAAAATACCGGCCTCTCTGACGCAGTGGGCAGTAGAACAGGCGCCTTCATCGGTGACAATCTATAACCGGGGTGGAAAGCCGGCCATGGTACTGGAGCCGGGTAAGGTCTATTTCGGTCCGGCCATTTCTATCACTGCCATTGAAGACTTGGAAACAGGGGAACGCCGTCCGGCCAGAAAGCAGGACAGCGTGGACGCAGCAGTCCTTATGGATGCTTTGGAAAATATATCCTGGGTGAGTCCCTGTGTTTCTCCTTCGGATGCTGTGGCAGCGGTATCCGATTTAGAAGAGCTTTGCGCCGTCTTGTCAAACACAGACAAGCCAGTGATGTACTGGGCGCAGAACCTGAAAAACCTGGAGTATGAATTTCAGATGTTTGAGGCTGTAGCCGGAAGCGCCGAACGGTTGGCAGAAAGGCCGTTTATGGTTGATTTGGTCTGTCCTATAGACCCTCTTAGCCATACCGAGGATGGCCTTGCCCAGTTGATGTATCTGGCGAAGCGGAAAGCACCGGCAGTGTACATTGCTGGTATTGGAATAGGCCTCACCGGACCGGCCACTATTGCGGGAACTGTTGCTCTGGGTATGGCAGACACCATGGCAGGACTGGTTGTTAGCCAGGTGGTGAACCCAGGGGCACCGTTTATCGTCAGCAAATTTACTGATAATGTGGATATGAGAACCATGAGTGTAACCCATTCTAATCCGGAAATGCTTCTGGCCAATATAGCCACAGCCGATGTGTTCCGTTATCTGGGGTTGCCCTTCTGCTCTAACTTTGCGGGTACGGATAGTGGTCTTATGGATTCAGTGGCCGCCTTTGATAAAGGAATTCAGATTTATGCCGGTCTTCTTTCTGGAACAAATATGAATTTTGCCCTGGGCGCATATGAGAGCGGCGCTTATGCAAAGCTGGCGGATTTGGTCGTAGGTAATGAAATGATTGGTTTTCTGAAAATAATGACCGGCAATGTAGAAGTATCGGAGGAAACCCTGGCAGAGGATGTAATCGCAGAAGTGGGGCCGGGAGGAGTTTTTTTCACTGAAGAGCATACTCTGGACCATATTTATGATTTGTGGGAAGCCAAGCTGATGTATCCAAGAAGTTCTGCCCAGGCTACAGAGAAGGATAAAACCGGGCTGGAGGAGGCTGCCAGACAGAAGGTACGGAATATTCTTGCCCAGGGAACTGGCCATCCGTTGCCAGAGGAGATTTGGGAAAAGCTGAATCAGATACTGGAAAAAGCCATAGAGGAATACGAAAATCAGTAAAGGACTTTACCTTTCCGGGATTTTGGGTTAAACTAATGAATGTGTATAACAAACATTCAGGAGATTAACATGGCGAATTACGAAAATGGGCTGGATACCAAGGAGAAAATCCTGCATGCAGCGAAAGTCCTGTTCTATGAAAAAGGATATGAGGCGACCACATTTAAGGAGATTAGCCGCCTGGCAAAGGTGAATCAAGGTTTGATTGTCTATCACTATAAGACGAAGGCATGGCTTGCCAATGTGGTGTTCCGGGAATTTATCAAAGCTTCTATGGAGAGTGTAGAGGAATATTTTCAGGGAGCAGATACTCTGACGCAATATTTTATCGGTGATTATTTGTATTTCCGACTGCTCTATGAAAACAAACCTTTCCGGGAGTTTATGGACACCTGCTGCGATAGCGGATTGATAAAGAAAGAGGATGCCATCCAGGATGATGTATATTTAAAATACTACTGGGAGTTGATGGACCAAATTACTGAGGACACGGGACCGGACGAGATTATGATGGAAGGGCTGATGACCGTGTTTGACGGTCTTAAAGATAAATATACCTGCTACATCTGCCGGAATTATCACCGCTTTAGCATGCGTGAGGCCGCAGAAACTTACATTTTTATTTATTGTCGCCTGTTCGGCATTTCCGAAAAAAAATACGGTGAAAAAATGATGGAAGCTCAGTTGCTGGCCAACCAGGTAGAGATTGAGTTTCATAATTTTGACTACGCATTGCGGAAAAGAAAATAGCGTTTGTGTTTTATAATCGGAAGGCCCTCTGACTGTGAGATACCTAAGGAGTCTCACAGCCGGAGGGCCTTCTCGACAGCGCACAAGGGATTGCACTATTATAAACAGATAAGGCGGCAGGACGGACAGGGGCAGTCAGAAAAAGCTGATTGCCCTTGTTGAATGGGGATAGAAAACACTGGAGAAATGTAACGCATATAGCAGTAAAATCGTGGCGGATAGAGATAATTTCTTTATCCGCTACGATTTTATACTTTTTGAGCTGCCTAAATAAAGCGTTTTTGCTGTCAAAAAGCGTTATAATGTTTAATCTCTTCCTCTGTTGTAAACAGCAGATAAGGTATATGCGGTTTGCTCATTTAGTGGCATTTTAACACTCAATTTTGTACCTCTTACAATAAAGCAATTGAGAAAATAATACCAGTGATTATAATAATCAAAGGAGGTGCCATATGGATATTCAGATTATTGAACACATAAAAGAAACATTAAGCGTAATTATTCAGTGCAATAAGATTGATGCCGAAGTAATGCGATTAAAAGCGCATATTGAATCATTTGACAATAAATTGTATGCTCAAAAAGATGGCACGCAATTTTTGGTAAATTTATCAGAAGTATTATACTTCGAATCTGTAGATAATCATACATTTTTATACACGCTGGAAGATGTTATGGAAATTAAACAAAGGTTATATGAACTAGAGGAAATTTTATCCGATAAAGATTTTGTACGAATTTCAAAGTCACTTATCGTAAACATAAATAAAATCCGCTCCCTAAAACCAGAGTTAAATCGCACCATTTTAGTAACATTGTGCAATGGAGAGTTATTATTTATTTCAAGAAAATATGTACCGTTTGTACGGAAACTATTATCAATATAGGAGGATAGGAATGAAAAATAACAAAAATATCATAAAATTTTTCGTTTGGATGAGAAATGGGATTGCCTTTTGCATGACATGGCTTCTTATCATCTGGATAGCATACTGCCATATTTCCAATCAACAGCAAATTTCAGTAAGTATGTTAACTAAACTACTGTTTTTTGTGATTGGCGGTGTGTGGATTTTTAATATTCTTTTTACAAAAGTTTTTATTAAGAATTGGACTTTCACAAAAAGATTAACCTGCTTTATGGTATTGTTTAGCTTATATGAGTGTCTAAACTTCTATTGGATTGGATTTTTCAGCGGTATAGGAACATTTATTCAATGGTTAATTTTTATCGGAATTATATGTGTTCTTTATTTTATTTGTATTGGTATATACCAGTGGTATAGCAATAAGCAAGGAGAAATTTATACCCAAGCCTTGATGAAGTATCAACAGCAAAGGAGAAAAGCAAATGGAAAATAGAAAAGAGTTCGTATCAACATTGCAAGAACTGAGAGAAGATAATATAAGAAAACAAAAA
>NHCFR01400__coassemble_660_pt1 | contig 26494 bp, 23 predicted proteins | sample NHCFR01400__metabat2_high_PE_048 | metagenome-assembled genome bin NHCFR01400
AGAAACTCGCTGCTATTCTGGATGTCATATTCTGACATATCAATGAGACGTACCTTATTATTCAACTCATACATGTGCTTTCTGCTTTTATCCAGATAAACAAATGTACCGCTTGCTTCCTTTACCTCTTTATTTACTTTGTCCAGAAGTTCTTTTGTTTTTCCTTTACCTTTTTCTCCTACAATTAACTGAACCATCGCAATTTCCTCCTTAGCCGCACGTAATATGTATATTTACTAAAAACGTGGTTATTGTTGAATACATTATAGTGCATATCGTTGAAAAATACAATGGTAAATTGCAAATTTCCAGCAATTTTATTAAATATTCAGTTTGCGGCAGATTCTGGTGTCCCAGACTCCGTGGTTGAATAGTTACTGATTTTATGAGTTTATCTTTTCCAGCATCTGCTGGAGCCTCTCGTACAGATTGACCTGTCCGTCGGTTTTTAACACCACCGCCATAAAGGCATCCCCGTAATTATTTTGTACCAGCAGGGCGCCGTAATTTTGGTCTGAAGATACGCTCATTTTACCTCCCAGCACAGTCACATCTTTCGGGACGGAAACTGCCCCTGTGATATACAGATTATCGCTGTCCAGCCATTGCTGCTTACTGTCTCCGCTGGCCTTGCTGTAGTCCAGGGTATAATTGGCCAGTCCCATGGCATTGGTCAAATCCGGCTCATTCAGAAGAGCATTCAGTAAGAGATATACATCATAAACCGTAGTGTACTGTTCTTCGTCCTCGGCCCCGGTTACATTAGTAAAATGGGTGTTTGTCATGCCAAGTTCCACAGCCTTACTGTTCATAGCCGCCACAAAGCTGTCTCTGCTGCCGGAACAGGCCCTGGCCAGTACCAGACTGGCATCTTGAGCGGAATAGACAAGAACTGCGTTTAAAAGCTGCCGTGCAGGAATTATATTTCCCGCAGCCAGACCACAGGTTCTGGAGCCTTTTCCGTAAGCAAAATCCTCCTGTTCCACTGTTACCTGTGTATCCATATCCATATTTTCCCAGGCTACAAGAGCAGTCATAAGCTGGGTCAGCTTTCCGGGAGCAGTTTTCTCATATAATCCATTGGAAAAAGGAATTTCCCCCTTTTTTATGTCAAACAGCGCTGCCAGCTCCCCTTCCTGGGAGGTGATGCCATCCATAGCGGTCTGGCTTTCACCCACACATAGTCCTGCCGCCATGCCCTCTACGGACATAGAAATCTCTCGTGAAGCAGACAGGAAGGTTCTGCTGCTCCGTTCATAAGGAACAGGCTCATCCAATGCTTTACTGCGCATGAACACAGTCAGCCCTGTGATAACCAGCACAAGAAGGACCACAAAACCTCCTATAAGCATACCGGTTTTTCTCAGTTTTTTTCTCCGGATTTCCTTCCATTTTTTGCCCTTGGTCTTATTTATACATTTCACGCCAATCCAACTCTCCTCTGCCCAAAGAACGAATCATCATCTCTGCTGTAGCCAGATTGGTTGCCAGGGGAATATTGTGTGTGTCGCACAGATGAAAAATACGCTTTACATCCGGGTCATGCTTCTGAGGTGCCAGAGGCTCTCTCAGATAAATCACTAAATCCATTTCATTTTGTTCAATTAAAGCACCCAGCTGCTGTTCGCCTCCCAGATGTCCGGCCAAAAACTTGTGAACCGTCAGATTGGAAGCCTCCTCAATCAGTCTTCCCGTAGTGCCTGTAGCGTACAGCGTATTCCTTGATAAAATGCTCCTGTATGCAATGCAGAAATTCTGCATCAATTTCTTTTTTGAATTGTGTGCTATCAAACCGATGTTCATGATTTTTCTACCTCCCTGTATGTTTTTGCTTTCTGAAGCCCCACATTCAGCACCAGTCCCATGCCGATATACAGGCTGACCATGGAAGTCAGTCCATAACTGACAAAAGGAAGAGGGGTACCGGTATTTGGCATGATGTTTGTCACCACCGCCACATTGATAAAGCTTTGTATTCCGATAAGTGCGGCCATGCCGCAGCATATGAGCCGTCCCGCCATATCCTTTGCCCGCAGGCTGGTGCGTATACATTCAAATATAATAAACAGCAGGAGCAGCAATATAGCCGTACAGCCTATAAATCCCAGCTCTTCTCCTGCCACGGAAAAAATAAAGTCCGTCTGATTTTCGGATACAAAATTTCCCTTGTTAGCTGAAGAAACTTCATTGTTGTTCAGACCTTTTCCCGTAAGCTGTCCTGAGCCAATAGCCATTACAGAATTTTCCTGCTGGGCCACATCGTCGGAATATTCATCCTCCTCTGCGTTTAAAAAGGACATAATCCTGTCTCTCTGATAAGATTTTATCAGCTTCTGGTCCGGCTGGATGACAATAAAAAGGAAAATTACAGCCAGGGGAACCGCAATCAGGATAGCTCCTCCGATGATTTTATAGCTCAGTCCCGCCATATATATAATGATACAAAAAAGTATAACAACTGTAATCGTATTTTTCAAGTCTGGCTGTATATAAATCAGTATCAGGGGGATAAGGATAAGTACCGCTGATTTTACCAGATTCCGCAGGGTATTCAGCTCCTCCTCATGCTCCATAAAAAACTTGGCAAAGAATACAATAACAATAATCTTGGCAAGCTCAGTAGGCTGGAAGGTAAATCCTCCGATGCTAATCCAGCGGGTCGCTCCGTTGGCATCGTCTCCGAAAAGCCGTACAGCCAGCAGGAGCAGAGCGTTACACCCGTAAATAATCCAGTAAAAATTTAAAATCCAGCTAAAATCCATGAGGGAAACCACAACCATTACAATAAGTCCCAGTATCATTCCCATCAGCTGGCGGTTCTGAAGTGAGGCATCTGCGCTTCCCACAAGCAGCACTCCCAGGGAAGTCAGAGCAATCAGCGCCAGCACCAGTCTGAAATTGTAGTCCCGTAATTTATATTGTCTAATCATGAAAACACCTTATTTTTTCTTTTGGTTCTTAGTATCTGTTATTTCTGTATCTATTATTTCTTATCTCCAAAAAGACATTCCCGGAGAGGATTTATCTATATCCATCTGCAGGGGGATTTTTGCCAGTATGGTGGCCCGGTCCTTCTGGTACCGGATTTCCACCTTTTTCTCCTTTACGGCAAAATACTTGTCCACGGCTCTGATTATATCATTCTGCAGCATAGTCATCATTTGCGGAGTACAGTCAAGCCGCTCAGAAGTAAGGAGCAGCTTTAATCGGTCCTTTGCAACAAGACCGGAACGCCTGCCTGGAAATCTCATAACTTCCACGCCTCCTTCTCTTCTATTTTATTTTCTGAAAATGCCGGACAGCCGCTTAAATACGCCTTTTTTTACCTGGAAATCCATAAGAGGAACCTCTTCCCCGGTTAATCTGCGGCAAATATTTTCGAAGGCAAGACCAGAGGGGGAGTTTTTCCCGCACACCGGCTCTCCCTGGTTGGTGGAAATCACCACAGCCTCGTCATCGGGTATGGCGCCCAGCAGCTCTACAGCCAGAATCTCTGTCACATCCTCCACGGACATCATTTCTCCCCGCCTTACCATATCCATGCGGAGACGGTTGATGACCAACTGTATCCTGGGCATTTCGCTGGCCTGGAGAAGACCGATGATACGGTCAGCATCCCTGATGGCCGACACCTCCGGAGTTGTGACTACAATAGCCCTGCCAGCTCCTGCTATAGCGTTTTTAAAGCCCTGCTCAATACCGGCAGGACAGTCCAGAATGATATAGTCAAATTCTTCTGACAAATCCTCTGTAAGCTTAACCATCTGCTCCGGCGTAATGGCTGTTTTGTCCTTAGTCTGGGCTGAAGGCAGCAGATACAGGGTATCGCACTGCTTATCCCGTATCAGCGCCTGCTTCATCCGGCAGCTCCCCTCAATTACATCTATAAGGTTATACACAATCCGGTTTTCCAGCCCCAGAACCACATCCAGATTCCGAAGGCCAATATCCGTGTCAACCACCACAACCTTTTTATTCAGCCTGGCCAATCCAAGGCCGATGTTAGCCGTTACTGTGGTTTTCCCAACTCCGCCCTTGCCGGACGTTACTACGATAATCTCACTCATACCTGAACCTCCTGATATTTTCGTTTAAAGCTCTCTGTGGTATCTTAGCTTTAATCTGTCTGTTCGGTCATGCTGATATTGTCTGTACTTGCGGAGCCGGAGATAATCTCTGATTTATCCGCAAGATTGTACTTATAACGGAAAATATCATTGGCAACAGAAACCGCATTTCCGGAAGTGTATCCGTGGGTAATGCGGACTGCCATGGCAATTTCCGGGTCCTCATAAGGTGCAAACCCAATAAATGTACCATGGGATGGCCGGGACAAATCCTCCTGGGCAGTACCGGTTTTACCTGCCACAGCCACCTTTAAAGAGCTAAGGGTGGAATTCTTTTTGGCAACGCCCCGCATACCGGCCTGAACCGTTTCCCAGGTACTGTCTGCCACGTCCAAATCTCCCTTAACCTCCGGTGTGAAATCTTCCACCAGGTTGCCGTCGGCATCCGTTACTTTATCAAGAAGGGACAGCTGGTAGCTGGTTCCCCGGCTTGCGATTGTGGTAACATATCTGGCTAATTGAGAGGTTGTGTAGTTATTCTCACTCTGTCCGATAGCCATACGGGTAGCATCGGTAGTCGCTACCTGGGGCATGGACTCCTCTATTTCCAGGCCAGACTTTTCATCTAAACGAAACATATCCGCATATTTTGTCAGAGTTTCTACACCCAGACTGTCGGAATAATTCCCCTGGGCATCTTTTCCCAAATCATAACCAATCTGACAGAAAAAGTCGTTGCAGGAATTGGTGATACCGGAAACAATATTCATATAACCATGGCCATACCGGTTAGAACAGTTTACAGGCTTGATTCCGGGGGCCTCAAAAACACCATTACAGACCACACCGTAGTTATCCGTTACAATTCCCTCTTCAATCCCCGCTACTGCCGTTAAAATTTTAAAGGTAGAGCCCGGAGCCCTTTTCTCCTGGGTTGCTTTATTGTACAGGGGACTGGATAAATCTTCATTGATATGCTGGAAATACTCAATATCCATATTATTGGCCAGCCTGTTATTGTCATATCCCGGATAGGATACGCAGGCCAGGGTTTCTCCTGTATTCACATCCGTGATGACTACGGAACCAGAACAGGGGTCCAGAGCCAGCTGGGCAGGAGTAATTTCCAAATTGCTGATTTTATTCAGCATAAAGTCATAAGCTCTCATGCTGCCGGAAGCAAGGGCATTGTAGGTAGCCTCGTCAGCCTCCAGGATTCCCTGGTCGTACAGCAGCATACAAAGCTGCGTTCCGGAAATCATGTCATCCTGAATCATATATTTATATATGATTTTGGAAAAACCGTCGTCATCTGCAAGAGAAGCGGTCAAATACTCGGAAAGCGCCTGGTAAACTTCTGAAGAATCCAGGTACTCTCCCTCTGCTGAAAACTTGGAAATATCTATCCAGTTCTTTCCAGCCGCATAAGTCAGATACTCTTTCATGCTGACCGTTCCTTCGCTCCATGCATTCTGAATGGAATCCGAAGCATCAATGGCCCCGGAGGAAAGAATGCCTGTGTCTGTTTTCAGGAAGGTATCTACAATATACTTCTGATATTCCTGCATATACTCCGGCAGGCTTTCATAAGCCTGAGGGTTATCTTTTGTCAATTCTTCCCGAATTTGTCCAAACACCGTTTCCTGACGCTGCTGAAACAGGCTATATACATTTTTCTCCAGGCTGGTGGCGTCTTCCGCTTTAAAATGGTCTATATCCAATACACTGTTTTCGATAAGCGCATTATAGACGTCATAAATAGGTGTTTTAATATCAGCGGTATCCATTCCCTCCACATAGTCAAAGGTCTTTTGATTCACAATATTTGACACCAGAATACCGGAAATCTTCTGCTCCAGAACCCGGTAAGCCACCTCCTGCAAATCCTTGTCAATAGACAGATACACATCGTTGCCTGCTTCCGGCTCTTTCCGGGAAGATTCGTCTATATCCAGCACCTTTCCCAGACGGTCTACATGAACCTTTTCTGAGCCGTCCTTTCCCTGGAGCTGGGTTTCCATCAGCTGTTCAATCCCGGCTTTACCAATAATAGCATCCGTAGGATAATCATCATATCCCGCCTCTTCTAAAGCATCCAGCTCTTCTGCAGAGGCCTTTCCTGTATAACCGATTAAGGGCGCCAAATACTCGGCCCCGTCATAAACTCTTATGGAATCTTCCATAATATCTATACCCTGCAGCTGGTCCTTTCGTTCCATGACCTCGGCCACTGTTTCTTCGCTGACATTAGTGGCAATCGTCACAGGCATGTATTTCTGGAAGCTGTTGGTGGATAAAATATAACGCATTTTCACAATTTCCAGAGTCTCCTGGGGAGTAAAGGACTGGGGCAGGCCATGACCGGAAAGCTCTTCCTCTGTATAGGGTTTTTCCTTGTTTACCAAAGCGAACCGTTCCTCGCCGCTCATATAGGCCATCATTTCTTCAGCAGTTGCGTTTAATTGCTCATCCTTCAGATTTTCAATATTAGCCTCACCATACACATCCGCCTTAAAACGGTTTAAAGTAAAGCCGCTGGCGCTGAATTCATAGGAACCGTCTTCGCCCAAAACAATATAAAAGGCAATATCCGTTGTTTCATTATTCTTCTGCAGAATCTGAAGCAATTCGTAAGACACATAATTCAAGGTCAGATTCTTTTCCCGGGTAGTATCATAGGTTCCGTTATCCTCCATGATAATAGAATAAGAAAGCTGGTTGTATGCAATAAGCTGTCCGTTCCGGTCCCGGATATTTCCTCTGGTACCTTTAATGGTCCTCTCCTTAGTAATATTCAGATTGAAATTATCTGCATATTCCTGTCCGTGAATTATCTGCAGGGAAAACAGACGCTGTATCAGCACTGCAAAAAGGACACAGAAAAGCAGAATTAGTACGGTAGTCCGTTTGGGGCCTATTTTTTTGAAAAATTTCTTTATTTTCTTAACCAAATAGAATCTCTCTCTTTCATTTCCAGTTCTGTAAGTTTCTTGTTCAGCCAAAACAGCAATTTATATAGAATTACTGTAATCAATACGGTGTAAATCATCTCCGGAATAATAATTCTTCTCAAATAGAAAAAAATTTCAATTCTTCCCCTCATCAAAAACTGCACCACATACACTGCGGCACCATACAGAAAATCTCCGGCAGCCACCAGAAAAAGGGGCACCCGGATTTCCTCGTCGTAAAATATTTTGCAGCAGCAACCGGCGGCATATCCGATGCACAAGTATACCAAGGCGTAAAAACCCAGCAGGTTTCCGTAGAATACATCTTTTAAAATACCGCAGAAAAAGCCTACCCATATGCCAGTGATTTTTCCCTGCATAAAGCCGAAAGAAACCGTAGCTATGAGTAACAGGTTAGGCACAATGGAACCAATGGACAGAGCCTGGAATACCGTGGTCTGCAAAATAAAGCAGACCAAAAGGACCAGGACCATGGCCGCTTTTCGTTTTAGCCTCATTTATGAATCTCCCTTCTGCTGCTTCAGCTCCGTGATAACCAGAACCTCCCGCAGATGTTCAAAATCAACGACAGGAGTCAATGTACCTGTTTTTGTCAGATTATTAGGGTCCTCTTCTATCTCGCTGACATATCCGATAAGAATTCCCTTCAGAAATTTATCACTGACATCAGAGGTGATGATTTTCTCACCTTCCTGTATCTTATCCTCGTCGTCTTTCAAATGAATAAACTGGAGTTTTCCCTCATCTATAAGGCGCAAATCTCCGGATACGATACATCGGTCAGAGGTACTCATTGTCATGGCGCTGACATTGCTGCTGTCATCGATGATAGAGCGGACCGTAGCCCAGTTCTTCCCTGTATCTGTTACGATTCCCACCAAACCGCTGCCTGCAATCACATTACAGTCCTTTTGGATTCCGTCGTCGGTTCCACGGTTAATGGTAAAGGTAGAAAACCAGTTTTCATCGTCCATGGAGATTACCTCTGCGGCCACTTTGTCATATTCGCTGTACTGCTGGTCCAGCTGATACAGCTTTTGAAGGCGGTCCAGCTCGTCCAAATCCTGGGTAAGCAGACTGTTTTGGGCAGTCAGCTCGTCCACCTGCTCCTGAAGCTTTTGATTTTCTTCTACCAGTTTCTTCTTGCTCTGCAGACCGGCAGTTGCATTGTCCAAAGCTATGCCGATTTTGTTGATTCCCTTCTGAAAAGGAACAATCACATAGCCGGCAGCATTTTTCACCGGACCTGCCGGGAATTTTACTGCTGCCGCCAGCAGCATCAGGCTGACGCAGACTAAAATCATGATAATAAGAACATGTTTGCTTTTTATTACCCAGTTATGCTTTTTCTTCATTCTAAAACCTCAGCTTTTCTTCCTAGTTATCTTACCCATTTTCTAAGGGTACGGTTTTTAATGATTTCTTTCAGTCCGTATATGGTACACAATTCGTAAAAGCCGGACAGACGTACCTTACGCCCCGTCTCCTGGCTCAAAAACCAGTCAATATCCGGAATCCTGGTCGTTCCTCCGGTGAGAAAAATTCCCTGGTCCTCAATATTGGTCCTCATTTGAGGCGGAATCCTCTCCAGGAAAAACTGAATTTCCTGACAAACGGAGCGGACAGGTTCCACAATGGCTCCATAGATTTCGTCAGAGGGGATAACGCCCTCTCTGGGAAGTCCGCTTAAACAATCTACTCCCACTATCTTTCTGGCTTCCATTATATCTTCCTTCAGATAAGCAAGAGAAAACTTCAGGCGTCTTGCCGTACGGCTGCCAATATAAAGATTGTGGTTTTTCCGGGCCATATTTACAATGGCTTCATTTAACTGTCTGCCTCCAAGCTCCAGGATTTTGCTAATCACAACCCGTCCGCCTTCCAGGACAGAAATCTCTGTACTCTGGGCTCCCATATTCACCACCATGGTTCCCTTGGTATTATTGATAGGAATTCCCAGGGCTACTGCATCTGCTATAGCCTTGTCCACCATGTAAATCTTACCGTTTCTTCCGGTATTTTCCAGGGTGTGATAGGCTCTCTGTTCAATTTCCGACAAATCTGAGGGAACGGCCAGAAACAGGCTGCTGCCAAAAGCGGCCTTTACCTGAAACTTTTCCAGCAGCCGGGCCAGAACCAGCTCCATATAATTTATATCCGCAATCTTTCCCCCGGACATAGGAGAAATCACCGCCACATTTGATGGATTTTTTTCAAAAATCTCGTAAGCATCGTTTCCCACGGCCAGTATTTGGTTCTGATTGCGGACAGCTATCATGTTTTTTTCCGTTATTATGGTATCCTGTTCCAGGGAATACAGCTTTACATCGCTGGTCCCTAAGTCTACCCCAAACGTTTTATGAAACGGCATATTTTCCATGCTCCCCTTTTTCTAAAACTTAAAAAATCCCCCTTTGGCGAAAACTGAGAAACCTGCAGTCTCCGATGATGATATGGTCCAGCAACGGTATTCCCAGAATCTCCCCGGCCCTGCGGACTCTCTCCGTAAAGTCTAAATCAGACCGGCTGGGAGCAGGGTCGCCGCTGGGGTGGTTATGTACCAGCAGGATACCCACCGCATGGTAAGAGGTGGCTGCCAGAAAAATTTCCCTGGGGCTGGCCAGGGCTTGGTTTACTGTGCCCTTAAAAACCACCTCTTCCCCCAAGAGATGGTTTTTCGTATCTAACATCATGCATAACAGCAGCTCCTGTTCTTCGTGGCGGAGCTGCTCCATATAGTAATCTGCAATAGTCTCCGGCTGATTAAAAGCCAGGCCCCGTTTGGCTGTAGTTCTGGAAATACGTTTGGATAGCTCTCCGATGCATTTTAACTGCACGGCCTTGACTTTCCCGATTCCCTTTATAGACTGCAGCTCTGTAAGGCTTAGCTGATATAAACCTAAAAGACCTTCTTTATCTTTAGATAAATCCAGAATCTGCTGAGCCATATGGACAGAAGGGCTTCCCTTTGTCCCTGTTCTTAAAAGAACAGCCAGCAGCTCTGCGTCTGTCAAAGAGGCGGCTCCAAGCTGCAGACATTTCTCATAAGGCCTGTCCTGTTCCGCCAAATCCTTTATTTTTCTCAGACTTTCCATACTTTGCGAAGTCTCTTCGGCATATAGTTTTCGCAGTCCCATTGTAGCACAGTTTAAAAACGATGTATATGCCTTAGAAAAAATTTATGATTTTTTTCACAATTGCCTCTCCTACCTTCAGCCCGTCCATTGCGGCTGAGGTAATGCCTCCCGCATAGCCGGCTCCCTCCCCGCAGGGATAGATGCCTTCTATATTGCTGCTCTGAAAATCCTCACCCCGGTTTATCCGTATGGGAGAGGAGGTACGGCTTTCCACCCCGCTGAGAATCATATCCTCCCGGTTAAATCCGGGAATCACCTTTCCAAAGGCTTCAATCCCTTCTGTCAAAGCCACACAAAGCTCCTGGGGAAGTAATTGATGAAGAGCTGCAAAACGCCATTCTCCTTTGATACAGGGCGTTATCTGTCCCAACTTTTCAGACACTTTTTGTTTCTTAAAATCTCCGTACAATTCCAGAGGAATCTTTCCCTCTCCCAGAGTATAGGCTTTTTCCTCCAAACATCTCTGAAATTCCATGCCTCCCAGAATACCGTCCTGTCCCCAGGCCCTGTAATCTTCCGGTGTTACAGTGACAATCAGGGCACTGTTGGCATTTTGGGAATCCCGTCCCTGGTAGCTCATACCGTTTACAGCCAGACGGCCTTCTTCAGAAGAAGCGTTTACCACATAGCCTCCCGGACACATACAGAAGCTGTATACTCCACGGCCGTTGGCCGCCCTGTGGGTCAGCTTATAACTGGCCGCTCCCAGGCCCTCTGCCTCTTCCTTTCCATATTGCCAGAGATTGATAAGCTCCTGGGGATGTTCTGCACGAAGGCCTACGGCAAAGGATTTTGCCTCCATATCCAAGCCCTTTTCTTTTAACAGCAGAAACGTATCTCTGGCGCTGTGTCCGATAGACAGAACCACCTGTTCCGCCGGAATCCGTTCCTCCCCGTTAACTATAACTGCCCGGACTTTTTTATCCTGTATTTCTATATCCGTAACCTTAGAACGGAAACGTACCTGGCCCCCTTCACGCTCAATCATATGACGCAGATTTTTTACAAGGTCCACCAGCAGGTCAGTACCCAGATGAGGCTTCTGCACATACCGGATTTCTTCCGGTGCCCCGGCCTGGACAAAAAGATTCAAAACCTCCTGATTCCTTCCCTTGCTATCCTTTACCATGGTGTTTAATTTGCCGTCAGAAAAGGTTCCGGCGCCGCCCTCGCCAAACTGTACATTGCTTTCTTTATCCAGGTTTCCTGTTTTCCAGAATTCTTCCACCCGAAGCAAGCGGCTGTCAGCGTCATCTCCCTGTTCCAGAACAAGAGGGCGCAGTCCTGCTTTGGCCAGATAGTAAGCGCAGAACAAACCTGCCGGACCGCTGCCCACTACAATAGGCCTCTTTCTTTCCGGTACCTGTTCTCCTTGGGATGGCAAAATCTTCAGATAAGTAAATTTTTCCTTTTTAGTTAACATAATATTTTTACTGTTAACTCTTCGTATAACTTTAGATTCTTTTTTTACTGCTGCCTCAACTGTGTATACAAAAAACAAATCTGGCTTTTTTCTGGCATCCAGAGATTGTCTCCGGATTTTCCAGGAAAGAAGCTCAGCCTTTGATATTTTCAAGGTATGCAGGACTTTGCTTTCCAGCTCTTCCCTGGTATGGGAAACCGGAAGCTTTAACTGTTGTATAGTTATCATAGGCTCTCCTTTTCCTTAACGTCTGCCAGGGTCAGAATTCCCCGGGCAGCTGCAAGCTGCCGATTTTCCGGCCAAGGCACCGGTAGTCCAGGCCCACTGCAGGTTATAGCCCCCGCAGATGCCGTCCACATCCAATAATTCTCCGGCCAGATAAATACCTGGCGTCAGCAGGGATTCCATGGTCTTAGGATGGATTTCCTCCAGCCTGACTCCTCCCTGGCATACCTGAGCCTGTTCAAAAGACTTAGGCCCTGTGATTTTCACAGGAAATTCTTTTATAGCCAAAGCCAGCTCTTCAAGGCTCTGGTCTTTTTTCGCCAGTACCTGGATAAGTCTGGAAGGAAGCAGCCCCACCAACAGCTCTTTTTGACTTTTATAGGGGCACTGTTCTTTTCTTTTTCTCAGAAATACTTCCAGCCCTTTCCTATCAAAATCCGGTATAAAATCTAAAAGTACAGTTACCGGAATACCTTCCTCTATAAGTCTTACCGCCGGACCGCTGATTTGAAATACGGGAATTCCGGAAATACCGTATTCTGTTAGCTGAAGTTCTCCTTCCTCCGTATAAAAGATTTCTCCATCTGCCTGAAGGGAAATCCTTCCCTCCACTCGTACTCCCGCCCACTTTGAAAAATAGTTGCCCTTTCCTTTTAAGGGAACCAGAGCCGGAAGAGGTTTCCGCAATGTATGCCCCAGACTGCTTGCCAGTTCATAACCACTTCCGTCAGCGCCCTGAATGGAAGAAGCCCGGGAGCCGCAGGCCAGAATCACAGCCTGGGCCGGATAGCTCCAGGTAGAGGTGTGGACCAAAAATTCCCCGGAATGTGTTTTTTCAATGGATTTCACATGCTCCCGGCATTTTATTTTCACTTTCCGATACCTGGCCTCTGCATCTAAAAGCTCCAGTACACTGGAGGCCTGCATGCTGGCAGGATAAAGCCCTCCCTTTTTATTTTTGGTATACACGCCGATTTCCGAAAAAAAACGCAGGGTATCGGAAAGGGAAAATTCCCGGAGGATTTCCCAGGCCCTGTCCCGGGAGGCACTGCGATAGCAGGAAGGTTCCTGCCTTACATTTGTCAGGTTGCATTTTCCGTTTCCCGTAGCCAGCAGCTTCCGCCCCGGCTTTTCGTTATGCTCTAAAAGGGTTACCTGGGCCCCGGCTCTGGCAGCCATAACCGCTGCTGTCAGCCCGGAAGCTCCGCCTCCCACAATACAAACGCTCCGTTTTTCCATACTATCTCCTATTCCTGCGGCAATACCGCCAGATTCTTATCCACCAGCTTTTGGAGGGACATAAGAATGCCCAGCTTTGCATGATACCAGGTAAGGCCGCCCTGAAAATATACGGTGTAAGGAGGCTTAATGGGACCATCTGCAGATAACTCAATAGAAGAGCCCTGAACAAAAGCTCCTGCCGCCATAATCACGTCGCTGTCATAGCCTGGCATGGCCCAGGGTTCCGGCTCCACATAACTGTCTACAGGAGCCGCCGCCTGGATTCCTTTGCAAAACTCAATGACTCCTTCCGGAGTGCCGAAGGTGACAGCCTGTATAATATCGTGCCGCTGTTCTGAACCGTTGGGAGTCACCAAAAAGCCCAGCTTCTCATAGATATTAGCTGCAAAAACAGCTCCCTTTAAGGCTCCTGCTGTCACTGTAGGAGCCAGGAAAAAGCCCTGGTAAAAGGCAGAATTTACGCCTAAGGTGGCGCCCACCTCCCGTCCTAATCCGGGACAGGTCAGACGGTAAGCCGCATTTTCCACATATTCCTCCTTACCGGCAATATAGCCGCCGATAGGTGCCAGGCCTCCTCCCGGATTTTTAATCAGGGAACCTACTACCAAATCTGCTCCCACATCTGTAGGCTCGATTTTTTCTACAAACTCTCCATAGCAGTTATCTACCATGCAGATAACATCCGGCTTAATATTTTTGATAAAAGCTATCAGCTCCCCTATTTGTTCCACAGAAAAAGTGGGACGGGTCAGATACCCTTTGGAACGCTGAATCTCTACCAATCTGGTCTTTTCATTGACAGCCTTTCGGATATTCTCGTAATCGAAGCTGCCGTCTGGCAGCAGCTCTACCTGACGGTAGCTTACGCCGTATTCTGCCAGAGAACCTCTGGAAGGACGGATACCGATAACCTCCTCCAAAGTATCATAAGGTTTTCCCACTGGGGAAAGCAGCTCGTCACCCGGCCGCAGATTACCGAAAAGGGCCACGGCCAAGGCATGGGTACCGCAGGCCAGCAAAGGCCTTACCAGAGCTGCCTCTGTGTGAAAAGCATCTGCATACACGGCTTCCAGAGTATCCCTGCCTAAATCATTATACCCATATCCGGTGGTAGAATACAGGCAGGCCTCACTGACCTTATTTTTCTGCATAGCATGCAGCACCTTCATCTGGTTATACTCTGCGTTTTCGTCTATGGCTTCAAACCGTTTTTTCAAACTTTTCTCAATTTTATTTCCAAAGGCCAGAACCTGAGGACTGATACCCAGTTCCTGATACATCTTGTCCATCTGCTCCATTATAGAACTCCTCTTTTCCTGCAATTTTCTAATATATAGGTCAAAATCTTTTCATTGTCATAGTCAAAGTCATATTTGTTTACCCAGATAACCTCCGGCTCCCGCTTAAACCAGGTAAGCTGCCGTTTGGCAAAATGCCGGGTGTCTCTTTTCAAAATATATACTGCTTCTTCCAGAGTACATTCTCCCTGAAGATAGGTCAGTATTTCTTTATACCCAAGTCCCTGCATGGAAACCATTTCCCTGGTGCAGCCTGCAGCCGCCAGATTCTGAACCTCCTTTACCAGTCCTTCCTCCAGCATCTCCTCTACCCGCAGGTCAATTCGGGAATACAGCTGTTCCCGGTAATCATTCAATACAAAATAGGCAAACTGATAAGGAGATTCCCGCTGGGCCTCCCGCTGATTATGAAGGGAAATCTTCTCCCCTGTAAGCTCATAATATTCCAGAGCACGAATGACTCTTTTTCTATTATTGGGATGAATTTTTTCGGCAGATTCCGGGTCTTTCTGGGAAAGCAGCCCGTGAAGATAGGCACTGCCTTTTTCCCGTCCTAACTCCTCCAGCCTCTGACGGCAGGAAGATTTCTCAGAATCCTGGGAAAAGTCCACATCCTTCAGCACTGCCTGGATGTAAAAGCCGGTTCCTCCGGTGAGAATAGGAATATGGCCTCTTTGGTAGATTTCTTTCATGGCAGCCCTGGCCATTTCCTGGAAACCCGCCACATGAAATTCCTGGGAGGGCTCTAAAACATCAATGAGATGGTGGGGAACTCCCTCCATCTCCTGGGGTTTGATTTTGGCAGAGCCAATGTCCATATGCCGGTATACCTGCATGGAATCCGCAGAGACAATCTCTCCGGAGACTCTTTTCGCCAGTTCAATAGAAAGCTTGGTTTTTCCCACAGCCGTAGGGCCTGTGAGTATGATTAAAGGTTTTTTCAAAGTATCACCTACACTATTCTTTTAAATTTCCTTTCCAGCTCATACTTTGTCATGGAAATAATGGTGGGTCTTCCATGGGGACAGTTATAAGGATTCTCCAGACCCAAAAGTTCGTCAATCAGCTTATCTGCCTCTTCAAAGGACAGGGTATTGTTGCCCTTTACTGCCGCCTTACAGGCCGCCGTGGCAATCCTGGCGGTAATCAGCTCCAGAGGCTGTCTGGAATTTTCGTTATCCAGACTGTCCAGGATTTCTACAAAAAGCTCCTGTACAGCGATTCCGTAAATATTGGCAGGAACTGCGTGAATGCTGTATTCCCTTCCTCCAAAAGGAGAAATCTCAAAGCCAAATCCTCGGAAAACCTCCATGTGGCTTTTTAATAATTCATCCTCCTGCAGATTTAAAGAAATCACCTGGGGAGGGGAAATCATCTGAGAAAGAATCTGCCGGTTTTCAAACTCCCGCATAAATCTTTCATAAAGTACCTTTTCATGGGCCGCATGCTGGTCTATGATATAAAATTTACTGTCGTATTCCACCAGCCAGTAGGTATCAAAAAGCTGACCGATAATCCGATGCCTGAGCCTTGCCTTCTTAGACAGCAATCTGTCATCAAAAAGTTCCATCTGCTCCGGTTTCTTCATAGAAAAGGATTTCGGTACTTGCCCAGTCTGGATTTCCGGGCTTTCTGCCGTGTTTTGCTTCTGCTCTGTTTTTGCCTTTTGGCCAAAAGCTTCCTGCTCTTGGCCGGGCTCCGGTTTCTGGCTATGTACCTGGGCCAGGCGGATGCCCACAGCCTCCTTGGGATTTTTCTGTCTGACAGCTGCTGTTTCTTCCTTTTGTCTAAGCTCCTGAGACTTTTTTGCAGTCAAATAAGAAGCCGAGGACTCCTGAATAGCAGAGGCAGGCTGAACCGGACTTTTATACTGTTCTCTGTATTTTGTCTCATAGGGCTCCGGCAGAGAAAGCTTCTCTCTGCTTTTTTCCCGTTCCTCTTTTTTTTCTTCCAGCCCTACCTGGGGAATCATTTCCCGGCCGGATAAAGCCTGGTAAATTAAGTCAAAAGTGGCGTTATACACGGCCCCTTGGTTCTGAAACCTGACTTCCATCTTAGTAGGATGGACATTCACATCGATTTCATCCCCTGTAATGGTATACTGAAGACAAACAAAAGGATATTTGTGCTGCATCATATAAGGCTTATATGCCTCCTCGATAGCTTTCATCAGGATTTTGCTCTTCACATATCTGCCATTGATGTAATAGTTTTCAAAGTTACGGTTTCCTCTGGAGATAACTGGCTTTCCGATAAAGCCTTCAATGGAAAGCCCGGGACGCTCCAGCTTAACCTCAATCAATTCCCGGGTAATATCCCGGCCGTAAATCCCGTAAATAACATCTTTTAAATTAGAGTTTCCTGATGTGTGAAGCTTTGTCTGTCCGTTTACCATATATTTAAAAGAAATATCCTGATGGGCCAGGGCCAGCTGTTCCATATAACCGCTGACATAACCGGCCTCTGTCATGGAAGTCTTTAAAAACTTAGCTCTGGCCGGCGTATTAAAAAACAAATTCCGCACCAGCATAGTGGTGCCGTTTGGAGCCCCGATTTCCTCTGAAAGCTTTTCCCTGCCTCCCTCGATAACATAGCGAAGCCCCATCATATCCTGTGGTACTTTAGTAATCACTTCCATCTGGGACACAGCGGAAATACTGGATAAAGCTTCTCCACGAAAGCCCAGGGAGGAAATTTGGAGTAAGTCCTCTACTTTCTGGATTTTACTGGTGGCATGCCTTAAAAAAGCCAGGGGGACCTGTTCCTTGGGTATCCCTTCCCCGTTATCTGTTACCCGGATAAGAGAAATTCCTCCCTCTTTAATCTCTACGGTAACTGCAGTAGCCCCTGCATCTATGGCATTTTCTACCAATTCCTTAACCACAGAAGCCGGGCGCTCCACTACCTCCCCTGCGGCAATCTTATCAATTGTATTCTGGTCTAAAACTGCAATTTTTCTCAATTTTTATCACCATCTGTTTTTCAGCTTGTTCTGTAGCCGGTACAAAATATTTAAAGCATCTACCGGGCGGAGTTCGTCTATCTGGATGGACTTCAGCTCCTCCAGCACATCATCGTCCTTCACTGTATCAAAAAGGGAAATTTGTTCCATATCCACCTGGTCATAATGAGGAGCTGGCTTTGCCTTAGCCTTCCTGCCCTCAGCGGCAATATCCTTTACCGTGGCGGTAATGTCTGCATCACTGAGCTCCTCCACCAGCTCCTTAGCTCTTTCGATTACCGAATCCGGAACTCCGGCCAGCTTAGCTACTTGGATACCATAGCTTTTATCTGCTCCGCCTTTTACGATTTTCCGCAGGAATACAATGTCATCTCCCCGTTCCTTTACGGCAATACAGTAATTATTCACTCCCGGCAGCTTTCCTTCCAGTTCTGTCAGTTCATGGTAATGGGTAGCAAAAAGGGTTTTCGCTCCTAAAAGACGGGTGTTGCTGATATGCTCAATCACAGCCCAGGCAATGGAAAGGCCATCAAAGGTGCTGGTTCCCCTTCCGATTTCATCTAATATCAGCAGGCTTTTAGAAGTAGCATTTCGCAGAATATTAGCAACCTCTGTCATCTCTACCATAAAGGTACTCTGGCCGCTGGCCAAATCATCGGAAGCTCCCACCCGGGTGAAAATCCGGTCTGCAATGCCTATGTTGGCCTTTTCCGCCGGTACAAAGGAGCCTATCTGAGCCATTAACACAATCAACGCACTTTGGCGCATATAAGTAGATTTTCCTGCCATGTTAGGCCCTGTGATAACGGAAATCCTGTTCTTGCCATTATCCAGATAAGTATCATTTGGGATAAACATATCATTGGGAATCATTTTTTCTACTACCGGATGTCTTCCGTTTTTAATATCAATAATTCCCTTTGTGTTTATCTTAGGCCGTACATATTGGTTTCTGGAAGCTACCACAGCCAGAGAGAGGTAAGCGTCCAGCTTTGCGATAGCCTTGGCCGTCCTCTGAATCCGTTCCACCTGATGGGCCACTATATTACGCACCTGGACAAACTGCTGGTATTCCAGAGCGGAAAGCTTGTCTTCAGCACCCAGAATCATGTCCTCCAGCTCCTTCAGCCTTGGGGTAATATACCGCTCCGCATTAGCCAGTGTCTGCTTTCTGGTATAGTAGTCCGGCACCATGTCCTTAAAGGAATTGGTAACCTCCAGGTAATAACCGAAAACCTTATTGTATTTTACTTTCAGATTGCGGATTCCTGTCTTCTCTTTTTCTTCGGATTCCAGCTGGGCCAGCCAGTTTTTCCCTTCTGTCTTGGCGGAACGATAGTAATCAATCTGCTCATTGTAGCCTTCCTTGATAATACCGCCTTCCTTCATCGCTAAAGGTGGGTCCTCCACAATGGCATCCTCCAGCACCCGGTACAAATCCTGCAAATCATCCATATCCTCATAGACCTGCTGCAGCTCCTGACAGGAAAACTGCTGCAGCAGCCGGCGGATATGAGGAATCATGGCAATGGAGGTTTTAAAAGAAATCATATCCCTGGGATTAGCGGACTGGTAGCTGACCCGGCTCATAAGACGCTCCAAGTCATAGACCGGTCCCAGATATTCCCGAATCTCCTCCCTGTCCATTTCGTGGCCGTTGATTTCCTCCACTGCATCCAGCCTGGTGTTAATTTCCTCCATATCAATCAAAGGCTGTTCTAAAAAAGAGCGGAGCATTCTGGCTCCCATGGCTGTTTTTGTCTTGTCCAGCACCCAGAGCAGAGAGCCTCTTTTTGTCTTCTCCCGCATGGTTTCTGTCAGCTCCAGGTTTCTTCTGGTAGAGCTGTCAATCAGCATGAATTTATCGGTGATATATGGAGTGATGGCCCGCATATGCTCCAGAGAAGTTTTCTGTGTTTCCAGAAGATAGGTGAATAAAGCCCCTGCGGCAATTACCGCACAGCTGTAATCCTTCAGGCCCAAACCTTCCAGGGTTCCCACATGAAAATGCTCTTTCAGCGTTCTGGCGCACAGCTCATCATCAAAATACCAGTTATCCAATGGAGAAAAGGACAAAGTCATTCTGTTTTTCAGCTCATCCACATCCACTCCGCTCATACAGAAAGCTTCGTTGCAGATAAGCTCTGAGGGAGAAAACTTGTAGATTTCATCCAGCAGACTTCTGATTTTTTCCACCTCTGTAACCATAAAGGCCCCTGTGCTTACATCTGCAATGGCAATGCCGAAGCGGCTGGAAATATACACTACAGACATAATGTAGTTGTTTTTAGATTCATCTAAAGCCTGAGCGTTTAGATTGGTTCCCGGTGTCACCACCCGGATAACCTCTCTCTTTACAATTCCTTTGGCCTGCTTGGGGTCCTCCATCTGCTCGCAGATAGCCACCTTATAGCCCTTGACCACCAGCCGGTTGATATATGTTTCCGCTGCATGAAAGGGGACGCCGCACATGGGCGCCCTCTCGTCCATACCGCAGTCTTTTCCCGTGAGAGTCAGCTCCAGCTCTCGGGATACCGTTTCTGCATCCTCGAAGAACATTTCATAAAAATCTCCCAAACGGTAAAATAAAATACAGTCTCTATATTCCTCTTTTGTTTTTACATAATGCTGCATCATCGGAGAAATCGATGACACATCCACATCCTTTATCGAAATTCCCATTCTGTCCTCTTATCCTATTCTCGTACCCATGTAATAAAAGCCTCTGCACTCATCCAGTTTTACCTTGCATATCTGTCCCAGAAGCGACGGTTCTCCCGGAAAATGCACCAGCAGGTTATTGGAGAGACGGCCTGTCATCAGACCAGAATCCTGACTGTTCTGCTCCTCCACCAGCACTTCCTGAACAGTACCTGTATCCCTGGCAGACATTTCCCGTCCGATTTCCTGTACTCTGGCCAAAAGACGGTCAAAGCGTTCCTTCACTACATCCTCCGGCACCTGGTTTTCCATGGCCGCTGCAGGCGTTCCTGTTCTCTTGGAGTAAATAAAGGTAAAAGCACTGTCATAGCGCACCTTTTCCACCACATCCACGGTTTCCAGGAAGTCCTCCTCCGTTTCCCCGGGGAAGCCTACAATAATATCTGTGGTAAGGGAAATATCCGGCATGGCCTCTCTTATTTTTCTTACTAAATCCAGATACCGCTCCTTGTCATAGCGGCGATTCATTTCCTTTAAAATACGGCTGCTGCCGGATTGCAGGGGAAGATGAAGGTGGCGGCATATTTTCTTACTGTTTTTCATCACTTCAATCAATTCATCCGACAAATCCTTGGGATGAGAGGTCATAAAGCGGATACGTTTCAATCCGTCAATCTTTTCAATCTCCTGCAAAAGCCGGGCAAAGCTCATAGGCTCTTCCAGGTTTCTACCGTAGGAATTTACATTCTGTCCCAGCAGCATAACCTCCACTACACCGTCAGCCACCAGCCGTTCTATTTCCCGTACAATATCTCTGGGATTCCGGCTCCTTTCCCGTCCTCTTACATAGGGAACTATACAGTAGCTGCAAAAATTGTTGCAGCCAAACATAATATTCACTCCGGATTTAAAGGGATATTTCCGGTCCACAGGTAAATCTTCCACAATCTTGTCTGTGTCCTTCCAGATGTCAATCACCATCCGCTGGGACAAAAGAGCGGAAACCATCAGCTCCCCAAACTTATAAATATTATGGGTGCCGAAAATAAGATTTACAAAAGAATAGCTTTTCTTCAGCTTTTCCACTACCTGAGGCTCCTGCATCATACAACCGCAGAGGGCAATCATCATGTGAGGATTTTTTTTCTTCAGGCTGTGCAGATACCCCAGCCTTCCGTACACCCTCTGGTTGGCATTTTCCCGCACAGTACAGGTATTGTAAATAACGAAATCCGCATTTTCATCTTCTGTCTCCTGGTACCCGATTCGCTCCAGGACTCCGGTAAGCTTTTCGGAATCTCTGGCATTCATCTGGCAACCGAAGGTGACCGTGCAGGCGGTCAGAGGCCGCCCCAGCTCTTGGGAACGGGCCTTTACCAACTCTCTGGCCTTCTTCATATACCAGTATTGCCGTTCCGGCTCCTGGCTGGGCGGCTCTTGTGTTAAATCCATGCTTTCTATCAATTCTTCAATGGTATCGTCAAAAATCAATTCTTTGTTATCCATGTAACTTTGTCCTTTCCGGGCATGCTTTCCTTGTGAAAGCTTCCATCCTTTTCCTGCTTGGTTTTAAAGGGAAAAGGTTCTTTTCTCTGTTATCACCATATCCGGAAACACATCCGTCTCCTCTGCGGGAATTTCCTCTACTATCTGAAAATCAAAGGCAATGGCCGCAGTTTTATGGTTTCTGTGTCTGCTTAAATATCTGTCATAAAATCCCTGTCCGTACCCGGCTCTGTGACGGTTTTTATCAAAGGCCACTCCCGGGACTATGACAAAGGCGTCTTCTTCCTCTGCTTCCCTGCAGTTCTCTGGCTCCGGTATACTGAAATAGCCGGGCTTTAACTGCTCAAAGCTTTCCAGATAATAATATTTCATCTCATGGGGACCCGTAACCTTAGGCACGGCTACCCGTTTATTCTGCTCCCAGGCATACCGGATAATCTCTCTTGTGATGGCTTCCTTATTGTAATCCACATAAGCGTAGATACAGGAGGCCTGACAAAAGGCGGGAAGCTGTATGACCTTTTGGTAAATACTCTGGCTGAAGGCCTCCGCCTGTTCCTGGGTAAGTTCCTTTCTTTTCTGAAAGATATATGCTCTAATTTCCTTTTTTGAGGCCATATTTATCTCCTAAATTAGTAATGCTTCCATCTTTTTCCTGTATATCAATGTTATCTAACTGAGCCCTGAGGTTCATTCGTATCACTGCTATGTACTCGGTCCGCAGTTTTTTCTGCTCCTCTTTTTCCTCGGCAGTCAGCCCTTCCGGGGTTTTGGCCTTTCTGGCCAGCTCGTTGATTCTGTCAATTTTCTTTTGCTCCATTTTGCAGCTCCTTTACCTCTTATTCTCCGCTATTTTTCTCTATCTTTCTCTGATACCCTGTGTCAGGACCCTGTGTTTTCCGACCTACAGAGTTTCAAACATCCGTTTCATGGCCTCCTGCCCTTTCCTGTCAGCCAGAAACAGAGTCCCGTAATTTTTCCCCTGTATGATTTTATGTATCACATGGAAATCAGCTCCATTGGCAATCACCATATCCGCACCTGCGCTGGTGGCAATCCGGGCAGCAGAAAGCTTAGTGGCCATTCCTCCGGTTCCCACAGTGCTTCCGGTGCTTCCCTTACCCATTTCCATCAGCTTTTCATCCAGGTGTTCCACCACATCGATAAATTCCGCCTGAGGATTTACATGAGGGTCATCAGTAAACAGTCCGTCAATATCCGAGAGAAGTATCAGCATGTCTGCGTCTACTAAAGCCGCCACCAAAGCGGAAAGAGTGTCATTATCTCCGAAAGTATTGACAAATTTAATCTCGTCCGTGGATACCGTATCATTTTCGTTGACAACCGGAATAGCGCCCATATGCAGAAGACTCTGAAGAGTGTTTCTGGCATTGGTCCTGGTATGGTCGTCAATCATGGTGTACTTAGTCAGCAAAACCTGGGCCGCTGTCTGATTATACTCGGAAAATAATTTCTGATAAATCATCATCAGACGAGCCTGTCCGATAGCGGCACAGGCCTGCTTCTGGGCCAGGGCCGAAGGCTTCTCATGGATTCCCATAACTGCCCGTCCCACGGCAATGGCTCCGGAAGAAACCACAATCACATCTTTCCCTTGATTGTGCAAATCTGCCAGTTCCCGCACCAGTATTTCCATTTTAATCAAATCCAGTCTTCCCGTTTCCTTGTGGGTCAGGGAAGAAGAGCCGATTTTTATTACCACCCGTTTTTTATCCTTCAGTTTTTCTCTTATGTTCATGGGAATTTACCTCGTCGTTTGTTTTTCATATTTTTCTATATTACACTATTTTTTTTTCTTCGTCTAGTGTACTGGCACATTCCTTTTGGAACCAGGGGCAAGGATACCAGGTATTATCAACTGGAATAATTTTCTAAAAAACTGTACAGCTCGTCTTCTCCCTGTAAGGTCTTCCCCAGAAGTACCTCCCGTTTCATCTCTTCCGGCAGAACGTCTAAAGGAATATTTGTGTATTCATATACCTGGCTGTCCTTTTTTGTATACACTGTAATGTAGTCATTCTCCACCTTTAGGAGAAATTCTCCTTCTTCCTGTTCCTGCCGGCTTTCCTCCTGTCTCAGCACAACCCTGTCCTGGCTGTAGGCTGTGACAGAATACCGGTTTCTCAGAAGCTGTCCGTCTTCATAACCCTCAACTATATATTCCTGGTCTCTGGGACTGCTCAACGCAGATACCTGCTGCATGGCCTGGGCGCTGCTCTCCTCCAGCTGGTTCATCCGCTCTTTCAGACTGCTGATTTGGTAGCTCAAGAGAAATCCCGCACACAAAAAAAGTACGGCAAGAAAAAGGCCGACACCATAGATAATTCTTTTCATGAAAGAATCCTCCTTTCTCTGATTGCTTATTACAAGTATGTTCAGATATAGTATCGACCGATTTTTTCTTCCTATTCACTTCTTATCTGGTAATCCCCAGGCTTTCCAGGATTTCTTCCTGCTTTTTCTCCATGACCTTAGCCTCTTCCTCTGTCATATGGTCATAGCCCATTAAATGCAGCATACTGTGGGCAATTAAAAAAGCATATTCCCTTAGCTCCATATGCCCGTACTCTTTGGCCTGGGCCTTCATTCTGGGTACAGAAATCACAATATCTCCCAGCTCCAGCTCCCCGCTGTCCGGATTAAAGCAGGAGTCGTCCTCCTCGGCCAGGGAAAAATCCCCGGGCTGCTCATACTCCAGCATAGGAAAAGACAATACATCTGTGGCTCTGTCTATATTCCGGAATTGAAGATTCATCTTCTGTATCTCCTCATCTGTGGTGAGAAGCAGGTTTATTTCCGCCTCATAGGGACAGTTCTCATAGGTAAGGGCTGCCTCAGCCACTTTTTCCGCAATGTCTTTACAATCAAATTCCAGAGAGCCTTCATACTCTTTTTCCAGGTTCAGGGTCATGTCTATCTCCTTCTCTCTTTTCTGGTATACTTTTCTTTTTTCTCCGGCTTGGCTTTTTTCTCATAATCATCATAGGCCTGTACAATCTGCTGTACCAGAGGATGGCGGACCACATCCTTATTGGTCAGCTGGCAGAAAGCAATATCCTCCACCTTTTTCAGCACCTGAAGAGCCACATCCAGACCGGAACGGGCACCGGAAGGTAAATCCTTCTGAGACAAGTCTCCGGTAACAATTACCTTGGACCCAAAACCGATTCTGGTAAGGAACATCTTCATCTGGGCCGGGGTGGTATTCTGGGCTTCATCCAGAATAATAAAGGCGTTATCCAAGGTACGGCCTCTCATATAAGCCAAAGGCGCTACCTCGATAAGCCCCTTCTCCATATTTTTTGCAAAGCTGTCCGCACCCATGATTTCATAAAGAGCGTCATACAGGGGACGAAGATAGGGGTCTACCTTACTCTGTAAATCTCCGGGAAGAAAGCCCAGCTTTTCTCCTGCCTCAATGGCGGGCCTGGTAAGGATTATTCTGCCCACCTCGTCGTTTTTAAAGGCCGTAATGGCCATAGCCATGGCCAGATAAGTTTTTCCTGTTCCTGCAGGGCCAAGGCCGAAGACAATCATTTTCTTCCGTATTTCATCCACATAAGCCTTCTGACCCAGAGTTTTAGGTTTAATAGGTCTTCCGCTCAAGGTATGGCAGATACACTCTCTGTCTATCTCTGACATGGCGGAGGTCTTTTCCTCCGCCGCCAGGGCCAGGGCGTAATTGATATTTTGCTCTGTAATGGTATTTCCCCTTCTGGACAATTCCAGAAGCTCCCCGAATATTTTTGCCGCCTGACGGCAGGATTTTTCCGGACCTAAAATTTTAAGCTGTCCGTCCCTGGAAATAACCGTAACCCCCAGGGCCCGCTCCAGTTTCTTTACATGCTGGTCAAATTGTCCGAACACATTTCGCTCATGCTGTGCAGGCATTTCCATTTTTTCTTCGCATATATTACTCATTGCTGTCTGTATTCCTTTCTGTGGGCTGAGGCAGAATTTCTGTCAAAGCCTTCTGTCCGATTTTTTCCACTACAGTCAAAGTCCCCTTTGCAGTGCAGACTTTGCCCTGTATTCCTATTTTAACATGATTCCCCTGAATTTGAACCCCCTTTTCCTCTAAAGTTTCCAAAAGAGCCTCCAACTGGCTCTGGGCCTTTTCCCGGGCCTCCTTCTCTGTATAAGTAAACATTCTTTTCTCATATTCATAATCCGTAATGGTCCCCAGATATAGAGGCAGCTTAAAGTTTTCTGTAAGCTTTAATTGTTTCATCTTAGTAACCGTATCATAGGTTTCCCATTTAGGTTTTCCTTTGAAGCGAAAATAATAGTTCCCGGCCTGAAGGATATAGCCCTCCTTTTTTTCTCCTGTGTACACCGGCTTTTCATCATTCATGGAAAATTCCTGATAATATTCCAGGTTATACTGTACATAAATATCTGCGTCAGCCTCTGTATACTCATAGCGCACCACCTCTTTGCTGTCGTTTAATATATCCAGTCTTCCGCTGACCAGAATTTCTCCGGCCTGGCACAGGTCTCCCTCCTGTTTTAAAGGAGTTCCCTTTCTGGTAATCATAGATACAATAGTTCCTGTTTTATCTGCCACCAGGTCATAGGCTCCCTGCTGTTTTTCCTGGGCCTGATAAATATTTCCGTTTTCCTTTACCTCCAAAAGCAGCCGGCTGCCGGATATTTTAGCCGACACCCAGGTAATATCCGGAAATTCCTCCCGAAGCTGCTGGGCTATGTAGGCGCAATCCAGGTCCTTTTTCAGCACCCCATGGCGCACCTGGATTTCCTCCAGATATTCCAGAATACTCTGGGTACTGTTGTACACATTCCCCTCCACATGAATATTCCAGATGTGCCTGGACATAGCCGCCAGAATACAGAAGGCCAGAAAAATACCGACAAAAAATGCCTTTCTTTTTTTGTTCCTGTAAAAAAAGAAGGGCAGTCCATATTTTCCTATGATTTTCACTCTCACATGAGTTTTCCTGCAAATTCCCTGCAGCTGCC